>JACDJC010000417.1_pt1 | contig 50557 bp, 43 predicted proteins | sample 7454191 | NCBI WGS metagenome assembly JACDJC01 (sample SAMN14253291, study PRJNA609438) | sludge metagenome | isolation source: sludge after 25d culture with pyrite and EDTA | collected 2018-12-20 | reverse complement strand
GCGCCGTCAGTGGTTCGCCAAGCGCAAGAACGTTGTGGCGCTGCTCCGGGAAACGATTTTCCAGCAGGAGTCACCGCTGGTTGATACCGATGCCAGCAACAAGGCCGCCGATGCGGATGCCGCTCTGCAGGAGTTGGGCAGCGACCAAGTCGCCTTTGGGTATGTCACCACCACCGTGACGGTGTTGGATGCCGATGCTGCCGTCGCCGACGAAAAACTGCGGTTGGTCGAACGTGTCATCCAGGGCCGGGGCTTTGTGACCATCCCTGAGACGTTGAACGCTGTGGATGCGTGGCTCTCGTCCATTCCCGGCAATGCCTACGCCAATGTTCGGCAACCCATTGTGTCTACATTGAACCTGGCGCACATGATGCCGGTCTCGGCAGTGTGGGCCGGGCCGGAGCGGAACGAGCACCTGGATGGCCCGCCGCTCATTGTCACGCGCACGGAGGGCGCGACACCATTCCGGCTGGTCACGCACATCGGCGATGTGGGCCACACCCTGGTCGCCGGGCCGACGGGCATGGGCAAATCGGTGCTGCTGGCTGTTCTGGCGAAGCAGTTTCGCCGTTATCGCGGCTCACGCATCTTTGCCTTTGACATGGGGCGCTCGATGCGCGCCACTATTCTTGGGCTGGGCGGGGAGCATTACGACTTGGGCAATGACGGGGAGATCGCCTTCCAGCCGCTGGCGCGTATCGACCGTGAGGGCTACCGCACCTGGGCGGCGGAATGGATAGACGGCCGTTTGCTACATGAAGGCATGGTCGTCAGTCCCGACGACAAGGCGGCCATCTGGTCGGCGCTGGGCAGTCTGGCTGGTGCGCCGCCTGAACAGCGCACGCTGACTGGCTTTTCCGTGCTGCTGCAATCGAACACGCTGCGCCAGGCGCTTGCCCCCTATGTGCTGGGTGGCGCGCACGGCAAGCTGCTGGACGCGGATCAGGACCGGCTGGGCATGGCCGACGTGCAGGGGTTCGAAATGGAAGAATTGATGCACAGTCCCGCCGCCGTGCAGGCGGTGCTGCGTTATCTGTTTGCCCGCTTTGATGAGCGTTTCGATGGCGCACCCACGCTGCTGATTCTGGATGAGGCATGGCTGTTTCTGGATGAACCGTCCTTTGCCGCCCGTATCCGGCAATGGCTCAAGACCCTGCGCAAGAAAAACGTATCAGTGATTTTCGCTACGCAGAGCCTTGCCGACATCAAGGATTCGAGCATCGCGCCCGCCATCATCGAAAGCTGCGCGAGTCGCATCTTTCTGCCCAATCCACAGGCCACCGAACCGCAGATTCGCACGATCTACGAAGGCTTCGGCCTGAATAGTCGGCAGATCGAGATTGTTGCGACCGCCCAGCCAAAACGCGATTACTACTACCAGTCACGCCTGGGCAACCGTCTGTTCGACCTTGACCTGGGGCCGGCCACGCTCGCCTTTGCGGGCGCTTCCACCCCGCAAGACCAGCGCGACATCGATCGAATCCTGCTGAGTGCAGGCGTTTCCGGCTTCGCGGGCGCCTGGCTGCGCCATCGCGGCCTGGATTGGGCCGCTGACCTGTTATCCGAGTTTCCCGGCCTTGCGCCTTCAGTCACTTCCGTTCCTTCCCATACACAGGAGAACCCGCTATGAAAACCCGCACGTACTCCCTGTCGCTCGCCGCCGTTCTCTCGGCGTCCTTGCTGACCGCTTCGCCCGCCTGGGCGTGGAGAACAGTTTTTGATCCATCCAACTATACGCAGAACACGCTGACCGCCGTTCGCACGCTGCAGCAGATCAACAATCAGATCAACCAGCTTCAGAACGAGGCACAGATGCTGATGAACCAAGCGCGCAATCTGGCGAGCCTGGATTTCAACGTTGTGAATCGCTTGCGTTCGACCTTGGCGGCCACCGAGCAGCAGATCGCTCAGGCGCAAGGGCTGGCCTATGAGGTTGAAAACCTGAATCGCGAGTTTGCGCGGCTGTATCCCGAACAGTACGCAGCCACCGTGAGCGGCGACAGCATGGCGCAGGATGCGCGCGAACGCTGGAAGAATACGCTCGATGGTCTGCACACCGCCATGCGGGTGCAGGCGCAAGCCTCGCAGAATCTGCGCGACGATGAAAGCGTGCTGGCCGATCTGGTCGATCAGAGCCAGTCGGCGCAAGGTGCTTTGCAGGCCATGCAAGCCACCAACCAGCTTCTGGCCTTGCAGGCCAAGCAGACCATCCAGGCGCAGCAGCTTCAGATCACCCAGGATCGTGCCGCTTCCCTAGAGCTGGCCCAGCAAGCGGCGGCGACCGAGCGCGCCCGAGAGGTGCGGCGGCGCTTCCAGGGTGAAGGTACGCCGTACACGCCGCAAGCCGTGACCTTCTACGGCAACTAATTGGAGTACCAGCGCCATGAACGACGTTGCGGTTATTGATCGATTCCTCGATACCTTCGCGCGCTACATCGACTCGGGATTCGGCCTGCTGCAAGGCGATGTGGCGTTTCTCACCGCCACGCTCATCGTCATCGACATGACGCTGGTCGGCCTGTTCTGGGCGATGAATCACGCCAGCGGGCAGGGAGACGATGTGATCGCCAAGCTGCTGCGCAAGGTGCTCTATGTAGGTGCCTTTGCCTACATCATCGGCAACTTCAATGCCTTGGCCAGCATTCTGTTTCGGTCTTTCGCGGGGTTGGGGCTGATTGCGTCGGGTTCATCGTTGACCATGGGCAACTTCCTGCAGCCCGGGCGGCTTGCCAAGACCGGCATTGATGCAGCAGCACCCATTCTGGAGCAGATCGGCGACCTGGCGGGCTTTCCTGAAGTGTTCACCAACATCGACCCCATCGTGGTGCTGTTCCTGGCCTGGATGGTAGTGGTGTTGAGCTTCTTCGTGCTGGCCATCCAGCTTTTTGTGACGCTCATCGAATTCAAGCTGACCACGCTTGCCGGTTTCGTGCTGATTCCCTTTGCCCTGTGGAACAAGACCTCTTTCCTCGCTGAAAAGGTGCTGGGCAATGTGGTGTCCTCCGGCGTCAAGGTACTGGTGCTGGCCGTGATTGTCGGGATTGGGAGCGGCCTGTTTGCTGAGTTCCAGGTGCATCCCGATGAGCCGTCCATTGATTATGCGCTGGTCATCATGCTGGCGTCGCTCTCCTTGCTTGCGTTGGGGATCTTCGGGCCGGGCATCGCGACGGGACTGGTGTCCGGCGGGCCGCAGTTGGGCGCGGGCTCGATGGCCGGTGCCGCCGTCGGGGCTGCGGGTGTTGCCGTGGCCATCGGTGCGGCCGCTACGGGTGTCGGCGGGGCGGTGGCGGCAGGCGCACGCATGGTTCCGGGCGCTGCCCGCATGGCTTCCGGCGCGGCGCGTTCCATTGGTTCGAGCGCGGGCAGCATCCGGTCGGCTTTTCAAACAAGCTCTGCTGCCAGGGGCGGCGTTACGGGCGCGGCGGCGGGGTCAGGCCAGGCCACCGGCGTCGCGTCGGGCGCTTCTAGCGTGGGAGCATCCGAGACCAGCGGCTCCAGTGCACAACCGGCCTGGGCCAAGCGTCTGCACCGCAGACAACAGATTACCCAAGCCGCCACGACCGCCGCCCATGCGCTGCGTGGTGGCGATGGCGGAGGCGCGGGCCAAGGCCCGAGCCTGCGTGATTCCGATTCATAAGGAGACCCCTCATGCGTTTCAAACGACCGCTGGTGCGTTATGCCGAATCGCCGCAACCGGCTACACCGTACCAGTCCGCTGCCCAGGTCTGGGACGAGCGTATCGGTTCGGCGCGGATGCAAGCCAGAAACTGGCGGCTGATGGCCTTCGGCTGCTTGGTGCTGGCGCTGCTCATGGCCGGTGGCCTGGTGTGGCGCTCGATGCAGTCCATTGTCACGCCCTATGTCGTGGAGGTGGACAACGCGGGCCAAGTGCGCGCGGTGGGAGAAGCTGCGACACCATACCGGCCCAATGATGCACAGACCGCGCACCATATCGCCCGCTTCATCACGCTGGTGCGTTCCTTGTCCATCGACCCCATCGTGGTGCGCCAGAACTGGCTGGACGCCTACGAGCACACCACGGACAAGGGGGCTGCCGTGCTCAATGACTATGCACGGGTGAATGACCCGTTCACTCGCATCGGCAAAGAATCGGTGACGGTGCAGATCACCAGTGTCGTGCGCGCCAGCGACACCTCCTTCAACGTGCGCTGGACGGAACGCCGCTTCGTCAATGGCGCATCCGCCGGTCTGGAACGCTGGACGGCGGTGGTGTCCATCGTGCATCAGCCGCCACGCACCGAAGTGCGCTTGCGCAAGAACCCCTTGGGGCTTTACGTCAATGGCCTGTCGTGGAGCCGTGAACTCGATTCGTCTGAAGGAGCTCAGCGATGATGCCATCCTTGCGCGTTTACGCTTTTGTGTTGATCCTGATCGGCCTGGCGGGCTGTGCCACCCAGGGCAAGCCACCCCCGGCCATCTCGCTTGATGAGCCGGTGCGGGCCGAACTGCTGCCGGAGCCGCCCAGTCCGGTCGAAGTGATTGCTGTGCCTGAACCCCTGGCGCTGCCGGCGCAGTTGAAACCCCTGCCGGGGACGGAGGGCGGCAAGCCCATGCCGGAACCCGCCGATGCAACCGTACGGGTGTCCCGTGCCAATGCCGAAGCACGGGTTGCGCCGACCCGTGAAGGTTATGTCAATGCCATTCAGGTCTGGCCCTATAGCGACGGGGCACTTTATCAGGTCTATACCGGCGTGGGCCGCGTGACGGTGATTGCGCTGCAGCCAGGTGAGGAGTTGGTGACGGTCGCTGCTGGTGATACGGTGCGCTGGATCGTGGGCGACACTTCCAGCGGTAGCGGCGCGGACTTGCGTGTGAACGTGCTGGTCAAGCCGATCAGGTCTGGTTTGAAGACGAATCTGGTTATCACGACCAGCCGCCGCACCTATCTGCTGGAGCTGACCTCTACTGAAAAGACATGGATGGCGTCGGTGTCTTGGGAGTATCCAAAGGATCGGATGCTGGCCTTGCAACGTCAGAATCAAGCGGCACACGCCGGTGCACCCGTCGATAGTGGGTTGGCGCTGGAAAATCTACGCTTCCGTTATACCGTCAGCGGCAGTCATCCACCCTGGAAGCCGCTGCGGGCTTTTGATGATGGGCAGAAGGTCTATATCCAGTTTCCCGCAGGCATCGCGCAAGGGGAGTTGCCGCCGCTCTTTGTGATTGGCGCTGAAGGCGACGGCCAACTGGTGAATTACCGCTTCCGCTCGCCGTACTACATCGTGGATCGCCTGTTCGGTGCGGCAGAACTGCGCCTGGGCGGTGATCGGGGTGACGTGGTGCGCATTGAGCGCAACGATAGTGTGAGCCGGAGGAACTGAGCATGAGCCAGGACGACACTTCCGATCAGGCTGCGCCACAGATGGCAGACAAGGTAGCGCCCGAAACGGTCGCGCTGCGCGCCCAGCCTCGGCCCGTGACACGGCTGAACCGGCGAACATTGGCGATGTTGGTGGGTGGCCTGTCTGTCGCAGTGTTGGGGGCCACGATCTGGTCGCTGCAGCCCCAGCGGCGCGGCGCAGGCACACAGACTGAGCTTTACAACGTGGACAGGGTGTCGAAGTCGGAAGGGCTGGATGCCTTGCCTGCGGATTACTCCCTGCTGCCAACACAAGACTTGCCGCCCGATGTGCCAGAACTCGGCCCACCGTTGCCAGGCGACTTGGGGCCGGCCATCGTGAATAGCCAGCAACCAGTGGTCGCCACCTATGCGCCGCCGGGCGTTGATGCTGAAGCTGCCGAGCGGGAAGCGCGGCGCAAAGAGGCTGAAGCGGCGGCGGCTTCGTCGGTGTTCTTCCGAACCGGCCAGGGGCAGTCTGGACAAGCTGCGGCGATGACGGCACAGGTCATGCCTGTGGCTCCTGGCATGGACAACACCTTGGCCGCCTTTGATCCGCTGGCCGCAGGCCCCGCTTCTACGGCAGCCCAATCCTCCGATCCTACTGTCGCACAGAATCGGCAAGACCAGAAAGAGGCATTCTTGCAATCTGGTTCTGCGGAAACTCGTAATTCCGGCAACCTGAAAATGCCCGCGTCGCCATATCAGGTAATGGCCGGTACGGTCATCGCAGCCGCTTTGGTGACGGGCATTAAGTCTGATCTTCCGGGTGATGTGATTGGCACCGTCACTGAGCCCGTCTATGACTCCGCGACCGGCAAGTATCTGTTGATTCCACAAGGCTCGCGCATCCTGGGCCGCTACAACAGCCAGGTGAGCTATGGGCAAAGCAGGGTACAGGTCGTGTGGCATCGGGTCATCCTGCCGGATACGTCTTCTTTGACGCTGGATAACCTCGTCGGAGCTGACCCGGCAGGGTATGCCGGCTTGGAAGATGAGGTGGACTGGCATTGGGGCCGCATCGTTGGCGGTGCGGTACTGACAACACTGTTGGGCGTTGGTGCCGAGCTGGCCGCCCCGGAAAACCGCCAGGACGGCAACCGCATCATCATCGCCGGACGCGACAGCGTCCAGGACAGCATCAATCAAGTCGGCCAGGAAATGACCCGGCGCAACATGAACATCCAGCCGACCCTGACCAGCCGACCCGGTCTGCCGGTGCGCATCATTGTCAATCGTGATCTGGTGCTGCGACCATACCAGCCATTGTTTTTCAACAAGAGAGTATCACAATGACTACCACCCGAAAGTTGCGACTTGGACCGCTACCCAAGAACGAAACCGTCAAAGTAGCCTTCACATGCCAAGCTAGCTTGAAAGCTGATCTTGATCGTTATGCTGCGCAGCATGCGCAGATTCATGGTGAGGCGGTTGATGCGTTGACATTGATTCCGTACATGCTTGAGGAGTTTATGGCGAGGGATCGAGGATTCAGAAAGACCGTTGAGTAGTTCAGCCATCACACTCTAGCAGTTCCACCCATCGTCGCTCGACGCCATGCTAAGACTGCGATGGCAGTCCATACAAATGTGCGTACCGTCATGGCGATTGCCGTACGTTGCTCCCAGGCCCCCCCTAGAAATATGTGCACTGCGAAAGCTAAGAAGACAAACGCAGTTGCAACAGCGATAGTGATCGCTATCCAGCAAGCCCAACGCTGGCCTATCAAGAATCCGATACCAGCAACGATATAGATGAATCCGGCTAGAAAATTGAACCAAAGCACGAATGGCACATAGTGTCCGGCTGCTTGGCGCGCTTCGCCATCAAAAAACAGCACTGAACCACCTTCCTGAAGAGTTAACAATCCGAAGCCGATGGCGAATAGGGAGAGTAGCCAATTCCATACGTTTCGACGTGGGTGAGTGGTCATGATCAGAGCCTTCTGTTCTGTTGAGTAAAGGAACTTCCTAAGCATTTAGGTCGCGTTAAACATGGCAGATTGTCGTCCTAAAGCTTGCAACTTTGACTGCAAGTAGTAAGATAGTAATAGATTACTTACTGACGTTAAAGGTTAAAGATGAGCACAGTCGCAGCATCTCCAAATCCTGCGCCGACACGGTCGGAATTTAGCCCCCCTGACGCTTTGGATACGCTGGTGAATGCGTGGCGTGCACGCGTCACCGGCGGATTATCGCCAGCGGCGGGTTTACTGGCGTGGTACGACTGGGCGCTGCATCTGGCTCTTTCACCAGGCAAGCAGCGCACTTTGATCGAAAAAGGATGGGACAAGCAGCAGCGTTTTGCTCGTTACATACTGCAAGTGGTAAGCACCCGCGACTGTCCGACTTGCGTCGAACCGTTGGAACATGATCGGCGCTTCGCCGCTTCAGCCTGGCAACAGTGGCCTTTCAATGTCATTCATCAGGGTTTTTTGCTGCAACAAGAATGGTGGGACAACGCCACTACGGGCGTGCGTGGCGTATCACGCCACCACGAGAGAATGGTTACTTTTGCAGGGCGCCAATGGCTCGACATGTGGTCGCCGGCTAATTTCATCTGGACAAATCCCGAGGTGCTGGACGCTATGGCAGCAAGTGGCGGTACCAGTCTGTGGCGCGGTGCCATGAACTTTCTCGAAGATGCCCGGCGCGTTGTTCTTGACGAGCGTCCGGCGGGAATTGAAGGGTTTGAAGTCGGCAAGGACGTGGCGGTCACGTCAGGGAAGGTGGTGTTTCGCAATCGTTTGATTGAACTGATTCAGTACACACCTGCTACGCCAGATGTTCATGCAGAGCCCATACTGATCGTGCCCTCATGGATCATGAAGTACTACATTCTGGATTTGTCGCCTCACAATTCCATGGTGAAATATTTGGTTGGCCAAGGTCACACGGTATTCATTATTTCCTGGAAGAATCCGACCGAGGTGGATCGCGACCTGGGCATGGAGGATTATCGGCGGCTTGGCGTCATGGACGCACTGGACACCGTCACAACCATTGTGCCAGGACATAAAGTTCAGGCGGTGGGCTATTGTTTGGGTGGCACGTTGTTGACGATCGCTGCTGCTGCCATGGCGCGTGATCACGATGATCGTCTGCACAGCTTGACACTATTAGCGTCAGAAACCGACTTTCGTGAGTCAGGCGAAATTGCCTTATTTATTGACGAAAGTCAACTGGCATGGCTGGAAGCTGGGATGTGGGAAAAAGGCTATCTGGAAGGCCGGCAAATGGCAGGTGCATTCCAGATGCTTAACTCGCAAGATTTGATTTGGTCACGTCGCGTACGTGAATATCTGCTGGGCGAACGACAGACATTCAATGACTTGATGGCTTGGAATGCTGATGTGACGCGCATGCCGTATCGCATGCACAGCGAGTATCTGCGAAGCCTGTATCTGAACAACGATCTGGCCGAAGGACGCTATCGCGTGGGTGAAAAACCGGTGGCAATCGCCGATATCAAAGTGCCCATGTTCATTGTCGGAACAGTGCGTGATCACGTCGCGCCCTGGCCATCCGTGTACAAGATGCATCTGCTCAGTGATGTGGAACTGACCTTTGTACTGACTAGCGGAGGGCATAACGCCGGGGTGGTGAGCCAGCCGGGCCATCCAAGACGCAGTTTCCAGATTGCCACCCGAAATGCCGATGATCGTTATGTTGATCCGCAAAAGTGGCGAGCCGAAACCCCGCTGAACGAAGGATCCTGGTGGCCTTCCTGGCAGCAATGGTTGGCGCAGCGCTCAACCGGGCGCATGGCGCCACCCGCCATGGACGGAAAGCATGCTCCGCTTGACGATGCCCCTGGAACCTATGTGGTAATGCCTTAATACAACGAACTGAGGCTGCAACCAGATCAGTCTATTTCATTAGGGGCATTCTCAAGGATGTCTCACAACCGCTCCAAAGGAGTTCACTCCGAAGGGGCACCACGATCGAGGACCATTCCGATGAACAATGAACTGCCCATTCATCTCTGTAAGGCCAATGCTGAACTGCAGTTGCAGATCTTGCGCTTGTTTCAGCAGTCCAGCGAGCAGTGGCTTGAAGCCATGCAGCAGCGTCATACCAATAGCGTTCAGGAAACTGCTTCGCGGATTCAGGGGCTTCAGCAAGCAACGGATTGGCAGATGCTCGCGAGTTTGCCGCCCGCAGCGTTCTGGCGCTTGACTGAAGGCCGCGTAGGCGATGCACAAGCATTTGGCCAAGCTATCACCCGTAGCCAGGCGGCCCTTTCTGATGGTTTGCGGCAAGCCTTCGTCGCGTGGCAGGAAGCCGTTTCCAGCGCTATCGGTAGCGGTAACGACGCTGCCGATTTTAACCAATTTTTTATTCGCTCGATGCAGCCCTGGGCGACGCCGAGCTCCGCGCCCCAAGGCAAGGCAAAGAAACAAGGACAGGAATGAATACTAAACAACGAATAGCACTGGTGACTGGCGGCAATCGCGGTTTGGGCGCAGCCATTGCACGTGCCCTGCACGATGCCGGCCACCAAGTGAGTATTACACATACTCCTGGCAACACCACGGTTGGCCAATGGCAGCAAGAGCAAACGGCTCAGGGTTACACATTTACTGCTTATGGTGTGGATGTGTCCGATTACGAGTCCACGCAGCAACTCGCCCGGCGCATCCATGACGACGGTCATCAGGTTGATATTCTGGTGAACAACGCGGGGATTACGCGTGATGTGACCTTACGAAAGATGGACAAAATCGCCTGGGACGCCGTGCTGCGCACCAATCTGGATTCCATGTTCAACATTACCAAACCCTTCATCGAATCGATGACGGAGCGCGGCTGGGGCCGCATCGTCAACATCTCGTCGATCAACGGCAGCAAGGGTCAGTTCGGTCAGACAAATTATTCGGCTGCCAAGGCGGGGGTGCATGGCTTTACGAAAGCCCTCGCTCAGGAAGTGGCGCGCAAGGGGGTGACCGTCAACACTGTTTCGCCAGGTTATCTGGCTACCGAGATGGTAATGGCGGTGCGAGAAGATGTGCGTCAGAAAATCATTGATGGGATTCCCGTTGGTCGCCTTGGACAACCCAGTGAAATTGCCGCACTTGTTGCGTTCATCGTCAGTGACGCTGCGGCTTTCATGACTGGCAGCAACGTGGCGATGAATGGGGGTCAGCACATGTATTGAGACAGCGAGATTGCTTGGTTCGAAGGCAAAGCATCTTGACACTGCATTCCACAGCTCTTTTTTTCTCTGTTCGAGGACAAACTTAATATATTCACGGATTTTAGTGCCGCTTGATGGCAGTCCTACTTCCATTTTGGCTCTTGAGTATGCGGCGAACTTGGCTCGGATGAGTGAAGGCACTGTGATCTTGATGCATATTATCGAGCCCACTCGCCATAAAACCGATTTCGTGCGCCCGCGCGTTTATTTGGAGGATGTCCGTCCCCGCCTCCTTGCAGGCGGACAGGCCTTGCTGGACGAAGCCGAAAAGCGGTTAGGCCAAGACGGAACGATAACTGAAAGGGTGTTGTTAGAGTCCACGGTAGAGCGAATATCAGAGCAAATTGTCCGTCAAGTTGAGGAGAGTGGTTGTGACCTGATTATCATGGGCACGGTCATCGCCGCCGCGCTGGTCACAGGCATTAAATCTGATCTACCTGGGGATGTGATCGGCACCGTCACCGAACCCGTCTACGACTCTGCCACCGGCAAACATCTGTTGATTCCGCAAGGCTCGCGCGTCCTGGGCCGCTACAACAGCCAGGTGAGTTATGGCCAAATCCGGGTGCAGGTCGTATGGAACCGCATCATCTTGCCCGATACCTCTTCGCTCACGCTGGACAACCTGATCGGCACCGACGCCGCAGGCTATGCTGGCCTGGAAGACGACGTGGACTGGCATTGGGATCGCATCATCGGCGGTGCCGTGCTGACCACGCTGCTGGGCGTCGGTGCTGAACTGGCTGCTCCGGAGAACCGTCAGGACGACGACCGCATCATCATCGCCGGACGCGACAGCGCCCAGGACAGCATCAATCAGGTCGGCCAAGAAATGACCCGGCGCAACATGAACATCCAGCCCACCTTGACCAGCCGCCAAGGGTTGCCGGTGCGCATCATCGTGAATCGTGATCTGGTGCTGAGGCCGTATCAACCTCTTTTCTTCAACAAAGGAACGTCACAATGACTACGATTAGAAAGCTGCGGCTCGGGCCGCTGCCTACAACCACAACCGTCAAACTGACCTTTACATGTCCGGCCAGCCTGAAAGCCGATCTTGACCGCTATGCAGCGTTGCATGCGCAGGCTTACGGGGAGACTGTGGATGCCGTGACATTGATTCCGCACATGCTGGGGGCGTTCATGGCGGGGGATCGAGGGTTCAGGAAGGGCGGAGCACGTCGTGCTGTGTCTTCATCAGAGGTATTGTCGCGAACGGCTTGACTTCAGTTTCTGTCAGCCTTTCCGTTTGCGTGGGGCAGCTGGTTGGGTTAGAATGGTTTCAACACACCCGCCACACGTCCTATCTTCGGGTAGGGTTCTGCTAACGCAGACGTGCAAAAGGCGGGTTTTTTGCGTCCATATTACGCCCATGGCAATAAATCGCATTCCATTTAATAAACCAGCGTCCTCACCGGAGCAGCTTCTCCAGAAGCTGGAGCGGCAAGGATTGGTGGTGGAGGATGCCGATCGCGAGCAGGCGCGTAATTACATGCGCTTCGTGGGCGGATACCGGCTCAAAGGGTACTGGCATCATCTGGTCGATCCGGTCACGAAGGCTTTTCCCGCCGGTTATAGGTTTGAACAGATCGTCAGTCGCTGCGAGTTTGATAGAGAGCTGAGAGTTTTGACCATGGCTGCCATCGAGCGCCTGGAAATTGCGGTGCGGGTCGTGATGGCAAACCATCTGAGCATGAAGCATTCACCGCATTGGTTCCTGGATGGCCGCTTGTTCAGGCAAGGGCGGCGGCAGGGCGCAGCCGAGCTTGTGGCGAAGATCGAGGCCGAGGTGGATCGGGCCCGCGACAAGACGTTCGTGAAGCATTATTTCTCGCGGTACAGCGAACCGTATCTTCCGCCCAGTTGGTCTGTTTGTGAGTGCGTGACGTTTGGGCTTTGGTCCAGAACCTATCAGTTGCTGAAGAACCCCGATGATCGAAAAGCAATCAGTCGGCGTTTCAATGTGGATGCGACTGAGGTATTTGAGTCATGGATTCATACCCTGACGGTGGTGCGGAACATGGTGGCCCACAGCGGGCAATTGCTTCGTGTGACCTTGGGTGTTGCTCCCAAGGATTACCGTAAGGCAGGCATTCGGTTTTCCGATTCAAAATCATTCTATGCCGTGGCAACGGTCATCAAGTATCTATTGCGACAAACAGGCCTGCCGCTGGAATGGTCAGAGCAATTGAAAGCCTTGTTTGTCAAGTACCCAGAGGTGGACATGGCAGAAATAGGCTTTCCGACAGATTGGAGCAACCGACCCGGTTGGTTGTAATTAGCGCCGATTCTTTCCGTCCAATTCTCTACTATGCGACGGATATGAAAAGGCTAGCATTTCATGCGGCAGGGCAGTGCAGCGTACCCCAGCGAAGCGCTGCAAAGTATGCCTGCATACTCTTGGATATGCTCCAAGTTGATGACCAAATTCTTGGGACAAATTTGGGACAATTCAGTCGCTAAACCATGCCAATTAATGCCCATATCAAGCCAGAGACAAGTAAGGCGTAGTTTCCTTAACTAATTGATTATAAAAGATAATTAAGCCTTTTTGCCCCAGGTTGCGACTACTCTTGACCCATCATGGGCGTGTGCGAAGATAGATCGTCTTTATTCATAAAAATCAACTGGTTATGGTTTCTTCGCTGTTTTCCTGGGGCAAATTTAGGACCATTTGACGCATGTTCTGCATGCTCCCCCAGATGCGCTCCAGTTCGCTGGGGAGCTCTGAGCCCGCCCAACGACCATACTTTTGCACGAGCATGGAGTAATCATTGTGGCCCATTTGATTGGCGATGAAGACCAGGTTGCCGCGTGCCGTCAGATTCCGGCATGCTGCGGTGCCTGGCCGCTCCTTCAGCTGCCATCACGCTGCTCCTGTTGGTTGATTCGCCGTGGGTTTATTGTCCAAAGGCCATTGCCGGGTCTTGAGCATGAAAAGCTCAAAAAGCCCCGGCGGCATGGCGCGCTCACCCGACTCCCACTGTTGCCATGCACGCATGGATACGCTGACGGTTCTTGCCGCTTCCGTTTGAGTCAGGCTGGCCGCCTGGCGTGCGTGGCGAATCGCTTCGGGAGGTGGACTGCACGGCCTGGCGTCGGTCATGGCTCTATGGGGATCGCCTAAGCGCCATACGCTTGGCGACGAATCAATGGTGAGTTGCCATGATACACTCATTGAGTGTTTTTTTGCAAAAGGCCTGTACGTTATCCAGGGGTGTGCCACATGCAGCCGGTGACTTCGGCAAATCGTTTTATCAGCAGCCAGCGGCTTGGGCTGCCCAGGGCGTTCTCCCTATTTCGTCGGTGCTGATGCGGCGACCGGCATAACATGAGATGAGCGTCAGCATGCGGTCTCGGGGCTCTTGCGCCAAAGACGCATCCTTTTGGATGCGTCATTGCGCACGATACGTCAGTGCGATTAAGTCAGTATTAAGAAAGTGCTGAAGAAGCCGGGCGTCAGGTTATTTTCACCACCCTGGCCGGTAAGGCCTGGCGCACGGCGGCGCCCGATACCCAGTCCACCCAGATATTATCCTTCTCGGGGCGGGTCGGGTCGGCAAAGCCCAGGGCATTCAGATTGACCCCGCTGCCATGCTTGGGGTTGTGTGCGGTGGGCTGGCCATCCACCCATTGCGGCGCTGCCCCCAGCTGCTTGTGCCCGTAGCCGTGCTCGATGGCAATGGCGCCCTGCTGAATACCGGCGCGCACCAGCGCCACGCCTTCGACCGACCCGCCCGGCGTGCTGACCCGGATACGGTCACCGTTGGCGATACCCAGCGCCTGTGCGTCTTCCTTGCTCAGGGAAATGGGGTTGTGGGGATGAACCTGACGCAGCCTGGAAGCGGCAATCGACATGCTGCTCATCAGGTTGGACTTGTATGAGCTCATGGTCAGCGGCCAATCTTTTTCAGGGAAATGATCCCGCATGGCGCTGCCGTCGGCAAAGCGCGTGGGATACCAGGTGGGGCAACCGACCAGCCGTTCGCCCGTCATGGAGTGACGCATGGCGGCGACGCTTTCATTCCAGAAATTGATGGGAGCCTTGGGCTTCACCTTCAGCCTGTCGCCGTCCCATGCATTTTCAATGCGGTCGAAACGCCCGCCCCGGCTCATGACCATGGCGACCCGGCGCACTTCTTCGGGCTTGAGGCGTTCGGCAATCGTAGGCATCCACCGCGTCAGGCCGGTAATGGCGATGTCGTCGTCTGATGCTTCGCCCACCGGCTTGCCGGCCTGGTAGGCAATATTGCAGACGGCGCGCACATAAAAGTCTTCCGGGCTTTCCAGGTCCAGTGGCTCGCCGTCACGGGTGGACATGGCGTTCTTGCCGAAGCCGGGCAGGCCGATTTGTTTGGCAATGGCGAACAGCAAGGTTTCGAAGCGGATATGCTCGCCGTCGGCAGTCTTTGCCGTAGCGGGTTCGACGGTGGGCCAGCGCACTGTGGAGCTTTTGGCGATCACGTCGGCCCACGGTGCGCCGATGCCCCAGCTCTCATAGGTCACCGTATCCGGCACGATGTAGTCGGCCAGCGCCGAGGTCTCATTGATGAACGGGTCCACCGAGATGAACAGCGGCAGTTTGGCCGGATCCTTCAGCGCATCAGCCAGCGTGTTCTCGAAACCGCACATGGCATAGATGGGGTTGCTCATGTGGTTGATCCAGGCCTTGATCGGGTAGGGGTAGCCCAGCAGGCCGGCGGCCAGCATTTCGCTGCTAAGGCCGCCCACGGCCGGGTACCAGGGCGCCCTGGCCGGATAAGGATCCTGCCCGGCCTCCTGCTTGCGTTTGAATTCGCTCGTGCGTTCGTAAGGGAACCGGTTGCGCGACAGCGCTACGCCATGCGCCTTCACCGCGCCCTTGAACTGTGCGAAGTTGTAGCGTGGCCCGGGGCCAAAAGGCCCGAAAGGGCCGGCGTCCATGACCCAACCGCCCTTCACATTTAGATTTCCGATCAGATTGTTGAGCGTGGCAATTGCGAAAGTGGTGTAGAAGCCCGCGCCGCTCATGGTGCCGCCGTGCGAGTTGGCGACCGCCTTTTTGCCGTGGCTGGTGAATTCTCTGGCCAGGCCTTCGATATCCTGTACCGGCACGCCGCACTGAGCGGAATACGCTTCCATCGTCATGCGCCGCGCTTCTGCTCGCAGCTTGAACAGCGACGAACAGACCTTGAGTTCACCGCCGTCGCTGCGTTCTTTTCCGACCGTATCCACAATGCGGGACACGAAAAGCTCCGCCGGCCGAGCGGTGGTGTGCGGCGCCAGGCTGCCGTCGGCCAGTTGCACCACATAAACGTCTTGAGCGGGCGTCTTGCCATCAGCCGCTTGGGGCAGCGGCCAGCCGAGGTCGGCACCGCGCAGGAAACGGCCATAGCTGGGGTGATCGGGATCGTTGATGAGCAGATGGGTGGCGTTGCTCCACCAGGCTTCGCCGGCTGCTTCCATGGCAGCCGGGCCCGGCTGCGACAGGAACTTGGCGTCGTAGCGCTCGTTTTCGAGGATCCAGCGGATCATGCCCATCACCAGGGCCAGGTCGGTGCCGGGCCTGACCGGTAGCCAACGGTTGTTGGCGCCTGCCGCATGGCTGGAGGACATGGGCAAAATAGGTGAGACAACCACGTATCGGTAGGTATCCTCATTGCGCGAACGCGCCTCGGCCAGCTCGCGGCCCATGCGCTGGAAGGGGTTGCCGGACTGCGCCGGGGCTGTGCCGATGAACAGACCGAAGCGCGAGTTCTGCCAGTCGGGCTTGCCGTGAGGCATGGACACCAGGTCGCCCAGCGCGGCGCCGGTGCCGACCCGGTAGGATTGCCCGCAATACGACCCGTGATTGCTGACGTTGACCGTGCCGAACGCTTGATGCGCAAAACGGTTGATCAGCGGCGTGCGGCCTTCGTTGGCCGAATCCGTGACGAGCAACTGATTCGACTTCGGACCATATTCCGGATTATCGGGATCGATCAGGCTCTCCACGTCGCGCACGGCGCGCAGGCCGTCGACATGCCCTTCCCCGAAAAGATCGCCGCCTTCGCAGATTTCCTCAATCAGCTGTTCAAAGGAAATCGTCTGCCATTGGCCGGAGCCGCGCGTGCCGACCCGCTTGAGCGGTTGCAGTACCCGATGCGGCGCGGTCTGATGCTCCATCATCGCGGATCCGCGTGCGCAGGACGTGGCGCGTCCTTCCAGACCGTTGTCGCCGCCCAGCATGGCATAGACTTCACGCACCGGCTTGTCCATGGGCGCATAATTGGTGGTGGCCAGCGGGTGATAGGGGTAGCCGGCGATACGGATGATGCGGTTTGTGGCGGTATCCACCCGCACCCGCACGCCGCATTGCGTCCAGCAGCCCAGGCAGCTTGAAGGACTGACTACCTGCCCGGGCTGGGTCTCCAGCAGGCCGGTGGCCGGGTCGATGCGGAATTCCGGCTGCAGCGAATTGCCGCGCACCGCATCGGCGGTCGGTGCCCCGGCGGTTCCCGAGATCAGGCCCCTGGCGCCGCGCACCAGGGTTTCACCATAGCCGGCGGCGAAGGCGGCGGAGCCACCTGCGATCAGGCCGCTGCGCAACAGGTTGCGGCGCAAGGTGTTGGGGGCGGATGGTTTCTTTTGATCACTCATGACAACACTCGCTCTTTATGTTCCAGCGCCCACAGCACTGCCGTCAGCACGGCGACGCACAATCCGAAGACTCCGATAATGCCCATGAGCCCGTCACCCCCCAGGGGGATGGAATAGACGTACAACCCGGCGCCATATTTGGGTACGCCCTGCACTCCCATGAAGAGCGCCCAGCGAAAGCCCCAGGCTGCAGCGCACGCCGCTACGCCCAGCAGGACCAGCATGGCTTTTGATTCCAGCCACCAGCCCGGGCGCAGCCACATGGCTAGCACGATCGCCCCCAGCGCCACCGACAACCACAGGCTGATGCGCCAGATAGGGAAATTCGTGTAAAGCTCAAGCGCTTCGCGGAACGAGGGCGTCTGCATGACATAGCCGCTGGCCATCCAGACGGAAGCCACAGCCAGCAGGGCCAGGCTCATGAAAAGCCCCAGCTTGCCGAGCCAGGCACGCACGGCCACGTCACGCCCGGCGGGCACCCACAGCGTCAACAACAGTGCCGCGCCCACCGCCGCCAGCCACGCCGTCAACGCTAGATTCACCGGCACCCATGGGTTGTTCCAGAGCAGACGCGCCCTTACCACGGCAATTTCCGCACCCGTATACACCACGATGCTGGCGGCTGATATCACCAGCGGCACAGCCAAAAAACGCATCCAGCGCCTGGACCCCAGCCACCAGGCCAGGCACAGCCCCAGCGACAGCGTGACGAACAAGGGCAGCAACACCGCCCCCATCGACATCCAGGACCATGGCGTGAAATGCGCATAGAAATGCCAGAAACGCGCTGGCTGATGCAGGTCGGCCAGCAAGGACACCGGCGCGGTGACCACCGTGACCAGCAAGAGCACGATGATCAGTGGCAATGCCTTGCCTGCCGCGCTCTCCGGCCGCGACCAGACTCCCCAGGCCGCCATCAGCGCGGCGCCGGTGGACATGCCCACCAGGAAGAAATATTGCACCGCCCAGGGGAGCCAGGCGGCCTCGTAGTGCGGGGTCAGCAATTCTATGATCTGCATGATGACTGCCTCCTTCAAAGCGTGTCGACCAGGCGTACGCTGGCTTGTCCGTCCACACCATCTACGAACTCATCGGGCAGGCCGATGTAGAACACACGTGGCGAAGTGTTCATGCCCGGCTTGAGCACTTTTATGTCGTCTTTGTTCGTTTCCATCTGGCGATTGATTTCGCTGTTCTCGTCCAGCAGATCGCCGATTACCCGTGCACCGCCCACACAGCTTTCCACACAGGCGGGCAACAGGCCGGCCTCCAGCCTGTGCTCGCAGAACGTGCATTTGTCGGCAGTCTGGGTTTCATGATTGATGAAGCGCGCATCGTAGGGGCAAGCCTGCACGCAATAGCCACAGGCCACGCAACGCTCATTGTCCACCAGCACGATGCCGTCTTCCCGCTGGAAGGTGGCCTGGACGGGGCATACTGGCACACAAGGCGGGTTGTCACAGTGGTTGCAAAGGCGCGGCAGGCTGACCATGGCCGGCGCGCTGCCATCGTCCTTATCGATTTCGTACTGCAGGACGGTGGTGCGGAATTGGCCGATGGGGGGCTGGTTTTCCACCGAGCAGCTCACCGTACAGGCTTGACAGCCTATGCATTTTCGCAGGTCGACCAACATGCCGTAGCGCTTGCCGGGAATGCCGGGCCGACGCGGCGGCTGATCGCCCATGGCCGCCTGTACGGGCATGATGGGTATGACGGTGGCGGCGGCGCCAACGCCAAGCAGCTCTTTGAGAAAGCCGCGCTTGCTCTGGCATGGGAGGGATGCTGGGGCATCGCCTTGTACGGAGGGGGCGGCAGGTTTCATCGGGATTCAACTCTTGCAAACAGTCATGTCTGCAGGATAAGAAGATCCCGCGGGCTTGCCTATTGGCATATCGGCGAGCGCGATAGATGAAAGTACCTATGTATCCCGACCAATCATGCCTATGTTGGGCAGGATTTGCCGAAGGGCGCCCTCTCTGATGCGCTGCATCCCGTCCCGGCTTGGTTCAAGCCAGAGAGTCGGGGTCCGCCGCCAGCATGAGCCGGGTCAGTTCCGTCGCGTTGCCGACCCTGGCCTTCTCCATGATGTGCTGGCGGTGAACATGCACGGTTTTTTCGCTGATGCCCAGTTTGTGCGCCACCACCTTGTTGGGGCTGCCCAGCGCCACCAGGCGCGCCACTTCGCGCTCCCGCGGCGACAGGCGTTCCAGCCGCGCTTGTGCTTCCGACTGGCGGGAGTTTTCGCGTTGGCGGTCGCGGGTACGGCGCACGGCCTGGTCGACGGCGTCGAGCAGGGCCTGGTCCTTGAAGGGCTTTTCAAGAAAATCGCAGGCGCCGGACTTCATGGCCTGCACGGCCATTTCCACATCGCCATGGCCGGTCATGAAAACGATGGCGCTTTCCCACCCCCTGCCCAGCAGAAGCTGCTGCAAGGCCAAGCCGCTCATGGATGGCATGCGGATATCCAGCAGCAGACAGCCCATGTCGGCGGGCGGGCCTTCATCTTCATGTTCGGCGAGAAAGGCCTCTGCGCTTTCATACTCCACTACCGTACAGCCGACCGATTCCAGCAGGAAAACGACCGAACGCCGGAAGGCGGCGTCGTCATCCAGCAGATAGATGGCCAAGTTTTGCGTCATGTTCATGTAAAGGCAGGCTCAGAGAAAAAATCATCCCGGGACCCCGGGGAAGATCGGCGTCCGTCGGTTCACGGTCGGCGCGGCTGCCCAGCAACTGGCCACCATGGGCTTCCACAATACCTTTGCAGATGGAAAGCCCCAGCCCGAGGCCGTCTTCCCTGGTCGTATAAAACGGCTCGAACAAATGTGCAAGCGCTGCGTCTTCCATGCCGGTGCCGAAGTCTCTCACATGCAGCCAGACCCAGCCTTGCTCTTGCCTGAGCACAAGGGTGATACGTTGTTGATCTGGCGGCAAGGCCCGCATGGCGTCCTGAGCATTCTTGAAGAAATTCAACAACACCTGCTGGATCTGCAAGGCGTCGGCCTTGACCTTGCTGCCTGGCGCCAGCTTATCCACGACCTGGATTCCAGGGACCTGCACTTGCATGCCCTGGAATAATGCCACGGTTTCATCCACCAGATGACGCAAGACCAGCCAGTCCCGCATGCCGGGCCGCTTGCGGGCAAAGCCTTTGATGCGCTTCAGAATCCCGGCGGCGGAATCGGACAGGGTCACGATGCTTGTCGAAGCCTCCCGTACAGCGTCATCCGTGAGCCGCCCGTTTTCCAGGCGCCTCAACAGGCTTTGCGCATAGTTGCTCACGCCCGCCAGCGGCTGGCTGAGCTCATGGGCCAGCGTGCTGGAAATCTCCCCCAGCACCGAGAGGCGTGCCAGGTGGTCCGCCTGTTCCTGGCCGGCGCGCATGCGCTGCTCGAGCGCTTCACGATCGCGCAACGCCTGTTCCAGAGCTGCTGTGCGGGTGCGCACCAGATATTCCGTGCGGGCGGTATACAGCCCCCAGAAAAATAGCCCCAACAGCAGCAACATGCCGAACTGCCAGTATTGCCGGACCAGGCCGCTCAGCGTTGTACCACGCAGATACGCGTAGGGGCCGATCTGCAATTCCCGGAAGACATCGTGCACCACCTGATAATCGGCAGGCACGCCCCAGCTCATGCCATGGGTATCGGCGTCCATGCGCAGCAGCGCGATTGCCACTTGGCGAGCCATGGTCGGCGGCGTGTCACGCAGGCTGGCGAAGGGCCAATTGGGATAAAGGCGGGTGGATATCATGCAACCCAGCGCTGGCTCATAGCGTCCTGACAATACTTTGTAGCGTGTCTGCCAGTCAGGCTGATTTTCCATCAGGCAGGCGCGGACCACACCCGCATCGGCCTGCCCCTCGTTCAGCGCGTCCAGCACTTTCTGCATGGGAAAGCCGGTGAACTTCAAGGCATCGAGATCCCGGGACGGCTCCATGCCCAAATCAGCCAGTTCGCGCCAGACGGTCTGATAACCGCCGAAGGCATCTTCAGCCGTCGCGGCCAATACCCTGCCGCGCAGGTCATCCAGCGTTTCCAGTCCGCTTCGGTCCCGCAGCGCCACGACAGCGGCACCCACCGCGATATTCGATGCCGGAAGATGCCCGTGTTCCAGGGTGGCAATGCGGCCTATCCCGTGATCGGCTTCCAGCTCCACGTACTGGCCAGGATTGGTCAGCACGAAGTCGAGTCTGCCGTCCGCCACGGCGCCGCGCAAAGTGTCCAGGTCGCCATAGAGAATTTCGTGTCGATACTGCGGCAGGGCGTCTTCAAGATAGCGTTGCAGGTCCCGCCATTCTTCCGAGGCGGGTTCCTCGCCCATGTAGGCGAGGATTCCCAAGCGCAGCACGGTATGTTCATCACCCTGCTGTGTACTGGACGCGGCGGCTGGCGGGGACCGCGGCTTCCTTTCCTGTGCCCATGCTTGAGACCCCACCGCAAGCGACGCAACGAACATAGATACCACGACCCACGCAACAATCACGCTCATTGCAGACGGCTGTTCGGCGGCCTCCATCTTGACTACGCTTCCACTCTGGCGGCATCTCTGGTCCGGCGCATGGACGCTGCCGCCAGCGCCGTCACGGCAAATATCAATGGGATGAAAGACACCCAGAGCATCATGTTCCAATTTCCCGTGAAATTTTCATTTTCCCTGCTTTGAATCCATCACGCAAACCATATAAAGCGCCCGGCACCAGAGTGGCTGGGCTCTTCTGTGGAACTCGACTGATACTGGAGGCTCAGCAGAGCTGATATCTCGCTAAAAAAACCGGGATAGCGATGGACTAGCCATTCCGCGCACCCTGGGAATTCGGCACGAACGCGTCCGAAAAGCAGAAATCCTCCGCCAGCCCGTGCGATAGAAAATCCGGCACCGCCGCGTCGACCATGCGCACCGAGCCGCAGACATAGACCTCATACCCATTGAGGTCCGGATGGTCGGCCAGCAGGGCCTGGTGCACCAGGCCGCGCCGGCCCTTCCAGGAGTCCTCGTCCGCCGATCCCGAGAGCACCGGCACATATTTGAAATTATCATGCTCGGCCTGCCAGCGTTCCAGCTGGTCCTGAAGATACAGGTCATCTGCGGCGCGAGCGCCCCAGTACAGCTGGATGGGGCGCCGCACGCCGCGGCGGAAGGCGTCTTCGAGTATGCTCCTGATCGGCGCGAAGCCCGTGGCGCCGGCGATCATCAGGATGGGGCGTTCGCTGTCGCGCAGCGTGAAGCGGCCGATCGGGCCCTCGAAGTCGATGTGGTCGCCGACCTGCATGCGCTCGAACACATGGGTGGTGAAACGGCCGCCTTCGACCCGGCGCACGTGCAGTTCGATGATGCCGTCATCGGGCGAAGGCGCGGGCCGCGCTGGGTCGGGCGGCGCCTTGGCAAAGGAAAAAGAACGCTTGGCGCCGTCATCGAGGATGATGTTGATGTATTGCCCCGCCTGGTAGTTCAGGACCTTGCCGGGCGGCAGCGCGATGAACAGGCGCATGAGATCCGGCGTGAGCCGCTCCATGCGCTGCACCCGGCCTTGCCAGTGCTGCAATGCCTGCGCTTGCCCGGGCGACAGCGACGCGACGCCTTCGACTTCGAACTCGACGTCTTCCAGCGCAACGGCGCAGCACATCAAGGCCATGCCGCGCGCGCGCATCGCCGGAGTCAGTGCCGCTTCCTGGTACGGCCCCAGGTCGACGCGTCCGTTGAGCACCGTGCAGACACAGACACCGCAGCCTCCCGAGCGGCAATCGTAGGGCAAGGCGAGGTCGGCGCGCAAGCCGGCTTCGAGCAGGGTTTCATCGGGGCGCGCCACGGCGCGCGCGGGCCCCGGGTGTATGGTCAGGCTGTAGGCCGCGCCGGAGCGGCGGTGCAGCTTCAGCCACGGCAGCGCAACGCCCACCAGCGTCAGGCCGACGGCCAGCGCCCAGACCAGGCCCAGGCGGCCTTCCTGTATGAGCGGAAAGACGGGCAGCAGGAACCAGTCCAGGGAAAGCTCCAGCGGTACGGTGTGCAGGTCGGCCGGCCCTTGGCTGGCGACCGGCACGGCGATGGAAACCGCCGCCAGCGTCAGCATCAGCGCCAGCGCCATGGGCCGCGGCGGCTGCGTGCTGGCCTTGGCGACGCGCTGCACGTGTATCCACATCAGCAACAGCAGCAGCAAGGGGATGCCGATGTGCATGAACACCAGCAGCGAGAAAAGGCGATTGGTGACGTGCTCGGGAAGTATGAAGTTGCGGATCAGCCGGCCGTCGAAGCCGGGCAGCCAGTCCAGCCATTCGAAGCTGGCCTGTGTGATGAACTGCGCCAGGCGGTCCCAGGGCAGCATGAAACCGTTGACGCCGGAAACATAGGTCAGCCACAACAGCCCCACGCCGGTGACCCAGGAAAACGCCCGGAATCCGCGCAGGCGATCGAGCGCGAAATAGCGCAGCATGTGCAGCAGCATGGTCAGCACCATGGCGTCGGAACCATAGCGGTGCAGTCCGCGCATCAGGTTGCCCAGACCCCAGGCGCCGTGGGATACCGCTTCCACCGACCGGTAGGCGCCTTCCACGCTGGTGTCGAAAAAAGCGTAAAGCACCAGGCCGGTAACGGCGATCACCCAGAACAGGAAGAAGGAAATCTTGCCCAGGTGATAGAAAGGGTTCATGCGGTTGCCGAAGGCGCGATTGAACACCGCTTCGACAGCCATGAATCCGGCCCGCAGTGTGCGCTGTACGAGGGTGATCATGCTGTGCCGTCCCGTCGTCGTTCAGTGAGCGCGGCCGGCGCCCCGCGCATGGCGCGAATCACCACCAGGGCGAACAGCATGCCGCCGGCAATGGCCAGCAGCCCGCCCAGGCCCATCAGGCCCATGCCCGCGATTTCGCCGGTGCTGCGCAATACCTGCTCCGCGCCGGCCACCTTGCGCTGCACCCCGTAGCCGCCCGACCACATCAGGCCGATGATGTGCAGCAGCTGCCCGCCGCCGAACAGCCAGGGCTGCAGCACAGCCATGCGGTCCGAGGGCGCGGCATAGCCGAGCTTGGGCAGCAGCCAGTAGACCATGCCCATCAAGGCCAGCGTGACGCCCACGATGCTGCCGTGGTAGTGGGCGGGGATGCGCACGTTGCTGCCATTGATGGTCAGTCCGATCAGTCCGCCGGCCACGAACAGCAGCAGCGACGCCAGGACGGCCGCCCGCAGCGGCCGCAGATTCGGCGCCAGCCGCCGCAGCGGCGCGAGGCCCAGCAGCACCGCCAGCATCAGCGGGGCGATGGCCATCCCGCCGCCCAGGCGCATGGCCCAGGTGTGCATGTTGCGATGCTCCACGCTGCTGATGTCATGCATGAGATAGGCCAGCGGCGTCACGAAGACGCCCGCCAGCGCCAGGGTGAACAACAGCAGCACGATGCGCGGGCTGAGCGGCACCTGGCCGCCGCAGGCATGCACCAGGACCAGCCACGACACCAGCATGAGCAGCGTCCAGGTGAACTGCAGTGCATGGCCGCCGCCCCAGTAGAGAATTTCATAATAGGCATCGGCCGGCAAGCCGGCGGGCATCGCCAGCACGGACCAGCCGAAGGCCAGCAGCGCCACCGCCGCCGCGACGGCGCTCGCGTGCAGGCCAAACCGCAGGGCGCCCGTGCCGTCGACCGCGGGGCCGATGGGAACCGTGCAGATCATGGTGAGCAGCACGAGCAGCAGACCGCCCGCGGCGAAAACCAGCAATGCGGCACGGAAGGCGGCGCTGTCTATCATGGGGATGTAGTTGGCCATGATGGCCGCGCCTGAATCGATGAATGGCGCGAGGGCCATGCCCAGCGCGCCCGCCGCGCACAGCGCCCATGCCAGCTGCGCGGCCAGGCGTGTCCCCGGCGCGATCGCGGGCCGGAGATTGAGGCTCCACAACATGCCGGCGATGGCGACGAACCAGACGAGAACCGAGAGATCGACGTGCACCACCAGCGCCACGCGGAAGAAATCGCCCCCGGGCAGCAGCGTGTTGATCCCCGGTGTGCGCGCCAGCACCAGCAGCACGGAAAACAGGCCCGAGCCGAGCAGCGCCGCCAGCGCGAGCCGGAGCCAGGCGCGCGCCAGCCGGCGGCTGCCGGCCGTCGTGCCGGGCAGCACATAGTGCGCGGGAGTGGAAGCCGTAACATGGCCCTTGGCGTCGTGGGCCGATACCGTATGTGTATTCATAGCAGTACGATGCCGCCTTTCTCGGCATCGAAGTCAATGACCAGAACCTGGCCGGGCACCAGCGTCACGTTGGCGTCGTGTTCATAGACCCGCGCTCCCGGCCGCACATCGTCGTTGAAGCGCACGCTGATTCGCTGCTTGCCGGCGGACACCACCAATCGCTCGTAGATGGCCGCGGCGCCGTCCTTGGACAGGCCGCCGGGCTCGGCCACGCGCTGCAGCATCCTGGCGCCGTTGACGTGGACTTCCATGCTGAGCGGTGAACGCTCGCGCGGGCACCGTATGGGGTCGCGCATGTTGGGCGGCAGCTTGGCCAGTTCCTCGTCGCTCAGCCGCCGGCATTCGCCGACCGGCTGGCCCAGGCGCGCAACGCTGACCTTGATCAGCGCCTCGTCCTCGCCTATGGGATGATAGGGCGGCCATTGCGTGAACACGCCGATGACCAGTGCAAACAGGCCGTACAGCAGGAATTGCCCCAGCCACCGGACGGGACCCGCGGGACGGCTCTGCGGCGTGGCGGCAACGATGGGGTCAGTGGATGATTTCATTCGCGTTCATGCTCATATGAGGTGACATGGCCCGTATGCGTTGCCGCAGGCCATGCAAGGCTTTGTCCAGCAGATGTTCTTCGCCGGCTGCGGCAAAAGCCAATTGCAGGCGCGTGGCCGGCGCGTGCGCGCGCAACTGCGGCTGGCGCCGCCGCGTCAGGCGTTGCGCCATCCAGCGTTCTCCCAGGCGGAACTCGCAGCCCCCTTCACGGCAGGCGGCCACCAGCACGCCCGCCGCGCCATGGCGCAGGGCGTACTCGATAAAGGACGGAGGCAGCTGCCCTGCGCACAGCAGGTCGAGCACGTGCAGGTCGGCGCCGCGCAAATGGACGCCGGACGATCCGTGCCGACACGAAAACACCACGATCGGCCGCTCCGCCGTCGACGCCGCCAGATGGGCGCGCAGGCGCCGGCGCAAGGCATCGACGGGCAGCTGAGGCAGGTCGATGCCGGTGACCAGCCGCCGGCCGCCGCGAAATGGGGTGGACGACGGGCAGGCTCCGGCGCAGATGCCGCAGGCCGTGCACAGGTCGGCATCCACCCGCGCCAGCAGATGCCCGGGACGGCCGTCGGGATGGGGCGCCATGGTCACTGCCGCATAAGGGCAATCGACCGAACACCAGGTGCAGCCGCTGCAGTTTTCCGGGTTGATCACGGCCACCGCGGCACGCGGCGCCCGCGACAGAAACGGCAAGGCCAGCAACAGCAGGACGGCGCCTCCGGCCAGGGCCAGGGTAAAGCCCCGGGACGTGGCGTCGGTGAGCGGGTGCAGCCACAGCAGCAGCCAGTCCAGACGCAGTTCCGCCGGTACCCGGTCCAGGGCGGCCGGCGCGTGGCTGAGCACCGGGCGCGCCAGCGCCAGCAGGGCCAGCACCAGCACGATTCCCGATGCCAGGCGCCTTGGCGGCAGCATGGCGACATGCGCCAGGCGCTGAATATGGAACCACAGGCCGAACAGCAACAACAGCGGCACCCCTACGTGCACGAAAATGAACAATGAAAACATCCGGTCGCTGAATGCCGCATGCGAAAGGAAGTTCCGCGCCAAGGGCGACGCCAGCAAGGGCAGGGCGTCCAGCCATTCCGCCGTGGACAGCGCCGAATACTGGCCCAGCTGGTCCCAGGCCAGCCAGAAACCGCCGATCGCGCTGATGAAGCAAAACACCAGCGACGGCACGCCCGTCAGCCAGTGGAAGCGGCGCGCGCCATTTGCATGGCCGTGCAGCCATTCCCGCAGGACATGCAGAAACACCGCCAGCATGAGGAGATCCGCGGCATAGTGGTGCAGGCCGCGCAACAGCCGCCCCAGCCCCAGCGGCAAGTGCGCCAGGCTTTCGACCGAGAGCCAGGCGCCGCTGACCGAGGTGTCGAACAAGGCATACAGCACGATGCCGCTGGCCGCCAGCAGCCAGAGCGCCAGGAAACCGATCGTGCCCAGGTGGCGCAGCGGATTCAGGGCCGAACCGAACGCCATATCGAAATACCGTTCGACGGTTCGCCAGCCCTTCAGCCCTCTCTGCCGGAGACCGCGTGTGTTGTTGCGGGACATGACAAACCCGTTTGGCGATGCTGGCGTCTTTGTCGGCGCCATTCGCCAAACAGCCAGATGAACATGGTCAGGAAAAACAGCAGACCACTTACCAACTGCAGTATCAGTTTCCAGTCATAGCGGTATTCCCCGGTCCTGGCGTCGTAGACGGTGCACAGGATGCGCACGCGCTCGATCAGGTGATCGAGGGCGCCGGACACGGTTTGCGGCTGCTCGTAAAGCAATAGACGGCGCAGGGGCGTGCCCAGGCGGTCGGCGCGCAGCATGTCGCCCATCACCTGGCTGTGGATGCGCCCCTCGGCGTCGACCACGGTGACGCCCAGCACGTGATCAAAACCCGCGGGCGTCGCGACCCAGCTGAAACCGAAGGCGCGCGTCAAGGCCTCGACCTCATTGGGCCTGGGGCTCAGGAACTCCCAGTTCTGGTGATTGATGCGGTGCTGCGAGGCGAAGGCGCGCATGGCGCTGGGGTCGTCGAACGGCTGGTTGAAGCCGATGCTGACGACGTTGAACTGGTCTTCGCCCAGCATATTGTCCAGACCCTTGACCGCTTCGTGCAGGCTGCGCGTCTGAGCGGGGCAGATTTCAAAACAACCGGTGTAGATGAAGCTGACCAGCAAGGGCTTGCCGCGATAGCGGCTCAGCCGCAGTGTCTTGCCGTTGCGGTCGCGCAATTCGAAGTCGGGCACCACGCGGCCCACCGCGTCTTCGGCCAGGCGAATGGCCTGGGCTTCATCGAGAGCCGGGAGCGCGCCGGGCGCGCGCGGCGCCGCGCCGACGCCGGCCGCCAGGGCGCCGCCGGCGAACCAGGCCAGCACGCCGGCGCACAGCAGGGACCTCCAGCGCGTCGGGCGCCGGGGCATCGAATGCCGGAACGGAGCCGGTTCAGCGCAATGCCGCATCGAGCCAGACCCCCAGAATGAGCACGCTCAGCTGCATCATGGATGCAAAGAATGCCGCCATCGCGCGCGCGCGCACCGGCTCGCGGGCCAGGGCGGACGTCTTGCGCAGGAAATTCGCGCCGCCCAGCACGGCCGCCAGCCCGTACGCCCAGCCGGCGCCGAAACCCAGCGGCAGCAGCGTGGCGGCCACCAGCGCCATCGTGCTCCAGTGCACGATGCGGGCGGCGCGCTCCGGCCCGACGACCACCGGCAGCATGGGCACGCCGGCGGCGGCGTACTGATCGCGGTTGGCGATGGCCAGGCTCCAGAAGTGCGGGGGCGTCCACAGCAGCAGCACCAGCGCCAGCAGCCATGCCAGCGGTCCGAGCTGCGGGCTCACGGCCGCCGCGCCCGCCAGCACGGCAAAACCGCCGGCGGCGCCGCCTATGACGATGTTCCACGGCGTGCGCCGCTTCAGTCCAACGGTATAGACCAATGCATAGGTCAAGGCGCCCAGCAGTACGAACAGGGCGGCGACCCAGTTGGTGGCCAGGCCGGTGGCCGCCACGGCCGCGGCCAGCATGGCCAGCATGAGCGCCAGCCAGCGCGGGCCCCGCTGCAGCGCGCCGCTGGCGAAGGCGCGGCCTTTCGTGCGCGCCATGAGGCGGTCGCTGTCGGCCTCCACATACTGGTTGAAGGCGCCCGCGCTGGCCGAGGCCACGAGCACGCCCAGCGCCAGCACCAGCGTCTGCCAGGGCGTCACCAGCCCGTTGGGGACGATGGCCATTCCAGCGAGCGCCGTAAACATGATCAGCACGCCGATGCGCAGTTTGAACAAACTGAGCACCAGCCGCCAGCGCGGGTGCACGGGGCAGACGGCCGGCGCCGGCGTGATCAGCGTGGGCGGCGCAAGAGAGTTTTCAGTGTGATTCATGCTCTACTCCAGCAACCACGCCTGCCTGGGGCGGCAGGCGTGTCAGAGTGTTGATCAGCTCAAACCCCACAGGGTGGACAAGTACTTCCAGTTGATGAAGTAATAGACCACGAAGGCCACCAGGAAGACCATGGCCAGTGCGAAAGTGCCCGGCGCGGTGAAGCCGATCGAGCCATACGTCTGGGCCGCCACGCTGGGAGACGCGCGCCCCACGGGCGTGAAGTTCGGGCTGGCCGCGCCCGCCTCCAGCTTGCGGCCCCACAGCAGCGAGCCCAGCATGATGTAGATGAAGATTATCCCGCCGGCGATGGCCGCGATGCCGCCGACGCCCACCAAGGCCATCATCAGATAGGCGGCGCCCGGCCATTCATAGGCCATTGCGGCGCCCTGGAAGGCCATGTCCCAGTGGCGGCGCGAGACACCCAGCGTGCCCGCCCCCATCATCACCAGGCAAAGGAAGTACATCGACAGGCCGAACACGTAGGGCTGCCACTTGGCCAGCGTGGGGGCGATCAGTTCACGCCTGAACAGCACGGGGATCAGATAATAGGTGACGCCCATGAAGGTCAGGGTGGTGCCTATGACCACGGTGGCGTGGAAGTGCCCCGGCACGTAAATGGTGTTGTGGATGATCAGGTTGAGCTGTTCGGTGCCCATCATGACGCCGGTAATGCCGCCCAGGAAGCCGAAGCCGATGAGGGAAATGAAGACCGACGAAAAGGCGGGATTGCTCCAGGGCGCCTTGCGCAGCCATTCGAACAGGCCTTTCGTGAAGCCCTTCTGGCGCTGCGCGACTTCCATGGCGCCGGGTACCGTCAGGCCGTGCAGCATCGAGGCCAGCACCGCAAGGTACATGAAATAGCTGGTGTTGGTGATTTTCCAGGCCGTGGACAAGCCGGGGTCGCCCAGCAGGTGGTGCGCGGCGGCCAGCTGCAGGAACAGGATGTAAAGGAAGAAAGCGATGCGGCTGACGCGTTCGCTCATGGGCTTGGCGCCCAGCACCACTGCGGCGATGAAATACCAGATCGTGACGTGCATGGCAACGTTGACCTGTTGCGACGAATGTCCCAGCGCCCACCATACCGTGCGGTAGATCAGGGGGTCGACCGTCATCAGGCCCATGGACATCAGCCAGGCCGGAATGATGATGAATGCGCCCGACAGCAGCGTGAACACCATGATGATGGCGGCCGTCAAACCGCCGAACGTGACCAGGGGCATCGACCCTTCATAGGTCTTTTCTCGCTGCGCCACGACCAGCGTGCCGAAGAACACGGCGCAGCCGATCAGGGCGCCGACGGCGAACAGGATGATGCCCAGGTAGAAATTCGGCTCGGCCATCATGGGCACGTAGCTGGTCATCATCACGCTGGAGGCGCCGCGGAACACGGCGACGTTGTTCAGCACCGAACCGATCGCCATCAGCGCAAAACCCAGCCAGGCGAGCTTTGGCGTCGCGATACGGCATCGCAGCAGCACCGAGGCGCAGAAATACAAGAATGCGACCTCGAAGAACATGAGCCAGAAAATCAGCATGTCGAGGCCGTGGGCGGTAAGCACCATGTAGAAGGTATGGGCTTCCAGCCAGCGGATCGCCGGCCAGCGCGTAAGCACCACGCCTATGGCCAGGATGCCGCCGAACGCCAGCCACAATATGCCGGCGACGATATTGAATTTGATGAGTCGTTCAGCGTCGCGCTCGAACTGCAGGCCGGAGCGCGGGCAGGTACGGTAAGTCGTTGCCATGGTTTGTCTCCTGATTTTTCTTGTTTTTTTATTTAACGTATAGGCGGCTCACCATGCGGTGATGGCCCAAGCCACAATATTCATTGCACACGAGCGAATAGGTTCCAGACTCGTTCGGGGTCACCGTTACCACGTGCTCGAAACCCGGTACCATCTGAATATTGATATTGGCCGGCTGCAGTGAGAAACCATGGTTGTAATCCAGGGCCGTAAGGTGCAAGCGGTAGGTCTTGTCTTTTTCCAGCTCCAGAATGGGCCAGAAACTCCATAGGCGCGCCAGCAGATAGACATCGCTTCCGGCCGGCGGCGCGACAACGGGGATTTTCTCTTCGGTTTCAGTGCGCACGGTGTATTTATCCACCATGGCCTGTGTTTTTTCCATGAATTGCGCCGACGTGCTGCGGTAGGTTTCAGTGGAAAGGTTCTGCTTGCCCCATATATGCCAGCCCGTCATCATGGCGAACAAGATAATGCACCATGTAAGGGCGATGGCGATCCAAGTCCCTTCAACCCTGTCGATCGGGTGCTTATACCAAAGCCGGTCTGCCGGCGGAAGAATAGCGCTCATTTTTCTATACTCCGGATATTCCAGGTCATTGGGCGGTGGGCAGCAGCAGTATTTCTATGACTCCCCACAGGTTGTAGACGATCATCGGGATCATCACCCCCAGGGTAAGCAGAATGAACGGACTGTCCAGCAGTCGCTGCATCCATGGTACGGGCGCATCGACATCGTTTAGATTATTGTGATCAGGCGTTGGCATGGTTATTTCTCCATCTTTCAGCGTGCGGGACGATCAGCGCCGTTAAACATTAGTGACCAAAAAAAAATACGTCAATAGTTTGCGGCGGCGATCCGTCCGATGCCAAACATAGATCAAGATTGGGTCGGGTTTAGAGGCCCGCGCTGAGGCCGGATGTGGCGTTTTTGCAGGGCTTCGGCGTTGCGCGGCGGGGCGCGTCGCTGGCTCGTGCGGGTGGAGTTTTGCGGGGGCGCTGGGGTTGGGTGGGCGTTCCTGGCTTATGCAGAAAAGCGAAAAGCCGCGTATAGCGGCTTTTCCATTTTGTGCGATCTCTCAGTTGTTAGCATTCAGTACGCATATTCTAATCAGATATCCTATTGAAGAAATAAAATAGTGTGGCTGGATTTAAAGGAAATATAGGAGGCGCTAATGCCGTTTCGCTATCGGTTGGCACTGGACTGGGTTCTGCCTCGCTTGGTTGGGCAATCGTCGGAATAAACCCTGAAAATAATCCGACAGCCATTCAAGAGATTACTGAAGTGCACTAACGGAGTAAGGGCTGCGGCCTAGATCCATGATGCGCGTTACCTCTTGCGGCCGCATGCCCATCATTCTGGCGAGCTCCGCTTGTGTCACGCGGCTATCCAGGAAGGTATTGAGTAACAGCACCTTGGCGTATACGCGCTGGGTGGTGCGGCACCAACCGTTCGCCCGGGAGAGCGGCGGAGGGGGCTGGAACGTTGCGTCGGTTTTCGAAATAGAAATCCATGGCGGTGACGAGCGCATCCTTGGCCATTTCCATGGCTTCCTCCTCGGTATCGCCCTGGGTGATGGCTTCGGGGATGACGCGAAAGGTGACGACGAAGCCACCTTCTGGAGCAACTTCAAATTGAGCAGGGTAAAACATAGTGGCTCCTTGAGTGCGGTGTATCCCGGTCATTGCCGGGCCAGATTTTCACTATGGCTTTCCAGGATCTTCATCGGCCCAGCGAATAGAACTCCGCATTAGGACGCATATTGGTCACATTCGCGAGGCGATTCGACATGCCGAAAAACGCCGCAATGCCGGCCATGTCCCAGATGTCTTCTTCGGTAAAGCCATGCGACTGCAGTATTTCGAAGTCGGGTTCGCCGACCAGGTGGGCGGCTTGCGCGACCTTCATGGCGAAATCCAGCATCGCCTTCTGGCGGTCGGTGATGTCGGCTTTACGGTAGTTGCTCGCAATCTGATCGGCGATGAGCGGGTTCTTCGCGCGGATGCGCAGGATGGCGCCATGCGCAATAACGCAATACTGGCACTGATTGGCGCTGCTCGTTGCCACGACGATCATTTCCCGCTCGGCCTTGGTCAGATTGCCGGGCTTTTCCATCAGCGCGTCGTGGTAAGCGAAGAAGGCTCGGAACTCATCGGGCCGGTGAGCGAGCGTCAGGAAAACATTGGGAATGAATCCGGATTTTTCCTGAACCGCGAGGATCCGTTCGCGGATGTCGTCGGGCATGTCATTCAGATCGGGAACCGGGAAACGGCTGACTGCCGCCTGGCTTATCGGGTCGGCTCGGGTCATGTTTTCTCCTTGGGAGTTTGAGGCTGGGCTCGCATGGGCCGATATTAGACGGATTGCCCCGGAAAATCATTGCAGCCAGGCAAGGTACACTTCAGAACATGCTACGCATCGACAACCTCAGCAAGCGCTATGGCGACCACTTCGTATTCCAGGGGCTGACTCATGCCTTCCAGCCTGGATGCGTGGCGCTATGCGAAGAAGACGGCACGGGCAAATCCAGCCTGCTCGGCATCATCGCAGGCGCCATCGCGCCGGACGGGGGAGAAGTCTGGATAGACGGGCATTCACTGATCCGGACACCAAAACAGGCCAAGGCCCGCATGGCTTATATGCCCGACGATTGCCTGCTGTTTCCCATGCTGACGGGGCGGGGCTTGCTGGAGCAAGCCGCCTCGGAGAAGAACGCGGAGCTCGGCGATGCCGCGCTCGGCCTGGCAGATGAGCTCGGGCTGGAGCCGCATCTGGACAAGCGCTTCGAGCAAATGTCGACGGGCACGCGCCGCAAGTTCTTCCTGGCGGCCGCCGCCATTGGCGCCCCCGCCGTCGTCATCGCGGACGGCCCCAGCAATGGGCTGGACGCGTCCGCCCGCGCCGTGCTGGCCGAACGATTCAAGGCCTGGTCCCGGGACCGCGTCGTGCTGTTTGCCAGCCACGACGCGGAATTGGTGCGGGCCTGCGGAGCCAGAGCGATCAGGGTGGCGGCGCTGCGCTAGAGCCAGTGCCGCCTGCCTTTTGGCATTGATGGGCCTCCGGCGAGGCGTCAGTCGGCCTGAATATTCGCCGCTTTCACGATATCGGCGTATTTGGCCAGGTCGCTCGCGATCTGGCGGCGAAACTCGTCCGGCGCATTGCCCGAGGCGGTGATGCCCAGGCCCGCCAGGCGCTCCTTGGTCTCGGGCGTATGCACGATGGCATGGATTTCGTGTTGCAGCTTGTTCACGATATCGTCCGGCGTACCCGCGGGCGCCAGGATGCCGATCCAGGAATTGGACACGAACCCCGGTACGCCCGATTCCGCCACGGTGGGTACATCGGGCAGCGAGGCCAGCCGCGCCTCGGTGCTGACCGCGATGGCCTTGATCTGCCCCCGCTGCACATACGGATAGGCGCCCGCCACCGCCGTGTACAGCATCGGCAGCGTGCCGCCCACCACGTCGGCCATCGCCTGGCCGCCGCCCTTGTACGGTATGTGCACGAAGCGGGCGCCGGTTTGCCGGCTCAGCAGTTCGCCGGCCAGATGCGGCGTGCTGCCCACGCCGGCGCTGCCATACGACACGCCATTGGGCTCCTTCTTGGAATAGGCGATCAGTTCCTGCAGCGTGTTGGCCGGTAGGGCCGGATTGGCCACGATGATCAGCGCGGCATCGCCGATCTTGCTGACCGGCGCCAAGTCTTTCAAGGTGTCGAACGGTATGTTGCGATGCACGTGCGGGTTGACGACCAGTGTGCCGTCGAAGCCCACCACCAGCGTGTAGCCGTCCGGCTCGGCCTGCGCCGCCATATGCGTGCCGATGTTGCCCGAGGCGCCCGGCTTGTTGTCCACGATCACCTGCTTGCCCAGGCGCTGTCCGAGCTTGTCGGCTACCAGGCGCGCGCCGGTGTCGGTGACGCCGCCGGGCGCGAACGGCACGATCAAGCGGATGGGCCGGGATGGATATTGCTGCGCCGTCTCGCGGGCATCGGCGGCCGGCCCCGCCAGGGCCAGCACGGCGCATAGAGGGGCCAGTGCGGTGCGCAGCAGGCCCGAGTATCGGAAGGGATTGTGCATGGGGTGTCTCCTTGGTGTTGTTGTACGGAATCTGGCGTGTGGCGGATGCCGCCGCTCAGGAAGATGCCGGCACGGCATCGTGGCCGGCGTAGCGGCGGCGCAGCCAAGCCATGCTGCGTCCGCCCAGTTCGCGGCCCAGCTGGGCCTGGGCGAATGTCACGGCCTTCAACAGGCCGGACAGGGATATGCCGGTGTGCAGGCCGCTGCCCTCGGCCATCAGCACCAGGTCTTCGGTAGCGGCGTTGCCGGCCGCGCCGGGCGCGAACGGGCAGCCGCCGATGCCGCCCACGCTGGCGTCCAGGCGCCGTATGCCGGCCTGAATGGCGGCCCAGGCATTGGCCACGGCCATGCCGCGGGTGTCGTGGAAATGCGCGGCCAGCGTGGCCACCGGCAGCTCGCCCGCCAGGGCATCGAACCGCGTCTTGACCGTGCCCGGCGAAGCCGAGCCGATGGTGTCGGCGATCACGATTTCGTCGGCCCCGGCGCGCGCCATGCGGATGGCCAGGCGCAGCACGGTATTCAGCGGCGTAGGCCCCTCGAACGGGCAATCGAACGCCACGGCCACGTAAGCGCGCGTGCGTAGCTGCAGCGCGCGCGCCGCCTGCAGCGTGTCCTCGCAGACCGCCGTGGCGCGCGCCAGATCCATGTTGATGTTCTTTTGGTTCATGGTTTCGGTGGCGGACAGCACCACGGCCACTTCGCGCACGCCGGCCGCATGCGCCCGTTCCAGCCCCTTCTGATTGGGCACCAGGGCCGAGGTCCGCAGCTCGGGCAGCCGGCGGCCGACCGCGGCCATCAATTCGGCCGCATCGGCCATCTGCGGCACCGCCTTGGGCGACACGAAGCTGCAGGCTTCGATGCTGGGCACGCCGGCGGCATGCAGCAGCCGGATCAGCTCCAGCTTGGCCTCGGTGGGAACGAAAGTGGGCTGATTCTGCAGGCCGTCGCGCGGGGCCACGTCGGTGATGATCAGAGTGTCCATGGAATGCCCCGCTCAGACGATGGCGCCGGCGCTGCGCAGCGCCGCCAGCCGTTCGTCGTCGTAGCCGGGCAGGGTGCCCAGCACGCTGTCGGTGTGTTCCCCCAGTTCCGGCGGGCTGCTGTATTGGCACTGCTTGGCCGCCGACAGCTTGATCGGGTTGCCCGGCATCTGCACGCTGCCGCCCGACTTCAATGGCACTTCCACGACCATGTCGCGCGCGCGTACTTGCGTGTCGTTCAGGGCCTGCCGGAAATTATTGACCGGGCCGCATGGAATGCGCGCCGCCGACAGTTTTTCCAGCCACTCGGCGGTGGGGCGCTTACGCAGTTCGGCGCTCACGATGGCGTCGATCTCGGCCTTGGCCGCGTAGCGGCCGGGCTGCAGGTCGTATTCGGGCTTGCGCAGGACGGGCAGGTCGATGCAATCGAGGAACCGCTTCCAGAAGGCGTCGCCGATGCAGGCCACGATGATGTGGCCGTCGGCGGTGGGGTAGCTATTGTAGGGGACGTGCACGAAATGGCTGTTGCCGATGCCCTCGGGCACGATGCCCGACATCAGGTGCATGGTGGCCATGTAGTTCAGCAGCGAGATTTGCGTGTCCAGCATCGATACGTCCACATGCTGGCCCTGGCCGGTGCGTTCGCGTTCGGCCAGCGCGGCCAGAACGCCCATGGCGCCGAACAGCCCGCCGCCCAGATCGCCGATGGGAATGCCGCTGCGGGTCGGCCCGGTTTCCGGCGTGCCCGTGATCGACATGCCGCCCCCCATCGCCTGTACGACCTGGTCGAATGCGGGCCGTTGCATATCGGGTCCGGTGCTGCCGAAGCCCGTTACCGAGCAGGTGATGATGCGTGGATTCACGGCGGACAGCGCTGCGTGGTCGATGCCCAGCCGCTGGGTCACCCCTACGCTGAAATTGTCGAACACCACGTCGGCGCAGCGCACGAGATCCTTGAATACGGCCAGGCCGGCCGGGCTTTTCAGGTCGATGCAGACGCTGTGCTTGTTGCGGTTCAAGGTCAGGTAGTAGGCGCCCATGCCGTCCCGGGAATAGTTGGGGTCGTGCTCCAGGAGGCGGCGGGTTCCCTCGCCGCCGCCCGGTGGTTCGACTTTGATGGTGCGTGCGCCCAGGTCGGCCAGCAGCATGGTGCCGTAGGGCCCGGAAAGCATGTGGGTCAGGTCCAGTACGGTAATGTGTTCGAGCGCCAAATCGGGTCTCCTGCAATGAAGTGCGTTGCGTGTTGCGGATATACAAGCAAGCTTTGTGCCAATTTTTTTGGACGCGTACCTCGCTGAATTTTCATGGTTTTATTTTCAGCTGGCCTTTTTATATGTCTCATGAGACATTATCGAGACATTTAAATGAAACAATGAGACGCAATGAGCTATCCTGATCCAGGCGCCGAACTCCCGCGCCTGTGTTTTTTGAGCTATCGCCAGATCCGGGAGTTCGCCGTGCCCGTCATCGCCGAGTACACCGGCCGCGCGCAGATCGAAGTGGTCGACGGCACCTTCGGCGGCGCCCTGGCCATCGCGCGGGATCGAGTGGAACGCGGGCTGGCGGACGCTTTCGTCAGCGCCGGCTCCAATGCGAGCATCCTGCGCGCCGGGCTGCAGGCGCCCGTCGCCACCATCCAATTGACCGGCTTCGACATCCTGCAGGCCTTGATCCGGGCCCGCAGCATCGCCGACCGCGTCGGTGTCGTGATGTACGGCCAACCCATCCCCGAACTCGACGCGGTCAAGGATCTGCTGAGCATCGAGATCGTGCAGCACGCCTACCAGACGCCGGACGACGCGCGGCAGCGATTCGAGCAATTGCGCCGCGAGGGCTTCCGGGTCATTGTGGGGTCGAGCCTGGTGGTGGAATTCGCCGAGCAGGCGGGCCTGCAAGGCCTGCTGGCCTACTCGCTGGCCAGTGTGCGGAAGGGATTCGAAGACGCCCTGGAACTCGCCCGCGTCGCGCGCCTGGAGGCGGGCCGTTACGAGCAATTGAACGGCGTGCTGCATAGCCTGCAGGACGCCGTGCTGGCCGTCGACCGGAACCATCGCATCATTGCGGTCAACCCGCCCATGCAAAAGCTGCTGGAACGGGACGCGGGGGCGCTTGTCGGCCGGCCGCTGGATCTTCTTCCGCCGGAATTGTCGCTGCGCGCCACGCTGGATGCGGGCCACCAGGAAAGCGCCGGCCTTCTGCGCCTGGGCGGAAGCGACTGGATCGCCAACCGCACGGCCATCCGCGAGCGCGGCGCCATCGTGGGGGCCGCCCTGACGCTGTACGAGGCCGGCCGCATCCATGAGGCCGACACCAGCCTGCGGGTGCAGCAGCGGCGCCGGCAGAACACCGCCAGGCACAGGTTCGGCGAACTCATCGGCCAAAGCCCGGGCTTCATCAGGGCGATGCAGACGGCACGCCGCTATGCGCATACCGACATGACCGTGCTGATCTCGGGCGAGAGCGGCGTGGGCAAGGAATTGTTCGCTCAAGCCATACACAATGAAAGCCGGCGCGCCGATCGGCCGTTCGTGGCGGTGAACTGCGCTTCATTTCCCGAAACGCTGCTGGAAAGCGAACTGTTCGGCTACGAGGAAGGCGCTTTTACGGGCTCGCGGCGCGGCGGCAAGCGCGGACTGTTCGAAGCGGCCCATACCGGCACGCTGTTCCTCGACGAGATCGGCGACATGCCCTTGGCGCTGCAGAGCCATTTGCTGCGCGTGCTGCAGGAGCGCGAAGTGACCCGCCTGGGCGCCACGGCGGCGATCCCGGTGGACGTGCGCGTCATTGCCGCCACTCATCAGCCCCTGAGGGACATGGTGGCGCAGCGCCGCTTCCGCCAGGACCTTTATTACCGCATCAATACCCTGCAGCTGGAAATTCCGGCGCTGCGCGAGCGGCCGGAAGACATCCCGTCCCTGCTGCGGTTGCGGGTGGCGCGCGCCATGGAACAGCTCGGATCGCGGCTGGACGCCGCCGACCTGCTGGCGCCCTGGCTGCCGCGCATGCAGTCCTACGCATGGCCTGGCAATGTACGTGAACTGGAGAACATCAGCGAACGCATCGCGGTGTTCCTGATGCAGTACGCGCGGCCCGAGGACGTGGACTACGGCGCGCTGCGGCACGATTGCCCGGAGCTGTTCGAGGGCGGTGCCGAACCGGGCCCGGGCGATGCCCGGACACCGCGCGAACGCGCACTGGAAGCCTTGCGGATCAGCGGCGGCAATCGCCGGGAAGCCGCGCGCCGACTGGGCGTCAGCCGCTCGACCTTGTGGCGTTGGGCCAACTCGCCGGAGCCGCCTTCATTTTGACTGCTGGCCACGGCAAGGTCTGCTCGTCGTTGAACCAGGCGCACATGGCGGCTCGGTCTTCGAGTCATACCGAAGCGGGCCTCAGCGATCGGAGCGGGTCCACTCCATATCCCTGAACCAGGTCCGCAAGTGCTCCACGAGCAAGCGTACTTTATAGGGGAGGTAGCGCTTGCTCTGGACGACGGCGTAGATATCCAGCCCCTCGCACCGATAGTCCGGCAGCACCACGCGCAGCACGCCTGCGCGTATGAAGTCCTCGACCATGTACGAGGGGTGCATGGAAATGCCGTGGTTGCGCCGCGCCAGGTGCAATAAAGATTCGCCCAGGTTCGAATTGAGCGATCCCGAGACGTGAACGGTATGCGGAACGCCCAGGCCGTCCGTGAGCCGCCAGCAGCCGGTGGGCGCCTTGAGGCTGTGTATCAGGCAGTTGTGCATTTTCAGGTCGTCGGGCGCCTCCGGCCAGCCGTGTTTGTCGAGATACGCTTGCGTGGCGACCATCACCTGCGGCACCACTGCAATCTTGTAGGCGACCTGATTGGTGTCTTTCAGGCGCGGCGCGATCCGTACCGACAAGTCCAGGTTTTCAGCGATCAGGTCGCTGCGGCCATCGTCGATCAGCAGGGAAATCTGGACGTCCGGATAGGTTTCGATGAACGCTTGAATGGCCGGCGCCAGATGGACGCCGCCGAAGGAAGGAGGCGAGCCCACGCGGATACGGCCGGTCGGGCGTTGCACCGGGCTGCATACCAGGTCCTTCAGGTCATTGACGGCGTTCGACAATGTGTCGGCATTGCGCAGCAGAATCTCGCCGCTTTCCGTCAGGCTGACGCGCTTGGTATTGCGATGCAAAAGCTGCGTCTCGAAGGTCTGTTCCAGCCAGCTGATCTTCTTGGTGACGGCGGAACGGCTGATACCTAGCCGTTCCGCCGCCTTGGAAAAACTCAACCCTTTGGCGACTTCTACAAAGACCTCGATGCACTCGATTGTGTTCATGGCGGAGCCGTTGACGTTTCCAAAATAGAAAAAATGAATTCTCCGCCCTATGGTATTACAGCGCGTGACCCGTTGCTAGAATGAATTTCCTTTAATACAGATCAACTTCATGGCGGCCTCTTTTGATTATTGCCTGTTCGGCGCGCACGTCAGGTTCGGCGCAGGATGCGCCTTCGATCTGCCTGGCGAAATACGCGCCCTGGGGTGCCGCCGGCCAGCGATCCTGATGCAGCAGCGCATGGCCGAGACCCGCGGCTGGTCCTTGTTGCGGGACCGCTTGAGGGAATTCGAAACCTTGGTGTTCAGCGCCATTCCCGCGCATGGCAGCGTGGAGCGGATCGAATCCATCGCGGCCCAGGCAAGCGCATTCGGGTGCGACAGCATTGTGGCCATTGGCGGCGGCAGCGTATCCGATTCCGCCAAGGCATTGGCCATGCTGCTCTCGGAAGGGGGCAGGCTTGCCGACCACGCGACCCGGTTCACGCCGCCGTCGACGCTGGAAATCCCGCTGCGCACCCGGCCGAAGCCGCCGATCATTGCACTGCCCACTACGGCATCCGGCGCGGAGCTCACCCCGTCCTTCGGCATACGTGAAGACGGCCACAAGCTTTTGTTCTGGAACAGGAATCTTTCCAGCACGACCGTACTCATCGATCCGGCATTGAGCCGTGATATTCCGCTCGGCCTGCTGCGCGAGACGGGCATGAATGGATTGGCGCACTGCCTGGAGGGCCTGTATTCGCGCAATAGGTCGATAGTGGCCGACGGCATCGCCCTGCAGTCCCTGCGGCTGTTCGCCGAGGGGTTTGCCGACGGCTCGCTGGACGAGGACGGCCAGCGGGAGCGCATCGTGCTGGCCGGCCACTTGTCGGGCATGGTGCTGTCCATGGCGCGAAGCTGCCTGCATCATGCCATATGCCACGTGATCGGCGCGCGCCATGGCGTCAGGCATGGCGCCGCCAACACCGTCATCCTGCCGTTCGCGCTCCGATTCAATGAACAGGCGGCCGGCGCGCTGCTGGCGCCGGCGCTGGCGGTGCTGAACCAGGTTTCGGGCACCCGGCACGAGAGCGTGGCCGACTGGGTGAAGGCTGCGGCCCTGCGGCTCGGCCTGCCCGCATCGCTTTCCGAACTCGGAATCACCGAAGCCGACTTGCCTGCGATTGCCGAACAGACCATGGGTGAACGGGGCCTTGCCCTGAACCCGCGCGCTGTGAACGGCTCGCAGGACGTCCTGTCCATTCTGAGGCAGGCGCTGTAACGATCCCAATGGAGAACCGCATGAGAATCGAACCGAATGGCGCGGGGCTGGGCGCCACCATCTACGATATCGACTTGTCGCAAGCACTGAGCGATCCGGACTACAAAGCCATCGAGCAGGCGCTGGGGCGCCACGGGGTGGTGAGCTTTCCGGGTCAACGGCTGACATCGGCGCAGCTGCGCGACTATTCCGCGCACTTTGGCAAGCTGGAGATCAATGTCGCCAACATCTTCCACGACGCCGACTTTCCCGAGGTCATGATTCTTTCCAACATAAAGGAAAACGGCCAGCCGATCGGGCTGAGCGATGCCGGTCAGGACTGGCACACCGACATGTCCTATAGCAAGACCATTGCCTTCAGCAACGTGCTCTATGGCATCAAGATTCCGTATCGCAATGGCGAGCCGCTGGGCAACACCGAATTCTGCGACATGCATGCCGCCTACGACGACCTTCCGGAAGACCTGAAGCAAGAGCTGGACGGCATGACGATTACGCACGACTTCAACAAGTTCTGGGAAATGATGCGCCGCGAGAAAGGCAGCACGCGTCCGCCGCTGACCGAAAAGCAGCGCCAGCAGAAGCCTCCGGTTTCGCACCCTGTTTTTCTCGTCCACCCCATTACCGGGAAGAAGGTGCTGTATGCCAATCCCGGATATTCCATGCGCATCAACGAGTTGCCGGAAGAGCGCAGCGAGGCGGTGCTGAAATTCTTGTTCGAACACCAGGTGCAGGACAAATACCGCTACCGCCACCGCTGGAAGGAAGGCGACGTGCTGATGTGGGACAACATGGGCACGATACACAACGCGGTCGCGGATTACACGCCCGAAGAGCACCGGCTGATCAAACGCTGCCAGGTGATGGCGGACAAATATTTTCCCGAGCTGTATTGAAGAAGCAGCCGAAGAAGCAGTCGCGCGAAGCAGTAGCGTGTAACGGTCGCGCGAAACCGCCGCGCCATCCGGTGGTGCGTTCCGCCGGATGGCATAACAACTAGGAAGGAGACATTCCATGAAACTATTCAAAGCCCTCGCCATTGCCGCCGCAGCGGCAGCCTGTTTTTCAGCCGGAACGGTTCAGGCGGCGTCGGATTATCCGAACCATCCCATACGCATGGTGATCGGCTACTCCGCCGGCGGCCCGACCGATGTCATCGCCCGGGTCGTGGCCAAGCACATGAGCGACAACCTGGGCCAGTCGGTGGTCGTGGAAAACAAGCCCGGCGCCAGCGCCCACATTGCCGCCCATGACGTCATGAACGCGGAGCCCGACGGCTACAAGGTCCTGGTGACGTCGCTGACGCTGACCGTAAACCCGCTGCTCCATCCCGACCGCTACAAGTACGATGCGGTCAAGGCCTTCGAGCCCGTCAGCAACTTCGCCAACCTGCCGCTGGTCGTCGTGACCAACTACGATTCGCCCTACAAGGACCTGCAGGCCCTGATCGCCGACGCCAAAGCGAACCCGGGACAACTCACTTTCGGATCGTCGGGTTTTGGCGGTTCGGCGCACCTGGCGGCTGAAATGCTGTCCGCCAAGGCCGGCCTCAAAATGACCCACATTCCCTACAAGGGCAACGGGCCCGCCTTGCAGGAAATGATCGCTGGCCGCATTTCATTCATGTTCTACCCCAGCATCGGCATCGCCAATTACCTCGCCGACAAGAAGCTTCGTGTGCTGGCCGTCGGCACCAAGGAGCCGAGCCCCGACTTCCCGGGGGTGCCCACCCTGGAAAGCATGGGCTTGACCGGCTTCGAGGAAGGCGCGCCCTGGGTGGGCATGGTGGCGCCCGCCGGCACGCCCAAAGAGATCGTGGCGAAGCTGAATGCGTCCGTGAAGAAAGCGCTGTCCCTGCCGGAGGTGCGCCAGCAATTGAAAAGCCTGGGCGCGCAAGTCATAGGCGATTCGCCCGAGGAATTCCGCAAGTTCCTCATCGCCGACAAGGAGCGCTGGACGACCGTCATCACGCAAGGCAACATCAAGCCCGAATAACGCTGGAAGCGACGATACATGCGGCCAACCCTGGAAGAATGTTATTCGATCGAGCGCCTGCGCGCGGCGGCGCGTTCCCGGCTGCCGCGCGCCGTGTTCGACTTCTATGATGGCGGCGCTGAGGACGAAATCACGCTGAGCGCCAATTGCGAGGCCTTCCGCCGCGTGCGGCTGCTGCCGCGCGTGCTGAACGATGTGTCCCGTGTGGATCTCTCGACCGAGCTGTTTCAGCGCGGCATGGGCCTGCCGATCGCCATCGCGCCCACGGGCGCGGTGGGCTTCGGCCGGCGGGGGGGCGATATTGCGCTCGCCCGCGCCGCCGCCCTGCGCGGCATCCCCTATACCCTGTCGACATCGGCGACCGCGTCGATCGAAGAGATCGCCGACCAGGCCCCGGGACGGCTCTGGTTCCAGGCCTACATCCTGCAGGACAAGGACCGTTTGCACGATCTCATCGACCGGGCGCGGGCGGCCGGCTACGAGGGCCTGGTCATCACCGTGGACTTGCCGGTCGGCGGCAAGCGGGAACGAGACCTTGCGCACGGGCTCGGTTTTCCCATGAAACTGACTCGCCGGAATATCGGCCAGTTCGTGCGCAAACCCTTCTGGTCCCTGGATATGCTGCTGCGCAAGCCGCCCATCATGCCCAGCCTGCAAGGGCTCAAGGCCCTGCAGGCCGACCGGGCCGGAATGACCGGCGTCGCGGGCAAGAATTACGATCCCTCTTTCGATCTGGACGCCCTGCGCGCGCTGCGCGACCGCTGGCCCGGTAAGCTGATCGTCAAGGGGGTCGTGAATCCGCTCGATGTCGATCCCATACTCGCTGTCGGGGCCGATGCGTTGGTGGTGTCCAACCATGGCGGGCGCCAGCTCGACAGCGGCCTGGCCACCCTGGACGCCTTGCCGGGCATACTTCATGCGGTCGATGGGCGGGTGCCGGTGCTGCTCGATGGCGGCATCCGCCGCGGCGGCGATATATTCAAGGCGCTGGCCCTGGGGGCTTCCGCCGTTCTGACGGGCAGGGCGACCTTGTTCGGCGTGCTGGCCGGTGGATACGAAGGCGCGAATCGGGCCCTGGCGATATTGAGCGACGAACTGCAGCGCAGCATGCAGCTGTGCGGCGTCTCGACGGTGGCCGGCATAGACGCGTCGGTGCTGGTACAGGCACAAGGGCCGGTGCCGGCTGACCAGCGGATCGGGCAATGATCTACCCGCCCTCACGGCGGCATTTGAAGGAAACCAGAAATGAGATGGATACGCTACACCCTTAACGGCGAGACCGGCTACGGCATGCTCGACGACAACGACCGCGTCACCGCGGTGCGCGGCGACCCTTTCGGCGGGTACGACACCACCGCGACCCGGCTGGACCTGGCCGACGTGAAGGTGGAAGTGCCGGTCGTGCCGCCCACTTTCTATTGTGTGGGGCTCAACTACGTCAAGCATATCGGCACCGAGGGCTTGGCCATTCCCAAGAAGCCGGATGTCGGCTACCGCGCCAACAATGCCTTGATCGCGCATGGGGAAGACGTGATCATGCCCGCCGATGCGAATCGCGTGCACTACGAAGGGGAGCTCGTCGTGGTGATCGGCAAAAAGGCCAAGCATGTCGATATCGGCGAAGCCGCCCAGTGCATTCTCGGCTATACCATCGGCAACGACGTCAGCGAGCGCAATTGGCAGGCATCGGACCGCACGTTCTGGCGTTCAAAGAACACGGACACCTTCAAACCCATGGGGCCCTGGATCGCCGCCGGCATCGACCTGCCGGCCATGGAGACGGCCGTGAGCGTGAACGGCCGGGAAACGACACGCTTCCGGACGGGCGAAATGCTGTTTGGCATTGAGGAGTTCATCAGCGCCATGAGCCGCTATATCACGCTTTACCCGGGCGACATCCTCTGGATGGGAACCGATGGCAGCTCGCCCGACCTGCGTCACGGCGACCGCGTCGACGTGACGCTGACCGGCCTGGGCACATTGAGCAACCGCTTCGTCAAAGCCGGCGAACCGCGCGGCTGAAATCAGCGCTTCGCTTGCGGATTGACCGCCCGTTCGTACTGGACCGGCCAGTGCGACGACGCGCCTTCGAGCTCCGCTTGCGCTCGCAGGGGCCAGTAGGGGTCGACAAGCAGCTGCCGCGCAAGCAGCACCATGTCGGCCTGCCCTTGGGCCAGGATGTCCTCCGCCTGCCTCGCTTGCGTGATAAGCCCGACGGCGGCCGTCGGGATGCCCGCCTGCGCCCGTATGGCTGCCGCGAACGGCACTTGAAAGCCGGGCGTCTGCGGGCCTCGTGAATCCGGCACGATGGACCCGCTGGAGCAATCTATCAGGTCTACGCCCAGGGGGCGCAGGATTTTCGCCAATTGAATGGACTGGCCGAGATCCCAGCCGCCGTCGACCCAATCCGTGACCGACAGCCGCACGAAAAGCGGCAGGTGCTCCGGCCACTCCGAGCGCACCGCCCGGACGATTTCCACGGCGAATCGAATCCGGTTCTCGAAACCGCCCCCATAGTGATCCTCACGCTGGTTGGTCAAGGGCGACAGGAACTCATGCACCAGGTATCCGTGTCCCATGTGCAGCTCAAGGACCTGAATACCCGCGGCTTGCGCAAGCCGCGCCGAGGCGCGGAAAGAATCGATCACCCGCTCGATGTCGGACGGCGGCATTTCACGCGGCAAGGGATAAGCAGGCTGGAACCGCAGCGCGCTGGGCGCCATGGTTTCCCAGCCGCCATCCGCCACGGACACCTCGGCGCGGCCGACCCATGGAACCTGGGTGGAACCCTTGCGCCCCGCATGCGCGAGCTGGATTCCGGCGACCGCTCCCTGGGCCTGCACGAAGTCGGCAATGGGACGCAGGGCTTCGGCCTGGCGTTGATTCCACAAACCCAGATCGGCGGGACTGATGCGGCCTTCCGGACTGACCGCGGCCGCCTCGAACAGAACCAGACCCGCTCCGCCTACGGCGCGGCTGCCCAAGTGCACCATATGCCAGGCGTTGGGCAAGCCATCCACGCTCGAGTATTGGCACATCGGGGCGACGCCGATGCGGTTGCGGAAGGTGACATGGCGGCAGTCGAACGGCGAAAAGAGATTCGAGGTCATGAGGCAAACAGGAAGGAACTTGCGCATGGACGGGAACGGCCGGTGGTACGGCCCGGAAAACCGTCGCTGAAAGTATAGGGTGCGCATCCCCGCGTTTCCAGGCCGCAGTATTTCCCGGCGAGAAATTCTTAATTCTCCGCGGCACCCTCGTCACCTTGATCTGGATCGAGAATAATGACGTCTCGTGAGTTTCTTGAAAAGCTCATGAAAGATGCGAAATACGGAAAAAGAGAGGGGTGGAGATGACAAACATGCTTGGCCGCCGAGGCCTCATCGTTGGCACACTTTTCGCTGCAAGCCTGTTGGCGCAGCCTGCCGCTCAGGCGCAATCCGCCGCCGACTCTTATCCGTCGAAACCGATAAGAATCATCGTTCCGTTCGCGGCCGGCGGGTCCGTTGACGCGATCGCCCGTGTCCTGGCGGAACGGATGCAGGCCCACTGGGGCCAGCCGGTATTGGTCGAATCCAGGCCGGGCGCGTCCACGCAGATCGGCACCGCGGTCCTGGCGTCGTCGCCTCCCGACGGCTATACGGTGATGATTGCGGTCAGCAACCACACGACCAATCCCATCCTTCGAAAGGAATTGCCGTATGACACCCTCAAGGACTTCCAGCCGATAGGATTGATTGCGCGCACGCCCATCGTCGCTTATGCCAACCCCAAGTTTCCGCCCAACGATCTGAAGGAACTGAAGGAGTATTCGAAGACCCATCCCGAGCCGATCAATTTCGGCTCCGCCGGCGCAGGCTCCATGACCCACTTGACCGCCGAGCTGTTCAAGCTGGATTCCAAGATCGACATGCAGCATATCGTCTATAAAGGCGGCACCCCCGCTCTGATGGACGTCATTGCCGGGCACATCCCCATGACTTTCGCCACCGTGGGGCAGGCCTTGCAGAACTACAGGGCCGGGCAGGTCAAGCCGCTGGGAATTTCTTCGGAGCGGCGCTATGCCTCCGTTCCCGACATACCCACTTTCAAAGAGCAGGGCTTCGATGTCGTCACGACAGAATGGTTCGGCATGTTGGCGCCGGCCGGAACGCCTCGCCCCATCGTCGATAAATTGAATGGCGAGATCCGCCGCATCATCGCGCTGCCGGGGTTGGGCGACAGGCTCACCGCCATCGAGCTCGTCAGTTCCACGCCCGAAGAACTGGGCGATTTCATCAAATCCGAAATGGACAAGCTGTCGCCGGTAGTCCGGCAGATCGGCCTGGCCGGGAGCCAATAGCATGCACATCATCGATGAGCGAGGCGGTGTGGCGCCGGCGGTTGCGGACTCGGGCGAGGCCGTCGATCCGTACGAAGGGAAGCGCGTGAACGACGGCGGCCTTCCCCAGACCGAGGCGCAAAGCGCCGCACTGTCCGACGCCGCAAAGACCTGGCGGGAACGGCACTACGACGCCGAAGTGCAGGAAAAAGGAGAGCGGCGCGCCTTCCTTACCGACACCGGCATCGAGGTCCGCCCCCTCTATACGCCTCTGGATGTGCAAGAGGGCGGCCGCTCTTACCTCGAGGACATCGGCTTTCCCGGCCAGTATCCATTCACCCGCGGCGACCGGGCCGGCATGTTCCGGACGGAATCCTTCGTGGTGTCGGCCTACTCGGGGTTCGGCGAGGCGCAGGACTGCAACCAGCGCTTCCGGACGCTGGTCGACTGGGGGGCGGAGCAGCTGCTGGTGGCGCTGGATCTCCCGACCCAGTGCGGCTACGATTCGGACCACGAAATGTCCACCGGCGAGGTCGGCCAGGTGGGCGTGGCCATCGACACCATGGCGGATATGGAAGCCCTGTTCGACGGCCTCGACATCACGCGGATCAAGCGCATCGGCACGCTCGGCAATTCGATCGGCCCCATCGTGCTCGCCATGTTCGCGGTGCTCGGCGAACGCCGCGGCCTGGACTGGAGCCAATACACCGTCAATCTGCAAAACGATCCGCTCAAGGAATACATCGCGCGGGGAACGCAGATTCTTCCGGCGGAAGCCGCCGCGCGGCTGGCGACGGACTGTGTCGCGTGGTGCGCGGACCATGCCCCTCATTGGTCGCCGATGACGGTATGCGTCAATCACATCAATGCGGGCGGAGCGGGCTCCAGCAGGGCGGCCGCCATCGCCCTGTCGAACGCCATGCACTACATCGGCCTGCTGCTGGAAAAAGGCTACGGCATCGACCAGGTCGCGCCCTTGCTCCACATGTTTCCCGATGAGCGGCACGATTTCTTCGTATCGGTCGCCAACCTGCGGGCGCTGCGCCGCACTTGGGCGCGCTTGATGAAGGAACGCTACGGCGCCACCCGTCCGGACGCCATGGCGCTGCGCATGACCGTCTACGGCCACGGCCAGGAAACCTTGCAGGAGCCGCTCAACAACATCGTGCGCATCGGCTTCGGCACGCTTGCGTATGTATTGGGCGGCGCGTCGTATATCTATATCGCATCCTACGATGAAGCGGTTTCCACGCCCACCGAGGAATCGGTCAAGGTGGCCCTGCGCACTCAGCAGATCCTCGCCCATGAACATGGCTTCACCGACACCATCGATCCGCTGGGCGGCTCTTATTTCGTGGAAACGCTCACCAATCAGGTCGAAGAACAGATACGGGGCGCGCTGCGGGAAATCGAAGACGCGGGCGGCGCCCAGGCGGTCATCAGCACCGGCCTGGGCAGGCGGTGGATGACCGAAGGAGCGGTCCGCCGCCAGCGGGCGCTGGATAGCGGCAGCCGTCCATGGATCACGGTCAACAAATGGCCGCAACGGCCCAATGTGCCGAATACCGCGTTCCGCATCGACGCCCGGACCGTGCAGAAACAGATGCAGCGCGTCGCCCGGGTCAAGGCCGCGCGGGACCCGGCGCGAGTCGAGGCGGCGCTCGCCGCAATCGACGAAGCTTGCCGGACCGGCGCGAACATGGTGCCTCCCACGATCGAAGCGGTCAAGGCGCTTGCCACGGTGGGTGAAATCTGCGAACGATGGAAGAGCCACTTCGGTGTGTTCCAGCCATCCACCGATTTTTAAGGATAGCCGCATGGCCGCATCGGAAAGAAAAGTCCGCGTATTGGTCGCCAAGGTAGGGCTGGACGGCCACGACGTCGGCGCTCGCGTCATCGCGCGCGGCCTGCTGGACGCCGGAATGGAAGTGATATACACCGGCTTGCGCCGCACGCCGGAGCAGGTGGTGCGGGCGGCGCTGGAAGAAGACGTCGACGTGATCGGCATCAGCATTCTTTCGGGCGCCCACTTGACCCTGCTGCCCAGGCTGAGGCAATTGCTGAGCGAGGCGGGCGCGCAGGACATCGGCCTGATCGCCGGGGGCGTCATCCCCCAGGAAGACATCGGCCCGTTGAAGGAAGCGGGCGTGAACGAGATCTTCCTGTCGGGAACGCCGGTGCCGGAGGTCGTTCATTACATCAAGGAGCGCTATGGTGACCGGACATGAATGATTCAGCTTCTTTGAGCGCAATCATCGGCAAGGCCGCCCGCCATTTTTCCGGACGGGAATGCCTTACGTATGGCCAGCGGCGCTGGACCTTCGCCGAATTCAATGCGCAGGCCTGCGCCATTGCAGCCGGCCTGGCCGCCCGCCTGGAGCGCGGCAGCCGCGTCTGCCTGTTCATGTCGAATCGGCCGGAATACGTGCTGCTGCAATTCGCGCTCGAACAGGCCGGCCTGGTGCGGGTGCCGCTGAACATGCGCTTCACGGCCAGGGAAGTGGGAACCGTCCTCGAAGATTGCGGCGCGTCCGCCGTCTTCTTCGACAGCGCGACGTCCGATCGCGCGGCGGCGCTCGCCTCCGAAATGCCCGGGCTCTGGTGGTGCCAG
>JACDJC010000415.1_pt1 | contig 50868 bp, 54 predicted proteins | sample 7454191 | NCBI WGS metagenome assembly JACDJC01 (sample SAMN14253291, study PRJNA609438) | sludge metagenome | isolation source: sludge after 25d culture with pyrite and EDTA | collected 2018-12-20 | reverse complement strand
GAGAAATGGAAAGCTAACAGTTTGAGGAATTGGCCTGAGATTTACCCTCAGCTTAGTATATTCTTTAGTGAAATTATGTCAAAATATACTAAGTGATTAGACGGCAAGAGGTGAGTTTACACAGTTTATTTTACACACCCGAGTTGTCTTACATCTTTTGTAATGAGTTCATTTGTTTTTTTCATGGACATGACTATACTCTAATACTCTTTATGATGTGCTATGATCTCTACAGGTCAGGGGTTGAATATGCACTACGACCCTCACAGCTTTAACTTTTAATTATACGCACAAGCCGTTAAATATTCACGTCATACTCTTAACGATCTTACAAACCAAAGATCTAGAGACACCTATTAACTTTGCACTCTTAGCTTGTGTATATCCATCTTCTAATGCAGATATTATAGCATCGTTTCTATTTCTTTGAATAGTTCCAACTCATCTTCTTGTAGTCTTATTCCTATGATTTCTTGCATATTTTCATAGTCAAGTTCTTGGAGTAGTCTTGAGTGGTGTGCGCAAACTACGGGTGCGTGCAACGTTTAAAATGAGCCAATAAATTTCCCGCAGGGTAATTTATTGGCTCCTCTGATTTGTTAGCTCTGCTTCATATTTGAGGTTTGAGATTGCCATTTTTAAGTGCCTCAAGTGCAGATAATCGCCCTTCAAATTCATTATCGCTTAGCATGCCTTTACGATAAATTGACCGTAAGAAATCTTCTGCCTCCGTAGCTTGTTTTCTCGTATTGCATTTATGGCAAGCTGCGACAATATTTTTGTAGCTATTGTCGCCACCTTTTTGTTGAGCTACTACATGATCTAATTCACAGTTCTCCGGTGTAATATCAGACAAACAGTAAAAGCATTGATTCTTTTCCCGAGTAACGAGTTCAACAACATATTCTCGATTTTTAAAAAAATCTATTTCTTCAATATTTAGCTTCTTCTTTTCATCTGTTTTAGGCTGAATGCCAAGTTCAGAGGGAAGTAACACTTTTACAAAATGTCCTTTTCTGGTTTGTTCTAGTTCAATTAACCCTCTTTCTCCAAGACTTCGGATAGTTTTGCGTGACTGAAAATCAGAACAATTTAGTGCCTTGGAAATGGATGAAAGAGGAATTGTTGCTGAATCTATGCCCCTTAGTCGAGTTTGATTTAAGAGATATAAATATAATCCCCTCTCCCATATGTCAAACTCATAGTGGGGAATTAAAATGTCTTCAATCTCTATGAGTGTTTTTGTCCATTCCAAGTTCTTGTCCTTTTTTATAGCTAACGGTTGACTTCACCGACAGTTTACCTGTTCGGTGCTAGGTCTTGTTATCTGATTTAAGTGTAATATCTAATAATATTATGTTTTAATTCTTCAAAGTCAACTGTATAACTAAAGTCTTGTTCCAAACCTATATTAATTACATCAATAAATTTTTCTTTACTATACTGTCCGTTGCCATTTCTATAATCAATTTCTATGGAATCTAATTTTGAAATTAAACAAATAGCTTGATATGATTTATCTAAAACACTTGTTTTATTATTGGGATGGGATCTATAAAAATGTTGATTTGGAGTTATAGCAATAATATTTTCAGGGATGTCAGCTAACTCTGGAAATTGTGACGATAAAAAAATATGATGAGCTTGTGTCGCTGGATATGCATCGAACCTATGAATTTCACTAAAAGAATGAATTGTTTTGACAAGTCTTTTGGCTTTTTCGATTTGATACTTATAAAATTTTTCATTATCAATTTCTTTTTCAAAGAATTGTGCATTAAATTCTTCTCTGGTAAGAGATTTGTCTTTTTTTACATCTCTCCAATTTGGTCTATTGTAAAGTAAATCATTATAATTAACAATAGATACTTCACCTGATTTACTACCAAATTTTTTATATTTAAAACTTAAAATATTCAGCATGGGATTAAATATTCGTATTGGTTCAAGTTCTTTTGTAATTGCAGTATTTTCAATAATAAAAGCTACATACTTATCTCTTAATTCATACAATGAATTTTTATCTTGTTTATTAAAAAAATTATCAAAATATTCCCATATATTACTATCTTTTAAAACTTTCTCAAGATACATTGATAAAAAATAAAAAGCATTTCTATCTCTTAAAGATATGTACTCTATAAAATCATTATGAAGAATTGTATATTCATTTGTACGACCTTTTTTATTTTCTTGAAGTAAACCACAATAAGCTAACATTTTAAGTGGCTGTGCAAAAAATTTATCATATTCATTTTCTGCTTTTTTTATATCGGGCTTATTAAATATTTCAGTTACTAACTCATTTGAATAATCACAGTATCTAATATCGTTTACACTAAATGAATCATCTTTGTTAATGCAGTTTAATATACATTCACAAACTGCACTTAAAACATCTGGTTGCACTTTTTGATCAAAAAACCTAGCGTTATTTGTTTCTCTAATATTTAAATCAATAGTTTGTAAATAAGCTTTTATAGTATTTATCATAAGTTAATATCCTCGCATTATTAAAGCGTTAATCCGTAATCAAAATCATTAATAAAACTGGCTGGTACTGTGCTTCTTATATTTGTAATATTTTGGCTACTACCCATTACAAAATTATGATTCATTACAATATTCTCAACAAACTCATTGCAATTAGTACGATGTTCTACACCTGGTCTACCAGCTGTTAATTTAAAATATCCAGGTATAGGAGGATTGTTAATTAAAAAATGTATTCTGCCTTCACTCCCCCAAGCACCTTGATTCTCGTTATTTTCCCAATGGATAGATGAAGTATTGTCTGATTTTGCTAGATAACCAAGTGCTCTGTAGTATTCATTTTTAGTTGTAAACTGTACTTGTCCATTTTGACCGTAACTATTTTTATACATTTGCAATTCCTATGTCTTAAGATATGTTTTCTTTCAATAATCCAAAAAATTTAACAGAATTATTATCAATATTTAGTGACCTTGTCCCTCTGTTTCTTGCTATTTTATAATATTCTGTAAATTCTTCACTACTATAATATTCTAAATGTTTATGTGTCACATTTATATTGTTTTTAGGTTTTAAAAGTGCAACAGATCCATCTGTTATTGTATTTTTTGGCAAAAATGTTGCTCTTGGATAATATGTTAGATTTGGCACTAAGACTATATCATTTTGATTCAAAAATTTCGATACTACAAAACTATCAATATCATTTATAAAACAGTCATAATCTTCTATATCTCTTATATAATTATTATCAATATTTCTTGATTTGAGAACTCTAATTTTACCTTTGCTTAGAGTGTGTTTTTTTGTAATTTGTCTATCTCTGAAACTTTCAAAAATATCCAATTCCATTTTATCTACAATAGCGTCAAAAAAACTATTTCTATATATTAACCAATAAGGGAATTCTTTAGCAAAAATATAGTTTTTATTTTGATATTCAACACTATTTGTTATATAGCTTTCAATTTTTATTTTTTCAAATTTTTCTTTTTTATAAGTATCTAATAAAAAGCTAATAGTCTCTATCTTAACACCCTTAAATGCCTTTTCTCCATAATCAGTTATTGAGTGTAGATTTGCATTTTCTAATAAATCTCTTGTTTGATTAAATTCTGGTGTATTAATTAAACTTTTTGGAACAATTAAGGATACATATTTTGATAGCTTTATAGCTTTTTCAATAAAAAATGAAAATAGATTATTTGTATTTTTATTTTCTACATTTAACTTATACTTATCTAACAGATTTTTATTATTTACAACTTTTCCATAAGGTGGATTACCTACAATCAAATCATAAGTTGCATTACTTTCCCACAGTAAAAAATCTGTATGAATAAAGTTAATAGTGAAATTTTTAGGTATTTTAGTTTTAGATAATAGTATTTTTAATGTATCTAATGAGTCTTTATCTATATCAATAACATCCAAAATAACATTTTGAATATCTTTATACTTCTTAAACAATAAAGGTAAAAAGTTTCCAACCCCTACTGATGGCTCTAGTATTTTTAAACTCTTTTTAGTTTTAAAACTAGGCAATTTATTGATAACATTAAACACTATATCTTCTCTTGTAAAATATGCTTTAGTTTCAGTTCTTTTTATATTTGAAAGTTCTGCAATGTTATAAAGAGTATTTATATCATATTTGTGTTCATTATCTGATATAAAACATCTTAGTGTATCTGTATCTTCTAGATTATATTTTTGTATTATTCTGTTTATCTCATTGATAGATAGTACTTTGTTTTTTAAAGCTTTTTTTATATTGGAGGCAATTTGTTCAAAAATTTTAGTCGGAACCGCTTCACCTATGCAATGCCTTATATTTAACTCTTCTTGTTTTAAATATTTTCGCTTTTCTTCTTTTGACAAATTATTAAGTGTATCAAAATCTATATTTGACCACTTAAAATCATTTGGTACTGTCATCATTTGCATTAACTCTCTAATGCTAAATACTCTATTGTCAGATGGATGAATTGTACTTTGACTAGCTAAAATATCATTTCTTGTATGTATACACGGAGCAACCTTGTTCCAATACCATCTTGAATATTTATCACCATTTTTATTTTTGTTGTATATTATTTTTCCATCAACAATTCTATGAGGTTTTTTTAATGGATCTTTATTATCAAAGGCAGACTCTCCTTCTCTTATGTCCTTTATCCAAGGTAGCATTTTAGTATCAAAACTTCGATATGAATGATAAATATCTTCGTCATATATTTCCCCCATCATCTTTAATGATGGTAAATCGCCAATTAATGCTTTTAAAGTTTTTGCTTTTTGTTCTTTTGGGAAAAGTTGATAAGGGCTAATACTAACTAAGTCTTTTCTAACTCCTATTATTAAAGTTCTTGTTCTACTTGATTGAGAACCATACTCTTTAAGGTTAATTACTTTAGATAGTATATTATAATCACCTGCTAAGTTTAATTCAATAGATTCACCAATAGGTTTATCAGTGTTGTCAACATCTGTACAAATTGTAGTTAAAAATGCTCTTACATTTTCAAAAATGAAAAACTTAGGCTTTATTTTATTTACTATTTTAATAGACTCAACAACAAGTGAATTTCTTTTTGTCTCATCATTTTTTTTATGGTTTGCTACTGACATACCTTGACAAGGAGGAGTCGCTACTAATACATCTAAGTCATTTATATTATTATTTTCTAATTCTTTATAAATTTTATCTTGAACTTCTTTTTTTGACAAATCACCTTGGATATAACCGCTATCAAATTCACATTTGTCATTATATTGCTGTATTTTTATTCTTTTTTCTAAATACTCATTTGTTGCGATACATTTAAATCCCTGTTGTTTAAATCCATAACAACCAATTCCAGCACTACTAAAAAGTGAAATATAAGTTAAAGCTTTTATATCTATTCCTTGTGTATTGTTCATATAATCAAATAGACTAGGTGTTTGCATAATACCTCCTCATTATATTTTGAAAAAGAATAGCAATTTATTTTTAGTCTATTTAAAAACATGTCATTTTGCAATGATATTTATATGATTATAATTTTGTAATCTTATTTTATCTAAAGTTTAATTTGAATTTTATTATCTTTAAAGTTTGAAAGTGCATTTTTCAGATAACGGCTGTCTTGAGAAATAAGTCGCCGCTAGGCTACTTATTTCTCTCCTAGTACTTGTTATATATTTAGTTTATTTCAATAAGTTCAGATGTTCCAGTTGAAAAATCATCACTTAGCCATTGCCATTCTTCAAGCAGTTTTATTTTACCATTTTCTACTATTGTAGCACTCGATAAACATTTGCCTATTTTTAAGTCTCCGTTAGTGTTTATATGATGATATACAAAATCAAATCTACCGTCTTTTAACTGTTTTCCTATCAGATTACCTTTAATGATTTCTCCACCTTTGTATTCTGCTGAAATAATATTACCTTGTTGAGAATAGTAAAAAATTGTATCATCGCCAACCTCTCCATTGTCAGAGTTTAATAATGCTTTGAAGACTTTTTTATCTAAATTAATCAAGTTAATCCTTGTTTATGATGTGTATATAACGGTTAAGTTGAGAAATATTTGAGCCGCAGGGTCAAATATTTCTCTCCAAGGTTTTGTTATATACTTTTTCAGTTTAATTTATCTTGTCTTCCAAGTGTCCAAGCTGAATTGTGTTGAGTAAATCCAATTTTTGGATAATACTTTATTGCTGCTGGTGCTGAAAGTAAAATTACTTTACATTTTTTGCCAAGTAAATCTTGTGTCTTTTCAATAAGTTTTTTACCTACACCTTGTTTTTGATAAGCCTGATCTACAGCCAAATCTGATAGGTAGCAACAGTAATTAAAATCTGTCACTGAACGAGCAACACCAACGATTTTATCATTGTGTTTTGCTGCCATGATAATATCTGCATGTTTTAACATACCATTGATACATTCAAAGTCTTCAACTGGTCTTCTTTCAGCCAATGCAGAACGATTTAATATGTCAATGAATTGCTCAACTGTAAGTTCAGGCTGTAATATATATTTTATTTCCAATTTTTATTCCTTTTATAGATATAACGCCGCCAACACGCGCGGCTTTGTAGAGGAGGCGAAGCCGCAACGAAAAAGCAGTCGCTGTGCTTGGCCTTGTTATTTACAACCTTCTACCACGTGTATTTTATGGGGTTGGATGCACCTCTTTTGCGAAATGCATCTGGTGTACGTTTACCAACATATAGCTTTTGTAACTCTATTGGAGCTTCACACCCTATAAAACCATAACGCCCTTCAACTGCTTCTCTCCCTGGGAAATTATCTGGTATAGCTTCTAGCCATTCTTTTGCTAGGAAAGCCCCCACAATTAAACCTTGTACTGTAGCCAAAACAACCTCAGCCTGACTTGCTTTTTGTTTACTCAAACGCCAAGCATAACGAGTGGCTTCATAAAGCGAGTTTTCTAAAGCGCTACGATTAACACTGATAAGCAGAGCTTTATGTTCAAAGCTAGCAGTTTCTGCAGAATACTTTTTTATAATTTCGGATGAATGCATAGCACCAAAGTCGCTATTTCCAAGACCATCCATAATATTGGTTATTCCGGGATAAGCATCTATTAAAGCTGCCTCTACCTCAAAAGCTGATTTTTCAGACAAGCCATGCCGATGAATAACGTGTGCAACCTCAAATCCTGCTAAACGTATTGATCTGATTTTAGTCATTTTTTCAGACAATGAATCACTCTCAATATCACCCCTTGCATGAGCAAACACACGATTGCCTTTCCCCTTCCCAATATAAAAAGTCTCCCCGTTTCTCGGGTCAATCAATCGGTAAACGTAATATTGAAGCTTCTCTACTACTTCTGGTGAAAAAAAATCATACTTTGGCTCAGACATAAATCTTCCTAGGTGAATAACGCCCGCGTAAAGCGCGCGAGGTACGAGCGTCGCATTTGACGCGTTTGTTAAATCTGTTAGTCAATGCTCCGCCTCAAGATTTTAGCGACTATGCCAACAATTCCTTTTTCGGTGCGTCGTGCATTGGCTCCAAAGAAGTGATTGCGAATAGCAAAAAACACTCCCGCGACAAGGCACGCATTTCCAACCCAAGCCGTTAAACGGATAAATCGGCTATATCGTGCTTCTAGAATGGGATAGAACTTGCTGCCCTCTTGCGCAGCAAGTTGACCTTCAAGATAACCGCCTAAGCCGATGTAAATTAGCAAGTACGCAAAAAGACCAACAAGCAGAGCGCCCCACCAAGGAAGGCGGGAAGAAACTCGAATGACATCGGCTACCACTGATCCGAGACTATTTTTTCTGCGATACCTGCGCCCCATGATGATCCTCGGTTGAGATTTAACTATTTATTAGGGGAATAGTATGTCCCTCTATTGCTTTATTTTTCATATTAGTAGTATATCAAAAATGTCTGTCTATTTCTAAAAATGTGTCAATTTGCCATTTTTTTGTTACTTTTTTTGAAAAAACTATAGAATTATAAAAGTTGCTTATGTCCTTTTAGTCGGATATGAGCTAATATTTGGACAAAGTGTTCTACTATTTGTTGAATTCTGGCAATAGAGGAGATAGCGTCCTGCTATTTTTAGGAGTATACTATGGAAGTAAAGAAGAAACTATTAGATATTGTTCGTGATAAAATACGTTTTAAACACTATAGTATAAAAACTGAAAAATCTTATGTAGGGTGGATAAAGCATTATATATTTTTTCATAACAAAAAGCATCCTATAGAAATGGCTAAACCTGAAATAGAAGCATTTTTAACCCATCTTGCTGTAGAAAGAAAAGTATCACCAAGTACACAAAATCAAGCATTTTCGGCTATATTGTTTCTTTATAAAGAAGTGCTTGGTATTGATATGAGTAATTGGAATATACAAGCTCTACGTGCACAAGAGAGAAAACACATACCCCAAGTACTGACAAAAGACGAAGTGAAGAAAGTCATAGACAACCTTACTGGAACGTATCAGCTTATAGTATACTTGATGTATGGTTGTGGGCTTCGTATGAGTGAAGCTTTAAACATACGTATAAAAGATATAGACTTTGGATTTGACAAGGTTTATATTTGGGATAGTAAAAGCCTGCAAGACAGAACTGTACCGCTGCCGCAAGCCATAAAACAACGGTTAAAAGCACAAGTAGAATATGTTGAAGGTATTCATCTCAAAGATGTTACTGATGGTTATGGGTCTGTGTATATGCCCTATGCACTAGAAAGAAAATATCCCAATGCCAAATATGAGACAAAGTGGCAGTTTTTGTTTCCTATGAAAAATGTAGCGAAAGATCCTAGGAGTGAAGTGATTAGACGGCATCATATACATGAAAAAACTTTAGGTAGAAACATAAAACAGGCTTCTACAAAATCACAAATACATAAGCGGGTTACTTCACATATATTTAGACACTCTTACGCTACACATCTTTTGCAAAGTGGCATAGACTTACGAAGTATTCAAGAACTTTTAGGTCATAAAAGCGTTGAAACAACTATGGTCTATACGCATGTTGTAGCGGAGATGAATAAGGGAAGAGTAGCTAGTCCTTTAGATATGCTATAATCTTTCCATGAATATTTCACAAAATCTACAAAAAGCCAAACAACTGTTAGAAGAAGCAGATGCTATTTTCATCACTGCTGGGGCAGGGATGGGGGTTGATAGTGGATTGCCTGATTTTAGAGGGGTGGAGGGGTTTTGGAATGCGTATCCAAGGGCCAAAGCGTTAGGGCTTGAGTTTGAAAAGATGGCAAACCCTGAATGGTTTGAGTCTGATCCAGAGTTAGCTTGGGCTTTTTATGGACATAGACTTCATTTGTATCGTGATACTGAACCTCATGAAGGCTTCATGAAACTTCTTAAACTCTCTCACACTAAAAAATATGGAGCTTTTATTTTCACTTCAAATGTAGATGGCCATTTTCAAAAATCCGGTTTTTTAGATGAGAGGGTGATGGAGTGTCATGGCTCTATCCATAACCTGCAATGTATAGATAACTGCGAGGGAATGTTGTGGCCCTCTGATGATACGAATATAGAGATATTAGAGGGGTTTAAGGCAAAAGAGCCGTTGCCTTACTGTCCTTTCTGTGGCGCTATGGCAAGACCTAACATTTTGATGTTTGGCGACTTTGAATGGGAGTATGCACGTACAAATGCTCAAAGAGAAAGACTTGTTACCTGGATGGATACCATAGAAGCAGAGGGCGGGAAAATTGCCATCATTGAACTGGGAGCAGGGACAGCTGTTCTAACAGTGAGAAACACTTCAAATCAAATAGCTAAAAGGTTCGATGTCCCTGTTATACGCATCAATCCACGTGAGAGTTTTGGAGCAGAAATACAATTGCCTATGGGAGCTGCTGAAGCATTGGATATTATTATCCCGTAACGTGGTCAGGAGTGTCCACACTACTTTCATTTTGATATGAACATATTTTTAAAAAGCAGTCTCATTAGGCTTTTGTGACTCATTGATATACTGATTTTCACTTTGTATTCCTTCTTGTGCTTCCGCCTCTTTGGTCATCGCCTCTACTTTGTCTTTAATGAGAGTAGGATCTATTTTTAATGAGGGAGAAAAAGGTTTGACTTTTGGTTGCTTTTGGGCCTTTTTAAGTGCTTTGTTTATCTCTATAAGACCGGTTTCATAGTTACAGAGTTTGTCATAATTTCTGATGTCTTGTTTAACCATAGGGATCGTGTAGCTTTCTATTAATCTGGGTTTTCTTAAAATCATTTTTTGCGCATAGTTCTTTCGTGATATTTTCACGCCTCGTATTATTTCTGGAGTCAATGCACTTTCATAAGCATTTTTTGCATTTTTGCTACTCTCATCATCACTACTATACAATTCTTTAGCAACATCCGTAATTTGTTTTATCCCAAATGCCTGGCTTACAGCATCAAAAATACTTATATAAAGTTTACTGTTGGACTTCTTCTCTGAAGATTTGCCCTGAGGGCTGATTAAATAATATTGACACTGTAAATTTGATTTGGTGATAAACTCATCTATGAAGGCATTTCGATCTTCTTTACTGGAAGAAACTTTATCGATCTTAGTCATAAACGTAGACTGGTTTGTCTGGAATCCGATTACTTTCTTTTTCTTTTTATCAGGTGTGGCACTGTCAGAACCACACCCTGTGAGCAGTAATAGAATAGATGTTACTATTATATAATGGTTTTTTATGATCATTTTCAAACCCTTTTGTAATTAATTTGGCATTATATCATTTCGCTATAATAAATACTTAGTGATATGTAGCTATAAATTTTTTTATTACTAATAATGATTAGTTTTATATCTATGGGTATAGAATAGTGAATAAAAAGACCTGATATGGTTATTTTAAGAGGTATTTATGCGTTGTTTTTCGTGTTCTAAATTGAGCTTTCCTATTCTCTGTAACAGCTGTGTGGAACAACTGTTTGTGCCTACAGTAAGTACACGAAAAGTAGGTACCATGGATGTCATCAGCTTTTTCAAATACTCCACGCTTGAGTCGCTTCTTCATACCAAACATAAGCCAGAGGGTTACCGTATTTATAAAGCATTAGCCAAGATGACTATGAAGCCGTTTATAGAAGAGTTTGTAGAATCTGATGACAGGGATGTTTACATCGTAGGCATAGATGAACATGTGAAGAGTGGTTATTCACATGTAGCACTTCTTACGCGTGCAATGAAGACTAAATGTTCCATACCACAACATAGTTGCCTGATGGCAAAAAATAGAGTAAATTATTCGGGTAAAACATTACAATACCGTTTAGAGCACCCAAGAGATTTTGTCTATACGGGTAAAAGCGATATTGATGTCATACTTATAGATGATATCATCACTACAGGTATTACACTGCAAGAAGCACAGCAGGTTTTAGCCGCGCATGGAGTGAATGTGCTTTTTGCTTTGACTTTGGCGGATGTGGAAGAATCATAAACAATATTTCTAGTCAGTTAACCCATATTAATAAGACTAATTAACTCTTATTTAAAATCCAACATGCTATACTAAGTCAAATAAAACACTAAAAGTGGCCATATGACACGTGAAAAACTTCCACTAGAAGCAATATTGAGTAGTGCAGAGGGCAAGAAGTTTCTTTTTCTTGGACGCGAGGGGCTGTTTACTAAAGATGAGGTAGCTCGTTTTCTTAAGAAATACGGCATCACTATGACTAAGAACTATGAAGAGGATGTTGTAGGAGTGGTAGAACATCATCAGCTCAACCCCGTAGAAGAAGATATCTCCAATATGGCGTATGATAACCAAGTGCCTCTTTATAAGCTTGTAGATTTTGAGAAGATGCTCTCTAGTGGCATCAATGATGATGAACTTCTTATGGTTATCAAACTTTCCAATGACCAAGACCGTATTTTTAGACTCCTGGGTAATCAAAACATTGCAGATACACTGTTCGTAAAGCTTTTGAATATGTATGAGTGGCATGAAGAGGAAGAAGATCACAGGGATGACCGTGATGTTATTACCTATGTGTTACGGCGCTATATTGACATTAAACCCAATGAAGAAGACTTGCTCTATAGTTATCTGACTTTGCGTCGTTTGGCTACGGAAGCAACTGACCCTAAAATGCTTATGGCTCTCATAAACTTTCCAAATTTTAGTTTTTTGATACGCGGTAAGGAAAAAATAACGCTTAGAGAAGCGGTTGCCAGAAACGAAAATGTAGACAAGGAAGTGATGGCTCGTCTCATAAGCCTAAGAGATGAAAAGGTAGATGCAGCTTTGAGTTCCAACCTTACTGTGCCTTTAAATCTTTTAAAAACTTTTTCAAAAAAGAAGAGTCCATATATAGCCAAAGCTTTAGCAAGCAATAGGAATATAGATGATGAAATATTTGAAAGTCTTTTAGAAAAAGAGGAATCAGTGCTGGCACTGTTGTTATGGTGGCAACCTATGGATATAAAACGTTTAAAACTTCTGGATGCTTCTGGTCTTAATAATGCTCTTTTTGCAACCATCGGAGCCAATGAACGGCTAAGTGCAGAAGTGGTGGATGCTTTAATAGTAAGAGAAAGTAACGCGCTACTAGCCAATCTAGCAGGCAATGCAACACTTTGTGCATCAGCCTTGGAGTTTTTGTATAAGCGTCAAATACCTGAAATATATTATGCTTTGGCTGCGAACCGGGCTTTACCTGTAGAGATACTTGAAACATTGTACACTACTTTAGGGAAAGATGAAAAGATGCTGGTAGCTCTTGCCTCCAACACTTCGACGCCTAAAAGTATATTACGTGAGTTGTTTGAGCATGACGTACTTGATATAAACAAGGGGCTCGCATCAAATGAAGCTACACCTCTGGAGTTACTTGATATACTAAAAATAGACACACGTGTACAAAATGCATTGACAAAGAACAAAGTGTTCATTGAGTACCATCAAAATTCCAGGAATATAATATGAAAGCGTCAAATATTACCAAAGTTGTAAACCAACTCATCAAGAGAAAATTGCCAGTATTTATTTGGGGAGCACCAGGGATAGGAAAGTCTTCTATCGTCAAGCAGATAGCAGCATCCAAAGAGTTGGAGTTTATTGATTTGCGCCTTTCACTTCTTGATCCTACAGACCTTAAAGGCATTCCGTTTTTTAATGCTGAAACGAAAGAAGGGGTATGGGCGAAACCGAGTTTCTTACCTTCCACACCTCACTCAAAAGGTATTTTGTTTCTTGATGAAATTAACACTGCTCCTCCCGCAGTACAAGCTTCAGCCTATCAGCTCATCCTTGACCGGAAAGTAGGGGAGTATGAGCTGCCCTCGGGTTGGAGCATTGTAGCTGCAGGAAATCGCGAAAACGACCGTGGAGTAGTCTATAAAATGCCACCACCTCTGGCTAACCGTTTTGTGCACTTTGAAATGGAAGTGGATTTTAACGACTGGAAAGCCTGGGCATACACTGCAAAAATAGAAAGTACCATCATTGCGTATTTGGCGTATGACAAGTCTATGCTTTTTACTTTTGACGCGACTTCAAATGAAAAAAGTTTTGCCACACCAAGGTCATGGGAGTATGTTGATAGTATCGTTAAATCAGGTATAGAAGCAGAATTGATATTAGATAGTATTAGCGGTGCAGTCGGGCGTGAAGCGGCTATAGGGTATTTGAGTTTCAAGAAAGTCATGAAAAATTTACCTGACCTTGGAGCGATACTTGATGGCTCACTTACAAAAATAGAAGAGGAAGATTCAAAAATCATGATGGCTCTTGCCATTGGATTGGTTAATGTACTTTTGGAAAATCTCAGTGATGAGGCTATAGATAATGTCTTAAAATTCTCATTACAGTTGCCTGGAGAATTTTCGATTATGCTGGTAAAAGATATGCAGCAAAATGGGATAGATGTCGAAGGGTCTGCTTCCTGGGGTGAGTGGGTGAGAGAGTTTTCTTATTTATTGAGTTGAAGTTGGTTTGTTTCTAAACTTGACACTATTTAGTTCTTTATCAACTTTAAAAAGAAAATTTTCCCACTGCAATATATGATCTCTATCATTTAAATCTGTTAGATTTTGGATAAAGGTCTCTTCATCTTCCTCTTTATACTTGAAACTGCCAAAAATTGTATTGGTATCGAGGTCATGTGACTCAACGATATCATAAGCAGAGTCTGGAAGGATAGCAGGGATCCAGCCTCCTTGTATGGCGGCATTGTTTTTTACTTCCTGTAAATTTGAATACTTGCTTATTTGCATATCAGTGACAAAGTGATTAAGTAAGAAATAAAACAGTGCAGATACGATAACTAAAACGATAACTATTATTTTCATTATATTGACCTTGTGTAATACGTTTAAAATTAGAGAGTAGAGCCACTTATAAATTACCCCAAAAACGGACAATTTACATGTAAATATAGAAAAAAAGCCGGGATCAAATTTCAAATTGGTTACACTATCAAGGGTCACCCCGTAATTTTTTATGACAAAAACTTAATAAAAAAGCGACTTGGCTATGGGGAATATTGTACCAAATTTATCTTCAAATCTTTCTAAAATATGGATCAAGATCAAAAATATAGAAAATTCTTTATTTCAAGGACCTTGACAATATTACTAATTAGTATTATTATGAGGAGCAGGAGAATATGATATGAAGATAAATACACTTAAAAGTTATGGATCTCATACTGATAAGGCTATGACGACCTGGATACAACTTTTTAGAGCTTTTACCAAAATAAGAGCGAAAGAGTCACTTTATGTTCATTCATTCAGTTTAACTATAAACCAGTTTCAAGTTTTGGAAGTTTTATACCACAGAGGTGATTTGAGTATAGGTGAAATAACCAAACTCACGGTGGGCACACCTGGAAACACTACTGTTGTTGTAAAAAATCTAAAAAGAGATGGTTTTGTTCATTCTATTCCTGATTTAAGAGATAAAAGGTCATCAATACTTTCTATAACCCAAAAGGGGAAAGATATTATTGAACAGTTGTTTCCAGATCATGCAAAAAATCTCGAAAGCTATTTTGAGGTTTTAAATGACGATGAGATGGAGATTTTATTTAATTTATTGAGAAAGTTACATAAGTCACAGTAGTTTTTTTAATAAAAGATTACTGTGAAAAACACAAGGAAAGAAAAAATGAAATTATTTCAGAGTTTAGCGTTTAATGCTGTAGTAGGGTTAAGTCTTTTGAATGCAGCAAATTATAATGTTGATACAAGTCATTCAGATGTAGGTTTTAAAGTAAAGCATTTGATGATTAGTAATGTTAAGGGAAGTTTTGAGAAGTTTAGCGGTACCTTTGAGATCGATGAAAAAACAAAACAGTTTTCTGCCATAGATGGTACGGTAGAAGTTGCCAGTATAAATACAAAGGATGCTAAAAGAGATGATCATCTTAAAAATGAAGACTTTTTCGATGTAGCAAAATACCCAAAAATGCACTTAAAACTACTGAAGCATAGTGGAGAGAAGGCAACTTTTGAGCTTACTATAAAAGATATTACAAAAGTGGTAACCCTTGATGTTGAAGAGATCAGCGACACCATAAAAGATCCATGGGGCAATACAAGAATAGCGTTTGAACTTGAGGGAGAAATCAACCGTAAAGATTTTAACATTAATTTTAATAAATTGCTGGAAGCCGGCGGCCTTGTTGTTGGAGACACAGTAAAGTTTTATATTGTTTTAGAGGGAATTCAAGCTAAGTAAAAGAGATAAAGAGGAAGAGAAAATGCTCAAGAAATTACCAAAAGAAAATATGGGTAGTTCAAACTTAGGTTGGCTTGAGAGTCGTTTTCACTTTTCTTTTGCAGAGTATAGAAATCATGATAATGTCAACTTTGGTGTTTTAAGAGTACTAAATGATGATATTATTCACCCAGAGAGTGGTTTTGAGATGCATCCTCACCACGATATGGAGATCGTATCTTACATTGTCGATGGGGAGCTGACACATAAAGACTCTCTTGGAAACTCTGAAACGCTCAAGCGCGGTGAAGTGCAGTATATGAGTGCGGGAGGCGGTATAGTGCATTCTGAACACAATAAAAGCGCAAGTGATGATTTACGACTGCTTCAAATCTGGATTGTACCACCAAATAAAAATCTTCAAATACTCTATGGTTCCTACCAGTATAAAAAAGAACAAAGAGAGAACAGACTTCTAAATATTGTCTCTTCTCAAGATGGCAATGCTGAAGTCAAACTGCATCAAGATGTAAATATTTTTGTGAGTGAGCTTGAAACGGGGAAGGTTTTGGAATTTTCTATTAATGCAAAGAGACAAATTTATTTTGTTCAGATAGAAGGACGCTCAAATGTAAATGGTATTGTCCTAAATAGTGGCGACGCAATGGAAGTAACAAAAGAAGCGAACTTAAATATAGAAGCTTTACAAAACAGCCATTTTCTTTTTCTAGAAATGCCTGAGAGTTAAAACATACCAAATTATTTTAGTCATCGATGCACTCATAATGTGGCACAGTTAGCAATAATAGAAGAGAACTTCCCAAAAATTGTTTATATAAGTCCTAACAGTGCCACAAGTAAAACAGGCGGTGTGATCAGCAGTCCTACTTTCATATATTCTCCCCAACCTATCTTTACACCTTTTTGAGCAAGTACATGTAGCCACAATAAAGTAGCAAGAGAGCCAATAGGGGTCATCTTGGGTCCCAGGTTAGATCCCAGTATGTTTGCGTAGACAAGTGCTTCATTTCCTACGTATCCAACCTTGTCGATGGCTATATCCATGAGCATGATCGTTGGCATATTATTCATGACTGAAGAGATAATGCCAGATAAAAAACCTGTTCCTATAATGGCTACGGAGTCTCCTTGATGGATTAGTGTTCCGATCCAGGAGGCGATAACATCGGTTAAACCAGCATTTTTTAGACCATAGACAACAACATAAAGCCCAATGCTGAACCATACCACTTGCCAAGGCGCAGCTTTGATGGTCATCATTGGCTTAACTGCTTTGTAGTGGTTTGCAATGGCTAAGAAGAGCAAAGCCCCGCCAAGTGCAAATAGCGAGACAGGCAAGTGATAATGATCACCTATGAAGTACCCAACCATTAAGAATCCCAAAAAGAACCAGGAAAATTTGAACATGGTTTGATTTTTTATAACAGAGGATGCTTCAGGCAGTTCTGTGACATCAACTTTAAGCGGAATATCTTTACGGAAATATATCCATAATATAGTTATGGAGGCAATAATACTCAGCAGATTCGGTAAGAACATATTTTTAGCATACTCGACAAAACCTATGTCAAAGTAACCCGCAGTGACAATATTGGTAAGGTTTGAGATGACAAGAGAATTTGAAGCACTGTCACCTATGAAACCACCGGCCATCAGGAAAGCAAAGATGGCAAGAGGTTTCATTTTTAGATATTTCATCTTAGCAAGTAAAATAGGAGTAAGTATAAGTGCTGCACCATCATTTGCAAAGAATGCTGCAACCAAGGCACCAAGAAGTAGGATATAAACAAACATTTTGTTACCATTGCCGCCACTTAGTTTTGCCATCTTAATGGCTGCCCATTCAAAGAAACCTATCTCGTCTAAAACCATAGAGAGAATGATGATGCCTATAAATGCCAAAGTAGCATCCCAAACAATATCTACAACAGTTAGAACATCTTGAAAACTTACGACACCGATGATTAAGGCAACTACAGCACCTGTGACAGCGATTGTTCCTATCTGTAAGTTCTTGGGCTGCCAAATGACAAAGATGAGGGTAGATAGAAAGAGGGCACTGGCTAACAGCATGTGTCATTAAGAACTTTTGATTTAGCCAGAGCAGCTTCTATCTCTTCTTTGCTTATGTCGCCTGAGAGATCAAGTGCTACATCTCCATCTTTACCGCTTACTTGCATATTGGTTATTTTATTTTTTGTTTCATCACTCATGCATTCACACTGTCCCATAGCACAGTTTTCAACCATCTTTATGATATTTCGTTGCTCTACGTCGCCTGTAAATACGATTTTGACACCTTGATTTGTTAGTAATACATTTTTATTCATTTTAATTCCTTGTTATGAGTAATTTTTCTATAGTCTAATTTATATATAGGGAGTATATCATAAATTTTTAATATATCAAGATATATTGATGTATTGAATAGGAATATCTTTTTTATATTTATAGATCAAATTAATGCTATAATAGAAATAATATTCTAATAGGAGAAATCAACGTGAGTAAATCAAACATGAAACATTTAGAAATGGTAAAAGATTCTATAAATAAGTCAAATGCACTCTCTGAAGAAGAGAAGAGTGCAAGTTTTAAAAAGATAGAAGAGTGGATAGCAGATGATAGGGGAATGGAAACGTGGGCGAAAGACTTGGAACTCATTTCCGAAAAGATAAAGCCAATATTGGTCGAACTGGGTTTAATATAAAAGGAGCATAGTGTGGATATTATAGAAAAAGAGTTAGAGAGCAGAAAATCAGAAATTAAAAAGCAGGTGAAACTTCTTTTTAAAGCCAATATGACCATCACAAGTTGGGATGTTTCAGAAGCAGATACTGATAAAGCAGCTAGAGTACTTGTCACTATTATCAAAGAAGCAGTAGCTGATATAGAAAAAGATATAGAAGCAGAAAAGTACGACTATTAAAAAATACGATTATTGAAAAGTACAATCATTCACAGTCTTGAATAGTTCAATAAAGTGTTTTTGTTTAAATAAGGTATAGCGTAAACTGGCTTCTTTTTAACGATACTATTGTTTCCCCTTATAGAAGAGCAAAAAGACACCCAAAGAAGCAGCCGATACTAGTATGATAGAAGCTCCGGAAGTAAGATTATAGGTATAAGAGAACCAAAGCCCAATGAGTGTAAACAGTGCGGCGATGAGCCCAGAGAGGATCATCATGGTAAAGAGACTGTGAGAAAGTTTCTCAGCGATATAGACAGGGATGGTTAGCATAGCTATTACCAAGATGAGGCCTACAACTTTGATGGACACAACTACAGTTAAAGCTGCAAGTATGAGGATAAGCGTATAGAAAAACCGTACATGTACCCCTCTAAGGGCTGCATATTCACTGTCATAAGAAACTGCAAGGATGTCTCTGTACCAAAAGGTCATTACAAAGAGTATAATAGCTAAAAGTACAGCCATAAAGTAGAGGTCTTCTGTACTTACTGCAAGGATGGAGCCAAAGAGATAAGACATCATATCAACATTGTATCCAGGGGTGAGGTCAATCAAAATCACCCCGATTGCCATACCTACAGCCCAGATAAGTCCAATGAAAGTATCAGTGCGGTGGCGTTTACGCAGTGTAAGTGAAGAGATGAGCAGGGCAGCACTCACCGCAAACATAGAGGCACCCAGAAAAATGGGGAATCCAAAGAATACAGCTAACCCGATGCCTCCGTATGAAGCATGGGCAATACCGCCAGCAAGGAATACCATACGGTTGACCACGATGAGTGAACCGATGATACCTGCGGCAAAACTTACGAGTATGCCTGCTATAAGTGCATGTTGAATGAATTCAAACTGGAGGGCTTCTATCATTTGGCTTCCTTCCATTTAGCTTTGCTTGACGGACTTTCTTCATCTTCACATGTATTGCAATTCTCAGAACCTAGCATTTGCAAGAGTTCTATTTCACAGAAATGCTCCTCTTCATTATGGGTGTGAAATGTCTCTTTCTTGTCAGAGATGTCATGATAAGAGAGTCTTTTGTTGATGTGTGCGGCGGAGGAAGCATACTCAAGAATCACAGAGATGTCATGACTTACTACAATGATAGTGATGTTTTGGTTGAGCAGTTTCAAAAGCTCATATATCTCTTTTTGTCCCTTGATATCGATACTTGAAGTAGGTTCGTCAAGTATGAGTATCTTAGGGTGGGCACAAAGGGCTCTGGCTATCATCACTCTTTGTCTCTGTCCTCCTGAAAGTGAGCCTATTTTCTTTTGTGCAAAGTCTTGCATGCTTACTTGTGCAAGGGCACCCATAGCACAGGCTATCTCATCTTTACCGTAACCCCATAGTGGATTTTTAGCGCCCACATGTCCCATGAGCACGACTTCGATAACTTTAATGGGGAAGTCTGTATTGACGTTGGTGTTTTGTGGGACGTAACCGATGAGTGAGAGATTTTTTTCAGGTGCTTTGCCAAAGACTTTAATGCTTCCTTTTTTACTCTTGTGTATCCCAAGAATAAGTTTGAGCAGGGTAGATTTACCTCCGCCGTTAGGGCCAATGATAGCTAGAAAGTCTCGCTCTTCTACGTGCAGGTTGATATTTTCTAAAATAACATCTTTTTCATAAGAGAAGGAGAGATTTTCTATATCAATGACAGACATATTATTTCCCTGCGATTGCATTTGCGATATTAATAATGTTCTCAGACCAGTTAGGTGCAAGCGGACTGGCCTTGATTACTTTGATATCTAACTCATTTGCCATCACTTTTGCAATGTTGTCTGAAAATTCCGGTTGCGTAAAGATAGCAGAGATTTGCTCTTCTTTTGCTTCTTTTAGGAGATCAATCAGTTCTTTGGGTTTAGGACTTTTCCCTTCTAATTCAATGGAAAGTTGTTCAAGCCCGTATGCCTGTGCAAAGTATCCCCATGAAGGATGAAAGACCATAAATTTTGTCCCTTTGGGTTTGGTAGAGAGTATACTTTTTACCTTATGGTCAGTCTGGGTTATCAAAGAGATAAACTTGTCATAGTTTTGTTTATAATAACTTTCATTGGCAGAGTCATTTTTTGAAAGTGCTGCATAGATATGTCCAGCAATGATCTTAACGTTGTCTGGCGATGTCCATATATGAGGGTCGTTTCCTTCATGTATTTCGTCATTATCGTGTTCTTGATGCCCATGTCCATCGTGATCTGTATGTGCCTGCATCTTTAACATGTGAATTTGACGTGTAAGGTCAATGATTTGCAGCTTACTGTTAAGGTCTTTAAATTTAGGCAGCCATACCTTCTCAAACTCTACGCCTATAGCAAAGTAAAGCTCTGCGCTGGCTATATCTTTCATCTGTGAGGGTTTGGGTTCATAAGTATGAGGAGAGCTTCCGGGAAGTACCATCAGAGATACGTTGACCCTGTCGCCACCGATGGCTTTTACAAAAGTCTGTTCTGGCAAGATGCTGACTACTGCATTGATATTGGAAAATATATAGCTTGTTGAGAGTAGGAATATTAGAGTGATTTTTTTCATAAAAGAATTATAGCCAAATAGTATTGCAAATGTAAGATTTTGCAAGTGATTTCTTAAACATATCAATTAAGTAACAAGAGAAATGAATTTCTAGATCTATTTAAGCCCTCAATCACCGAGCCTGTCGCAAGAAAGGAAGGTAATATATAGAAATTAGATTTTAAGATATTTTAGCTATAACTTGTCATAAATATAAAATAATAATGGAGTAAACAACATGCCAGCAAATGAAATAACAAAAGAAAATATAAAAACCCTGGTTATGAGTTTTTATACAAAGGTATTAAAAGATGATATTGTGGGCCCATTTTTCATCGCTAAACTCGGAGAAGATATGAAAAATGAACATTGGGAACCTCATTTGGAACTTTTGGTAAATTTTTGGGCTTCTATTGCACTAGGTGACGGCTCTTACAGGGGGAATCCTTTTGCGCCGCATATGTATTTGGGTGAACTGAGCCGTGAAGTATTCCAGCAGTGGTTAAAACTCTTTTTTGCAACACTTGATGATGTTTATGAGCCTCATAAAGCCGACTTTTTTAAAGAGAGAAGCAGTATTATTGCAGGAAATTTTATGCGTAATCTGGGGATAAACTAAATAGATATATTTAGTTATAATCATTTAAATAAATTTGTGATTTTATTGTTGAAGAAAGGTTCCAATGCTTAGTTGTGAGAGTAAAAACAGACGTAATAGCGGTGGTCTAACATTATTGCATATCAAAAGTATAAATTGACATGACACATCTGGATAAAATACAAAAGGCCAAAGCTAGATTGATGCTCGATCATCCTTATTTTGGTACCATCGCTTCTACACTCAAGCTGGAACAAAATGATGAACTGCTTACCTTTTCAAGTGACGGCGAAGCGCTAAGGTACAACAGTGAGTATATTGACCGTCTTAATGTGGCAGAAGTAGAGTTTGTAATGGCAAATGGTGCTATGCATGCAGTACTGAAACATCAACATCGCAGTAGTGGTCGTACACAATGGTTATGGCAGACAGCAACAGATTATGTAGTCAACAGTATGCTTGTTAAAAATGGAATGCAACTGCCAGAGTATGCAAATTATGAACATAAATTTGACGGTATGTACGCGGAGGAAGTCTATCAGATGCTTCGTGATGAAATGATGGATGATTCCTTTGGAGGAGAGGAGCAAACTGAGCAAATTACACAAGAAGATGATGTGCATAATGAAAATATTCATATCCAGCAGGAGAATGTAGCTTCCAGTGATGCATCAGAAAAAAAGTATGACAAGAAGAGTCAAGACAAAGAAGAGTCTTCTCCTACATCTTCCCAAAATTCTGAAGCGTTGGCTGAAGAGTTGAAAGAACAGTTTGAGCAGATATTTCAAAAGCTAAACCGTCAAGGTACTTTACCTAAAGATTTGAAGTTTGTGGTACCTGAGTATTTTTCTCACAAAGTTGACTGGCGTGAGTTTCTATATGGATATATCGCATCTTATGCCAAAAGTACGTACTCCTTTGTTCCTCCAAACATGAAATACCTCTATCGGGGTATTTACCTGCCAAGTTTAAGTTCTGATCTTTTGCGTATAGTCATTGCTATAGATACTTCCGGCTCTATAGATGAAACTCTTTTATCTACATTTTTAGGAGAAGTAAACTCAATCATGCAGAGTTACCCAAATTATGAAATTGATCTGCTCACAGCGGATGCTAAAATTCAATCACATAACGTTTTTCTTCCAGGTGAGAATTTGGAATATGAAGTAAGTGGAGGAGGCGGAACAGACTTCCGTCCTGTATTTGAGTATATAGATCAACAGATAAACTATCCTACCTTGTTACTTTATTTTACCGATGGTATGGGAACTTTTCCGGAAAATGAAGTTAATTATGATGTGATGTGGGTAATGCCTGAAGCTATAGATGTACCTTTTGGTGAAGTAATGGCGCTAGGAGGATTTGAATCTTAATGATTTATTTTACACAATTAAAGTATACTTTTATATAATTTATAAGAAATAGGATATTTATATGTTGCAACTTGATAATGACAGCTCCAAGTCATGTTTTTTCCACTCTTTTGTCATAGCATTAGTGCCTTTACTCTTTCTTGTAGGGCTAGTTTTAGGTTATGTGGGTGTTGTCCCACTGAAAGTAGAACTGCATGTATTGTTTATGATTTCATTCATTTTTATCGTGTTTTTGTTCTTTGTACGGCATAATGCAAATTATGCCGCTTGTCACATGAGAGGTTCTTTTGCTGCGATGGAAGAGAATTTGCAAACAGAACTACGAGCCAACGCTTTGACTATTATGGGTAGAACCAAATCTACATTACATGTAAAAGACTTTATGGCTGAGTATTATAAAGATATACGTAATGACAACTTTGCACGTGTAGCACCTTCTGTTTTCCCTATGTTGGGGATTTTGGGTACGTTCATTGCTATTGCACTCTCCATGCCTGACTTTACAGTCCAGAACCTTGAAGCACTTGATCGCGAAATATCAGTACTTCTTTCTGGTATAGGAACTGCATTTTATGCATCTATCTACGGGATCATGCTTTCGCTTATCTGGACATACTTTGAAAAAAGCGGAAATACCAAAGTAGATAAAAATCTCCATGACCTGGAAAAGCTCTATGACTCACGTGTTTGGAAAAAGGCTGAATTGATCAAACATGAACATACCCAAAGTGAACTCAAAGACCAAGAGATAGTTCAATCCCTAAAAGAAATGTTTAATATGGACTTCATTAAAGAACTCAATGAACAGTACCTTAAAAATTTTACAACTATAGTCAACGATACTACTACAAGTTTTACCGAACTTACAAAACATATGCAAAGTGCTTCTAGTGAGTTGCGTAATACACTCAATAAAATACATGACAGACAAGAGAGTGTCAATGCAGTTTCAACTATGCAAGAGAATATAGAAGGATTTAACTCTAATGCTAAAAGCCTTCAAAAAACTATGGAACGTTTCGATGTCACTGTTGAACACACCTTTGAGAAGATAGACTCTGAAGTAGGAGAGGCAGTCGAAAAACTCTCTACTTTTGCACGTATCATCTCTGAGCAAAATCAAATGATACTTAAGAATATAGCTTGGATTAAAGAGGATAAAAAGTAACCTTATGTTTGAAAAAAAATCTACAGATACAAGCAGCAACTTTTGGATATCTTATGCAGACTTGATGGCAGGATTGCTTTTTGTCTTCATTTTGCTCATAGGAGCGATCGTCTCTAAATCCATTATTCTTAAAAGTGATTTGCATGATAAAGAAGACCGCCTTTCTATAATCTCAAAAACACTTAAGGCAAAAGAGGACAAACTTGATGAGTTTAGTACTGCATTAGCCAAAAATAAAACACTTTTAGGAGAAAAAGACAAATATCTTGACCAAAACAAAAAGAGTCTTAACCTTAAAGAGGATGAAATCAAAAAACTTCACAAAATGCTCCTTGATGCCAATACGCAACAAGATTTACTGAGCGAAAAAGTAGTTATCGTACAAAACCTTCTTAGTGAAACCAATGCAACGTTACAAAAAGAAAAAAAGACTTTTCATAAAACACTTAATGATTACAAAGGGCAGGTTATTGTCCTTTCAGATCAACTGAGTGAAGTCAATGAAACAGTAAAGCACAAAGACGAAAAACTCTTAAAACTACTGAATGCACTTGATGAAAAAGAGACAAAGTATGATGATCTTATCGTAAAACTACAAAGTCAAAAGGCCAAAATAAAATCTCTCACAGGCATAAAACTCAAAGTTATTGCTGCACTGAAAGAAGAGTTGGGAAGCAAGATTACCATAGATAAACAGAGTGGTTCGCTTAGATTGGCTTCAAACATCCTTTTTGAAAGTGGCAGTGCAATATTGAAAGAAGAAGCAAAAGTAGAACTCAAACAGGCTTTTGAAGAGTATATCGGTGCACTAGTGACCAATACAAAGATAAAACCACATCTTGACAGAATTATTATCGAAGGTCATACAGATAGTGATGGTGGGTACCTTTACAATTTGGATCTTTCACAAAAACGCGCTTTTGCTGTCATGAACTTTCTTCTTGGCTTGGATCTTGCCAAAGAACATAACATTAGACCTCTCATGATAGCCTCAGGGCGTGCTTACTTGGATGCCATAACAGTTGATGGTGTAGAAGATAAAAATGCCTCAAGACGGATTGAAATTAAGTTTAGACTTAAAAATGAAGATGCTATGCATGAGATAGAAAGGGTTTTAGATGCGGAGTAGTTTTAAGCCAGTACATCTTAAAAAGGCAAACGAAGTTCTCTCCAAGCACCTTAACGCGGCACAAGCATATGCTAATGCCAATCAAGAGTATAAAAAAGAGGTTTTAAAGCGGCCTACATTATGGGAAAAATTTCTAGCCTTAGTTAAAAGAGGAGTGTAAATCTAATTTACTAAATACATCTATAACAATACTATGAATATTTAGGATCATTTATAGATGTATTTATATCTTATTTGAGTTTTTCCATCGACTCCAATTTCTTTTTGCGGTATTTCTACTTTCATGGGTACCCGTTTTTTTCGCGCTACTTCTACTTCTTTGGCTACTTGTTCTTGCTTTGGTATTTGTATATTTTGCGGTACTTCTTCTTTCTGCGGTGCTTGTTCTTTTTGTACTTCTTGTACTTGCTCTGATATTTGTATCTTTTGCGGCACTTGTTCTTTCTCTGGCACTTGTATTTTTGGTGGTACTTGTTCTTTTTGCGGTACTTGCACTTTTTGTGCTTCTTTTTCTTTTTGATATGCTCTAAAGACTCTGATATTCTTCAAATGTTTGTCATAGGTAGCTGAAAAGTTATGTTCCCCCTCTTGGTTTAACATAAAAAAGAGATAATTGCTTTTTTGTGGTGACATAGCAGCTTTTAGTGCAGCCATCGTTACTGTACCAAGAGGATATGGGGGCAAACCTTTGTGTTTATATGTATTGTAGTTGCTCTTATCATGCTTAATACGTTCAGGAGTAATAATGACATGAGAGTGCTTCCCATAGTTTAGAGTGCTGTCCATTTGTAGTCTCATGCCTTTCTTTAAACGATTATGAATGACAGAAGAGATAGCAGGCATTTCTCTTGCTGAATTACTCTCTTTTTGGATAATAGATGCAATAGTCAATAAAACTTTTAATGTTAAAGTGTCTGGTTTTCGGCTGGAATTTTCTTTTTCAAATTTTGATAACTGGGCATTAGATAGATCAAAAAGATACTCCATTGTGATATCTTCATTTGCCTTTCGTGCAATAGTATAACGATTTGCAAGGATATCGGCATTTTGAAACCTCGTAAGCATTTTATATTTTTGCTGTAGTTTTACTTTATCTAGTTTCATGTCTTTTGATAAACGTGATACAAGTTCTTCAGAGGTTTCTCCTGGATAGATAATAATGTCCATGGTTTCAGTTTTCTTGTCATATATAGTTGCAAAAAAGAGTAAACGGCCATACTCATCATGATTAACATGGTACCAACCTTTCTCGGGGGTACGTATGAGTTTTAACATCAACTTATCTATAGGTGTTACAGTATAGCCACTCTTTTTTAATGCATAAACAATATCATCAATATGAGAAGAGGGGACATAAAAAGTAGGAGAGGCCTTTTTATCTATAGGGGCATAATTGTAAAAGATTGGAAGCAGCAAAAGTACTATGAAAATTTCCATAAACAGTACAAAACATTTATATTTGGCTGAGATAATATGTTTCATGGCTTGAGATTATAGCATATAAATTTATTTTAAACAGGTTGATTTTATGTAATTATTGTCTTGCAATAGCGATATATCAAAAGTTTACCGGTAATGCAAAAAAATATAGTCTTTTTTTGCATCTATCCACGACATGTTTACGCAGTGTGAAAAGCGGTTACTTTTTAATCAGTTCTACTCTTCTATTTTTTGATTTTCCTTCGTCAGTATCGTTTGACGCTACTGGAGAAAGAGGGCCAACTCCATATCCGTCAAGTCTTTTTGGATTAATATTGTAGTTTGAAGTAAGGGATCTAACAACGGATCGGGCTCTTTTTTGTGATAGATCCATATTGTGCTGTAATGTACCTGTGCTGTCAGTATGTCCGACGATGTAAAGTGATAAGGTAGAATCACTGTTTATCAGCTTTGCGATTTCATCAAGAACAGGTTTTGATTGAGGTTTGATGTCTGCTTTGTCCACGTCGAAATATATCCCGTAAAGCGCTATATGGCCTGCTGTGCTTATCTCTTTTGACATAGCTTCCGCATCGACTTTAACCATCCCTTCTTGCATGGGGACAGTTTCGAGAACTTCAAGTAGCACAGTAATTCTTTTAGATGCCCATTTTGGTTCACTCTGGTCATTAGCAGCGATATAGAGTGAAACATACACATCTCCCTCAGGGCGGTTCAGCTTAGCCACAAGCAGACGCTGATCGGAAGGTATTGCAAAGACCATTGAAAGTTCTCTTGAATTTTTTAGTGCTTTTTGTGATGACCAAATGGTCTGATGTAAGAGTGTGCCACAGTCATTCTCACCTGCACATGAAAACAAGACTTCAAAGCCGGCTTTTTTCAATTCTATTTCATAGTTCTTGTATACTTCAAGAGTAGAACGATTTTGGGGTGCAAGATAGAGTATGCGGGTCAGTTTTCCTTCTATTCTTTGGCTTTTAAGATACTCAACTTCTTTTTTTAGAACGGCTTTTCCAAGAGGCAGCATCAGTTCGCCGTATTCTTGAAAATCATACCCCGTGATGAGAGCACCGCTGTACCTAGATACCATGGGATGGTCTTTGCTTTGAGGAATGTCTTTCTCGTGTGCTGCAGCTAAGCTTAAGCAGCCTATAATGAACAGTATCAGGATTTTATGCATATTTTCTCCTAGAGTTTTTGGTGATTTTTTCGTTTTTTATTTTTATTTTTTAACTTTTGGTATACTTTAGACAATTTTAGCCTTAATCTGTAGCAATGTCAAACCACTTGTACTTAGCGGTAGTTTCCAAAATAAGAATCGACTAAAAAGTTCAAACTATAATTGGGTTTGTAATCATATTTTTTATGAAAGTTTACACCAGGGCCAATTTCATAAAAAATCCATTTTCGCCAAAAACTCTCTCTGTATCTTAATGAAGTCGTATAATTGTTGATGCCGCTGTATGTTTTTGTCTGTTTTAAATCGTGATTCTCCCAGAAAGAGGGAGAATACTCTGTGTTCCCCTCAAAAGATTGAGAAAAACTAAAACCTTTATCTTTTTTGGAGCGGGCATAGTATTGCAGCGCAAGTCCATAGGCCATCCCTTCTATATCTGATTGGGTTTTTCTATGAAGCAGTACTCTAAAAAATGATGACTCTGTGAGTTTTTTGTCAAAATAGATATGTGTTTCTTCTTGAAATTCTTTTTCACTAGAGTATTGAAAAAACTGTATAGGGTCTATCAGCCAGGTATTGATCGTGAGAGGCCTGTTATATCTGGCACGAACAAAAGGTGTTAAGCTTGATATTCCGATTGAATATCTGCCATTGAACCCGTAAATTTCTGGAGCAAAATAGTGAAGTCCAACACCAGAAGAAGGCTCCTCTTTATTAATGCTGTCTTTGAGTAAATCTTTTGCATTGTCTTTTGAGAGATTATCAATAAAAACCTTAAAACGTTTTTTGCTTCTACTTAAGGGCAGTTGCGCATGGAGATTGAAATTAAAATCATTGGATTCTTTTGATTGAATAGTGGTTTCTGCCCGGACGCGAAGATATGTTCTGTCTGATTGGTCAAGAAACTTTTGATTTTGAAAAAAGGTATCTAAGTGATCGACTGTATTCTTTGGTGTATCTACATCGGCCAATTCAGTATCTTCCGGATCTTCAAACAATTGGCTTACTTTTGTGTCAATCCAGGCTGACCATGTTAATATTTTGTCTGAAAAATTAGTATATATCCCATCGACATAAGAGGGTTGGAGTTCATCGTTAGTATTGTCTGCATTGCTAACAGACAGCACTAACAGTAAAATTAGAAGACTTTTTATTAACATTCAAGTTCTTTTTTGGATAGTTTATTATGTAAGGAAAAGATTCAAACATTTTGTTTAATGTTTGAATCTTGAATATGCTGTCTTCCCCTACTGTTTTTCTTTAGCAAACTTCTCCATAAGTTCTACGAGTGCTTTGACTCCGTCTATACTCATGGCATTATAAATCGACGCACGAAGTCCGCCGACGGACCGATGTCCTTTAAGTCCAATCATTCTGCTCTCTTCTGTACGTTTGATGAGCTCGGCTTCAAGTTCTGCATTTTTGTCTTTGATATTGAAAGAGACATTCATCATTGAGCGTGAATTTTTTTGAGCATGTCCAATGTAAAAACCATTGCTGTTATCGATGGCATCATAAAGCAATGCTGCTTTTTCTTCGTTCATCTTCTGGATAGCTTTAATGCCGCCTTGTTTTTTGATCCATTGCATTGTAAGATAAAGCAGGTAGATACCAAAAGTCGGCGGGGTATTATAAAGAGAGTTTTCTTCCGCATACGTTTTATAGCGCAGCATTGTTGGTACATTCTCTTTTACCCGGCCAAGCAGTTCTTTTTTGATGATCACAATCGTTACGCCTGACGGACCGGCATTTTTCTGTGCTCCGGCGAACATGAGATCGACTATTGACCACTCTATTGGATAGGAGAAGATATCGCTTGAGGCATCTACTACCAATGGTGCTTTTGTACTTGGATATGTTTTGAACTGTGTCCCGTAAATCGTGTTATTTGATGTAATATACGCATAATCTGCATCATCATCAAAGGTGATGTTTTCGGGAATTCTATCAAATGAAGTCTCTTCTGAACTTGCAACGACCTGAGGATTTAAACCTTGTATTTTTACCTCTTTGATCGCTTTTTTAGACCAGATTCCTGTATTGGCGTATTGAATTTTCCCACCCATTGCTATGTTCATGGGTACCATTGCAAACTGTAATGAGGCTCCACCCTGAAGGAAAATTACCTCATAATCCTCAGGAATTTCATACAATTCCCTCATCAATGAAATGGCTCCGTTGTGCACCTCTTCATACAGTTTTGTTCTATGAGAAGCTTCCATAATGGAAATTCCAGAACCTTTAAAATCCAACAGTTCTTTTTGTGCCTCTTCAAGTACCTCAAGGGGTATCGTAGCTGGCCCTGCACCAAAGTTAAACGCTCTATTCATTCTCTTTCCTTATATTTTGTAAAATTAGACTTAGTTTAATTTTATCGAATGTAAGAATAAAGGCTCCTGAAGACAGAGACGTTGGAATAGATGTAAAAAAGAAAACTAAAAGAATATCTGTAAATCTAAATTATACATATAAAAAATGTACTTTTAAAGAAAAAATAATCTGATATAATAACACTATGATTATATGTAACTGTATCCTTCATCTGGAACTACCGTATGTCCAATCACTTAAAGGACGAAGAAGTGTCACGAACAGTATAAAACAGAAGCTTAAAGCTTTGAATCTTTCTGTACTTGATCTCAGCGGAGAATATGCAAAAGAGGCTGATATTGCTTTTGTTTTCTTATCTCCAAATGCTCTTGGTGCTGCGCAATACAGAGAAAAAATCGAAAAGATGCTTGAGAGGAATTTTTCTGAGTACCACTTTGATCTGGAGTATGAAGAGATTTGATAACAACTTCAAAACAAATACAATACCCATTTGATCTGATGGACAGATAAATCAGATAGTTTTTATTTGATAAGGGTGATTAGTAGCTCTTATCTGCAAAACTTCGCTAAAAATGCATTGAACTGGTTTGCAAAGGCATGGGCATCTTTTTGTCCAAAGGCTTTTGGTCCCCCTGTCATTTCCCCGCTTTCTCTGATGCTCTCCATAAGATTTCTCATGGCTAGATACTGTTTGATATTATCAATGCTGTAGAGTTCGCCTCTGTGGTCTATGGCGTGAGCATCTTTGTCAATGATACGGTCAGCCAAAGGGATATCTGCAGTAATGACAAGATCACCTTCTTTGCATAACTCTACGATATGATGATCGGCTTCATCTGCACCTTGTTGTACGATGATGTACTCTATGTGTTTTGATGTGCCTATATTGATTTTTTTATTGGCTATGACTTTAGTGGTGAGAGATAGGCGTTCTATACTTCTTAGAAGTATGGGTTTGAGGAGATTTGGGAATGCATCACCGTCTATATAAAGAGTCACAGTATCTCTTTTACACGTCCTACTTCACCTGTATTTAGACGTACTTTTATACCGTGGGGGTGGGTAGAGGAGTTGGTGAGTATCTTTTGTACTTTGCCGTAGGAAAGTCTACTTGTAGGTTGGTCTTCTTTGAGTACTACTCCAACATCCAAACCGTATTTGATATTGTTTCGTTTTGTACCGTCTTTTACGGACATTTTATACCTTTGGTTCGTAATTGAGTATTTTTTTAACAGTATCCACTGAACAGAAAAACAGGGCATCAAACACAGGGTTAAGTTTAGTTTTATTTTTATCTATCACATCAAAAGGCTGGAAGAAAAAGCCTGATCCATCCTCTTTGTCTGCGGGCCTTACATTGAAAACGATAGGTTTGAGTGTACGTACAACATTGAGAATTTTTTTATAATCTTTCTTCTCTTTATCCGGTAGCAGGTTGTCTTGTTCGCTCTCGCTCATACGGGCTTTAAGCAGGAGTTGGAGTTTATCGTTAAAGATGACTTTGTTCCACTTGACCGTCCCTAATTCGATGCTAAATTCACTGTTTTTGGCCAGTAAAGGATGGGGTTTTGTCTTACGGACAGTTTCAAGAAGCTGTAAAAAGAAGTTTTTTCCACCAAAAGCATTGGCGCATTGGAGGAGTTTTTGATGGTGAAAGACTTTTTCTTCATCTGTTAAGGCATTGAAATCACACATGATAGCTCTTTATATTAATTTGTGCAATTATACCCAAATCTTAGACCAGCCAACTTTCTATATGCTATAATTTAAAATCTCGCTTAGTATAATCAAACCTATGTAGACGGAAGGTAGATACAAAAGAGATCGAACGCAAATATCTACTGAACAAATCCATCTTAGGATTCTTGATGAAACATCAACAAGTCATAAAAAGAGTAACTTTCTGCTAATGCATTTTTTACTAAATATAATATATTGTGATAAATGATAACTTTAAAAGAGTGGGGTTTTATTTTCCTTATGCCATTGAATGATCTTTTCCCATGCTTCTTGGGCAGTGTTTGCATAAATCACAATGTCAAGATCAATGGATGAAATGACCCCTTCTTCTTTTAAAAATTCGAAATCTATGACTCTTTGCCAATATTCTGTACCAAGCAGGACAATAGGTATGGGGGGACTTTTCATGGTTTGTACAAGTGTCAATATTTCGAAGAGTTCATCGAGTGTACCAAAACCACCGGGAAATGTAACCAGAGCTTTGGCACGTTGCATGAAGTGTAGTTTACGCATGGCAAAATACCGAAATTGGAAACAAAGTTCCGGGCTGATGTACGGGTTGGGAAACTGTTCATGCTCCAGTTCTATGTTGAGGCCTATGGACTTTGCGCCTACATCTGAAGCACCGCGGTTCGCAGCTTCCATGATACCTGGACCACCTCCAGTCATTAAAGTGACATGACAATCTTCAGGATTTTTACCACTCTTTCCTACCAGTTGGCCAAATTTACGAGCCTCATCATAGTAAATGCTCTTTCTTACCATGCTCTCTGCTACTCTAAGTGCATTCAGAAGCGACTCTGAATGCGGAGAAGCTTCCAAATCTTTTTGGACTTTTTTCAGTTCATTCATGGCAACATCAAATTCAACAATACGGGCACTTCCAAATACCACAATGGTATGATTAACGCCTTGTTTTCGCATTCTTGATTCTGCTTTGATGTAATCAAACTGAAGCCTTATCGCTCTAGCTTCATCTGAGTAAATAAAGTTTATATCATCTTCTGCAATGACATGCGTGGAATCACTAATGATGTTTTTGAGTTTCTCTAGTTTTTCAGAATTTTCTCTTGATTTTTTTTTCATGCTAATACCTCTGCGTGTATTATACTGATTTTTGAGATGAATTACTTTGCATACATTTTAATGTTATAATTTTTATATTAATTAAAAAGGTAGATTATGAAAAATATAGCCATACTCTGTTCAGGTGGTGATGTTTCAGGCATGAATGCTGCTCTAAAGCGTTTTGTTGAGTACAGCATAGCAAAAGGAATGACCCCTTATTTTATAAATCATGGATTTGAAGGTTTGATAGACAATAAAATAGTTAAAGCTGATTATAGTGATGTTGCAAGCATTATCTCGCGTGGAGGAACCATGATACATACGTCACGTTCAAAACGTTTTATGGAGCAAACATACCGCAAGCAGGCTCTTGATAATCTCAAGTCCCATAAGATAGAGTATGTAATCGTTATGGGTGGAGATGGATCTTTTAAAGCAATACAGAAACTCTCCGATGAGAGTGAAGAGATAGGATTTAGCGGCATCCCTTCTACTATTGATAATGATATAGCCGGCACAGAATACTGTTTAGGAGTAGATACGGCATTGAATGTCTGCAAGTGTGCTATTGACTCTATACGTGATACAGCCTCCTCTTTTAACCGCGCTTTTGTGATAGAAACGATGGGAAGAGAGTGTGGCTATTTGGCCCTTGTCTCAGCGGTTACCTCTGGAGCAGAGATGTGTCTGATACCCGAAATTCCTTATAATTTGGACAATTACAAAGAGTGTTTTCAAACGCAGATCAAAGAGGGCCGAGAATATTTTATCGCTATAGTATCTGAATCTTTAAACAATTCAGAACAAATCGCCTGGTGGTTTGAAGAGGAGATGGGTATTGAGTCTCGCGTAATGGTCTTGGGCCATATACAGCGTGGAGGAAACACGACTGTTCATGACCGTCTGATGGCTTCTCATTTTGTGACACATGCCATAAATGGCTTACTAGAAGGGAATAGAAGCTCAGTGATATGCTACAATGAAGGCGGCTTCAACCATAAAAAGATCGAAGATATTGCTTTCAAAAAACATAAGATCAACAATGATCTATTGAAACTTGCTATGGAGTATGGCCATATCAGATAGATTTTTTGTTGCGATCATGATCTAGCAGCTTCTTATATCTTTTATAAAAAGTAATATTGATCAAGGCACCGATAATCGCAGCGAGGGTGTCTTTTTGTGCATCCCAGACATCTCCTTGGGTTCCTAAAAATGCCATGCCAAGTTCTGGATTTAATATGACCACTGCGAGCCATTCAAGTATTTCATACAGGGTTGAGATAGTGACGATCACAGCAAAGGTAAAAAGCAAAGCTGTTTTAATGCTGTTTAGAGCAGGGGCAATCATTTCAAAAAGTATCCTAAAAAGAAGTAACCCAAAAAGAAAATGTACCACTCGATCAAAATGGTTTCTCTCAAAGCCAAAAAATTGTGTGATACCATCAAAATGCTCCATCTCGGCATAGGTATAATGCGTTCCTAAAGAATGCAAAGAGGCAAATATAAGTAGTAAAATGATACTTGTGAGACTATAGTTATGTTTTTGATCCATCCATACTATGAAAGGGAAAAAGAGAAATACCAGCACATTCTCAAGAAGCCAATCTGAGGGATATTTGGGGTTTATCGCCATAATGATCCATACAACTATATAAATAGCATAAACAAGTTTGTGTGACTTTGGCATGATAAACTCCCTTTTTCTATGTATTATACCAGCGACACTTGTTTCCCGTTCATCTTTTTGCTTTATCTAAAATCTCTTTCACTTCTTCTACATCCATAAACATTTCATTATGTTCAGCAGCAAAGAGTACTTCTGCCATTGCAATAAGTTTTGTATTGATATTATAAGCATAAGTACTATCATTCATAAGTGAAGTAGCCATCTCATTGGTAATCAATTTATTTCTAATAAGGTTATCGAGTTTTCCGTTTGCAATGATGTCATATTTTTCAGTATGCACCTTTGCCTTAGAAAGCAACAATAGTATTTCATCTTCTTGGTCTGACGTTGAAATGATGTCAATATTTCTTAAAAGCTCTGCTAGACCCATCTTTATATTGTCATATTCAGATTTAATATGCTCATTGGTACTTTTAAAGTATTTTACCAAGTTCTTTTGTAAATGCTTGGTATTTTTAACTGCTTCTACAATATCTTTATTTGCAAGTTTTAGTTTATATAATTTTTCTACATCTCCAGGTGCCATTTGAGATTGGGCTTTTGTAGAGAAATCTATAATTTCACCATAGATACCTTTAATTTTACGGTTATAAAAATAATCTATATCAATGGGACTTTGGCTATATGAATCTTTGATAACTTCTTCTAGAGGCATTGAGGAGAGAACATTGTACCCTTTGATGTTTAATCCGCGTGTAATAATTTCAAAGGCATTATCATATAAATGTTTTGTCTCTTTTTTGATAGCAGCCATAGTCGCCATCGATGTTTCAAGTACAGAATCATTGAGATATTTTGCTGTATCAAAACTTTTAGCTTCAGGTACAATAGGAGGTTTGAGTATAGTTTGTAAAAAATGTACAAGTTTATCTACAAAAGGTAAAAAGAGTATCACACCCGTTATTTTAAATAAAGAATCAAAAACAGCAAGTTTAAGTGTGTGATTGTCACTTGCTATACCGACAAAATCACTGATAACATCAACAGCATACATGATTTGATTTATAATAATTATAGCCATAGCAGCGGTCACTACATTAAAAATGAAATGTGCACCAGCCAATCGTTTGCCATTAATGTTTGAACCGAGCGCACCTACGGCAGCTGTCATAATGGCAGTACCGACATTTGCCCCAATAGTAAGTGCTACGGCATTCTCATATGTGATTTGTCCGACGGATAAAGCTGCCAAAATAAGTGCGATGGTCGCATGAGACGACTGCATTACAAACGTGGCTAACATTCCTACACCTATGAAGATGAATAAACCTTTTAGCCCAACAACTGACAAACTTCTTAAATTAATAGTATCTTTAAAAGCGTCAAATCCCTCCTTCATGTAATGTATTCCAAGAAATAAAAACCCTAAACCAGCAAGAATGTACCCCAGTCCTTTTAAAGATTTGGCTTTTTGGAAAATCAGTATGACGCCAAAAACAAGTATAGGCATAGCATAGGCAGATATGTTTACTTTCAAACCAAAACCGGCCATAAGCCAGGCTCCAGTGGTCGTACCAATATTTGCCCCCAAAATGATCCCCACACCCTGGGCAAGACCTATGAGTTCTGCTCCCAAAAATGAGATAGTTAAAATGGAAACTAAAGTGCTAGATTGCATAATGGCAGTGGCTACAAATCCAAAACCAATACTTTTGTAGAGTTTATCCGTTGATTTTTTTAAAATATTTTCTAATGTACCACCAGAGAAAGCTCTGAATCCCTCCTCAAGGGAGAGCATGCCAAACAAAAAGATAGCCACACCTGCTGAAATTTCTTTGAAATTAGGACTCATCCAGAAAGCATAAGACAAGACAATTAAAATGGCAGGTAAAAATATCTTGTGTAACACTATAGAACAATTCCTCTAATCATAAAATAGATTGCTGCTGATAACACAGCCGCTGCGGGGACGGTGATAACCCAGGCTGTGATAATTTTCTTCACAGCTTCTCTTTTAACATATTTTACTTTACGGGCACTTTTTAACTGCTTTTTAGCCTCTTTTATCAGATCTTCTTCTTCGTCAATGATTTTGTAGAGGTCAACGATCCTTTCGTAATCTGCTTTTTTCTTTTCTTCTTTTGCCTCAAGAATTCTAAGCTCGGCATGGAATGCTTTGAGCTGCTTTTTCTCATCAAGGATGAGTTCTTTTTCATGAATTATCTCTTCTTTTGGATCTGAAGAGTGAAGATACTCTCTTAAAAAGCCAACTCCAAAAATACTTCCTACCGCAATATGCGTAGCACTGACAGGAAGTCCTAGCTGTGACGCAATGATCACTGTAATTGAAGCTGCCATAGCAACAGAAAACGCTCTCATTTGATCAAGCTCCGTAATTTCTGAGCCCACTGTTTTGATGAGTTTTGGCCCATACAAAGCAAGGCCAACAGCTATACCGATTGCACCCACACCCATGACCCAAAATGGAATTCCTGCGTTTTCTGAAATGCCACCGGACATAACAGCATCATTGATGGCTGCTAGTGGTCCAATAGCGTTTGCTACGTCATTTGCACCATGTGCAAAGCTTAAAAGTGCTGCTGAAAAAATAAGAGGTACGGTAAAGAGCATATTGATACCAGCTCGACTGTTTTCAATTCCGGAAGCTTTTTTAGTAACGGCTGATTTCACTATGAAATAAACAAATGTAGCTACTATAAGTGCAAAGATAGAGGCTACCATAAAGGTAGGTTCTTGTGTATTAGGCAAAAAAATTAGGATATCAACAATGTTCGGCCAAATTTTTTTAAGGCTTTTTAGCATAAGATAAACAACAAAAGCCCACGCCATAATTGCTACGAATACAGGAACCCATTTGACGGCTGCTTCTATTTTATTTTCTTTGAAAATGATTGTTTTTTTAATAGCAAAAAGGAAAAAGGCCCCAATGATACCACCAAGCATCGGAGAGATCACCCATGAAGCTGCTATTTTTCCCATAGTGTCCCATGCGACGATACTAAATCCGGCTGCAGCAACACCCGCACCCATGACACCTCCAACAATGGAGTGCGTGGTTGATACCGGCGCTTTTGCCATAGTTGCAAGGTTGAGCCATACAGCAGCGGCTAAAAGTGCTGCCATCATAGCCCAGATAAATGAATCTGTATTGCCACCAAAAGCAGCAATATCAATAATTCCTTTTTGGATTGTCTTGACAACATCAGCACCTGCTATCAATGCCCCAGCAGCTTCAAATACAGCTGCGATGACGATAGCACCACCCATGGTAAGGGCTTTTGAACCAACAGCAGGACCTACATTGTTGGCGACATCATTTGCACCTATGTTTATAGCCATATAGGCACCAAAGAGTGCTGCAACAGCGAGAAAGACATTGTTTGGTACACCACCAGTACTTATAAAGCTGTATGTGAGAACTGCTACCATGAAAAAAAGCGCAAGTCCTATTCTTATAAAGTCAATTCCACTGCTTTTGATTGCTTCTTTTTGCATCTTTTTTATCGTCTGTATTTCCATGCTTCATAAATCCTTTTTTATGTGTACATATTATTATTGTAACTCTCTTTGACTTAGCACAATACTAAAAAATAAAATATTGTATTTACTTGTTTAATCGTGTAAGATAACAGTATAGGCGGAGTATTTAGGCTAAAAATAAATATCCATGGGAGGAAGATTGGATAATGACAAGAAGAACATTACATATTAAAGTTCATCCAGTATCTCTTCACCCTTTTTTATCTGTAACGAAATGATTTCAAATTCTTCTTCTAACTCTTTTTTTTCTTTTTTGCTCAGTTTTTTCTTTGGTATTTTATGGAGTAAATCTTTTCTGGATTTTAATTTTTCCAAAAGACATTTTATAGATTTCTTTTTTCCCAGTTTTTCAAATTCATCTAATCCTAGTGAATCTTTTACATTTTCTATAAATTTTTTCATACCCACTACTCATCCTTTTTTTAATATATTGTCAACATTCCCCTCACTGATACCGATATCTTTGTGCAGTCCATAAAAGCAGTGGGCATTTGATTGGTGATGAGATATTTCTGATCAATTTATCAAGTGTCACGTTGGTAATTATATCATAGGATTTTAAAGTCTGAGCACTGAGTATTAATATTCAAGTGCCTTAATTACCTTTTCACAAAAGCTTTCAAAATCAGGTAAATTTAATTGGGCTTCTCTTTGTTTAGTTCCCCACATGGATTCTGGAAAGTAAGCGTCTTCTTCAAATCGTGCCATGATGTGCCAATGCACATGCGGTATATAGTTACCAAAACTGGCGATATTGATTTTTTTAGGGTTATAGTAAGCTATCATCTCTTTTTCAATGATGTCCAGAAGATCATAAATCTCAAACTTGATATCAGCAGGGACTTCACTCATCTCTTTATAGATATCTTGAGTGAAAATCTTAAGCCAAGGTATCTCACTCTTTTCAGCTTCTATTTTAATATTTTTGTTTTCATAAATGATTGACATTATCGTATCCTTTTTAAAGTAATTTTGCCCAGTTTATAAATATTTGAAGCAGAAGATTTCTGTTTTAGCGGTGTAATGAGAATATCTGCATTTTTTTTAGCAAAGTCTTCATCGTAAGCTTCAAAACTGATGTTGGCAGATGTGGTATATGCCCATCCCAGACGATTTAGGAGTAGTAGATGATGTGTATCTTTTATGATACGGTAAGAGAGCCCATTAGGCATGACAAACGTAGTTTTTTTGGCTCTTCTTATACGATTTTTATGATTGGCGGGCACACGCGTAAATGATTTAAGTGCGTTAAGTGAGGGAAGGGCTCTGATGTAATGTTTATGGGGAGGGCGCTGTTTGATTTGAGTGAGTCTCTTCGCATTTTGTGAGATAAAACCTATAGTGGTATCAGTTTGTGTGAGAAAAACTTTGTCTTTAAGCATTTTTTTCTCCTGTAGCGTGGGCATTTCGTCCACGGATAATTGCAAAGCAACTGAAATTTTTATTTTACTGCGTTCATCGTGAATGGTATTGCCCACGCTGCGGGTTACGCCAGGTAGTCCTGCAACGCCTTTGGCTCTAATTTGCCGTCAATGGCTTTAAGTTCTTTGATAGCAAGTGCTGTAGCTCTGGCTGCAGCGATAGTCGTACAGTAAGCAACATTGTTTGCAAGTACAGATTGTCTGATGGTTTTAGCATCACCTTTACTAGATCTGTCGTCACTTGTATTAATGGCAAGAGAAATCTCTTCATTCTTGATCATGTCATCTACGTTTGGGCGGCCCTCGCTGATCTTGAGTACTTTTGTAGACTCTACACCTGCGGCTTGGAGCGCGGCATGTGTTCCTGAAGTAGCAACGATTTCAAACCCAAGGTCCGTAAACATTTTACCCACTTCACCTGCTTGCTCTTTATCAGTTTCAGTAAGAGAGATGAAGAGTTTTCCTTCAAGTGGAATATAATTTTTACTTGCTAATTGGCTCTTGGCAAAACTCATACCAAAGCTGTTACTTATACCCATAACTTCACCAGTTGACTTCATTTCAGGACCCAAGATAAGGTCAGAACCTGGCAGTTTGTTGAATGGAAATACCGCCTCTTTTACTGCTACATGGTTTTTAAGGTTTGGCTCCATGATCTTTTTGTCAAAGTTTACGACATTAAATGTATCATAGAATTTAAGTGCTTCTTTGAGGTCACCTTGAATCATAACTCTAGTGGCAACTTTTGCAAGTGGCACACCGGTTGCTTTGCTCACAAACGGTACTGTTCTTGAAGCTCTTGGGTTTACTTCAATAAGGTAAATCTCACCTTTGTGGATAGCATACTGGATATTCATAAGACCTACAACACCAAGACCAAGAGCAATCTGCGCTGTTTGTTTCTTTACTTCTTCTTGAAGTGCCTCAGAGATGGAGACTGGAGGAAGAGAACATGCAGAGTCACCAGAGTGAATACCTGCTTCTTCAATGTGTTGCATCACTGAACCGATATATACGTCTTTCCCATCGCAAATAGCATCTACATCAAGTTCAATGGCATTGTCTAGGAATTTATCTATGAGTACAGGTGCGTCATGTGAGACAGATACAGCTTCATCCATGTATCGTTTCAGCTCATCATCATCATATACTGTTTTCATGCCACGACCGCCTAAAACAAAGCTAGGGCGCACAAGCACAGGGTAGCCAATACGGTTTGCCACAACCATCGCTTCATCTTTGGCAAATACTGTACCGTTGTCTGGTTGTTTAAGACCAAGATCCTTGATAAAAGTAGAGAAAAGCTCTCTGTCTTCTGCAAGGTCTATGACTTTAGCGGTGGTACCAGAGATATTGGCACCAATGGAAGTCAGTTTTTTGGCCAGTTTAAGTGGCGTCTGCCCACCAAAGTGGACGATAATACCATCTGGTTTTTCAAGTTCAATAACATTTCTTACATGTTCAAAGTCAATGGGTTCAAAGTAAAGAATGTCAGAAGTGTCATAATCCGTTGAAACAGTCTCCGGGTTACAGTTATACATGATAGATTTTATGCCCATATCTTCAAGAGCAAAAGCTGCATGCACACAACAGTAGTCAAATTCGATACCTTGGCCAATACGGTTAGGCCCCCCGCCGATAACGAGGACTTTTTTTTCTTTTGACTCGGTAATTTTGTGCTGCGGCAGTTTCGTAATATTTGTCGTTGAGTACAGGTACGGAGTGAGTGCTTTAAATTCACCGGCACAAGTGTCTACTTCATTGTATTCAAGTGCTATGCCGGCTTTTTCTCTGGCATTATAGATATCATTTTCTGTGAGGTTGAGACCCTCTTTTTTATTGATTACTTCAGCGATCATAGCATCAGAGAAACCTTCACTTTTAACTTCTCTGAGTCTTCCCTCATCAGAGAGCAGGGCAATATCCATCTCTTTTTCACGATGTGCAAGCTCTTCGAGCTGATAAAGGAACCATCTGTCTATCTTACAAAGATCAAAGATGGCATCAACACTCATACCCCGTCTAAGTCCTTCGAATACATAAAGCATACGGTTCTCATTTGGACGTCTGATCTCTCTTACAAGCTCTTCTTCATCACATTTAATAGGGTTAAATCCTATAAGTCCGGTTTCAAGCGAGCAAAGACCTTTTTGGAATGACTCTTTAAAAGTACGGCCGATACTCATCACTTCACCTACAGATTTCATAGCCGTTGTAAGAGTAGAATTTGCGAGTGGGAATTTTTCGAAAGTAAATCTTGGGATTTTGGTAACGATATAGTCAACGACCGGCTCAAAACTTGCAGGTGTTCCTGTAATGTCATTGGTGATTTCATCCAATGTAAATCCAACAGCCAAAAGTGTTGCAACTTTAGCGATAGGATATCCCGTCGCCTTAGATGCAAGTGCAGAAGAACGGCTTACTCTTGGGTTCATCTCTATAACAATCATTCGTCCGGTATCCGGGTCGATAGAGAACTGCATATTTGATCCACCTGTATCAACACCTACTTCACGAAGGATCTTGAAAGAAGCATCCCGCATGTTTTGGTATTCTTTGTCTGTAAGTGTCAAAGCGGGGGCAACGGTGATAGAGTCTCCCGTATGCACACCCATAGGGTCAAAGTTTTCAATAGAACACACGATGATGCAGTTATCAGCTTTGTCTCTGATAACTTCCATTTCATACTCTTTCCATCCAAGCATAGATTCCATAATTTCAATTTCATTGATTGGACTCGCATCAATACCAACTTTGGCTAAAAGTTTAAACTCTTCCATATTGTATGCTACGCCTGAACCGCCACCTGCCATAGTATATGAAGCCCTGCTAATGACGGGAAAACCTATTTCTTTTGCAACTTGTATTGCTTCGTCAACAGAATAGGCATTGGCACTTTTAGGTAAATCCATACCAATTTTTATCATCGCTTCATTAAAAAGTTGTCTATCTTCACCTTTTTTGATTGCGTCAGGATGGGCACCAAGGAATTTAATGCCCTTAAGCATTCCCGCGTCATACATCTCCATAGCAGCGTTGAGCGCAGTTTGCCCACCCATAGTAGGCAAGATAGCATCAACATTTTCTTTTTTGATGATTTTGTCGATTATTTCAGGAGTAATAGGCTCGATATAGGTACGATCAGCAAACTCGGGATCTGTCATGATAGTAGCAGGGTTAGAGTTAATAAGAACAACTCTGTAGCCTAATTCTTTAAGCGTTTTGGCCGCTTGTGTTCCAGAATAGTCAAATTCACAAGCTTGACCGATAACGATTGGGCCTGAACCGATAAGTAAAATAGTGTTGATGTCTTCGCGTTTTGGCATGGAGAAATACCCTTAATTTTTAGTTTAAGATTATACTACAGCAGGATAAAATTTGCCCTTAAAAAAGGGCAAAATATGAGAGATTTAGAAGAGATCCAAACTACTTGCTTTTGGTTTTTCCTTTTTAGACTTCTCTTCTTTTACTTTTAATGACTCCACTTTTTCTACGGGTGTCTCCGGTTCGATGATCTCTTCTTGTGTTTGATCGATACGACCAGGAATGCTTGAAATCACCGGTAGTGTCTGATTATGTTCTACTATGGTGATATTGGTTTCATTGTGTTTTTGGCTTTGGTTCCATGATTGGGAACAAGGCGGATTTAAACGTGTGTCATTGCTGTCAAAACCTTGGGCAAGTGTTGCATGTGTATCATTGATGAGAAAAAATGTTTTGGGATGAAAAATGTCACTGTATGTTTTTATGTGTGCCACTTTATATGAGCTTTGTATTTCAACTTTTGTGACGACACCTACAGGGATATCAGCAAAGAAAATATCATCTAAGCCAGAAGTGACGACTTCATCTCCCACTTCTATCTTATGCCATTTTGGAATGAATTTGATGATCATTGCATTTGTATCCATACCTATAGCAATACCCGGAGCTTTCTCTTTTCCCAGAAAAACAGAAAAACGGCACTTTTCATCAGAAGTAAGGTAACCATAGAGTTGATTATTATGTACTTGCGCAGTACCTGCGACGACTGTACCTTGTATGAGACCATAAAGTGTCTCTTCTGTAAGTCCTTTAGGTTTAGTGAGGATGATTTGTGAAAAACTGTTAAGCTTTACATAAGAAATCGTCTCCGTGATAGAGATATTGTGTACAGGGAGTCTGCTGAGTTTAGGCAGTACGTCATAAATATTTTTTATTTGTTTTATGTAGTGAGTCTGTTCAAGAAGGCGCTTACGCAAGATGCGGTTTTCCCTACTTAGTTTTTCAATAGACTCTTTTTGAAAGATATAACTCTGGCTTTTGTCTTCTAGGTCTTGTGTCATATTTTTATAGTTTTGTTTAATAGGGTTAATGATGCCTAGAAGCGTATTGGTGATACGCTCTTCATTCCTTGTCAGCAGTACTGCTAAAACCAGTAACAGTATAACAATAATAACCAGTCTAGTCTTCATATGCCGTTTGCTGGAGCATATCCAGTTCATCTAGTGCGATACCTGTACCTTTTGCTACAGCAAGCAGAGGGTCTTCTGCTATATAGACAGGCAATTTTACCATATCGGAAAAGTATTTGTCCAAGCCTCTGATCAGTGCTCCACCACCTGTAAGAACGATACCGTTTTCAACGATATCTCCTGCAAGTTCCGGAGGCGTTTGTTCCAAAACATCTTTGAGGGCTTTAGCAATCTCTTCTAGTGAATCTTTCATAGCCGCACGAATATGCTCAGAGGTGATTTCAACAGAATCCAAACTACCTTCAACCTGATTTCTACCGTGTATAGTGGTTACAAGTTCTTCATCCAGTGGCACAGCTGTACCGATTTTGATTTTGAGTTCTTCTGCAATACGGTCACCGATAAGAAGGTTGAAATTCTTTTTTACATAATCTACGATAGCCTGGTCAATAGTGTCACCAGCAACTCGAACAGATTTGCAGAGGACTAGTCCACCCAGTGATGTGACGCCTATCTCAGTCGTACCTCCGCCGATATCTACAATGAGGTTGCCATTTGGCTCTTTTACTGGAATGCCAGCACCAATCGCAGCAGCCATTGGCTCTTCTATAAGATAGACATATCTCGCACCTGCGTTTTGGGCAGATTCTTTTACTGCACGTCTTTCTACCTGTGTCAAACCATAAGGTACACAGATAATAATACGAGGACTGAAAAAACCTTTTCTGTTGTGTGCTTTTTCAATGAAATAACGAATCATCATTTCAGTCACTTCAAAGTCTGCAATAACACCGTCTTTCATAGGACGGATGGCTCTGATGTTACCAGGTGTCTTACCTACCATGTCTTTTGCTTCTTGTCCAACAGCCAAGATATGCTGCTGACCATGTCTGTCATACTGCATAGCAACGACAGAGGGTTCATTGATGCTGATACCCTGACCTTTTACAAGTACAAGTGTATTCGCTGTTCCCAAGTCGATAGCTAAGTCGTTCGAAAACATGCCTAATAATCTTTTAAACATCTATTTGTCCTTTTTTTGATAGCGTTATAGTGTTACGCTGTTTTTTTATCTTTTATATAAAGAGGTTTTGCCCCTGATGCAACAACATCTTCGGTGATGATCACTTCATATCCTAAAAGTTCCGGCAGTTCAAACATAATGTCAAGCAGTATCTCTTCAAGTATAGAACGTAGCCCCCTGGCTCCTGTTTTTCTATCGATAGCTTTTTGTGCAATGAGTGAAAGTGCCTCTTTTTCAAAAGTAAGTTTTACTTCATCTATCTCAAAAAGTTTTTGATATTGTTTAATCAATGCGTTTTTAGGTTCCATCAAAATACGTACCATATCTTCTTTGCTGATTTCACCAAGCGTGGCCAATACATGAAGACGTCCGATGAGTTCGGGAATGAGCCCAAAAGAGACAAGATCATCTGATTCTACAAGGTGAAGAAGATTCTCATCTTCTTTTTTAGAACGTATGGTTTGACCAAAGCCTAAAGTGTTACTTCCAAGCCTTCTTTTGATGATATCGTTCAGCCCATCAAATGCTCCACCACAGATGAAAAGGATGTTAGATGTATCAATTTGGATAAAATCCTGGTTGGGGTGCTTGCGCCCACCTTTTGGTGGAATGTTTACTACTGAACCTTCGATGAGCTTCAGCAAGGCCTGCTGTACACCTTCACCTGATACATCACGAGTGATAGAACGATTTTCACCCATTCTGGCAATCTTATCTACTTCATCGATAAAGACGATACCCTGTTCTGCAAGCTGAGGATCACCGTCTGCTGCCATCAGTAGTTTAGTAAGGATATTCTCTACATCTTCGCCTACATACCCGGCCTCAGTGAGGTTGGTTGCATCAGCTATGGCAATAGGTACATTCAAAAATCTGGCAATAGTCTGCGCCAGAAGCGTTTTACCTGAACCAGTAGGACCCATAAGAAGAACATTTGATTTGGCAATTTGTGTATCATCTTGAATATTGTCTTTAAAAATACGTTTATAATGATTATATACTGCAACGGAGAGTGTTTTTTTCGCATTTTCCTGACCGATGACATATTCGTTAAGCAGTTCGTTTATCTCTTTTGGTGTGTAGAGTACCTGGGTTTCTAAATTTAATGGTCCTTGGTCCTGTTCTTCTTCTCCAAAGAGAATCTTGTATGCAGAAACCACACAGTTTGAACAGATATACACACTTTCACCTGCAATGAGAGGATTCTCTTCGCTTTCAGTGGCAGAACAAAAGCTACATTTTTTTGTTGACATTTATCATCCTTATATTATTCGTCTCATATTATTTTGTCCTTGTAAAAGGGATACCCCTTTTTGAGGATTTTATAAATTCGCAAAGTAATTTCACTTGCAGTGAAGTCGTTGATTCAAAGAGCGTTTGAGCTACCTCTTGCAAAGGATTACCCTGCTCAAAGAGTTCTCTATAGGCTATTTTAAGGGCATCGATGTCTTCGCGACTCATTTTTCTTCTAAGTCCTGTAAGGTTTAACCCCCGCAGACTGGCACGGTTGCCTTCGGCTAAACAAAAAGGAGGAACGTCTTGAGCCAATGCGCTGGCTCCTCCTATCATTGCGTAGTCTCCGATGTGCACAAACTGATGCACAGGTGTAAGACCACCAATAACCACATGGTTGCCAAGCTCAACATGACCTGCGAGTGTTGCGCCATTAGCCAAAATGCAGTTGTCTCCGATAATCACATCATGTCCCAGGTGTACATAACCCATAAGAAGATTTCCGTTACCTACCTTGGTGACTGAACCGCCACCCTTGGTGCCAGGGTTGATGAGGGTAAACTCTCTTATGGTATTGTTGTCACCAATGATAAGCTGTACATCTTCACCATCAAATTTCAAGTCCTGAGGGATAGTCCCTACAGCAGAGTGTGAAAAAATACGATTATTCTCACCTATGGTTGTATCACCTTCGATGACTGCATGCGAAGCTACAGTCGTATTATCACCTATTTTTACTTTTGCACCAATATAGGCAAAAGGACCAACAGAGACATTAGTACCTAGCACGGCACCATTTTCTATGACCGCAGAGGCGTGAATTAAAGAAGACATCAAAAAACCTATTTGTCTACGATCATTGCTTTAAGTTCAGCTTGTGCAACTAATTTGCCATCTACATACGCTTTTGCGTCAAGTTGCCACACGGCACCTTTATTTTTAATGACGTTTAGTTTATATATAAGTTGGTCTCCTGGTGTTACAGGCGCACGAAACTTCGCTTTATCGATGCTCATAAAGTAAACCACTTTATTTTGAGTCTCTTCTTGGCTCGCATTATCCATACTTTTGAATGCAAGTACGCCACCAGCTTGCGCCATACCCTCGATGATCATTACACCGGGGTAGATAGGATGACCAGGGAAGTGACCCTGGAAAACCGGCTCAGCAATAGAGACATTTTTGTACCCCTCTATATACTCACCCTGCTTAAGATCAGTAATTCTGTCTACAAGCAAGAATGGATATCTGTGAGGCAATATTTTTTGAATTTCAACAACGTTATAAAGCACTGGAAAACCTTTATTTAAAAATTCCTTTATTTTATCAAAAAATTAGTAAAAAAAGGATTAGCCGCTAGAGGATAATAAGTACTTCTTTTACATCGCTATAGGTTTTGCTTTGACAAAGTATCTCAATCTTATTTACGGGTATCTTTTCTACTACAAGAATGATAGAAAGATCATAAGGGGTTACACTCAGGTTTGCACGTAATTCGAGCTCTTTATTAAAAGCCGGAGGGTTGTATATGAGATCAGTTACAGTATCATAGTTTGTACCAGCTAATTCATTGTAATATTTTCGCGTGATAAAACATACTTCGTCACGGTTCATGTGATGAACTTGTCCTATATTGTATTCTATCTTTCCTCTGGTGTATTCACCTTTGAGTGTGGAGTAGGGTAAAAAGTGTGCCGGGACTACCTCTTTGCGTACACGTAAAAACCCCATACTTAAGCGCCAGTTCAAGAAGCGCTGTTTGATGATCTTATGGGGTATATTCTTCTCTTCAAGTTCCCAACGCTTCTCATACATTTCTATGCGTTCTTCTATAGATTCAGGTTGGATTTGACCAGAAAGTGATACGAAAAGTTCATCAGCCAGTTTGTCTTGCTGATCACGCTGAATATTGAGTCCAAACATACATCCACAGTAGTCTTGACGGTAGAGGGCATCTTTTTTGGCAAGGATGTTTTGTTCTTGTGTCCCTGAGGCTTTTCTGTAATCAGGTGCAACAAAAGTGATACCTTCCCGACTTGCCAATGCATCTCCGGCAGCTTGTAACTGTTTGAGAGATTTTTTAGGTGAAGTGAGCAAAGTGGAGGTAAAAGTTGTTTCGCCTATTTCACTTGCTTTTTTCGCAGAGATTTCAAAGCGTCTGTCAAAACAGACAGAACAGCGGGAACCTTTTTCGGGCTCATGCTCCAAGCCACGTACAGCTTCTAGCCAGTTTTCCACATCATATTCACCCTCTATAAGATCAATACCCAGCATCTTACAGCTGCGCTTCACATCTAGAAGTCTAAGGTAGTACTCACTGTAAGGGTGAATGTTGGGGTCATAAAAAAATCCTGTGAGTTTCTCTTTGGGGTATTCTTCTTGAAGTTTTTGTAAGAAATAGTGGCTGTCAACCGAACAGCAAATGTGTACTAACAAATTAAGCTCCTTAGGGGCATTGCAGAGATTTTTAGTTATACTAGGTACAAACCTAGGTAAAATTTTGAAAATCTATGCACTAGAAACTGAAGTATACCTTTTAAATTTATATATTAAATAAAAGATAAAAGATGAACTTATACATAGTGAAAATCATGATAACACTTTGCAATATTAGCGAAGAGTAGCAAAGAAGCTCTTAAACTATGTTGGAGTCACTAAAAGTAAGGCTAGAGTTAGGTACAAAGAAAAAAAAGACACTATCATAAAAGGCAAGAGGGGGGAGAAGATTGCATCCATTTTTGTAAATTCTTATAGTTTAATTCGAATTAAACTATAATACGATTATGCAAAATGTAAAAAGAGTTACTTCGTAACAAAAAGATATTTAAGATCCTGATTTGTAAAATTATAAAAAGAGAAAATTATGGGTAGCTACCTTGTGATTCCTAAAAAACTCTTATTTTATATTTTAAGCAAAAGACAAAATAACAAATATTAATTACAAACCTGTGGAGAAAAACTTCCTATAGATGATGGGCCAATGAAGCTATATAATACAAATCATTTACTAAGAAAACCCGAAGAAGAAATCAATAGAAATTCAGTACTATAGTTATTATTAAAAAACATATAATGGACTTGATGTAAAGATAAATAAATTAAAGATAAAAATTAAAGATAAAAAATGAAGATAAAAAAATGGCATATCTATTTTACATGTTTATTCTTTTTTGCACATGCGTTTGAGCTGTATCCGGTGGCGCTATTTGACCAGAATACAACAAAAGAGCTGAAGATAGATACTAAATTTACTTCTTTATATAGATATTTCAAATTAAGCCAGTTTGAATTTGGTCAATCATTTTCGTTGTTAGAAGGTGAATATGGAGGTGAAAATTATAATATAAATATCGGTTTATCTTTGGAAAAATTTTTATTCTCTTCTTGGAAGTCAGATATAAATAATCTATCTTTAGAATGGTGGAATGATCATTCTAGTGTTAAAATAGGAAAGTTTGTGACAAAAGTCGGAGTTATGGATTATTTGACAAGTTTTAATATTTTAAATCCAATCAGGGCCAGTTTTTATAATGATAGCAATAAAAACATAAGAGAATATGCCAAATGGATGATAGAGTCAAATATATATGTAGAAGAGAACGCAAAAATAACATTTTATGCGCAAAAATATGATAATAGATTAAGTGATTTTTTATATGTGGGAAACTATTCATTATTTCATTATTTCATTCCTTTTATGTTTGTAAATACAAGGAATGATGATTTGAATACTATTGCAGGTGAAATCTTTTTGCCGATTTATGCACAATATCAATCTGGGTTTGAGTCTTTTGCTGTAAATACGTATGATATGTTGCCAAGTGCTTTAAAAAACGGTACTGCTGGCATGAATATTCTTTTCAATTTTGATAGTTTTACTTTGGGGGCGGTATGGATAAATACCTATTCTAAGATACCATTGCTTAAGCCGCCTGAGGAATTGCTTGAAATACTTATAGATACACAGCAAGAAGATAAAGAATCTGTCCTACAAAGCTATGTTAGTAAAAATACTATCAATAAGATGATAGAGCATGTTCGTTACGATAAAATTGGAGTATATGGTGAGGGTACATTGGGGGTATTTGGTCTCAGAGGTGAAGTGGCTTACCAAAATAACTTTCCTATTGTTGACAGATTAAGCGATCAGTATTCTATTGTTTTTGGAATAGATCACAAAGGATTTATTTATAACAAGGGAGCGTAAATCTAACTGTGTAAATTCTAAAAATTAGATTTATTTGATATAGTAGTCAAGTAAATTAATCTAAAAGGATTTACATATGAGCTTACTAAATACAGAAGAATTAAAGCGACAGCTCAAAGAGGGAACTTTT
>JACDJC010000414.1_pt1 | contig 51017 bp, 55 predicted proteins | sample 7454191 | NCBI WGS metagenome assembly JACDJC01 (sample SAMN14253291, study PRJNA609438) | sludge metagenome | isolation source: sludge after 25d culture with pyrite and EDTA | collected 2018-12-20 | reverse complement strand
GGCGGCTGCGCCGACGGCGATGCTGCGCCACCGACCACCTGCTTCTGCACTGCTTCCACTTCCATCTGTCGCTCCTTTGCGAAGGGATGGGTGGGGAAATTTCAAATGCCGCAGGTGGGGATTATTGAAGTACCGCTGACAGAGGGATAACGTTCGACATGAGCGCAGTCGCAACGGGCGCGAAGCGGCCTCCCCGAAGGGGTTTCTCCCGGCAAACCGAATCCTTGCTTTACCGAACGGCGCGTCAGTAACCCACGTGTCGCCATCCCTCGCAACTTCGGAGCGCGCCATCCCCTCGGCCCATTGAGGAAGCTTCCGCGGATCAAGGACATATTCATAGACCTCATCCAGCGTGCGTCAGATGTAGATGCCTATGTGGTAAACGTCATGCATAAGGACTCCTGCCTTCAACCTGCGAGACGCTACTGCGACGTCTAACGTTTGAGCTAAGCCGCAGACGACGGCTTGCCGGGGGCTGTCCGCTTGGGCGAAGGGTTAGTCGACGACCGCTTCGTCCTCGGCGGGTTCAGCTCCTCCCGCAACACGTCACGGAGGACTCCGACGGTTATCGGGCGATCGTCGAATGATTCGCCAGTGGCTTCTGCCATAGCCACCCGCAGAGCCGAGTTGATCATCGTTTGATAGCCCGACCCTTGGGCCTCCGCCTTTTCACGGAAGTGCTCGATCACGTCGTCGTCGAGCATGATGGTGATTCTCGTCTTGCCCGGGGAGGCAACGACGGCACCTCGCTTCCCCTTTGAAAAATCGCATTCCTTACGCATGGTATTGCTCCGCTTCGCTTCTGCTGCACCTGCGCGCGGAGATCAGCCGAATGCGATTGCCGCGCGATGTGTGGACGACGACCAGGATCCGACCGAGGGCATCCATACCGAGCGTTACGTATCGCGGTCCCCCCCTCCACGTCGGGATCGGCGACGGTTACGGCGAAGGGGTCTCGAAGCGATTGCTCGGCGTGGGCAAAGCTGACCTTGTGGTTGGCGAGGTTGGCCTTTCGATTGACCGGATCGAACTCGATGTCCAACTGGCCCAATATGCATAATCCATGCATATTGTCAAGGTCGCGCCAGTACCTGAAGGGTGTTGAGTCGGCTAGCGTCAAGCGTCCGCTGCAGCGACCTGTTATGTCACGTGCTGCATCTTGTTCGCGTAGTCCTTTCCCGAGGTCGGCGGAGGGAAGGGCCGTCCTTCAGCCTCGTACAGAGCGATCGCTTCTTCGACGATCTCGATCAACTCCTCGAACACCGCCGTTTCATCGTCGCCGTGGCAACCGCCGTACACCAGCCCCGGTGAACTGCCCACGTAACACTGGTCCTACAACCGAACGCCGACCCGCCCAAGCACCCAGACCAAACCAAAGTACAGCCCGACCGTTACAACGCACGATGCGGCGAATGCAGGCCAAAACCCCACACCGTTCTCGAGCAAGGCCGGCAAGATAAGAAACAGCGGCAGTGATGCGAGTACCAGCCAGAAGATGCCGTGCGACAGTGAAGCAACAGCCTGGACGTTGCCCGTGCTGCGGTAGAGCCAAACGAACGCAAGCAACGATGTGAGCGGCAATGAAGCCAGCAGCGCGCCCCAGAACGAACTGCGCTTGGCAAGCTCCGAAACGGCCACAACAACGACCGCTGTGGTAAGGACCTTGACGGCATATTGCAGCATCAGTTCTTGGTACCTAACGTCGAAGCCCAGCGGCAGTTGACCCGGCCGGCCGCGTGCGGCAGCGCGCGGGCGGCCGGGTCAACTGTCCGTTGCAGCGACCTGTTGACAACAACTCACGCAGTTACTCTCTTCTGCAGCGCCTCTTGCGCTACCAGGTTGATGCTCTTGCCTTCGGCCTGAGCAACTATCGCCAGACGCTCGTGTAGCTCGGGAGAGATGCGCAAGTTGAACTTCCCGGAAAAGCTCCGGCGCGGTTCGATTCCCTTCTCAGCACAGACTTCGAGAAAGACTCGAAGCGATTTCTTGAACTCTGACCGAAGTTCGCGAGGATTCTTCCCGTAGAAGTCCGCTCCGCCACTCAGACCAAGGATTTCGCCCCGGAACTGATCAAGCTCCGGGTCGTACTCGATCTTGGCCTGATAACCGTCGACTGTCATGATGCTCATGGCGCTACCTTGTGCTGCTCCAGCCACTTGCGCACACTTGCAACGGCGCCCTTGTCCGCGTTCGGAGAAGGATGAGGGCGATGGAACACCCGCACTTCGCCGAACAGGATGACAGCAACGCGACTTCCTTCGCGTTCACTGACTTCCGCGCCGAGGTCGATGAAAAGCGATTCGATGTCCCGCCAAAGAACATTGCCGCTCGTGGGGTGCGCAAACACCAACTGCAGCGTTCTCCGGCTTTTTCGCCTCATGAATAGATAGTACCATGTCATGGTACCATATGCCAGCTACCCGCTGACGTCTAACGTTGGACATGAGCGGCGCCGGAAGGCGTCCGCTCGATGGACTGGTTAGGCCAACGACGCACGACTCTACGAACGACCTCGCCAGAACCCGGGTTTGCGACTCTGGTGAGCAATAGCCAGTACCCGAACATCAGATGCGCGCAGGTAGTAGATGATGCTGTACGGGAACCGACGCATCGGCAACCGCCGCACGACGCCGCGCCAAACGGAGCCAAGGAGCGGTTGCTCGATCAACAGCGTTGCAGAACGCTCGAACTCAGAGATGAACGCCTGACCAAGTTCCTCGTTCGCCTCCCGCGCGTAGAACTGCGCACCCTCGACCAGCTCTTGCTCCGCCTCGCTCGCAAGCGAAACCTTCACGAGAGCGCACGCCTGGCACGCTGGATTGCCTCTTCGACCGGAACGAGTTCGGTACGTCCAGCCTCAACAGCGGCAAGGCGACGATCGATCTCCGCGCTCCAGGCGTCTTCTACTTCGCCGTTCGACGCCACGCTGGCAAGCAGGCGGTCCGCAAGAGATACGCGCTCCTCCGGTGAGAGCTTCAGGGCTTCGGCTTCGAGCGTAGCGCGCTGCGATGACATGACAACCTCCTGAAGAAGCACCTTCGACATGTTACGACGTGGCTCGAGGTGGCCTAACGTTCGACATGAGGGGTGGCCGCCGGATGGCAAAGCCAGCCGGTGGACGTCCGCTCGATGGAGTGGTTAGGGATGTCAACGCACACGCGCTGCCTCTATCGTCGCAAAGTCGACGTGATGTTGAACGTCCCACTCGTGCCGCGGCCGATTTCCAGCGACTGCAACGAAAGCGCAGCGTGTCCCTCTTTCGCGTAGACCGACAAATGGCCCTTGTAGGTACGGTTGAGCCCCGCGTATCGACAATCCCGCAGGGTGACGTCGAGTTTTACGATTAGCGGCGTGATCCCAGGCGCCGCAATCCCGAGCATGCGGCAGCCGTTCTCCGTGCTCGTGCCGACGACTTTCCCCCGTTGATCAATGGCAATGGTGAGGTTCGTGACGACATGCGCGGCCGGATCCGACACGGCTTTGATGAAGACTTGGTACTGTGCCTGGCCGCGCCACTCGCCGTACGGGGACGTATAGCTTTGCCCTAGAGCGTTTGTCGAAGCAAGAATGGCGGTAAGAAGTAGGTATCGATAGCGCATTTTGTTCTTATGGACCTGGGGCCACAGCGACGCGCCGCCTTGATCACCCTAACGTCGGAGTTCAGCGGCGGCTGAAGGCCGTCCGATGGAACGACATGTTAGGGCGCAAATGACCAAACGACGGCATGATAGGCATTGACAACTGCGAATCCGAATAGAACATACCCAACAAGGGCTGAAGCGATCGCCGCGTACCTAAATCGATCTCCCCAGATGTGATACTTGTCTTGGGAGTTTTCATTTTCGGCGTAGCAGGCTTGACTGAAGTACCGGAATGCAAAACCCACCGCACCAACGAGAACCCCGATACCAAACTGTAGCAGAGGCAGTGCTAGATACTTGGCGAGTGCGGCGCCACTGGCCTTTCCAGCGAGGTTGCTCATAACGCCTAGTAGCGCAACCACAGCGCCACCGTTAATAATCAAGAGGGTGTGGAGCGCGCTCTTCCCGGCCTCCAGAACTGCTTTCAACATTTCGATGTTGTACGAGTTCTTCGCGGCGTAATGCGCGAGCAGGCCCGCGTGCTCCCGATTGCGGTATTCCCGGAACGCACCGGCGTCCTTCTCAAGTGCATCCAGATACGCGCGCAGCGCACTCACCTGAACCTGTTGGGCGCCTTGCGCGTCAACTTGGTCCAATTGCTTACGGAACGCATCGATTAGCTCTTGTGATTCCATGGCGAGATTCTTTGCGTCCTAACGTTGGCGCTGAGCGGCAAGCGAAAGCGGGCGAAGCCCGCTTTTGATTGTCCGCTCCAGCAACCGGTTAGGCGTCACCGCGGCTACAGGCCCAAGGTATTCTTCATGATGCTAACGAGCACCTGTTTCAGCACATCCAGCGTAACGCCACCCGCCTTGTCTTTGACGATGGTGGTTGCCTTGGACCAGGTGGAGTCGCTGCGAGCGGCGTCCGCGAAGTCATGCCCGGCGGAGGTGAGATGAAGGACTTGCCAGTTCGGCAGCGTGTCGCTCAGAGTTGTGACGTCCACGCCCTTCGCCAGACCAGCGTCAACGAGCAGATAGCTGTGGTACCCGACTTGCTCGGCCGTGTATTCGTCGACCACATGCGGCATCTCGCCCGAAGGGCAGTCTTCGATTAAAAGCACAAGCTTGCGAATGAGCTCGAAATCGCGCTTCATTTATGGCCTTCCCCATGTCGCCTAATGTGTTTTAGGCGGCAGTTGCACAAACTTCCATGACTGCCGCGGAGTTGTAATTCGTCGCTGACGCAAACAACGCAATCCGATGTTCTGGATGGACCTGCACCTCCGCTTTTATCGCTTGCGCCACTGCTGCTGCGCGAGCCTCGGCGATGTCAGCCGCAGAAAGCGACCGCTGCCACACGAAGCACACAAGCCATCGCCCGTTGCGAAGAGGGAGCGATGCCAAATGGCGGAGAGCAGGGTTTGTGTCGGTCTTCGGCTGACCGTCCAGGACCGACGTCACATAGAAGCAGAACTCTACCGTCGAGCCTATTGGCGCACCTCCTACCCAGTACGCCTCCTTCTGGCCTTCTGGCAGGGGCCACCGGCGAAGCTCTGAGACAGGTATCGCCACTCGGAAGGCGAGCTTTGAAGTACTTCCCTCGGGCAACTCCAAATTCCATCGAACAATGTGTCGATCTGCGTTTCGACGGCTCACGTCCTTTTTCACCCACGAGTTTGTAAGAGACCATTGACAGACTCCGCTGGAATGCAAGGACACCTTCGCCTCGGCACCGAAGAGATGGCCAGTCAGGTATACCTCATCGCCCTGGACCCAGCACTTCCATACAGCGGATCGTGCCCCCTCCCTTGAACCGACTGCAAATCGGAACTCTCGCAACGGCTGTCCCCGGCGCCTAACGTTTGAGCTAAGCGGCAGGCGCCGGCAGGACGGCACCGGGCAAGAATGCAATGGTGCCCGGTGACGGCATGCCGGTGACTGTCCGCTTGAGCGAAGGGTTAGGCGTCATTCGCGGATCTCCGACGCGCGCGCCGTGGGCTACTGCGGCCTGGAAGCGACGCCCTCGACGACGTCTGTGTTTTGCGAGTCGATGATGCGCCAGGCACCACCCACTTGCTGCATGGTGTTGACCAGCACGCCGTTCCGCTTTGGCAGCGCTGCACCCTCGGGAGAGACGTGACCTTCAAGCGTCCATCGGCACCGCACGATAGCGATGCTTGGCACGGGAAACCGCGCGGCGACCTCCTGAATGCTTAGCCGACTGTTCTTGAACATTGTCTGATGCGTGAACTCATGCGCACCCTTGATCTCTGGACGCCCCTTCCACCAAAGACCAACAACGTTCACGAACTCCGCGTCTTCGGCGAAGAGCTCGGCGAACGCGTTCATGTCGTGCCGATTCCACGTCTCGGCGAAGGCATTGACGACCCTAGTGACTTCAGCGACTTCCGATGACATGGTTGATTTCCCAGGTTGAATGGATGCTGGCGCGGAGTATGACGCCTAACGTGTTTTGAATCGCAGCCAACCAGAGCTTCCGCTCCCTGTTGCCTCGGTAACCTGTTCCCGCTGACGTGACCAAGTGTCTCTAATCACGGAGGAATTTCTTGCTGATCCGCTAAACAAACGACGTAACCGATCCGGTAAACCCGTCTCCGATGCTCGGAGATGCCCCATTGATCCTCGATGAGCCGCTGGTGCCCCGTAAACAAGTGCTCGACAGTCTCCATGAACGTCTGCGGGCGGTTCTCCGCATCTCCCTCGAACTCGGCCGCTGGAAAATAACGAAGCGGCGATAGCCGGCGTCGACGTTCAGCTCAGGCCAGTCGCAGCCGTCCAGTACCCGCTCGTTCTATGGCGGCACGCAATCTTCTGTATGAAGATTCAGCCATCATGCGTTCTCCGTCTACTCGCAACGTTTGTTCAGACCGCTGTGTGGGCGGCCCTGCGAGCGAGTCGCGATCGCCTGGTTTGATCTCGACGCTTCGCGATCGAATTCGATATCTCCACTACAGCCTTCGAACGGAAAAGGCATACGTGTACTGGACGCGCGCCTTCATTCGCTACAACGGAATGCGTCATCCGAGGGAGCTTGGCAAGGTCGAGGTCGAGCGTTTTCTCGCGCATATCGCGAACGAGCGGCATGTGTCCGTCTCAACGCACAAGCAGGCCTCGTGCGCGATTCTCTTTCTCTACCGGGCGGTCCTCGGGCAGGAGCTTCCGTGGATGGAGGATCTGGGCCGACCGAAGTCGCGGGTGCGAGTCCCTACAGTGTTGTCGCGCGAGGAGGTGGCGCGCTTGCTGGGCGTCATGGCGCCTTCCGGAACTTCCGGCTTGATTGCGCGTGCCCTTTACGGCACCGGAATGCGTCTGGGCGAATGCCTGCAACTTCGCGTCAAGGACGTCGATTTCGATCGGGCCGTCGTCGTCGTCCGCCAGGGAAAGGGCGGCAAGGATCGTGTGGTGAGGCTGCCGGAAGCGCTTCGGCGCAACTCGAGCGCGCACGTGAAACATGGAAGCGGGACCGGGCGGCGGGCGTGCCGGGCGTGGAGATGCCCGATGCGCTTGCGCTCAAGTTGCCGCATGCCGGCGAATCGTGAAGTTGGTTCTGGGTCTGGCCGGCGGGCGCTCTATCGGTCGATCCGCGTAGCCGTGTTCGGCGCAGGCATCATCTCTATCGCGAGACGATCGGCCGCGCCATTGCCCGCGCGGCGGGCGCGGCGCGAATCGGCAAGCAGTGACCGCGCATACGCTTCGGCACTCGTTTGCGACGCATCTGCTCGAGTCCGGCGTGGACATTCGACGCGTGCAGGAATTGCTCGGACACAGCGATGTGATAACTACCATGATCTACACGCACGTGCTGAAGTCGGGTGCCGCCGGAACGCCCAGTCCGCTCGACGGTCTGTTGATCGAGAGCCCGGCTTCGAGCGAAGCGGACGACGCGTTGGGCGTGGGGCGGTATGCCGACCCATGCCGCGACTCGAAGCTCGCAGTCTTCAGGTCGCCCGTCATCGGGACATCGCAGGGCCCCGACGATCGGTCCTAGCATGAGCGCTCGTCTCGTTCCGTTGGGAGGTTGATATGAGCGTCTCGCATGGCCGCCGCGCAGGCGGCGCTACCCGTCGGAGGACATGCTCGGGACTGCCTCTCCGCCCTGCGGATCGACCGCTCGTCCGCCCTGTGCAGGCGGAGCAGCAGCGCATTGCTACCGTCGCTGCATGAACGCGCGCACCGGCCCCGTCGCGGTGGCGGCCGTACCTGCGCCGTTGCCTGCGCTCGGCCGGTCGGGTTGTCGCGTGACGGTCGAGGACCTGCTTCCCGCGCTCGTCGACGACCGGATCATCTCCCGCGAAGACGCCGACTCGGTCGCCCTGTACGCGAACCTTTCGAGCAGCGAGCAGCACGCGCTGGTCGCGATCGCGCGGCGCAAGTTGCGTTCCCCCGCGACCAACCGGCTCGTCGACCTCGACTCGCTCGTCCCGTGGTTCGCGCAGCGCGTGGGCCTGCCGCACGTGCGCATCGACCCGCTGAAGGTCGATCTCGCCCGTGTCTCCGACGTCATGTCGAGCCAGTACGCGACGCGCTTCAAGATCCTGCCGATCGCCGTCGACGCCTCGGGTGTGACGATCGCCACCGCAGAGCCCTTCGTCTCCGACTGGGTCGACGAGCTCGGCGCGCTGCTGCGCAAGCCGATCCGCCGCGTCGTCGCCGATCCGCAGGACATCGCGCGCTACATCGTCGAGTTCTTCACGCTCGCGCGCACGGTGCGCGGTGCTCAGAAGAATGGCGCGACCGCGTACCAGAGCAACTTCGAGCAGCTGGTCGAGCTCGGCCGCTCGGGCCGCAACGTCGACGCGAACGACCAGCACATCGTCACGATCGTCGACTGGCTGTGGCAATACGCGTTCGACCAGCGCGCGAGCGACATCCACCTCGAGCCGCGGCGCGAGACTGGATCGATCCGCTTCCGCATCGACGGCGTGCTGCACAACGTCTACCAGCTGCCCGCTTCGGTGCTCGCCGCGATGACGAGCCGCATCAAGCTGCTCGGACGCATGGACGTGATCGAAAAGCGCCGCCCGCAGGACGGACGCATCAAGACGCGTACCGCCGACGGCCGCGAGATCGAGTTGCGGCTTTCGACGCTGCCGACCGCTTTCGGCGAGAAGCTCGTGATGCGCATCTTCGACCCCGAAGTGCTGGTGCGCAGCTTCGCCGAGCTCGGCTTCCACGACGACGAGCTGGAGGTCTGGGAGTCGATGACGACGCGGCCGAACGGCATCGTCCTCGTCACCGGACCGACCGGCTCGGGCAAGACGACGACCCTGTACGCGACGCTCAAGGGCCTGGCGAGCGACGAGGTGAACGTCTGCACGGTCGAGGATCCGATCGAGATGGTCGAGCCCGCGTTCAACCAGATGCAGGTGCAGCACGGCATCGAGCTCGGTTTCGCCGACGGCATCCGTGCGCTGATGCGCCAGGATCCCGACATCGTGATGGTCGGCGAAATCCGCGACCTCGAGACCGCCGAGATGGCGATCCAGGCGGCGCTCACCGGCCATCTGGTTCTGTCGACGCTGCACACGAACGACGCGCCATCGGCGATCACGCGGCTGCTCGATCTCGGCGTGCCGCCGTACCTGCTGAACGCCACGCTCGTCGGCGTGATGGCACAGCGCCTGGTACGCACGCTGTGCGAATCGTGCAAGGAGCCGACCGGAGAACTCGCCGACGAACAGTGGAACGCGCTGATCCGGCCGTTTCGCGCGCCGAAACCGGCGCGCGTCTACCGGCCGGTCGGTTGCCTCGAATGCAGGATGACCGGCTATCGCGGCCGCAGCGGCCTGTACGAGATGCTGCAACTGGATGCCGACCTGCGCCGCGTGATCGACGAACGGCCCGACCTGGGCGAGATTCGCCGGCGTGCGATGCGCGCCGGGATGCGTCCGCTGCGGCTCGCCGGTGCGCAGAAGATCGCCGCCGGCCAGACGACGATCGACGAAGTGCTGAAGGTGGCGCCGCCGATCGCGGATTGAGACGGGAGTTACCACCCCCTGGTTCAACCGCCGGGCAGGCGAATTGCTGCATCCAGCCCGGAACGCTCGTGAGCCGAAGTCGGGATGCACAGCCGACGACCGCGAGTGCTTCGTATCGATGGCAAACCGATACCAGCGTCACTCGACCTGAGAGAAATGGATTGCGGCGCCGCACGCCGCTCGGCAGGAACTTCCATTTCCTCGAATTCATTTCGCACGCTTCGTTCACGCCGGAACCCGACCGCTTCACAGCCGCGCATCGGTGTCCGCACCGACAGCGCAGTACACGTGCGGCGAGGAGAAGTCCTGGCGCAATCCACGAGTATTCCTCTCACGAAAATGCTTTCTGTTCGCGACCGGGAGCGAGCGACGGTCTCGCCCCGATCGCCGTTCGTCATCGACGACCCGCGGGGTGCGAGCCTGTGCGCACGTCACTTCGGCAACGCTGCGCGACGCTGCGTTTTGTGCCCAGCAGTCGGTTGCTCAATCGAGAATGCAGAGATTTGCGGCGTATCCGCGACGCGCGCGCGACGACACGCCGTCCCGCCGCGCCGTCCCGCCTAACGCGACCGCCGCAGGTCAGTGGAAGGCCCGCTGAGGATCGGCGAGGAATACGTCGAGGGCAGCGGTTCGAAGCGATGCGGCGGCGGACGCGGAATCATCAGGATCGACGGTCCCGGCGCGCGGCCGTCGGTGCGAGAAGGCCGACGCGTTTCCGCGGCCACCTGGTTCGACTCGATGTCGATGAACACGCGTTGCCCGCCCGCGCAGGGGCGATCGGTGTAGACGAATTCCGGGCACGACCAGAGGTCGACGCTTTCGCCGGCGATTACGAACGGACTCGCACCGAGCCACAACACAGCCAGCAGCGCTCTCATCTCGCACCTCCTGTTTTTCGGCAAGGTAGCGAATCGCGCCCGATCGACGAATCGAATCGTTCACGGAATCCGCCGCAATCGCGGTGTGCCTTGCGCCGGGAGGGGCAACGTTGACACCGCATCCGTGCCTGTTAGCGTCTGCTGACGGCGGGACGATCGACGTTGCCGGAGCGCACGCGTGCGATCCGGCCACCGCCATGCCACAGAGGTAGCGCATGAAACCGACAGCATCCGATATCGATCTGGCACGACGCTGGCTGCTTGCAGCCGGCACCGGCGGCGCGGCCGCCGGCCTGGCGGGCTGGAGCCCGGCAGGGCTCGCACAGCCCAAGGCATTGCCGCCGGTCGCCGCGTTCAAGGACGCGTCTCGCATGATCGTGCACAGCGCCAACGGCATCGAAACGCGGCGCGACGCCTTCGGCAGCAGCGACATCACCGACATCGACGCGCTGTTCCTTCGCAACAATGCGAACCCTCCCGGCGAATCCGCGATCGCCGACCCCGATGCCTGGCAGGTAGCAATCGATGGTGTCGTCTCGCCGCGCACACTCACGGTGAAAGAGCTGAAGAACCTCGGCCTCGGCAACGTCGCGATGGTCCTGCAATGCTCGGGCAACGGACGCGCGTTTTTCGATCATCGTGCCTCGGGCTCCCAATGGAGCGTCGGGGCGGCCGGGAACACCTTGTGGAGCGGCGTCCCGGTGCGCGATGTCGTACGACTGCTCGGAGGCGTTCGCGGAGGCATGCGCTACATGACGGGTACCGGCGGCGAGGCGATCCCTGCGGGCATCGACCGCAACCAGATCGTCGTCGAGCGCTCGGTACCGTGGACCGAACTGGAAAACGCGATTCTTGCGTGGGAACTCAACGGCAGGCCGCTGCCGCTGGCGCACGGAGGCCCGCTGCGGTTGATCATTCCCGGTTATTACGGCGTGAACAACATCAAGTACATCGAGCGCCTCGCGTTCACGCCCGAAGAAACGCAGGCAAACATCCAGCGCTCCGGCTACCGCGTGCGCGCAGTCGGCAGGAAAGGAGACCCGACGCAGCCGAGCATGTGGCAGATGAACCTGAAGTCCTTCGTCACGCATCCCGCGGGGAACGGCGAGACGCTTCGGGCAGGCCCGCTGCAGGTGCACGGCGTGGCCTTCACCGGTGGCAGCCCCGTCCAATCGGTGGAAGTGTCGGCCGACGGCGGCAGGACGTGGAACCGGGCACAGTTCTTCGGCCCCGACATGGGGCCATACGCATGGCGACAGTTCGTCTGGCCGGTGGTGCTGCAGCCCGGCTCGTACCGGTTCACGAGTCGCGCGATCGCCGCGGACGGGTCGGTCCAGCCGGAGCTGCGCATCGAGAACGAACGCGGCTATGCGAACAACAGCTGGCGCGACCATGCGGTCGATGTGACCGTCGCTTGAGATGAGCCCGCGCCGGCGGCATCGCCCGATGGATCGTTCGATGTGCTGCCGGGCGATCGCAGCGGCACTCTCGCTCGTCGTATCGGGCGCCGCGCTGGCCGATGAGCTCGGCCTCGAAGTGTTCACGAAGATCGCCCAGCCGCCGTGCGCGTTGTGCCACACGCTGCAGGCAGCTGGCGCGACCGGAGCGGTCGGCCCGTCGCTGGACGAGCTCGCGCCCGACAAGGAAAGGGTCGTCCGTGCGGTACGTGACGGCGTCGGCATCATGCCGAGCTTCGACGGTCAATTGACCCCGCAGCAGATCGAGGCGGTCGCCGAGTTCGTCGCGAAGGTCGCGGCCAGTCGCTGAGGCGTTCGTCGATGCGTGCGCCCGCTGAACCTGCCGCGGCTAGCGCGTGAACGTGCCCGCCTGGAGCGGGTTCAGGTCAGGTCTTCGTTTCGTCGAACACTTCGCGCGCGATCCGGAAACTGTCGATCGCTGCGGGTACGCCGCAATAGATGGCTGCCTGCAGGAAGACTTCGGCGATCTCTTCTTTCGTGACGCCGTTGTTCAACGCGCCGCGCACGTGCAGCCGGATCTCGTGCGGCCGGTTCAGCGCCGTCAGCATGGCGAGATTGAGCAGGCTGCGCGTCTTGCGCTCCAGGCCGGGACGGTTCCAGATCTCGCCCCAGCAATATTGCGTGACGAGTTCCTGCATCGGCCGGTTGAAGTCGTCCGCCGAGCGGATCGAGCGGTCGACATACTCGGCACCGAGCACTTCGCGGCGCACTTTCAGGCCTCGTTCGAACAGATCCTGGTTCATGCGTTCTCCTCTGCGGGGGTCGAAACAAGCCGCCGACTACTTCGACAGCTCGCGCATCGCGCGTTCGAGCCCCTGCAGCGTCAGCGGATACATCCGGTTCTGCAGGACCTGGCGGATCACCGCGATCGACTGCCGATATTCCCAGACGCCTTCGGGTTCCGGATTGAGCCACGCGAACTTCGGAAAGCGCTCGACCAGGCGTCGCAACCAGACGGCGCCCGCTTCCTCGTTGTTGTACTCGACCGAACCGCCGGGCTGCAGCACCTCGTAGGGGCTCATCGTCGCGTCGCCGACGAAGATCAGCCGGTAGTCGGCGTTGTACTTGCGCAGGATGTCCCAGGTGTCGAAGCGTTCGGCGTGGCGGCGGCGGTTGTTCTTCCACACGTGGTCGTAGACGCAGTTGTGGAAATAGTAGAACTCGAGGTGCTTGAACTCGGTCTTCGCTGCCGAGAAGAGTTCCTCGGTCTGCTGGATGTGGTCGTCCATCGTGCCGCCGACGTCGAGCAGCATCAGCACCTTGATCGTGTTGTGCCGCTCCGGAACCATCCGGATGTCGAGCCAGCCTGCGTTGCGCGCCGTCGAGGCGATCGTGTCGTCGAGGTCGAGCTCCTCTTCGGCGCCTTCGCGAGCGAACTTGCGCAGCCGGCGCAGGGCGACCTTGATGTTGCGCGTGCCCAGTTCGACCTGGTCGTCGTAGTCGCGGTATGCGCGCTGCTCCCAGACTTTCACCGCCGTGCGGTTGCCGGCCGACGGGCCGCCGATGCGGATGCCTTCCGGGTGATAGCCGCCGTTGCCGAAGGGCGAGGTGCCGTTCGTGCCGATCCACTTGCTGCCGCCCTCGTGGCGACCTTTCTGCTCTTCGAGCAGCTCGCGCAGCCGTTCGAGCAGCTTGTCGATCCCGCCCATCGCCTCGATCGCCGCCTTCTCCTCGGGCGTGAACTCGCGCTGCATCCGGCGCTCGAGCCACTCCAGCGGCAGGTCGACGTCGATGCCGGGGATCGCCCGTACGCCGTTGAAGTAGGCGCCGAAGGCCTTGTCGAACTTGTCGAAGTTGCGCTCGTCCTTCACCAGCGCCGCGCGCGAGAGGTAGTAGAACTCGTCGATCGAAGGCCCGATGACGTGTTCGCGCATGCCCTCGAGCAGCAGCAGGTATTCCTTGATCGAGACGGGCAGCTTCGCGCCGCGCAGGTGCAGGAAGAAATCGATCAGCATCGGCGTTCTCCGCCGTTTCCTAGCGGTTGTGGCGGGCCATGAAGATGAGCCGCTCGAACAGGTGCACGTCCTGCTCGTTCTTCAACAGCGCGCCGTGCAGCGGCGGGATGACGCTCTTGCCGTCCTTCGCGCGCAGCGCCTCGGGCGGAATGTCCTCGGCCACCAGCAGTTTGAGCCAGTCCAGCAGCTCGCTGGTGGACGGCTTCTTCTTCAGCCCCGGAAGCTCGCGCATCTGGAAGAAAGCCTCGAGCGCCTCCTTGAGAAGCGCCTTCTTCAGTCCGGGGAAATGCACATCGACGATGGCCTGCATCGTCTCCTTGTCGGGAAACTTGATGTAGTGGAAGAAGCACCGGCGCAGGAACGCGTCGGGCAGCTCCTTCTCGTTGTTCGACGTGATCATCACCACCGGCCGGTGCCTTGCGCGCACGAGCTGCCGCGTCTCGTAGACGTAGAACTCCATCCGGTCGAGCTCGCGCAGCAGGTCGTTGGGGAACTCGATGTCGGCCTTGTCGACTTCGTCGATCAGCAGCACGACCGGGCGTTCCGACTCGAACGCCTGCCACAGGACGCCCTGCACGATGTAGTTGTCGATGTCGCGCACGCGCGCGTCGCCGAGTTGGGAGTCGCGCAGCCGCGACACCGCGTCGTATTCGTACAGACCCTGCTGCGCCTTCGTCGTCGACTTGATGTGCCACTGCAGCAGCGGCATGTCGAGCGCCGAAGCGACTTCTTCGGCGAGCATGGTCTTGCCGGTGCCGGGTTCGCCCTTGATCAGCAGCGGACGCTGCAACTGGATGGCGGCATTGACGGCGAGCTTCAGATCGTCGGTGGCGACGTAGGTGTCGGAGCCCTGGAAACGCATGATTTTCGGAAGTTGCGGCCGTGCAGCCACGGCCCGTCGAATGGATCCATCGAGTATACGGGAACGCCCCTGCCGGCCGGGTTGCTGGACTGGCCGGAAGCGACTCCGCTAGAATTCGGGCACCCATAAACACGACAAGGCCCGCGTCGACTGGCGCTGCGGCCGGAGACCCATGAACCACAACAGCTTGATTGCCGCCGGATTCGCGGCGGCGATGCTGCTGCCTTGCGTTGCCTCGGCGCAGGCTTCGTCGCAGGACGCGGCGCCGGCGCAGGACCAGCAGGCGACGCAGGGAAGCGCCGAAGCCGGGCGCGAGAAGAACTCGATGTGCATCGGCTGCCACGAGATCCCCGGATACAAGTCTTCGTTCCCGAGCGTGTATCACGTGCCGCGCATCATCGGGCAGAACGCGCAGTACATCCAGTCCGCGCTGCGCGAGTACCGCAGCGGCGACCGCAATCATCCGACGATGACCGCGGTGGCAGAAGGCCTGAGCGACCGCGACATCGCCGATCTCGCTGCCTACTATGGCTCGAAACGAGACGGTTCGAAATGAGCGCAGGGATCGAAATGGACGGAGATCGAAACGAGCGGATCGAAATGAACAGGCGCGCATCGAAGCTTTCCCCGACGAGTCCTCGTTTTCTCACGTTCGCCGTCGCGCTCGCCGCCGTCGCCGCCTTCGGTCCGCCGGCCCACGCGCAGAACATCGACGCCGGTCGCCAGAAGGCCGACGAGGTGTGCGCGGCCTGCCACGGCAAGGACGGCAACACGCCGATCGACCCGTCGTACCCGAAGCTGGCCGGTCAATACCAGGATTACCTCGAGCATTCGCTGCTCGACTACAAGCACGACCGGCGCAAGAACCCGATCATGGGCGCGCAGGCCAAGCCGCTGTCGCGCGCCGACATCCGCAATCTGGCCGCGTACTACGCGAGCCTGCCGGCCTCGATCAGCAACCATCGATGAAGGCGACGCGACGATGAGCGCTGCTCGTGCACCGGCGTCGTTCGCCACCGCCGATCTGTGCGACGCGAACGAGCAGCGCCTGGCGGCAGGCGAAGCGCACGTGCTGGCGCCGGTGTTCCGCAGCTACGGTCGCAAGACGCGCTTTGCCGGTGAGATCCAGACCGTTCGCTGCTTCGAGGACAACTCCGCCGTGCGCAGTGCGCTCGAGCAATCGGGCAACGGCCGCGTGCTCGTCGTCGACGGCGGCGCCAGCCTGCGTTGCGCGCTGCTCGGCGGCAACCTCGCGCAACTCGCGCAGCGCAACGGATGGATCGGCGTGATCGTCGATGGCTGTGTGCGAGATGTTGCCGAGATCGACGCCTGCGACGTCGGCGTACGTGCGCTCGCGGCGCTGCCGCGTCGCAGCGAGAAACGCGGCGAAGGCGCTGTCGGCGAGGTCGTGCGCATCGGCGGCGTGCGCATCGCCCCCGGACACTGGTGCTACGCCGACGAGGACGGCATTCTCGTGAGCAGCGCCGCGCTGCTATAGCAGTCCGTCGAAGCCCACGCAGTCGACTTCTTCGCCCGCCGCGACCGATCCCTGGTCGTGGTGCAGGACGACGACGCAGTTCGCTTCGGACATCGAGCGCAGCACCCCCGAGCCCTGATTGCCCATCGTGCGCACTTCCATGCGGCCGTCGGCGCCGAGCGTGAGCTTCGCGCGCTGATACTCGGTTCGACCGGGACGCTTGCGCATCGGCTCGAGCGAGCGCGCGCGCACCCACGGCAGCGGTTGCGGCGTTGCGCCCATCATCTGCAGCAGCGCACCGCGAACGAGAAAGTAGAAGGTGATCATCACCGCCACCGGGTTCCCCGGCAGGCCGAAGTAGCAGGCGCTGCCCACGCGGCCGAAGGCCATCGGACGACCGGGCCGCATCGCGATGCGCCAGAAGGCGACGTCGCCCAGACGCGCCATCACTTCGCGCGTGAAGTCGGCTTCGCCCACCGATACGCCGCCCGACGAGACGATCGCGTCGGCTTCGGACGCCGCGATGCGCATCGCGTCTTCGAGCGCCTGGGGCGAGTCGCGCACGACGCCGAGGTCGACGATCTCGACGCCGAGACGCGCGAGCATCGACCAGATCGTGTAGCGATTGCTGTCGTAGATCTGACCCGGCGCGAGCGTCTCGCCGATCGATCGCAGTTCGTCTCCGGTGGAGAAAAACGCCACCCGCAACCGGCGCCGCACGCCGATCTCGGGGACGCCGAGCGATGCGAGCAGCCCGATGTCGGCCGGTGCGAGCCGCTTTCCGGCGGTGAGCGCGGGTTCGCCGACGCGCAGGTCTTCGCCGCGCAGGCGGCGGTTCTGGCCGCGCTCCTGTCCCGGGGGGACGAGGACGTGGTCGTTCTCCAGGCGGACGACTTCCTGGATGACGACCGTATCGAGCCCGGGCGGCAGCGTCGCGCCGGTCATCACGCGCAGCGCCTCGCCGCGGGCGACCTGGCCGTCGAAGGCGCGGCCGGCGAAGGCGCTGCCGGCGATGCGAAGCCGCGTCGTGTCGCCGACGGCGAGGTCGTCGCCTCGCACGGCGTAGCCATCCATCGCCGAGTTGTCGTGCGGCGGCACGTCGATCGTCGAGACGACGTCGTGCGCGAGCACGCGGTCGAGCGCGCTGCGGATCGCCACGCGTTCGACGAGCGCGACCGTCTCGACGTGGCCGGCAATGATCTCGCGCGCACGTTCGATCGGCAGGTAGGTGCCCGGGTCGACGTCGGAGATGCCGCGTGCCGTGTCGGCGAGCGTGCGTCTGCCAGCCGCGGGTGCAGTCATCGCCATGGCCTCGGCATCGTCACTCGCGCTCCTCGTCCTTCAGTTCCTGCATCGTGTTCAGGTTGCGGAAGGCGTTCGCTTCGTCGTCGAAGTCGACCTCGACCACGCGCAGCGGCGCGTACCACGCGTCGATCTTGCGCCGTCCTTCGGAAAGAAAGCGCTCGAGATTCTCCAGCAGCGAGCGCTCGACGAGCGCGAATACGGGGTGCGAGCGGTTGCCGGTGCGCGCGACGGCCAGTTGCGCGCGCGCGCCGAGCGTGCCCGATGCGTCGATCGCCGCCGCCAGCCGTGCGACCAGGTCCAGCGGCAGGAACGGCGAATCGCAGGGAACGGTTGCCACCCACGGGGTACGGGCCTGCGACATCCCGGCGTGCAGCCCCGCCAGCGGGCCGGCGAAGCCCTCGACGGCGTCGCTCGCGAGGGGGCACCCGAACGCGCGGTAGCGCTCGAGATTGCGATTCGCGTTGATGATCACGGCGCCGACCTGCGGCGCGAAGCGCTCGAGCGCATGCGCGATCATCGGTCGTCCGCGAAAAGGCTGCAGGCCCTTGTCGAGGCCGCTGCCGTCGGCGCTCATGCGTCGTCCGAGACCGCCGGCCAGCACGATGCCGGTGACGTCCTCGCGGCCGATCGTCGCCGGCATCGGAGCTGCTTCGGTGTCGCTGCGGTGCTTCACCGTCGGTGGCACGCGCTCATGCCCAGGCGCGCACCGGCTGGCGCACGAAGCGCTGCGTGCCGGTGAAGAGCAGGTAGTGCTTCCCCTGGCATCGGCCCACCATGGTCAGCCCGACGCGCCGGGCGATCTCATGGCCCATCTGCGTGAGCCCCGAGCGCGACAGCAGGAACGGAATGCCCATCTGCGCGCACTTGATCACCATCTCGGAAGTCAGCCGCCCGGTGGTGTAGAAGATCTTGTCTGCCGCACTCACCGACTCGACCCACATCCAGCCGGCGATCGCGTCGACGGCGTTGTGCCGGCCGACGTCTTCGACGAAGCGCAGGATCTCGCCGCGTGCGTCGCCGGCGTTCGCGCACAGTGCGCAACCGTGCACGGCTCCGGCGACCTTGTAGATCGACTCGTGCCGGCGGACGCGATCCATTACCGTGTAGAGCACTTCCTCGCTCAACCGGGCATGGGCGGGCAACTCGATGCGGTCGATCTCGTCCATCAGGTCGCCGAACACGGTGCCCTGGCCGCAACCGGTGGTGACCGTGCGACGAGCAAGGCGCTCGCCGAGCGCGCCGGCGTGCGTCGCGTCGTCCCAGACCGCGATGCCGCGCGAGGCGAGCGAGGCCGACGTGACCGCCACCGAGTGCGTCTCCCAGTCGACCTGCACCGAGGCGAGCTCGTCGAGCGATTCGACCAGGCGCTGGTTTCGCAGGTAGCCGAGCGCGAGGTGCTCGGGCGCGGCACCGAGCGTCATCAGCGTGACGAGTTCGAGCTTGTCCAGATAGAGCGTGAGGGGGTGCTCTCCGGCGATGGCCGTGGCCACCGTCTCGCCGCGTTCGTTGATCGCGTCGACTTCGTAGGTCGCCGGCCGGGCGCAGGAGCTCAGGACAAGCGACACGCGCGCTACCCGCCGATGTACGACATTTCGATCTTGCGCAGGCCGCTGGTCTGCGACGAACGCAGCTCCGAATAGCGGTCGTTGCGTGCGCCCCAGACCGCGGCGATCGCCGCAGACAACTGCGCGTCGTCGGCGCCCCCGCGCAGCAGCGCCCGCAGATCGTGTCCGTGCGTGGCGAACAGGCAGGTGAAGAGCTTGCCTTCGGTGGACAGCCGCGCGCGGGTGCATGCGCCGCAGAACGGCTGCGTGACCGACGAGATCAGTCCGATCTCGCCCGCGCCGTCGACGTAGCGCCAGCGCTCGGCGACTTCGCCCGGGTAATTCGCCTCGAGTGGCTCGATCGGGTGCGCCTGGCCGATGCGCTTCGCCACCTCGGCGCTGGAAACGACGTCGTCCATCCGCCAGCCGTTCGATGCGCCGACGTCCATGAATTCGATGAAGCGCAGGATGTGGCCCGTGCCGCGAAAGCGCCGCGCCATCGGCACGATCTCGTGATCGTTCACGCCGCGCTTGACGACCATGTTGATCTTCAGCGGCTGCAGGCCGACCTTCTCGGCGGCCTCGATGCCGGCGAGCACGTCGGCGACCGGGAAGTCGACGTCGTTCATGCTGCGGAATACCGCGTCGTCGACTGCGTCCAGGCTCACCGTGACGCGTCGCAGTCCGGCGTCGCGCAGCGCCTGCGCCTTGCGCGCGAGCAGCGAGCCGTTGGTGGTGAGCGTGAGGTCGAGCGGCGCACCGGCCGGCGTGCGCACTTCGGCGAGCATCGCGACGAGGCGCTCGACGTCGCGCCGCAGCAGCGGCTCGCCGCCGGTGAGGCGGATCTTCTCGACGCCGTGCGCGACGAACTGGCGCACGAGCCGGGTGATTTCCTCGAAGGTGAGCAGCGAGGCCTGCGGCAGGAACGCGTAGTCCTTGCCGAAGAGCTCCTTCGGCATGCAGTAGGTGCAGCGGAAATTGCAGCGATCGGTGACCGAGATGCGCAGGTCGTGCAGCCGCCGACCGCGTCGATCGGACAGGTGGCCCGTCGGTGCCGACGGTGCGTCGGAGACGTCGGGGACGGCGGCGGCATACCGCTGCTCGGCGAGGGGGATTCGTTCGCTCATGTCGAAATCGCTAAGATGCCCCATGGTAGCAATGCGCGCGGCAAACGGCGCGGAACGTCCTGGTGGAGAACGTTCTTGACCGATCGTGAGTATCGCCCTCCCGAGGGCGCCGAGCCACTGCTCGAAGTCGACCCGGTAGCGGTGCGGGTGAGATTCGAGTGTCATGAAACGGGCCAGTGGCTGCAGCCGCGCATCTGGCGGCCCGTCGCCGTGCAGCCCGGAGACGCGAACGACGACCTCGCCGTGCACCTGCACCTGGACGAGTGCGAGGGCTACTACCTGAACCTCACCACGGAGGAGCCGTCGCTGTTCGTACAGTGGCGACTCAACGAGGACGACACCGGGATCGTCGTCGACGACGATGCCACGCCTCCGCGCGCGCTCGCCGTCACGGCGAGCTACAACGAAGCAGGCCGATGGATGGACGGCGGGGCGCGCGTCGATCGGGTGCCGATGCCCGGTCCCATGATTTCCTGGGTTGCCGAGTACGTGAGCCTGCATTACGTTGCCGAGCCGACGAAGAAGAAGCGCCAGGCGGCAAAGCCGTCGTTCCTGCCGCGTGGCGAGTTCGGCGCGATGATCGAACGCGAGCGGGCGGCCATGCGCGCGGATCCGGATGCGCCGGCCGGGCCCGCCGCGTCCGATGCCGCAGACCCGCACGACGACCGCCGCCGGTGATCGGCACGCAGGAGGGCGCGAGCATGAACGAAGGCTTTCTTTCGCGATGGTCGCGACGCAAGCACGACAGTCGCAGGGCCGACGACGAGCAGGACACCGGCTCGCCGGCGCCGCCGGTGCCAGCCGATGCGCAGCACCGCTCGCCGTCGCCGCCAGGCGCCGATTCCGGGCCCGGCGCGTCGAACGGCGCCTGGACCCCGGGCGATCCGCCGGAGCAGCGCTCCGCGCACGGTTCGCCGATGGTGCAGGGGGATCGCAAACCGGCGCACGAAGTGCAGTCACCGGCAGCGACGCCGAGCGCGTTGCCTGCGGTCGAATCGCTGACGCCGCAGTCGGATTTCCGCGCGTTCATGCAGCCCGGAGTGGATTCGACCACGCGCAACGCAGCGCTCGCGCAGTTGTTCCGTGATCCCCGGTACAACGTGATGGACGGACTGGACGTCTACATCGACGACTACACGCAGCCCGCGCCGATTCCGCCGTCGATGCTCGCGAAATTGAAGCAGCTGCATGCGATCGGCCTGTCGGACGAGGAGATCGAGCGGCGATTCTCGCTGCCCGCGCTGGCGGCTCTCGGCGAACGCGACGACGTCGGCGCAACGGCGTTTGCTGCACCGACCACCGAAACCGACGCGAGCGCGACGGATGCCCAGGCAGGCGAGGCGCCCGCAGCGCAGCCGACCGACGACCCGGTCGAGCCGCGAACCAAACCCCAGGAGCCGCAACCGTGAAAACGAAGGTCCTCGTCTGCAGCTGCAACGGCACCATCGACCTTGCCGGCGCACGCCTCGCGTCGGGCCTGCCCGGATCGGTCGAAGTGCTGCCGGCGACGCGCGAACTGTGCCGGCGCGAAGTGTCGCGCTTCACCGACGCGATCGTCGGCACCGACGACGTGGTCGTCGCCTGCACGCAGGAAGCGGCGCTGTTCTCCGAGCTGGCCACGGCGAAGCAGGCGCTCGCGCCGGTGCGCTTCGTCAACGTGCGCGAGTTGGCCGGGTGGGGCGAGCAGCGCGCCGAGGCCGGACCGAAGATCGCCGCGCTGGTGGCGATTGCCGCCGGCACGGGCATCGAGCCGGTTCCGGCCGTCGAATACCGGTCGCAGGGCCGTGTCCTCGTCGTCGGGCCGGGGCGCGATGCGCTCGAATGGGCCGGCCGGCTCGCGTCGCACCTGAATCCCACCGTGCTGATGACCGACTCGCGCGGCGCGGCGCTGCCGTCGACGCGGGCGTTTCCGGTGCTGAGCGGAACGCTGGTCTCGATCGACGGCTGGCTCGGCGAGTTCGAGGCGCGCTGGACCCAGGACAACCCGATCGACCTCGACGCCTGCGTGCGTTGCGGCGCCTGCGTCGAAAGTTGCCCCGAATCGGCGATCGGCGCCGACCTGCAGGTCGACACGGCGCTGTGCAAGTCGCATCGCGCCTGCGTGGCGGCGTGCGGAGCGATCGGTGCGATCGACTTCTCGCGCAGCGAGCGTGAACGCAGCGAGCGCTTCGACCTCGTCTTCGACCTGCGTTCCGATTCGATGTTCGATTGCCGGCTCCAACCGCTGGGCGAGACCTGCCGTCGCTGCTCGGTCACGCGACTGGGCACGGCGAGCTTCGAGAGCCATCAGCCGCCGCAGGGCTATTTCCACGCCGGGCGCAGCGAGAAGGAGCGCTCGCGGATGGCGCTCGAACTGGTCTCGATGGTGGGCGAGTTCGAGAAACCGAAGTACTTCCGCTATCGCGAGAAGATGTGTGCGCACGGGCGCAACCAGATCACCGGCTGCACCGCGTGCATCGACGTGTGCTCGACGCGCGCCATCGAGTCGGCGGGCGACCGCATCCGCGTCGAGCCGCATCTGTGCATGGGCTGCGGAGGCTGCACGACGGTGTGCCCCTCGGGGGCGATCAGCTACCAGTATCCGACGCCGGCCAGGCTGATGGAGCCGGTGCGCCAGGGGCTCGCCGCCTACCGCGAGCGCGGCGGGCGCGACGCGCTGATCCTCTTTCACGACGACGAAGACGGGCGCTCGCTGCTCGAGTCGCTGGCCAGGGCGCCGCGTGCTGCACGCGGGCCGGCGCGCACGGCGCCGGCCGGACGAGGCCTGCCCGCGCGCGTGATCCCGGTGTCGGTTCGCCACGTCGGCTCCGTGGGCATCGACGTCGCGCTGGCCGCGCTCGCCTACGGCGCGAGCCAGGTCGCCGTGCTCGCTGCACCCGGCATTGCCGCGCAGTATCGGGACGCGACCGCCGCGCAGTTCGGCATCGCCCAGACGCTGGTCGGGGCGCTCGGCTATGCCGGCCGGCACTTCCACGTGGTGGACGCGAGCCGGCCCGATTGGGCCGACGGATTGTTCGAGATGCCGGCTGCCGAGAGCGTCGCACAGCCCGCCGCCTTCGGCTTGTCCGAAGACAAGCGGCGTTCGATCGAGTTCGCGCTCGATCACCTCGTCGCGCACGCCGTCGCGCGGGCGAGGACCGTTCCGCAATCCGTGGAATTGCCGGCGGGCTCGCCCTTCGGTTCGTTGAAAGTCCAAAGAGACAGCTGTACGCTATGTTTGGCGTGCATAGGTGCCTGTCCCGAATCGGCATTGCTCGACAACCCCGATTCGCCGCAGTTGCGCTTCATCGAGCGCAACTGCGTGCAGTGCGGCCTGTGCGTGAAGACCTGTCCCGAACAGGCGATGACGCTGGAGCCCAGGTATGTGTTCACCGAGGAGACAAGAACACCCGTCGTTCTCAACGAGGCGCAGCCGTTCGCATGCATTTCGTGCGGCAAGCCCTTCGGCACGCGCCAGATGATCGAGAACATGCTCGGCAAGCTCTCCGGCCACGCGATGTTCGGCGGCGAGGCGACGCGCCGGCTGCAGATGTGCGCCGATTGCCGCGTCGTCGACATGTTCTCGAATACCGACGAAACGACGATCGTCGAGTTCGACGAACGGCGGCGGCCATGAGCGCTGCGACACCGGCGTCGTCGCAATCGCGCCCGGTGTCGCCGGAAGACGTCGCGCGTGCCCGCTGGTACGCGATGCTCGCGGAGTTCTTCCGTGCGCCGCCGAGCGCGCAGCGACTGCGCGAGATCGGCCTGCAGGCTGCATCGTCGCAGGCTTCCGACGCCGATCCGACACCGCTCGGACGCACGTGGAACGCATTCGCGCAAGCATGCGCGAACGCCGATGCCGAATCGGTGCGCGAGGAGTACGAAGCCGCGTTCATCGGTGTCGGCAAGGCCGAGGTGTTCCTCAACGCATCGTGGCACCTGAGCGGATACCTGCACGAGCGCCCGCTGGTCGATCTGCGCGAGCACCTGGCGTTGCTCGGCGTTGCGCGCAGGGCCGACGTCGTCGACACCGAAGACCACCTGGCCGCACTGTGCGAGACGATGGCCTGGCTGATCGTCGCCGCGCCCGAGTCGCTGCGAAACCTCGCCACGCAGCGGGTGTTCTTCGATCGTTTCCTCTCACCGTGGTACGAGTCGCTCGTGAACGCGATCGAGCACTGCGGCGTCACCGATTTCTACAAGCACGCCGCGCGGCTGCTCGGCGAGTTTCTCGCCGTCGAGCGCCAGGCGTTCGATTTCGAATCCCTCGACTGATCTTGCGGAGGACTGCAGCGATGAGCACGAAGAAGCCGGAACAAGGCAGCACAAACGCACGCAGGGGCTTCCTGCTCGGCGCCGGGCTCGCCTCGGCGGCCGGCGCCGCTGCTGTCGCCACCCGCGGCGTCGGCGCGCAGGCGCCGGCGACCGGGCAGGGTGCGAAGCTCGACGAGCGAGGCGGCGGCGGCTACCACGTCACCGACCACGTCAAGCGCTATTACCGCAGCACGCTGGTCTGAGACATCGAGGAGACGCCACATGCAACTGCAACGCAAATCCGCTGCGACGCCGGCGCCCGGCGCGCTCACCGCGAGTCTTGCGCGCGGCGTGCGCTCGGCGCTGTCCACCACGATGGACCGCCGGGCGTTCCTGAAGCGCTCCGGAATCGGCGTCGGCGCGGGCGCCGCCGCCGGGGCATTCTCGTTCCGGATGGTCGAGCCCGCGCAGGCGCAGTCCGAGTCGCCTCGCAAGATCGAAGTGCACCGCACCGTCTGCACGCACTGCTCGGTCGGTTGCTCGATCGACGCCGTCGTCGAGAACGGCGTCTGGGTCCGCCAGGAGCCGGTGTTCGACTCGCCGCTGAACCTCGGCGCGCACTGCGCCAAGGGCGCCTCGATCCGCGAACACGGTCACGGCGACTACCGGCTCAAGACGCCGATGAAGCTCGTCGACGGCAAGTACCAGCGCATCGGCTGGAAGCAGGCGCTCGACGAGATCACCGACCGGCTGAAGAAGATCAAGCAGGAATCCGGCCCCGATGCCGTGTTCTGGATCGGATCGTCGAAGCACAGCAACGAACAGTCGTACCTGATGCGCAAGATGGTGTCGTTCTTCGGAACGAACAACATGGATCACCAGGCGCGCATCTGTCACTCGACGACCGTCTCCGGGGTGGCGAACACCTGGGGCTACGGTGCGATGACGAACTCCTACAACGACATGCAGAACACGAAGTGCGCGTTCTACATCGGGTCGAACGCCGCCGAGGCGCATCCGGTGTCGATGCTGCACATGCTGCACGCCAAGGAGAACGGCGCCAAGCTCATCGTCGCCGACCCGCGGCGCACGCGCACCGCGGCGAAATCGGATCTGTACATCCGCTTCCGCTCGGGCACCGACATCCCGGTGCTGTTCGGCATGCTGTACCACATCTTCAAGAACGGCTGGGAAGACAAGCAGTACATCAACGACCGCGTCTACGGCATGGAGAAGGTCCGCGAGGAGGTGCTCGCGAAGTGGACGCCCGACAAGGTCGAAGAGGCTTCGGGCGTGCCGGAGGCGATCCTCGCCCAGGCGGCCGAGATGATGGCGAAGAACCGCCCGTCGACGCTCGTCTGGTGCATGGGGCAGACGCAGCACTCGATCGGCAACGCGATGGTGCGCGCCTCGTGCATCGTGCAGCTCGCGCTGGGCAACGTCGGCATCTCCGGCGGCGGGGCGAACATCTTCCGCGGCCACGACAACGTGCAGGGTGCCACCGACATCGGGCCGAACCCCGACTCGCTGCCCGGCTACTACGGGGTCGCCGCCGGGTCGTGGAAGCACTTCGCGGCCGTCTGGGGCGTCGACTACGACTGGATGAAGGCGCAGTTCGCGCCCGGCATGATGGAGAAGGCCGGGCTCACCGTCTCGCGCTGGTGCGACGGCGTGCTCGAGAGCAAGGAGGCGCTCGACCAGCCGTCCAGCCTGCGCGGCGTCGTCTACTGGGGCCACGCGCCGAACTCGCAGACGCGCGGCCTGGACATGAAGCGGGCGATGGACAAGCTCGACCTGCTGGTCGTCGTCGACCCCTATCCGTCGGCCACGGCGGCGATGGCGGCGATGCGCGGCAGCGACAACAAGAACGTCAATCCGAACCGCGCGGTCTACCTGCTGCCCGCGTGCACGCAGCTCGAAACCTCGGGCTCGGTCACCGCGTCGAACCGCTCGCTGCAGTGGCGCGAGCGCGTCATCGAGCCGCTGTTCGAGTCGATGCCCGACCACACGCTGATGCAGGCGTTTGCCGAACGGCTGGGCTTCGGCGAGCAGCTGTCGAAGAACTACGAGATGCGCACCGTGAACAAGCACGGGATCGAATGGCACGAGCCGACGCCCGAGTCGATCCTGCGCGAGATCAACCGGGGCATCTGGACGATCGGCTACACCGGGCAGTCGCCCGAGCGGCTGAAGGCGCACATGAAGAACATGCACACCTTCGACGTGAAGACGCTGAAGGCGGTGGGCGGTCCGTGCGACGGCGACTATTACGGATTGCCGTGGCCGTGCTGGGGCACCCCGGAGATGAAGCACCCGGGCACGCCGAACCTGTACCAGACGAGCCGGCACGTGATGGACGGCGGCGGCAACTTCCGCGCCAACTGGGGCGTCGAACGCGACGGCGTGTCGCTGCTCGCGGCCGAGGGTTCGTACCCGAAGGGCGCCGACATCCACGGCGGCTATCCGGAGTTCGACTCGGTGCTGCTGAAGAAGCTCGGCTGGTGGGACGAGCTCACCGACGACGAGAAGAAGGCGGCCGACGGCAAGAACTGGAAGACCGACAACTCGGGCGGAATCATCCGCGTGGTCATGAAGAACCACGGCTGCTATCCGTTCGGCAATGGCAAGGCGCGCGCGATCGTCTGGAATTTTCCCGACCCGATCCCGTTGCATCGCGAACCGATCTACGGCACGCGGCCCGACCTCGTCGCCAAGTACCCGACGCACGACGACAAGAGCAAATTCTGGCGCATGCCGACGCTGTTCAAGACGCTGCAGCAGAAGAACATCGACGAAAAGATGTACGAGAAGTTCCCGCTGATCCTGTCGTCGGGGCGGCTGGTCGAGTACGAAGGCGGCGGCGAGGAGACGCGATCGAATCCGTGGCTGGCCGAGCTGCAGCAGGAGGCCTTCGTCGAGATCAACCCGAAAGCGGCGAACGACCGGGGCATCCGCAACGACGAGTACGTCTGGCTGTCCACGCCCACCGGCGCGAAGCTGAAGGTCAAGGCACTGGTCACCGAGCGCGTGGGGCCGGACACCTGCTGGATGCCGTTTCACTTCTCGGGATGGTGGCAGGGGCGCGACCTGCTCGAGTTCTATCCGGAAGGCGCGCACCCGATCGTGCGCGGCGAGGCGGTGAACACCGCCACCACCTATGGCTACGACTCGGTGACGATGATGCAGGAGTCGAAGACGACGATCTGCCAGGTCGAGAAGTTCGCCTGACGCGCATCGCGGAACGGATAACAGGAGACCCTCCATGGCCCGAATGAAGTTCATCTGCGATGCCGAGCGTTGCATCGAGTGCAACAGCTGCGTGACGGCGTGCAAGCAGGAGCACGAGATTCCGTGGGGCGTGAACCGGCGCCGCGTCGTCACGCTGAATGACGGAAAGCCGGGTGAGCGCTCGATCTCGGTCGCCTGCATGCACTGCTCGGATGCGCCGTGCATCGCGGTCTGTCCGGTCGACTGCATGTACCACACCGACGAAGGGGTCGTGCTGCACGACAAGGACCTGTGCATCGGCTGCGGCTACTGCTTCTACGCGTGTCCGTTCGGCGCCCCGCAGTTCCCGCAGGCGGGCGCCTTCGGCCTGCGCGGCAAGATGGACAAGTGCACGTTCTGTGCGGGCGGTCCCGAGAAGGACGGTTCGCCCGAGGAGTTCGCGCAATACGGCCGCAACCGGCTCGCCGAGGGCAAGCTGCCGGTGTGCGCGGAGATGTGCTCGACCAAGGCGCTGCTCGGCGGCGACGGCGAGGAGCTCGCGAACATCTATCGGCAGCGCGTGACCGCGCGCGGCAAGGGCGCCGAGCTGTGGGGTTGGGGCACCGCCTACGGTCCGGGCGGGGCGCAGCAACGCAAGAGGGGGAGCTGAGCCATGAGCAAGCCACGCATCGCAGCGTTTGCCGTCGCAGTCGTCGCATTGGGCGCGCTCGGCGCCTGCAGCGAGAATCCGCAGCTGATCGAGGGCCAGCGGATGGGCCACACGGTGGTCAACCGCGATACGCCGCCCTGGCAGGGCGATCCGCTGCTGTTCCAGGCGCAGTACACGCGCGGTGACGAAAGGAGCTGGGAAAAGCAGCTCACGCAGCGGCTACAGGGGCAGAACGAGTACATCCGCATCGGAGGCTGACGATGAAACGAGCGATGCGGCTCCTGACGCTGCTGGTCGGGCTGTGGTGCTTCGCAGCTTTTGCCCAGCAGCAGGACGAGGCCTTGCAGGACGCGCCCACGGCCGAAACGGCGGCGAAAGCGCTGGCCGACACGCGCGACGATCCGGCGGCGCGGCAGAAGGTGCAGCCTTACAACAACGCGCCGATCTGGCGGCAGGTCAATTCCGCGCAGGCGTTCTCCACGCAGCTGCCGAAATTCGAGGGCGGCGTGCTGATCGAGCCGCGCGGCGAAGACTGGCGCCAGCTGCGCAACGGCCCGATGACGGTGTGGGGCGGCTGGTTCCTGGTGGCGGTGCTGATCCTGATCGCGCTGTTCTATGTGTATCGGGGGCAGATCCGCCTGCAGGAGCCACCCACCGGGCAACTGATCGAGCGTTTCACTTTCGTCGAGCGCGCCACGCATTGGCTGAACGCGGCCTGCTTCATCGTCCTGGGGCTGACCGGCATCCTGATGCTGTTCGGCAAGCACATCATCCTGCCGATCACCGGCTACACGATCTTCTCGATCCTCGGAATCGTATCGAAGACCACGCACAACTTTGTCGGCCCGCTGTTTGCCGTCACGACGATCGCGATGTTCCTGATCTTCGTGCGTGACAACTGGATCCGCGGCTACGACATCCGCTGGCTCATGCGCTTCGGAGGGTTGCTGTCGAAGCGCAGCCCGCATGTGCCCAGCGGGCGCTTCAACGGCGGCGAGAAGGCGTTCTTCTGGATTGGCGTCGTCGTGCTCGGGATCATCGTCTCGGTGGCCGGGTTCGTGCTCGACTTCCCGAATTTCGAGCAGACTCGGTTCACGCAGCAGACGTTCTGGTGGATCCACGTCGGCGCGGCGTTGCTGTTCATCGCGATGGTGTTCGGCCACATCTACATCGGCACGATCGGCATGGAAGGCGCGCTGGAGGCGATGGAGTCCGGCTACGTCGACGAGACGTGGGCCAAGGAGCACCATCGCTATTGGTACGACGACATTCGCTCGGGCAAGATCCCGGCGCGCCGCTCGGACGACGCCACCGCGGCCGCGCTGCCGAGCCAGTTCCAGGGCTGAACCGCAGAAGAAGGGAAGGGCAAGCAGCCGAGGCTGCTTGCCCTTCACCCCGCGCGCCGCCTCTCGCGCCGCCTCTCGCGTCGCTTCACATCGCTCAACTTTCGGCGTCCGGCGAACGAGTCGTCTCGACCTGCTCGAGAGGCTCCGAGACAGCGACGCTGCGCCGCTTGCGCACGCGCGGCGCGCGCGGCGGCGGGACTTCCTCGGGCTGGGGCTCCGGCGTCGCGGCATGCGTCGTTTCCACCCATTGCAGACCCACCGACTCGACGATCGACTCGAGTCGGTCCTTCGGCAGGGGCGCCGGCGCAACCGGAGCGCTCGCCGGCGCGTGCGCTACGGGCGTGGCCTGCGGTTCTCGCGCTGGAGGTTCTCCCGCAGGGGTCTCGACCTCGTCTGCGGCGGTCTGCGGCGCTTCGGCGTCGGACCCGGCCGAGGGCGCGTGCACGCTCTCGGGAATCACGACAGGCGGTTCGCGGCGGGGGGCGGCGTCGACGGACGGCGATTCGCGCGTCGCGACGGCCGCGCTTGCTCGCGGGGCATCTTCGTCGCGGGGAGCGACGGGCAAGGTCGCCTGCGCTGCGGTCGCCTCGAGTACGGTCGGTTCGATGCCTGCGACGGGTGTTGCCTCGTCGCCGGTGTCGGCTTCGACGAGCGCATCGTCGCCTGCCTCGGAACCCACGTCCTCGGCTGTCGCCGTACGATGCGCACCGCCACGGCGGCCCCGTCGGCGACGGCTGCTGCGGCCCGTGCGCGCCTCGTCGGCGGCCTCGAGGCCGTGCTCCGAGTCGGCCGAGGTGTCGGGCCCTGCCGCGAGCAGTTCGGCGTCGACGACGGTGGGCAGTGCCGTGGCGCTTGCTTCCTCGGCCGAGACTCCGTCGATATCGGAGGGCACGCGAGTGCCGGCGGCCTGCTCGCTGCGGTCGCTGCGGCGGGCCCGTTCGCTCCGTTCGGGGCGCACGCCGCGATCGGCGCGTTCGGGCGGTGCCTCGGCCGCTTCACGCCGCTCCCCGCGCTCGGCCTGTTCGGCATTTCCCGTGCGCTCGGTCCGCTCCGTCCGTTCACTGCGTTCGCTGCGGTCGGCGCGCGCACCCCGCTCAGTGCGCTCGACCGTCCGTTCACTGCGCTCGGTGCGCTCGGTGCGATCAGCGCGTTCGGCCCGGTCACCGCGCTCGGTGCGCTCACCGCGCTCGGCGCGTTCGCCGTCGGCGCGTGCGGCGCGCTCGCCGCGCGCGGGACGCTCGCCGCGTCCCGGACGCTCGCCACGTTCCGAGCGCTCGCCACGTTCCGAGCGCTCGCCGCGCTCGCGTCGTTCCGTGCCTGCCGTGTGCGTCGCCTCGTCGCGTGCTTCGGCTTCGCGCTCCGGGCGTCGCGTGCGGCCGTTGCTGCGCTCGCCGCGTTCGCCGCGTTCGCCGTCGCGACGGTCGCGTCCGTTACGGGTGCCGCGTCCGCCGCGCGCGCTGCGCTCGCCCGCCGCCGCTTCGCGCTCGCCGCGGGCAGGGCGGCCTTCGCGTGCTTCCGTGCGCGCTTCGGGACGCACCTCGCCGCGCGTCTGCGCGCTGCGTGCCGATTCGCCGCGCGTGACGCCGGCTCCGGCAAGCGCGCTCGCCTCGTTCGCCGGCTTGCGCCGCAACCAGCCGAGAATCCGACCGATCAGGCCGTCGCCGTCGGCCGACGCAGCTTCGACCATCGTCGTGCGCGCGCCGGAGCGGGCGGGCGCGATCGCTTCGCCGCGTTCGCTCTCGGACGGCATGGCGGGCGCGCGTGCGGGACGCGGCGGCGGCGGTTGATCCGGCGTGATGCCGCGCACGAGCGCTTCCTGGCGCGGCTTGCCGGCCTCGAACTTGCTTTCGAGATAGGAGTTGTCGTGCGCTGGCACGTCGGCCAGCGTGTGGCTCGCACGGTATGTCGCGAGGCGCTCGTCGTCGTGGCGCAGGCGCTCGGTCTGGTAGTGCGGCGTCTCCAGGTGCTGGTTCGGGATCAGGACGATCTCGACCTTCAATCGCGCCTCGAGCTTGTTCAACTCGCTGCGCTTTTCGTTGAGCAGGTAGGTGGCGACGTCGACCGGCACCTGCGCGTGCACGGCGGCCGTGTTGTCCTTCATCGCCTCTTCCTGGATCACGCGCAGCACGTGCAGTGCCGACGACTCGGTGTCGCGTATGACGCCGGTGCCGTTGCAGCGCGGGCAGGTGATGTGCGTGCCTTCGTTCAGCGCGGGGCGCAACCGCTGGCGCGACAGCTCCATCAGTCCGAAGCGCGAGATCTTGCCGGTCTGCACGCGCGCGCGATCATAGTGCAGCGCGTCCTTCAGGCGCTGCTCGACCTCGCGCTGGTTCTTCGAACTCTCCATGTCGATGAAGTCGACGACGATCAGGCCGCCCAGGTCGCGCAACCGCATCTGGCGCGCGGCTTCGTCGGCCGCCTCCAGGTTCGTGCGCAGCGCCGTCTCCTCGATGTCGGAGCCCTTGGTCGCGCGCGCGGAGTTCACGTCGATGGCGACCAGCGCCTCGGTGTGGTCGATGACGACCGACCCGCCCGAGGGCAGCGGCACGATGCGCGAATACGCAGTCTCGATCTGGTGCTCGATCTGGAAGCGCGAGAACAGCGGCGTGTCGTCGCGATAGCGCTTCACCCGCTCGACAGTGTCGGGCATGACGTGCGCCATGAACTGGCGGGCCTGCTCGTAGATGTCGTCGGTGTCGATCAGGATCTCGCCGACGTCGCTCGTGAAGTAGTCGCGGATCGCACGGATGACGAGGCTCGATTCCTGATAGATCAGGAACGGCCCCGGAGCCGAGCCCGCCGCGGCCTCGATCGCCTTCCACAACTGCAGCAGGTAGTTCAGGTCCCACTGCAGTTCCTCGGCGCTGCGCCCGATGCCCGCGGTGCGCGCGATCAGGCTCATTCCCGACGGGTGCTCGAGCTTGTCCATCGCCTCGCGCAGCTCCTGCCGGTCTTCGCCCTCGATACGGCGCGAGACTCCGCCGCCGCGCGGGTTGTTCGGCATCAGCACGAGATAGCGGCCGGCCAGCGAGACGAAGGTGGTGAGCGCAGCGCCCTTGTTGCCGCGCTCTTCCTTCTCGACCTGGACGACGAGTTCCTGGCCTTCGGAAATCGCGTCCTGGATGCGCGACCGGCTGTCGGCGCCGTTGCGGAAATAGCTCTTCGCGATCTCCTTGAACGGCAGGAAGCCGTGGCGCTCCTCGCCGTAGTTGACGAAACACGCTTCGAGGCTCGGCTCGACGCGGGTGACGACGCCCTTGTAGATGTTGCTCTTGCGCGATTCGCGCCCGGCGGATTCGATGTCGATGTCGATGAGCTTCTGCCCGTCGACGATCGCCACGCGCAGCTCTTCGGCGTGCGTGGCATTGAACAGCATTCGCTTCATGCAAATGACTCCGTGTGCGGCGCTGCGGCGTGGCTGCGCGCGACGGCCAGCAGGTCGATGCGAACGGAATGCCGGAGAAGGAAACCCGACGGCCGATGGCGCGCCGGCAGCGGCGCACTCGCGGCGAAGTCGGCGCTATCGGCGACGCACTGCACCCGATGCACGCGCGCACGCCGACCGCGGGGGTGACCCGTCGGGCTCGGTGAAGGCGTTCGAAGACATCGGGAATCGGGAATCGGCGTTGCCGGGGACGACGGCGTGCAAGGGCGGTCGTCCTGTATGCATTCTTCTCGAGGTAAATCCGCATCGACCCGCGCCTGCTCGCCGTCGGGCGGGGACAGGCCGCGGTTGAAAGATTCCAGTCGTGCGGGCGATCGGGTTGCGCTGCAGCCTCGACGCCAGTCGCCCGGGTACAATCCGGACTCTCGACTCGGGGTGCCGGGCGGCGCGCGGGTGATTACGTTCGGCGCAGGCCACCGGGACATCCCTCCGGAGTCCGGGACGGCCGACGTGCGGGGTGGCCGTTTCCAACGGCCGGAATCGCACACGACGGCGGAAGTATATCGCAACATGCAACGATCGCGTGCAGGCGGCCGACCCGACTGCGGCGCCGAACCCCGGGCTGCCGCGAGCCAGCTCGACATCGACGAAGACGACGCGGGGCAGCGCCTCGACGCGTTCCTGTCGCGGCGCTTCGCTGCCGTGCCGAAGAGCCATCTCTATCGGTGGATCCGCAGCGGCCAACTGCGGGTCAACGGTGCGCGCCGCCCGATCGACTATCGGCTGCAGCCGGGCGACCGGGTGCGGATTCCGCCGCTGTTCGGCGAGGCCGGCGGCAAGCCGTCCGCGCCCGCCACCCGCGCGCGCAGCACGGACGACCCGGTGCAGCGCGAGCGCGCGCACCTGGCGCGCCGGCTCGTGGTGCTGTACGAGGACGACGACCTGATCGCGATCGACAAACCCGCGTCGGTCGCGGTGCACGGCGGCAGCGGCGTATCGAGCGGCGTCATCGAGCAACTGCGCGCCGCGCGGCCGCAGGCCCGGTTTCTCGAACTCGTGCACCGGCTCGACCGGGAGACCTCCGGCGTGCTCCTGGTCGCCAAGCGTCGCCCCGCGCTGGTGAGCCTGCATGCGCAGCTGCGCAATCGACAGACGGACAAACGCTATCGGGCGATCGTCGTCGGACGCTGGCCGCTGCGCAGCCGAACGCTCGCCTTCGCACTGCTGCGCCGCGACGCGCCCGATGGCGATCGCCGGGTCGTCGTCGATCCCGCCGGGCTCGAATCGATCACGCACGTGACCGGGCTCGCCCGCTCGGGCGCGTCCGAACCTTTCGAATGCTCGCTGGTCGAGGCGCGGCTCGAGACCGGCCGCACGCATCAGATCCGCGTGCATCTGGCGCACGTCGATCATCCGATCGCCGGCGACGACAAGTACGGCGATTTCGCGCTGAACCGTCGCCTGGCCCGCGCCGGTCATCGGCGGATGTACCTGCACGCGCAGTCGATCGCGTTTCGTCATCCGCGCAGCGGCGAGCGGCTGTGCATCGAAGCGCCGCTGCCGGCGGCCTTCGGCCGGTTGCTGGGAACGACGAACGGGCGGCGCGGCGAGGACGCGCGTCGCGCGCAAGCTCCCGAGCAGCCCGGGCCGGGCGCCGAAGGCGGGAAGCGTGCGAGCGGGGGCGATGCATCGTGAGCCGTCAGCGTCGCTTTCGACTCGTCGTCTTCGACTGGGACGGCACGCTGATCGACTCGACCGCGGCGATCGTGCACGCGCTGCGCGCCTCGGCGCTCGATCTCGGCCTTCCGGTGCCCTCGCGCGAGCGCGCGTCGCACGTCATCGGTCTTGGCCTGTTCGAAGCGATCGGCATCGCCGTTCCCGGAATCGAGCGCGAACAGCTGCCCGAGTTCGTCGTTCGCTATCGGCATCATTATTTTGCCGTCGACGGCCGGCTCGAACCCTTCGACGGCGTTTCGCCGTTGCTCGGCGAGCTGGTCGACTCCGGCGCCTGGCTCGCGGTGGCCACCGGCAAGTCGCGCGCCGGGCTCGATCGCGCGCTCGAGCAGACCGGCTTCGCGCGCCACTTCCTCACCACCCGCTGCGCCGACGAAGGTGCGCCCAAGCCCGATCCGTGGATGCTGCGCGACATCTGCGAGGAACTCGGCGTCGACCCGGCGCACACGATCATGGTGGGCGACACCACGCACGACCTGGGCATGGCGCGCGCGGCCGGTGCCGGCGCGATCGCCGTCACATACGGTGCGCATCCGCGACGCGAGCTCGAGACCGAACCGTCGCTGGCGATGGTCGATTCGATCGCCGAGCTGCGCGAAGCGTTGCTCGATCGCGTGTAGTGAGCGGCGACGAGCGCAGCTGGTTCGACGTCTGCGCGGCCGACGTACTCGTCGACGGCGGCGATGGCGTGCGCTTTGCGTGGACCGACGATCGCGGGACGGTACGCGCGGCTTTCGTCGTCCGGCATCGAGGCGCGGTGCGTGCGTTCGTCAACTGCTGTCCGCATCGTTTCGCCGAACTCGACTGGCTTCCCGGGCGATTCTTCGACGACGACGGCCTATACTTGGTGTGCTCGATGCACGGCGCGCGCTTCGAGGCCGACACCGGAAACTGCGTCGCGGGCCCGTGTGCGGGCGACGCGCTCGAGCCGCTCGCCTGCGAGGAACGCGAAGGCCGGGTGCGCGTCTCGCATCCGGCGCCGCCGTCCCCGAACCGTCTTTTCGGAAACCTCCCATGACCGATCCAGGCACGCCGTCCGGCGGCACGCCGTCCGGCGAAACCCCCCGTGCCCCGACGCGCGAGGCGTCTGCCTCGCGCGCAGCGGCGGCCGATGCGCGGTCCGTCTCCGATGCCGCGTGGCAGCGCGACACGCTCGAGCGGCTGTTGTTCGCCACGCTGCGCGAGCAGCGGCGCGCACGCCGCTGGTCGATCTTCTTCCGGCTGTTCACCGTGGTGTGGATCGCCGCCGCACTGATGCTGGCAAGCGGGTGGTTCGCGCGCGACGCGCGGCTGGCGACCGGGAAACATACCGCGCTCGTGGAGTTGCGCGGCGTGATCTCGGCCGGCGGCGACGCGTCGGCCGACGACATCGTCGAAGCGCTGCAGGCGGCTTTCGACGATCACCGCACGGCGGCGGTCGTGCTTCGCGTGAACAGTCCCGGCGGCAGTCCGGTGCAGGCCGGCATCATTCACGACGAGATCCGGCGGCTGCGCGCCGAGCATCCCGGCACGCCGCTGTACGCCGTCGTCGAGGACATCTGTGCCTCGGGCGGTTATTACGTCGCCGTTGCCGCCGACCGGATCTACGTCGACAAGGCGAGCCTGATCGGTTCGATCGGCGTGGTCATCGAAGGATTCGGCTTCACCGATGCCATGCACAAGCTCGGCGTCGAGCGCCGCCTGCTCACCGCCGGCGAGAACAAGGGTTTCCTCGATCCTTTCTCGCCGCTTCCCGACGAGCAGCGTGAGCACGCGCAGCGCATGCTCGGCGAGATTCACCGCCAGTTCATCGAGGTCGTGCGATCCGGCCGCGGCGAGCGGTTGAAGGAGACGCCCGAGATGTTCAGCGGCCTGGTATGGACCGGAGAGCGCGGCATCGAACTCGGTCTGGCCGACGCGCCGGGATCGCTCGAATCGGTCGCGCGCGAGGTCGTGCACGCCGAGCGCGTGGTCGACTTCTCGCCACACCGCAACGTGCTCGACCGGCTCACGCGCCGCATCGGCACGGCCGCCGGCGAGGCGATCGCGCGCACGCTGGGGACGGGCGGCGCAGCGTCACCGTTGCGCTGAGGCCGCCGGCGCCGGGCCGTGCCGTTGCGTCGGCGCGCACGTGCCTGGCGGTCTCGCGCCGGGCGGCCGCCCGGCGTTCAGCGTCGCCCGCGCGCCTGGGGCTGCGCCTGCAGTCCGAACACCGCCGGCGACTTCGGCGCTTCGTGCCGCGCCCGGCGCCATCCGGCGACCGTGTCGACGACGATGCGCTCGGCGGGAGTCGTCAGTTCGCTGGCGAGCATCAGGCGCGTGCCCGGCGCCAGCGCGAGCAGCGCCGATTCGAGCAGTGCGCGATTGCGGTAGGGCGTCTCGATGATCAGCACCGTCTCGTCATCGCGCAACGACCGGCGCTCCAGCTCGCGCAACCGGCGCACGCGTGCTTGCGGCTGCGCCGGCACGTAGCCGGCGAACGAGAAGCGCTGGCCGTTCATCCCGGAGGCCATCAGCGCCAGCAGCAGTGCGCTCGGCCCGACCAGCGGACGCACGAGCACGCCGGCGGCATGCGCCGCTGCGACGAGTGCAGCGCCGGGGTCGGCGACCGCGGGCGCGCCGGCTTCCGACAGCAGCCCGGCGTCGCGCCCGGCGACGATCGGAGCGAGCAGCTCCGGCAGGCGCTCGTGCGGCGTGTGCTCGTCGAGTTCGGCGAGTTCGAGCGACTGCAGCGCCGTCGCGGTGCCGGCAGCCTTCAGGAATGCGCGTGCGCTGCGCGCATTCTCGACGATGAAGTAGTCGAGACGCGCGATGCAGGCGAGCGTGGCCTCCGGCAGCACGGCGTGCGCCTGGTCGGGCGTGCCCAGCGGTGTGGGAACGAGCCAGAGCGTGCCGCTCATCGAGCGGTCGCGTCGAGCGGCGACAGGCCGGCCTCGCGCAGTATCCCGGCGAGCGCGATCAGCGGCAGGCCGATCAGCGCAGTAGGATCGTCGCCCTCGATCGCCTCGAGCAGCGCGATGCCCAGTCCTTCGGCCTTCGCCGAGCCGGCAACGTCGTACGGCTGCTCGCGTTGCAGATAGCGCTCGATTTCGTCGTCGCCGAGCCGACGGAAGCGCACGCGCGTCACGACGAGCGCGCAGGCGCGGAAGCCGTCGGCCTGCCGGACCACGGCGAGCGCCGTGTGGAAGTGCATCGTGCGCCCCGAAGCCTCGCGCAGCTGCCGGCGCGCGCCGGCGTGGTCGCCGGGCTTGCCGACGGGGTGCACGCCGTCGATCGTCGCCGCCTGGTCCGACCCGATCACGAGCGCCTGCGGATGCCGGGCGGCCACCGCCAGCGCCTTCTCGAGCGCGAGCCGGCGGGCGGTTGCAGCCGGCGTCTCGCCGCTGCGAGGCGTCTCGTCGACGCCAGGCGCCTGCACGTCGAAGCGCGACGTCAGGCGTGCGAGCAACTCGCGCCGGTACGGCGAAGTGGAGGCGAGGATCAGCGCAGAGGTCGGACGCGTCACGAGCGGGGCCGCGGCAAGGGACGGGCGATGCAGTCGCTATGATAAGGACCCCGATGAAGAAGACGACCGACATCGCGCAGGGCGCGATCGACACCACCCGCCTGACGCGCGCCGGCGAGGCGCTGTCGGGCCGGCTCGACGTGGCGCGGCTTTCGCGGCTCTCGTCGCTGCTCGCTGCGCCCGGGGGCTGCATCGAGTGGAAAGCGCGCGGCTGGCGCGATCCGCGTCCGGAGGGCGGGCACGACGACTTTCTCGAATTGCAGTTCTCGGCGACGCTGCATCCGCCCTGCGTACGCTGCCTCGAGCCGGTTGCCGTCGAGCTCGGCGACACGCGCCGCTACCGTCTCGTCGCCGACGAGGCGCAGGCCGAGCGGCTCGATCCCGACGACGACGAATACGACGTACTTGCCGGCGCGGTCCGCTTCGATCTCGCCGGCCTGATCGAGGACGAGGCGATTCTCGCGCTGCCGCCGATGCCGCGGCACGACCACTGCGAGGCGGCGAACGCCTCGCGGCAAGCCGTGCCGGCGGCGAACGCCGAGGCGTCGACGAATCCGTTCGCGGCGCTGCAGCGCCTGCGCCGCGCGCGGCCCCCGGGAGACGACGAAACCCCGCGCTGAGCAGGTATAATCGTCGATTGTCCTTCGAGGCTTCACCATGGCTGTCCAGCAGAACAAGAAGTCGCCGTCGCGGCGCGGAACGCATCGCTCGCACGACTTCCTCGAGAATCCGCCGCTCGCCGTCGAACCGACCACGGGCGAAGTGCATCGTCGCCACCACGTGAGCCCCAACGGCTTCTATCGCGGCCGCAAGGTGCTGCGCACGAAGTCCGACGACTGAAGCTTCCCGGCCGGGAACGTGCGAGAGCGGTTGCACGCGGTCTGATCCGCCGGGCGCCTTTTCGCCTCGAGGTGCTCGGTCCGGCCAGGTCCTGTGAAAGTACTCCCGTGAAAGTCCTCCGGTGACGGTACTCCGGTGACGGTACTCCGGTGACAGTAAGCATCGCCATCGATTGCATGGGCGGCGACCACGGTCCGTCGGTCACCGTGCCGGCGGCATGGCATTTTCTCGAATCGGTTTCCGACGCGCGGCTGTTGCTCGTCGGTCCGCTGGACGTGCTCGAGCCGGCGCTCGCCGCCGTGCAGTCGAAGTCGCGCGGGCGCAGTGCGATCGGCGATCGCCTCGAGTTGCGTCACGCCAGCGAGGTCGTCGCGATGGACGATCCGCCGGCGACAGCGCTGCGCGGCAAGCGCAATTCGTCGATGCGCGTGGCGATCGATCTCGTCAAGAACGGCGAAGCCGACGCCTGCGTGAGCGCGGGCAACACCGGTGCGCTGATGGCGATTTCGCGTTTCGTGCTCAAGATGCTCGCGGGTATCGACCGGCCGGCGATCGCTTCCCAGATGCCGAACCAGCGCGGCGGCACGACGACGATGCTCGACCTCGGCGCCAACGTCGATTGCGAGCCCGAGCACCTGCTGCAGTTCGCGATCATGGGCTCGGCGCTCGTCGCGGCGCTCGAAGGGCGCGAGCAGCCGAGCGTGGGGTTGCTGAACATCGGCGAGGAAGCGATCAAGGGCAACGACACGGTCAAGCTGGCGGCCGAGCTGCTACGTGCCAGCGGGCTGAACTTCCACGGCAACGTCGAGGGCAACGACATCTACGAGGGCACGACCGACGTCGTCGTCTGCGACGGATTCGTCGGCAACGTCGCGCTGAAGACTTCCGAGGGGCTTGCGCGGATGCTCGGCGGGTACATCCGCGAGGAATACCGCCGGCACGTCTTCACGCGGCTGATCGCGCTGCTGTCGTGGCCGGTGCTCAGGCGCTTTCGCAATCGTCTCGATCCGCGCCGCTACAACGGCGCGGCGCTCGTCGGACTGCGCGGCGTCGTGATCAAGAGCCACGGCTCGGCCGACGCCTATGGCTTCGAGTTCGCGCTGCGACGGGCGTACGATGCCGTGCGCAACGGGTTGCTGCAGGGCATCGAGCAGCGCCTGCCGAAAGTCGCGCGGGCGGGCGCTTCCCCGCTGCCGCACGTGGGCGCGCCCGCGCGCGTCGAAACGCCCGTGAATCCATCTACCGCCCCATGACGCATCGTTATTCCCGCATCGTCGGCACCGGGAGCATCCTTCCCCCGCGCGTCGTCACCAACGAGCAACTGGTCGCCGAACTCGGCGCCCGCGGCATCGACACCTCGAACGAATGGATCGTCGAGCGCACCGGGATCCGCCAGCGCCACCTCGCCGACGAAGGCGTGACCTCGAGCCGCCTCGCCACCGAAGCGGGGCAACGCGCGCTCGACGCAGCGGGCCTCGCAGCCACCGACATCGACCTGATCATCGTCGCCACGTCGACGCCCGATTTCGTCTTTCCGAGCACGGCGTGCCTCGTGCAGAAGGAGCTCGGCGCGCCCGGCGGCGCTGCCTTCGACGTGCAGGCCGTCTGCACGGGCTTCGTCTACGCCTTCGCCGTGGCCGACTCGATGATCCGCGGCGGACTTGCGCACCGCGCGCTCGTCATCGGCGCCGAAGTGTTCTCGCGCATCCTCGACTGGAACGACCGCGGCACCTGCGTGCTGTTCGGCGACGGCGCGGGCGCGGTCGTGCTCGCCGGCTCCGACGAGCCGGGCGTTCTCGCGGCGAAGCTGCACGCCGACGGCCGCCACGAGTCGATCCTGCGCACGGCGGGCAACGTCTGCCAGGGCGCGGTCACCGGACACCCGTACCTCACGATGGACGGCCAGGCGGTGTTCAAGCTCGCCGTCTCGGTGCTCGATTCGGTTGCGCGCGAAACGCTCGAGGCCGCGGGCTTGCCGGTCGATGCCGTCGACTGGATGATTCCGCACCAGGCCAACGTGCGCATCCTGAATGCCACCGCGCGCCGGCTCGGCATCCCGATGTCGCGCGTCGTCGTCACCGTCGCCGAGCACGCCAACACCTCGGCGGCGTCGGTCCCGCTGGCGCTCGACCAGGCGGTGCGCGACGGGCGCATCCGCTGCGGGCAGAACGTGCTGATGGAGGCCGTCGGCGGCGGTTTCACCTGGGGCGCGGCGCTGGTGCGCTTCTGAGCCGCCGCGTGCGCGTCAGATTCTTCCCGATGACAATCGCATTCGCATGACGGTCGCATTCGTATTTCCCGGCCAGGGCTCGCAGTCGGTCGGAATGCTCTCGGACTTCGCCGGCTCGCCGGGCGCGCGCGCGCTGCTCGAGCGCGCCGACGATGCGCTCGGCGAGAAGCTTTCGACGCTGATCGCCGAAGGCCCGGCGCAGGCGCTCGCGCTCACCGTGAATACGCAACCGGCAATGCTCGTCGCCGGCTATGTCTGCTGGAGCGCATGGCGCGATGCGGGTGGCGCCGCCCCCGTCGCGCTTGCCGGCCACAGCCTGGGTGAGTACACCGCACTGGCGGTGGCCGATGCGATCGGCTTCGAGGACGCCGTGCGCCTGGTGCGTCTGCGCGCCAGGGCGATGCAGGAAGCGGTGCCGGTGGGCGAGGGCTCGATGGCGGCAATTCTCGGACTCGACGACGAAGGCGTGCGTCGCGCCTGCGAGCAGGCGGGCGAAGACTCGCCCGGCGAGGTGGTCGCACCGGCGAACTGGAATGCGCCTTCGCAGGTCGTCATCGCCGGTCATCGCGCCGCCGTCGAGCGCGCCTGCGAGCGGGCGAAGGCGCTCGGCGCGAAGCGTGCGATGCCGCTGCCGGTGTCGGCGCCGTTCCACTCGGCTTTGCTGCGTCCCGCCGGCGAACGACTTGCGCAGGCGCTGGCCGACGTCGAGATCCGTGCGCCGCGCTGGCCGGTGGTCAACGACGTCGACGTCGCGGTCGAAACCGATCCGGCACGCATCCGCGATGCGCTGGTGCGACAGGCGTCGGCACCGGTGCGCTGGGTCGAGGTCGTGCACCGCCTGAAGTCGATGGGGGCGACGCGCATCGTCGAGTTCGGCCCGGGCAAGGTGCTCGCAGGACTCGTCTCGCGCATCGACCGCTCGCTGCAGGCCGCCAGCGTGTACGATCCCGCGTCGCTGCAGGCGGCGCTGGCCGCCGGTTCCGGAGAAGAGCCATGAAACTCGCCAACCAGGTCGCGCTCGTCACCGGCGCGTCACGCGGCATCGGGCGCGCGATCGCGCTCGAACTGGCGCGCCAGGGCGCCACGGTCGTCGGCACCGCCACCACCAGCACCGGCGCCCAGGCGATCTCGAACGCTTTCGAGCAGGCCGGGCTGTCGGGGCGCGGACACACGCTCGACGTCACCGATGCTGCGTCGTGCGAGGCGCTGGTCGAATCGATGATCGCCGACGGTCGCGCGCCGTCGATTCTCGTGAACAACGCCGGCATCACGCGCGACAACCTCGCTTTGCGCATGAAGGACGACGAGTGGAGCGCGGTCATCGCGACCAACCTCGATGCGGTCTTCCGGCTCTCGCGCCTGGTGCTGCGACCGATGACGAAGGCGCGCTACGGACGCATCGTCAACATCGGTTCGGTCGTCGGCTCGGGCGGCAACGCGGGCCAGGCGAACTACGCGGCGGCGAAGGCGGGCGTGGCCGGCCTCGGGCGCGCGCTCGCGCGCGAGTTCGCCAGCCGAAACATCACCGTCAACTGCGTCGCGCCGGGTTTCGTCGACACCGACATGACGCGCGCGCTGAACGACGCGCAGACCGCGGCGCTGGTGCAGCAGATTCCCGCCGGGCGCTTCGGCCAGCCCGACGACATCGCCGCAGCGGTCGCGTTCCTCGCGTCGCCGCAGGCGGCATACATCACCGGCGTGACGCTGCACGTGAACGGCGGCATGTACATGGAGTGAGAGCGCCGCGGCATCGCCGCGTGTGTCGACCGTAAGGCCGAGCGGCGCAAGCCGTTTCCGGCACCGAAGTGCTATACAATCCGCCGCGCCCGATTCCCGTTCGAACGAAGGGCAAGGCAACCTGAGAGCGAGGGAACTCCAATGGAAAACATCGAACAACGCGTCAAGAAGATCGTCGCAGAGCAGCTCGGCGTCAACGAAGCGGACATCAAGAACGAATCTTCGTTCGTCGACGATCTTGGCGCGGACTCGCTCGACACGGTCGAACTCGTGATGGCGCTCGAGGACGAGTTCGAGACCGAGATTCCCGACGAGGAAGCCGAGAAGATCACCACGGTGCAGCAGGCGATCGACTACGTGAAGGCCAATTCGAAGGCCTGAGCGAAGGCACGCGGGGCGGACGCGGCGCGCCGCTGCGAGCGCCCGAACGCAGCCGTACGGCATCGTTTCACTGGACCAGCAGGAGCATCCGTTGAGTCGGCGACGAGTGGTGATCACGGGGCTGGGCGTCGTCAGCCCGGTCGGCAACGACGTACCCACCGCGTGGCGCAACCTGCTCGACGGGCGCTCCGGCGTCCGGCGGATCACGCGCTTCGACGTCTCGTCGTACCCGACGCAGATCGCCGGCGAGGTGCGCGACTTCGAAATCACGCAGTACATGCCGGCGAAGGAAGCCCGGCACTTCGACACCTTCGTTCACTTCGGCATCGCCGCCGGCGTGCAGGCGCTGCGCGACAGCGGCCTGCAGGTGAACGAGTCGAACGCCGAGCGCATCGGCGTGATCATCGGCTCGGGCATCGGCGGGCTGCCGCTCATCGAGCAGACGCACGACGAACTGAAAGCGCGCGGGGTGCGCCGCATCTCGCCGTTCTTCGTTCCCGGCTCGATCATCAACATCATCTCCGGCGAGTTGTCGATCCTCGCCGGACTGAAAGGCCCGAACTACGCGATCGTCAGCGCCTGCACCACCGGACTGCACTGCATCGGCAACGCCGCGCGCATGATCGTTTACGGCGATGCCGACGCGGTGCTCGCCGGTGGCGCCGAAGGCACGATCTCGCCGCTCGGCCTCGGCGGTTTCTGCGCGGCGCGCGCGCTGTCGACGCGCAACGCCGAGCCCGAGGCGGCCAGTCGTCCGTGGGATCGCGAGCGCGACGGTTTCGTGCTGGGCGAAGGCGCCGGCGTCGTGATGCTCGAGGAGTTCGAGCAGGCGCGTGCCCGCGGCGCACGCATCTATGCCGAGCTCGCGGGCTTCGGCATGAGCGCGGACGCCTACCACATCACCGCGCCCGACATGGACGGAGCCCGCCGCTGCATGCTCGCCGCGTTGCGCGACGCGCGCGTCGAGCCCGGCGAGATCCAGTACCTGAACGCGCACGGCACCTCCACGCCGCTGGGCGACCGCAACGAAACCGACGCGATCAAGGCGGTGATGGGCGAAGAGGCGGCGCGCAGGCTCGTCGTCAATTCCACCAAGTCGATGACCGGGCACCTGCTCGGCGGCGCGGGCGGCGTCGAAACGGTGTTCACTGCGCTGGCGATTCACCACCAGGTGTCGCCGCCGACGATCAATCTCGAGCATCCGGACCCGGAGTGCGATCTCGACTACTGCGCTGAGGGCGCGCGGCAGATGCGCATCGACGTCGCGATGAAGAATTCCTTCGGCTTCGGCGGCACGAACGGCACGCTCGTGCTGCGCAGGGCCTGAGGTTCGCGGCGCCGCGCGCGCAACCGGTGTCCTTCGCGCTTCGCATCGATTCGGCGCCGCTCGCGCTGCAGCGGCGCCTGTCGGTCGCCCTGGGCGCATTCGCGCTCGCCGCTTCGCTCCTTGCGATCGTCTTCGGCGAAGCGTCGCAGCGCGGCGCGATCGCGCTGGCTGCGCTTGCCTGCTTCGCCGTCGCCTTCGGGCGGTGGCGCTTTGCCAGGGGTGCCGGGTGGGCTGCGGGCAGCCTGAGCATCGACGAACACGGCGCTGCGCGCTGGACCGACGCGGACGATCCCCGTTGCGCGCCGCGACCGGTCCGGATCGAGCGATGGAACGTGCTCGGCGGCTGCGCCTGGCTGCGGCTTCGTGCGGAAGGCGAGGGCGAGGCACGCGAGGTGATGTTCGTGCGCCGGCGGACGAGCCGGGACGGCGTGGCCGAAGCGAACGGCGCCGAAGCGAACGGCGCCGAGGACTGGCGCCGTCTGCGCGCGTGGCTGCTATGGTACGGGCGCGGCGCGGCGCAGGGCGATCCGTCATCGGCGCGCGTCCCGGCGCGGCAATGACCCTCGCAGCGGCCGGTGAAACGGCACGACGCGCGCCGCCCGTGCTTTGCTGAACTGTTGGTTCGAGGTGCACAACCCATGAGAAAGCTGCTTGCCGCATGCGCGCTGGCGATCGCCACCGGCGGCCTCGTCGCCTGGAGCGTGCCGTCGCTCGCGCAACCGGCGACCCGCGTGCGCGGGTTGCCCGATTTCGCCGACCTCGTCGAGAAGGTGGGGCCGGCCGTCGTGAACATCCGCACCACCGAGCGCACGAACGGCGCTCGGACCCAGTTGCCGCAGTTTCCGTTCCCCGACGGGCTGGACGAGAGCGACCCGTTCTACGATTTCTTCCGCCGCTTCTTTCCGCCGCGACCCGGCCCCGGCCCACGCGCACCGGGGCGCAACGGACCGGGCTCGGGCGAGGAAGTGCCGCGCGGCATCGGCTCGGGCTTCATCCTGTCGTCGGACGGCTACATCCTCACCAACCACCACGTCGTCGACGGTGCCGACGACATCTACGTCACGCTGACGGACAAGCGCGAACTGCGCGGCAAGCTCATCGGTTCGGACCGCCGCACCGACGTCGCGCTCGTGAAAGTCGAGGCGACCCAGCTTCCGTTCATGACGATCGGCGACTCGGACCGGCTGCGCGTGGGCGAATGGGTGCTGGCGATCGGCTCGCCTTTCGGCCTGGACAACACGGTCACCGCCGGCATCGTGTCGGCCAAGAGCCGCGACACCGGCGACTATCTGCCGTTCATCCAGACCGACGTCGCGGTGAATCCGGGCAACTCGGGCGGGCCCTTGATCAACCTCTCGGGCGAGGTCGTCGGCATCAACTCGCAGATCTACAGCCGTACCGGCGGATTCATGGGCATCTCCTTCGCGATTCCGATCGACGAAGTGATGCGCGTCGTCGAGCAGCTGCGCGCCACCGGTCGCGTGGTTCGCGGGCGCATCGGCGTGGGCATCTCGGAGGTGACGCGCGACGTCGCCGGGCCGCTGGGACTCGAGCGTCCGGACGGGGCGCTCGTGCGCAGCATCGAACAGGGCGGCCCGGCCGAGAACGCCGGACTCGAGGTGGGCGACATCATCCTGAAGTACGACGGCAAGCCGATCGAACGATCGAGCGACCTGCCGCGCCTGGTGGGTGCCACGCGGCCGGGCTCGACGGTGCCGATGGAAGTGTGGCGCCGCGGCGAAATGAAGCAGTTTCGCGTCACCGTGGCCGAACTCGAGCCCGAGCGCTCCTCACGCGCGCGTTCGAGCGACTCGCGTCGCGGCGAGCAGCCGCCGGCGGTCAATTCGCTCGGCCTGGCCGTCTCCGATCTCTCCGAGCAGCAGAAGCAGCGCCTGCGGCTGCGAGGCGGCGTCGTCGTCGAAGCCTCAGAGGGCCCGGCGGCGCGTGCCGGCATCCGGCAAGGCGACATCGTGCTGTCGATCAACAACGAGGAGATCCCGAGCGCCCGGCGCTTCGCGGAAATCGTCGGCCGCCTCGACCCGGCGAAGGCGGCGGTGCTGCTCGTTCGTCGCGGAGACTCGGCGCAGTTCGTGCCGCTGCGGCCGGAGCCGCGCTGAGGGTTTCGGCACACTCGCGCTGCCTGCCTCGCAAACCGACCCGCGGCCGGGGGCGCTTCGCGCCCCACGGCGACGGACGGGTGGGCCGGCACTGATAAAATCGACGGTTTCGCCAGGGCGGCGCGCCGGGTGCTGCGCCGTCGGCGAGCGCGCTGGCGCCTTTTCCTTCACGCACCGCTCCGTCTTCGGCGTTCGCGTTTGCGCCGTCACCGGTCTTTACGGCTTCGATGCAGCACATCCGCAATTTTTCGATCATCGCGCACATCGATCACGGCAAGTCGACGCTTGCCGATCGCCTGATCCAGCGTTGCGGCGGCCTGAGCGACCGCGAGATGGCCGAGCAGGTGCTCGACTCGATGGCGCTCGAACGCGAGCGCGGCATCACGATCAAGGCGCAGACGGCGGCGCTGCAGTACCGGGCGCGCGACGGCAACACCTATGCGCTGAACCTGATCGACACGCCGGGGCACGTCGATTTCTCCTACGAGGTGAGCCGGTCGCTGTCGGCGTGCGAGGGCGCGCTGCTCGTCGTCGATGCGTCGCAGGGCGTCGAGGCGCAGACGGTGGCCAACTGCTACACGGCGATCGACCTCGGTGTCGAGGTGGTGCCGGTGCTCAACAAGATCGACCTGCCCCAGGCCGATCCGGAGACGGCGGCCGCGGAGATCGAGGACGTGATCGGCATCGACGCGAGCGACGCGATACGCGCGAGCGCGAAGACCGGCGAGGGCATCGACGACATCCTCGAGGCGATCGTCGCTCGCATTCCGGCGCCGAAGGGCGATGCCGGTGCACCGCTGCAGGCGCTGATCATCGACTCGTGGTTCGACAACTACGTCGGCGTCGTGATGCTGGTGCGGGTGTTCAACGGCACGCTGCGCACGCGCGAGCGCATCCGGCTGATGGCGACCGGCGCCGTGCACAACTGCGAGCAGCTCGGCGTCTTCACCCCGAAAGCCAGCCCGCGCGACGCGCTCGAAACCGGCGCCGTCGGCTACGTGATCACCGGCATCAAGGAGCTCAAGGCCGCGAAGGTCGGCGACACGATCACGCTGGCCGCCCAGCCCGCTCCCCGGCCGCTGCCCGGTTTTCGCGAAATCAAGCCCTCGGTGTTCGCCGGGCTCTACCCGGTCGAGGCGAACCAGTTCGAGGCGATGCGCGAGGCGCTCGAGAAGCTGCAGCTGAACGACGCGTCGCTGCAGTTCGAACCCGAGGTTTCGCAGGCGCTCGGCTTCGGCTTTCGCTGCGGCTTTCTCGGCCTGCTGCACATGGACATCGTGCAGGAACGGCTCGAGCGCGAGTTCGACATGGAACTCGTCACGACGGCGCCCACCGTCGTCTACGAGGTCGTGTTGCGCGACGGCACGGTGCAGCGCGTCGAGAACCCGTCGAAGATGCCCGAACCGTCGAAGATCGAGGAGATCCGCGAGCCGGTCGTCACCGTGACGATCTTCACGCCGCAGGAATACGTCGGCGCGGTGATGACGCTGTGCACCGGCAAGCGCGGCGTGCAGCGCAATCTCGCGTATCACGGCCGCCAGGTGCAGCTCAGCTACGAACTGCCGATGAACGAGATCGTGCTCGACTTCTTCGACAAGCTGAAGTCCACGTCGCGCGGCTACGCGTCGATGGACTACGAGTTCCTCGAATATCGCGCCTCCGACGTCGTCAAGATGGACATCCTCGTGAACAACGAGAAGGTCGACGCGCTGTCGCTGATCGTGCATCGCGCCGTCGCGCAGGGCCGCGGGCGCGACGTCGTCGCGAAGATGCGCGAGCTGATTCCGCGGCAGATGTACGACGTCGCGATCCAGGCGGCGATCGGCGCGAACATCATCGCGCGCGAGAATGTCAAGGCGCTGCGCAAGAACGTGCTGGCCAAGTGCTACGGCGGCGACATCACGCGCAAGAAGAAGCTGCTCGAGAAGCAGAAGGCCGGCAAGAAGCGGATGAAACAGGTGGGCAGCGTGGAGATTCCGCAGGAAGCCTTCCTTGCCGTATTACAGGTCGACGACAGATGAATCGCATGACTTATCAAGAACAACGATGAATTTCGCGCTGATTCTCTTCCTGCTGCTGGTGGTGACCTTCGTCGCGTGGCTGGCCGACCGCTTCGTCTTCCGTGCCCGCCGCCTGCGTGCAGCCGATGCGGCGGTGGCCGAGTTCGATCGCGTCGGCGCCGCGGCGCTGGGCCGCTCCGCCGGAGCGGCTGCGGTGGACGCCGAACGCGAGGCGCTGCGCGCGCACCGCACGCGCCAGCCGTTGTGGCTCGAGTACACCGCCGGGCTATTCCCGGTGATCCTGGTCGTGTTCGTGCTGCGCTCGTTCGTCGCCGAGCCGTTCAAGATTCCCTCCGAGTCGATGCTGCCGACGCTCGTCGTCGGCGACCTGATCCTGGTGAACAAGTTCGTCTACGGGGTGCGGCTGCCGGTGATCCACACCAAGGTCCTCGACGTCGGCGAGCCGCAGCGCGGCGACGTGATGGTGTTTCGCTTTCCGCAGGACCCGTCGGTCGACTACATCAAGCGCGTCATCGGCGTGCCCGGCGACGTCGTCAGCTACGAGGACAAGCGCCTGACGATCAACGGCCAACGGGTGCCGCTGGCTCCGGCGGGCGAATACGAGGACACGCGCAAGCTGGCGCTGTATCCGCAGTATTCAGAAAGAATCGGAGATGTCACCCATAACATATTGACAGACTTGAAAAAACCGTCTGACATTCAGCCTGTGTTCCGCTTTCCGAACTACGAAAACTGCCGCTACTCGGCCGGGGGGGTGACATGCAAGGTTCCGCCCGGCCACTATTTCATGATGGGCGACAACCGCGAGAACAGCCTGGACAGCCGGTTCTGGGGTTTCGTCCCCGAACGCAACATCGTCGGCAAGGCGTTCTTCATCTGGATGAACTTCACTGATCTCGGGCGCATCGGACGCTTCCAATGAATCCCACTCGTGCTTCGTTTTCCGCGCCGCGTCGGCGCCAGGCGGGTCTTTCGCTGCTCGGCCTGTTGCTGGCGGCCTTCGTCGTCGTCGTCGTCGCGCTCGTCGCGATCCGCATCGTGCCGTCGGCGCTGGAGTATCGTGCGATCGTCAGCGCGGTGAACAAGGTCGGCAGCGGCGCGAACACGCCGCGCGACGTTCAGGTGGCCTTCGACCGCTTCGCTGCGGTCGACGACATCCGCTCGATCAGCGGCAAGGACCTGCTCGTCGAGCGCCAGCCCGACGGAACGATGTCGGTCTCCTTTCAGTACGAGAAGCGCATCCCGCTCTACGGGCCCGCGTCGCTGGTCATCGACTACCACGGCTCGAACCGGGCGCGCTAGCCGCGGAAAGACATGAGCCTCGACGACCTGCAGCAGCAACTCGGCCATCGTTTCACCGACGATGCCTTGCTGCGGCAGGCGCTCACGCATCGCAGCTACGGCCAGCCGAACAACGAGCGCCTCGAGTTCCTCGGCGACTCGGTGCTCAACTGCGTGGTGGCAGCGATGCTCTATCGGCACTTCGCGCGCATCGACGAAGGCGACCTCTCGCGGCTGCGCGCGAATCTGGTCAAGCAGCAGTCGCTCGTCGAGATCGCGCAGCGCCTGGGCCTGAGCGCGCACCTGCGGCTCGGCGACGGAGAAGCGCGCAGCGGCGGCTTTCGCCGGCCGTCGATCCTGGGCGACACCGTCGAGGCGATCGTCGGCGCAGTGTTCCTCGACGCCGGATTCGATGCGGCGCAGGCCGTGATCATCGCCCTGTACGCGCCGATCCTGAAGACGGTCGACCCGAAGACGCTCGGCAAGGATGCCAAGACCCTGCTGCAGGAGCACCTGCAGGGCAAGAAACTGCCGCTGCCGGTGTATTCGGTGGTCGCCACCCACGGCGCGGCGCACAGCCAGGTGTTCGAGGTCGAGTGCGCGATTCCGAAGCTGCAGATCCACGTGCTCGGCAGCGGCGCGAGCCGCCGCGCCGCCGAGCAGGCGGCCGCGCGCGGCGCGCTCGAGGCCGCGCAGGCGAAGGCCTCGGCGCGGCGTGCCCGCGCCCGCTCGAGCCGCCCGATGCCGAAGGAAGACGGCGCCGACGGCACCGATCCGGCCGCCGCGCAGGACAGCGCCGCGTGCGATGCGTTC
>JACDJC010000412.1_pt1 | contig 51169 bp, 42 predicted proteins | sample 7454191 | NCBI WGS metagenome assembly JACDJC01 (sample SAMN14253291, study PRJNA609438) | sludge metagenome | isolation source: sludge after 25d culture with pyrite and EDTA | collected 2018-12-20 | reverse complement strand
GTGCGAAGGCAGGACGAGGGTGTTTTCAGGCAGGTCGTCGTATGCGCGCAGGGAGTTCAGGTAGAGCGGCAGGGGGTTGCCGTCGGGCTCGTAGTCGAACACGCTGACGTTCGTGGAGATGCGCGGCAGGACCATGTCGCCGGAAATCAAGAGCTGCAGGGTGTCGCAATACAGCGACGCATGTTCGGGCGCATGGCCGTACCCCACGATCACCTTCCATTCCCGCCCGCCGATCTGCAGGCGGTTGCCGTCCATCATGCGGGAATAGCGCGCGGGGACGTCGGGCACCAGGTTGGGGTAGTAGCGGGCCCGCTGGCGGATCTGTTCCTGCGCGTCGGGGTCGGTCAGCCCATGCCGCGCGAAATGCGCGGCGGCCGATGCGCCGTTGGGCCCGCCCCCGCCTTCCCCCACGGGCTGCGACCACAGCCGCGCCACGCCCCAGTCGGTCATGGTCATCCATAGGCGCGCGTCCCAGCGTTCGCAAAGCCAATACGCCAGGCCGACGTGGTCGGGATGCATGTGGGTGACGATGACGCGGAGCACGGGCAGGCCGTCCAGCACGTTCTGGAAGACTTGTTCCCAAGTCTCTTTGACTTCGTCGCGGCTGACGCCGCAGTCGACGACGGTCCAGCCTTCCTGGCCATCGATTTCGTCGCGCAGGAGCCAAAGATTGATGTGGTCGAGCGCGAACGGAAGCGGCATGCGTATCCAACGTACGCCGTCCGCTACGGCTATTGCGTGGCCGGCGGCGGGGATCTCGTCTCCGAAGGGATACGCCAGCTTCATTTCATTGGGATTCATCGTGTCTCCATCTATATGCCGGAAATGCCTTTTAACGCATATTATGGCATCATCAATTACGTTAACGTAAACGGTAACTCAGTTCGATGACCGATCCCCACTGGACTATCTCCGATCTGGCGCAGGAATTCGCCATTACGCCCCGTACGCTTCGCTATTACGAGGACCAGGGGATCGTGAGCCCCGCCCGGGACGGCCGCAACCGCATCTACTCGTCGCGGGACCGCACGCGGCTGAAGCTGGCTCTGCGCGGCAAGCGTCTGGGCTTGCAGCTTGCGGAGATTCTGAGCCTGATCAATATGTACGACGCGCCGGGAGATACCACGGCGCAGCTGAAGCATTACATCGAGATCCTGGAACGGCATCGGTCGACATTGCAGCAGCAGCAGCGGGATCTGCGCGAGACCTTGGCGGAAATCGAGGCACAGCTGGATCACTGCCAGGAGCTATTGGGACAGCACGGCTGATTTCGGCTGCGCCGTTCTTTCTGTTCTGTTTTGGCGGCACCGTTCTGTTTGACTGCGCCGTTCAGTGATACGGCGCCACGATCCCGCCATGCCTGCCATCAGCCAACATCACTCCCCTACCGGCCAAGCGCCGCTTGTCAGCAAACCAGCCCGCCACTGAAAAAGCAGCAGCGCCTCGATCCTCCTTGCCATGAGGCCTGCTAGGTGCTTTGGCCGGGCAGTCCTGCGCAGCAGGACCGGGTCACGGGAGCGAGAACACCCGCTCAGCATCTGGCAGGCCGGCTAAAGAAACCAAACAACGGCGCAGCGACAAATAGCCGGCCGCCAAAAATACAACATCGGCACAGCGACAAACAAGCAAGCCAGCAAAAAACCGCCACAGAACGCGCAAACCCCACCCACGCTCCCAAACAAAACCATCCCCACACACCCCAAGCCTTCTGTCATTTAATTGTATATATACAATCTAATAATCTATTTGACAATTTCAACCGGCAAGAATAAAGTGACCACAACGCCGACCCCAAGAGCACCACGACATGCCCAAACTCACCGACTACACCTCATACGCCGACGCCCAACGGCACTGGAGCCCCCAAAAGCTCTGGGACCTCTTCGACGGCACCCGCGAGCGGCTGAACATCGCGCATGAATGCATCGACCGCCATGCCGGCGACCCCGACCGCGTCGCCATCATCGTCGCGCACGCCGACGGCCGCGACGAAATCCTCACCTATCGCCAGATCGCCGACGAATCCTCCCGCTTCGCCCACTACCTCGCCGCGCAAGGCATCGAACCCGGCGACCGCGTGGCCATCATGCTCGAGCCCTCCCGAGCCTTCTACTCCACCCTGTTCGGCGTCATGAAAACCGGCGCCATCGCGGTTCCCCTGTTCACCCTCTTCGGCCCCGACGGCATCCGCCTGCGCGTCCAGGACTGCAGCCCCAAACTGCTGCTCACCAACGACGACAAGATCGGCGTGGTGGAACAAACGCCCGGGCTGCGCTGCCTGGTCGTCAACGACAGCTTCCTGGCCGGCCTGTCCCGCTACGACGCCCACTACCCCACGCGCAGCCGCGCCGACGACCTGGCCATCTTCCAGTACACCTCCGGCACCACCCGCGAACTGCCCGACGCCATCAAGCACACCCACAAGGCCCTGGTCACGCTGATGGTGGCGGCGCTTTATGGAACCGGGCTGCGCCCCGGCGACCGCTACTTCTGCCCATCCTCCCCCGCCTGGGGCCATGGGCTGTGGCACGGCACGCTGGCGCCCCTGGCGCTGGGCCTGACCATAGGCGCGTTCTCGGGCAAGTTCAACGCAAGCCGGCTGCTTCGTGCGCTGAGCGAACACCGGTTCACGAACATGTCGGCCGCCGCCACCCATTACCGGATGATCCGCAACAGTCCCGACGCCCGCGCCCATTCCTACAGCATCCAGAAGCTTTCCTTCACCGGCGAACCCATAGACGGCGCCACGGAAACCTTCATCGAAGAACTGTTCGGCACCCAGGTCTGCAGCATGTACGGCACGACCGAAATCGGCGTGATCCTGGTGTCCTATCCCGGCGCCGAAGATTTCCCCGTGAAGCACGGCGCCCTGGGCAAGCCCATACCGGGCGGCGTCGTCGAGGTGCAGGACGCGGACGGCAAGGTCTGCCCGCCGGGCGTGGTCGGTGAAATGAAAGTCCTGCGCCGGGGCAAATGGATCGCCACCAAAGACCTCGGCCGCACCGACGAAGACGGCTATTTCTATCACGCCGGCCGCGCCGACGACGTGATCATCTCGGCCGGCTGGACGATGAGCGCGGTGGAGATCGAGGACGCCATCCTGAAGCACCCCGACGTGCTCGAAGCGGCCGCCATCGGCGTCCCCGACGAATTGCGCGGGCAAGTGGTCAAGGCCTTCGTCATCGCCAAACGCCCGGGCGACGAACAGCTGAAGCAGGAAATCCAGGACACCGTCCGGTCCCGCCTGAGCCAGCACGAATACCCCCGCCACATCGCCTTCGTGTCCGAACTGCCCAAGACGCCGGCGGGCAAGATCCATCGCAAGAAACTGCGCGAACAGGAAGTCCGGAACAGCCTGCCCGAGGCCGAGCACACCATCCCCTAACCGCAACAGACACCCAGAACAGACCACCAGGAGCAACCATGGACATGCCAACCCGCAGCTTCCCGAAAATCACCGAGCACGATCTCGAAGCCCTCAGCCGCCGCATCGGCGTGAAGATCACCGAAACCGTCGAGCCCTGGTGCCACGAAGCCACCCGCGACAACATCCGCCACTATGCCCACGGCATCGGCGACGACAACCCGCTCTGGTGCGACCCCGACTATGCCGCCAAAACCAGGCACGGCGGCATCATCGCCCTGCCCAGCTTTCTCTTCGCCACCAACCGCATCGTGTCCGGCTACGTCGGCGGCCTGCCCGGCGTCCACGCCATGTGGTCCGGCGCCGACTGGACCTGGCACAAGACCGTGCGCCGCAACGATGAAATCTTTTCCGAAGCCACGCTCAAGGCCCTGATTCCCCACGAGACCCGCTTCGCCGGCCGCGCCATCCAGCAGATCTACAACGTCCAGTTCTACAACCAGGACGGCGACCGCATCGCCGAGGCCGACAGCTGGTGCTTCCGCACCGAGCGCGACCATGCTCGCGAAGTCGGCACCAAGTACAAGGAAGTCCGCGAACGCGCACCGCGGCGCTACACCGACGAAGAGCTGCGCGAAGCCTACAAGCTCTATGCCCAGGAAGAAATCCGCGGCGCCACGCCACGCTACTGGGAAGACGTCAACGTCGGCGACGAACTGCCCGTCCTGTTCAAGGGCCCCATGACCGTCACGGGCTTCATCGCCTATGCGCAGGGCTGGGGCGGCCTCTACATCCGGGCCAACAAGCTGGCGTGGCAGCTCATCGACGCCCATCCGGGCGTGGGCATCAAGAACCGCTTCGGCATCCCCGACGTGCCCGAGCGCGTCCACTGGGAAGAGGATTTCGCGCTCGAGGTCGGCGCGCCCGGCGCCTATGACTACGGCCCCGAACGCAACTCCTGGCTGACCCACCACCTGACCAACTGGATGGGCGACGACGGCTTCCTGCACAAGTCCCTGTGCAAGGTCCGCCGCCACAATCCAGAAGGCGACATGCTGTTCATCAAGGGCAAGGTCACCAGGAAATACGAAAGCGAAGGGCGGCACCTGGTCGAGATCGAACAGGAAGGCCGCAATCAAGACGACGAACTTTCGGTCATCGGGACGGGCGTCGTCCAGCTCCCGAGCCGCGGCTGACATGGCCGCCTCCCAAGCCCAGGACACGGTCTGGCCCGCCGCGTCCGAAGGCGCCGGCGCCCTGCGGGGCGTGCGCGTGGTGGACTTGTCCCGCGTGCTGGCCGGCCCGCTGTGCACGCAAATGCTGGCGGACCACGGCGCCACCGTCATCAAGGTCGAACCGCCCTTCGGCGACGAAACCCGCAAATTGGGGCCGCCCTTCGACGAGCGCGGCAACGCCGCCTATTTCTCCGCGCTGAATCGCGGCAAGCAGGCGATCGCGCTGGACCTGTCCCGGGCCGAAGACCAGGAAGTGCTGTTCACGCTGCTGCGCGACGCCGACGTGCTGGTCGAGAACTTCCTGCCCGCCACCATGGAGAAATGGGGCCTGGGATACGAAGGCCACCTGGCGCAACGCTACCCGCGTCTGGTCTATTGCAGCATCAGCGGGTTCGGCGCCACCGGCCTGCTGGGCGGGCTGCCCGGGTACGACGCCGTGCTGCAGGCCATCTGCGGGCTGATGAGCATCAACGGTTCGCCGGAAACCGGGCCCACCCGCATCGGCATCCCGGTCGTGGACCACCTCACGGCCTATACGGCGTTCTCGGGCATACTCATGGCCTTGCTGGCGCGCGAGCGCAGCGGCAAGGCGCAGCGCGTGGAAGCCACGCTGTTCGATACGGCGCTCAGCCTGCTGGTGCCCCATGCGGCGAACTGGCTGCAGTCCGGGCAGCCGCCGCAGCTGCTGGGCAGCGCGCACCCCAACATCGCTCCCTACGACAGCTTCAAGACCCGCGACGGTCTGGTGTTCCTGGGCATACTGAACGAGCCCCAGTTCCACAAATTCTGCCGCTGCATCGGCAAGCCCGAACTCGCCGAGCACCCCGATTTCTGCTCCAACGCGCAAAGGCTCAAGAACCGCCCGCGCCTGCGGGAGGAAATCGAAAGCGTCCTGGAAAACTGGGAAAAAGCGCCTTTGTGCGACATGCTCATGCAACAAGGCATACCGGCCGGGCCCGTGAACACCGTGCCGGAAGCGCTGGCCCAGGCCCATACCCGCCATCGCGGCATGGTCGTGGACCGGCCCGACTACAAAGGGCTGGGCGTGCCCATCCGCCTGTCGGACACTCCCGGAGCGCCGGGCGCCCGCCCCCCGGATTTCGACGAACACCGCGCCATCAAGCACGGCGGCGCGGCGCTGCCCTGCCCGTCCGACCCATAGGCGGGGCGCAGCCACCAAAGCCTCATAACAACCAAGGAGACAAACCATGCACACCAAATTCAAATCGATCGCCGGCGCGGCAGTCCTGGCCATGCTGGGCACGGTTCCGGCCCACGCCGCGGGCTACCCCGACAAGCCCGTCAAGATCCTCGTCGCCTACCAGGCCGGCCAGGGCACGGACACCATCTCCAGATACGTGGCCGACCACCTGACCAAAGCCATGGGCCAGACCTTCTACGTCGAAAACAAAGGCGGCGCCGGCGGCAATATCGGCACGCAGGCCGCCGCGCGGGCCGAGCCCGACGGCTACACCCTGACCATGGGCACGAACGCCACCCACAACCTGAACGCCTTCCTGTATTCGTCCCTCGGCTTCGACCCGGTGAAGGATTTCGAGCCCGTCATCCTCGTCGGGACTTTCCCCATGGTCCTGGTCACCAAGGCCGACTCGCCATTCAAGACCACCACCGACATCATCAACAAGGCCAAGAGCGAAGGGCGCGCGGCCGATATCGGCATGCCCAGCACCACGTCGCGGCTGGTCTACGAGCTCTTGAAAGAGCAAAGCGGCGCCCCGCTGTTCGGCGTGCCCTACAAGGGCTCGTCCATGGCCATGACCAATGTGATCGGCGGGCAGATCCCGCTGTCCATCGACACCATCACCGCCGCGCGCCCGCAGATCGACGGCGCCAAGCTGCGCGCCATCGCCGTCACCAGCAAGTCCGAAACCAAGCTGCTGCCCGGCGTCCCCACCGTGGCCAGCCAGGGCCTGCCGGGCTTCGAGGTCATCGCCTGGAACGCCCTGTTCGCCCCCAAGGGCACGCCGGCCGATGTCGTCACCAAGCTCAACCTGGAACTGCAGAAGTTCTTCGCCATGCCCGAAACCCAGGAACGCCTGCTGGCGATGGGCCTGGACACCGGCGGCGGCACGCCGAAGGACCTGGCCAGCTTCGTCCGGGCCGAACAGGAAAAATGGGGCCCCATCATCAAGAAGGCTGGGATCAAGATCGACTGACTCCATGAACAGGGTGCTGGAAAACGCGGATGAGGCGCCATACACAGGCTTGATAGAATCTTGCATTGCACAATGCGCGTTCATCCGCTACGGTTTCCAGCATGACAGACATCCAAGACAACGCCGCCCCCGTCCGGTCCGGGCCGCGCATACGCCCGGTGCCGGCCGTGACCAGGGCGGTCGCCATCCTGCGCCTGCTGGGCCGCACCAAGGAACCCATGAACGTCAAGTCCATCTCGGACGAGCTCGGCCTGGTGCCCAGCACCTGCCTGCACATCCTGCGCGCCCTGACGGCCGAGAAGCTGCTGAGCTTCGACCCCGCCTCGAAGCGCTACCGGCTGGGGGCGGGCATGCTGGCGCTGGCGCGCGGCGTGCTGGAGACCAACCATTTCGCGCAGCTCGCGCAGCCCATCCTGGACGACCTGGCGCGGCGCTGGAGCGTCACCGCGATCGGCGTCGAAGTGGTGGACCTCAGCCAGATGGTGGTCACGGCGCTGTCGCGCTCCAAGCTGCCCTTCCGCCTGCACGTGGACGTGGGCAGCCGCTTCCCGGGCCTGATCAGCGCCACGGGCCGGCTGGTCGCGGCATTCAGCCAGCATTCCTTGAAAGAGATCCAGGCGCAATTCGCGTCCCTGCGCTGGCAGCAGCCGCTGAGCTTCGAAGACTGGTGGCGCGAAGTCGAGGCCTCGCGGGCCCAGGGCTACAGCTTCGACCAGGGCAACTACATCGCCGGCATCACCTTGATCGCCGTGCCGGTGCTGGATGCGCAAGCGCACATCACGCACACCATCGTGGTGGCCAGCATCGTCAATCAGCTGTCGGAGGCCGAGACACAGGATCTGATCCGGGAACTGAAGACGCATGCCGCGAATCTGTCCCGGCAGCTTTTTTCACTGGAATGACGCCATGACCCAACCGGACCGCGCCCCCGAGGCGAACCCGCCCTCGCCGTGGCGCGTCCATGCGCAATCGGGGCTCATGGGCACGCTGGGCCCGCTGATGTCGCGGCGCGAACCCGGCGGCTGGGCCTATGCCATCGAATTGCGCGACGAGCACCTGAACCGGGCGGGCATGGTGCACGGCGGCACCCTGGCGGCCCTCATGGACCATGCCCTGAGCACCATCGCCTGGGACCGCGCCGGCCGCCTGCCCTGCGTCACGGTGCAGCTGAACATGAACTTCCTGGGCCCCTCACGGGCCGGCCAGCTGCTGGTGGCGCGCGGCCGCGTCGACCATGAATCGGGCTCGCTGATTTTCCTGGGCGGGTCGCTGCACGCCGACGATGTTCTGGTGGGCAGCGCCCAGGCGATCATGAAAAGGCTGAAGGCGCGGGACCCGGACGGAGCCTGAGCGATGACGAACGAGGTTTAGGGAAAACGCCCATGGTTTACGTTTACGTAAACGGAATATAGTGTTCCATGCCAAGATGCGCAGTGCTGTCCCCTCTTTCCTTACCCGCTTGACAACGGAGCTCACCATGAATCTACCCGGCCTGGATTTCGACCTTGGTCCCGACCTTGAAATGCTGCGCGACACGGTGCATCACTTCGCCCAGGCGGAAATCGCGCCGCTTGCGGCCGAGGCCGACCGCAGCGACCAGTTTCCCATGGGCTTGTGGCGCAAATTCGGCGACCTGGGGCTGCTGGGCATGACGGTCGGCGAAGAATACGGCGGCAGCGCCATGGGCTATTGGGCGCACATGATCGCCATGGAGGAAATCTCGCGCGCCAGCGCCTCCATCGGGCTGTCCTATGGCGCCCATTCCAATCTGTGCGTGAACCAGATCCACCGCAACGGCACCGAGGCCCAGAAGCGCAAATACCTGCCCCGGCTGCTGTCCGGCGAACACGTCGGCGCCCTGGCCATGAGCGAGCCGGGCGCAGGTTCCGACGTGGTCAGCATGAAGCTGCGCGCGGAAAAGCAAGGCGACCGCTACGTGCTGAACGGCACGAAAATGTGGATCACCAATGGTCCGGATGCCGACACCCTGGTGGTCTACGCCAAGACCGACCCGCAAGCCCGGCAACGCGGCATCACCGCCTTCCTCGTCGAAAAGGGGTTCAAAGGCTTTTCGGTGGCCCAGAAGCTCGACAAGCTGGGCATGCGCGGCAGCCATACCGGCGAACTGGTGTTCCAGGACTGCGAGGTGCCCGAGGAAAACGTGCTGGGCGCGGTCAACGAAGGCGTCATGGTGCTGATGAGCGGCCTGGACTACGAACGCGCCGTGCTGGCGGGCGGCCCGCTGGGCATCATGCAGGCCGTCATGGACGTGGTCGTGCCCTATGTGCACGAGCGCAAGCAGTTCGGCCAGGCCATCGGCGAATTTCAGCTCATCCAGGCGAAAATGGCCGATCTGTACACCACGCTGCAGGCCAGCCGCGCCTTCTGCTACGCCGTCGGCCGCAACCTGGACAAGCTCGGCAGCCAGCACGTGCGCCAGGTGCGCAAAGACTGCGCGGCCGTCATTTTGTACACCGCCGAGAAAGCCACCTGGATGGCCGGCGAGGGCATACAGATACTGGGCGGCAACGGCTACATCAATGAATATCCCACCGGCCGCCTGTGGCGCGATGCCAAGCTGTATGAAATCGGCGCCGGCACCAGCGAGATCCGCCGCATGTTGATCGGCCGCGAACTTTTCAACGAAACCGCCTGATCATGACCAGACCACTAGCCGAAAAACGCGGGCCATGCTATGTTGCAATGCAACATAGCATGGCGCGGTAATCGGCCACCGCCCCCGAACCGAGGAATCGCATGAACTTCGCCGGAGACCATCAACGCATCGAGCCCGTCGGGCGCCGCAACCCGCAGCCGCGGGCCGTGGCCCAGGCTCTGCTGGATGGTTTCAACCGGCACTATGCCTTGTTCCGCTATGGGGCGCAGCGCGCCAAGGCACTGTTCGAATCGGGCGACTGGCGCGGCATACAGCAGCTGTCCAGCGAGCGCATCGAATACTACGACACCCGGGTCCGGGAATGCACGGCGCTGCTCGGCGCGGCCCTGAAAGGCGGAGAGGCCCGCCGCCCCGAGCCCGGCCGCAGCCTGGACCCCGACCAGGTCGCCTTCTGGCAGGACGTCAAAAGCGAATTCGTCTCGCTGCTGTCGGGCCACCGGCAGCCCGAATGCGCCGAGACGTTTTTCAATTCCGTGTCCTGCCGCGTGCTGCACCGCGACTATTTCCACAATGACTTCCTCTTCGTGCGCCCGGCGGTGGCCACGGAATACCTGGACGGCAAGCTGCCTTCCTACCGCGTGTACTACCCGAGCCAGGAAGGGCTGGAAAAATCCCTGATCCGGATGATCGCCGATTTCGGCCTGGCGGCTCCCTTCCTGGACCTGCCCGCCGACGCCCGCAGGCTGGCGCGCATGGCGCTCAGGCGCTTGTGCTCTGCGCTGCCGCGCGGCGCGGGCCGGCGCATCGCCGCCGACTGCCAGATCCACGTCCTGAATTCGCTGTTCTTCCGGAATAAAGGCGCTTATGTGGTGGGCCGCCTGATCAACCAGGGCGCCATCCACCCTTTCGCGATCGCGCTGCTGCGCACGCCGTCGGGCCATATCCAGCTGGATGCGCTGCTGCACACGGCGGATGACCTGAGCACCTTGTTCAGCTTCGCCCGGGCCTATTTCCTGGTCGACATGGAAACGCCGGCCGCCTACGTCGGCTTCCTGTCCAGCCTGCTGCCGCGCAAGCCCAAGGCGGAACTGTACAGCGCCATCGGGCTGCAGAAGCAGGGCAAGACGCTGTTCTACCGCGATTTCCTGCACCACTTGGCGCATTCGCACGACGCCTTCGACGTCGCGCCGGGCATACGGGGCCTGGTCATGACCGTGTTCACGCTGCCCTCGTACCCCTATGTCTTCAAGCTGATACGCGACCGCATCGCCAAAGACGGCATGGACCACGCCACCGTGCGCCGCAAATACCAGATGGTCAAGAAGCACGACCGGGTCGGACGCATGGCCGACACCTGGGAATACTCGCAAGTGGCGTTGCCGCGCGCGCGCTTCTCGGACGCCCTGCTGGCGGAATTGCGCAGCCAGGTTCCCAGCCTGATCGAAGAAAAGGACGACGCCATCATCCTGCGCCACGTGTATATCGAACGCCGGATGACACCCTTGAATCTCTATCTGGCGCATGCGTCCGACGCCGTGCTGGAAGCCGCCGTGAAGCAGTACGGCAACGCCATCCGTGAACTCGCCGCCGCCAACATCTTCCCTGGCGACATGCTGTACAAGAATTTCGGCGTCACGCGCCTGGGGCGCGTTGTATTCTATGACTACGACGAAATTCAGCGGATGACGGAAATGCAGTTCCGGCGCATTCCACCCGCGCCCAATCCCGAAGCCGAGATGTCGAGCGAGCCGTGGTATCCGGTCGGCCCGAACGACGTATTCCCAGAAGAATTTCGCGTATTTCTGCTGGGCGACCCGCGCGTGAGGGCCGCCTTCCTGAAGCATCATGCCGAGCTGCTCGACGCGGACTGGTGGCAAGCCTGCCGGGACCGCGCGGCGCAAGGCCGCATCGAAGATATCTTTCCCTATGAAAACGACCGGCGCCTGCATTTCCGCAATTTCCGCGCCGCGGTCTCTTTACCTACAGGAGCCAATCATGTCTGATCCTATCGTCCTCGTTTCCGTCGCCCGCACGCCCATGGGCGGAATGATGGGCAGCCTGTCCGGGCTGGCCGCCCACCAGCTGGGCGCCATCGCCATCAAGGCCGCCGTCGAGCGCGCCGGCATCCCCGGGGATGCCGTCGACGAAGTCATCATGGGCAACGTCCTGCAGGCCGGGCAGGGCCAGGCTCCCGCCCGCCAGGCGGCGCTGGGCGCCGGCCTGCCCCGGCAGGTCGGCTGCACCACCATACACAAGGTCTGCGGGTCGGGCCTGAAGGCGGCCATGTTCGCGCACGACCTGCTGGTGGCGGGCAGCGCCGACGTCGTCGTGGCCGGCGGCCAGGAAAGCATGAGCAACGCGCCCTACCTGCTGCTGCGCGGGCGCCAGGGCTATCGCTACGGCCATTCCACCGTGTACGACCACATGGCGCTGGACGGCCTGGAAGACGCCTACCAGCGCGGCACCGCCATGGGCGTGTTCGCGGAAGACTGCGCCGCCAAGTACAGCTTCACGCGTGAGCAGCAAGACGCCTTCGCGCTGGAATCGCTGCGCCGCGCCCGCGCCGCGACTGAAGACGGCAGCTTCAAATGGGAAATCGCGCCGGTCACGGTGCCGGGCCGCAAGGGCGACACGGTCATCGACACGGACGAGGCCCCCGCCAAGGCCCTGCCCGAAAAGATCCCGACCCTGAAGCCCGCCTTCAAGAAAGACGGCACCGTGACGGCCGCCAACGCCTCTTCCATCTCCGACGGCGCCGCCGCCATGGTGCTGATGCGCGAATCGACCGCCAAGAAGCTGGGCGCCACCCCGCTTGCCCGGGTGGTCGCGCACAGCCAGCATTCGCAGGAACCCGAATGGTTCACCACCGCCCCGGTCGGCGCGATCCAGAAGCTGCTGTCCAAGACCGGCTGGAGCGCCTCCGAAGTCGACCTGTACGAAATCAACGAAGCCTTCGCAGTGGTGACGATGGCGGCCATGACGGAAATCGGCCTGTCGCATGACAAGGTCAACGTGCACGGCGGCGCGACGGCCCTGGGCCACCCCATCGGCGCATCCGGCGCCCGGCTGCTGACCACGCTGGTCGGCGCGCTGCGCAAGACGGGCGGCAAGCGCGGCATCGCCTCTTTGTGCATAGGCGGGGGCGAAGCGGTGGCCCTTGCCATCGAAATGGCCTGACGCGCCGGCATCGCGGGGCGCCGCGGCCCAGGCCGGCGCCCTTTTTTTCAACCCCAAGCCTCCAGGAAGAGCAATGCCCGTCATCGAATCCCGGATCAACCCGAGGTCGCAGGCCTTCATCGACAACGCCCGCGCCATGCAGGCCCAGCTCGACGACCTGCGCGCAAAACTCACGCAAACCGCCAAAGGCGGCAATGACGCATCGCGCGCGCGCCACGTGGCGCGCGGCAAGCTCCTGCCCCGGGACCGGGTCGAACGCCTGCTCGACCCGGGCACGCCCTTCCTGGAACTTTCCCCCATGGCCGCCCACGACGTCTATGGCAACGCGTCCCCCGGCGCCGGCATCATCACCGGCATCGGCCGCGTCGCCGGCGTGGAATGCATGATCGTCTGCAACGACGCCACGGTCAAAGGGGGCACCTATTACCCGCTGACCGTCAAGAAGCATTTGCGGGCGCAGGAAATCGCGCAGCAGAACCGGCTGCCGTGCATCTACCTGGTGGACTCGGGCGGCGCCAACCTGCCCAACCAGGACGAGGTCTTCCCCGATCGCGAGCACTTCGGCCGCATCTTCTACAACCAGGCCACGATGTCGGCCCAGGGCATTGCCCAGATCGCCGTGGTGATGGGGTCCTGCACCGCGGGCGGCGCCTATGTGCCCGCCATGAGCGACGAATCCATCATCGTCAAGAACCAGGGCACCATCTTCCTGGGCGGCCCGCCGCTGGTCAAGGCCGCCACGGGCGAAGAGGTCAGCGCCGAGGACCTGGGCGGCGGCGACGTCCACACCCGGCTGTCGGGCGTGGCCGACCACCTGGCCAACAACGATCTGCACGCGCTCTACCTGGCGCGCGGCGCCGTGGCGCGGCTCAATCACCGCAAGCCCGCGCAGCTGCGCCGCCACGCCTATGCCGAGCCGCTGTACGATCCGCAGGAGCTGAACGGCATCATCCCGACGGACACCCGCAAGCCCTACGACGTGCGCGAAGTCATCGCCCGCATCGTCGACGGCTCCGAGTTCGACGAATTCAAGGCGCGCTTCGGCACGACGCTGGTCACCGGCTTCGCGCACATCCACGGCATGCCGGTGGGCATCGTCGCCAACAACGGCATCCTGTTTTCCGAGGCGGCCCAGAAAGGCACCCACTTCATCGAACTGTGCTGCCAGCGCAAGATCCCCCTGGTATTCCTGCAGAACATCACCGGCTTCATGGTGGGCCGCAAATACGAAAACGAAGGCATCGCGCGGCACGGCGCCAAAATGGTCACCGCCGTATCGACCGCGGCCGTGCCCAAGTTCACCATCCTGATCGGCGGCTCCTTCGGCGCCGGCAACTACGGCATGTGCGGACGCGCCTTCGGGCCGCGCCTGCTGTTCCTGTGGCCCAATGCCCGCATCTCGGTCATGGGCGGCGAGCAGGCCGCCAGCGTGCTGGCCACCGTGCGCCGCGACGGCATCGAGGCCAAGGGCGGCACCTGGTCGGCCCAGGAGGAAGAAGCCTTCAAGGCCCCCATACGCGAGCAATACGAAAAGGAAGGCCATCCCTACTACGCCACCGCCAGGCTGTGGGACGACGGCATCATCATGCCCGCCGACACCCGGCGCGTCCTGGCGCTGAGCCTGTCCGCCGCGCTGAACGCCCCCATCGAAGACACGCGCTTCGGCGTGTTCCGCATGTAATCAAGGAGTCGCCGTGTTCAACACCCTACTGATCGCGAACCGTGGCGAGATCGCATGCCGCGTCGCCGCCACCGCGCGGCGCCTGGGCCTGCGCACCGTTGCCGTCTATTCCGAGGCCGACGCGCAGGCGCGCCACGTCGCCGCCTGCGACGTGGCCATCCCCATCGGCGGCCCCGAGCCGCGCGACAGCTACCTGCGCGGCTCGGCCATACTCGACGCCGCCCGCGCCGCGGGCGCCCAGGCCATCCATCCGGGCTATGGCTTCCTGTCCGAAAATGAAGGATTCGCCCAGGCTTGCGCCGACGCGGGCATCGTCTTCGTGGGGCCGCCGGCCGGCGCCATCGCGGCCATGGGCAGCAAGTCGGCGGCGAAATCGCTGATGGAAACCGCCGGCGTTCCGCTCGTGCCCGGCTACCACGGCGAAAACCAGGATCCCGAATTCCTGCAGGCTCAGGCCGAACTCATCGGCTACCCGGTGCTCATCAAGGCGAGCGCGGGGGGCGGCGGCAAAGGCATGCGCATCGTCGCCTCGGCCGCCGCCTTCCGGGAGGCCCTGGCGTCCTGCAAGCGCGAAGCAGCAAGCAGCTTCGGCGACGACAAGGTCCTCATCGAACGCTATCTGCAGAAGCCGCGCCACATCGAAATCCAGGTGTTCGCCGACCGCCATGGGAACTGCGTCTACCTGTTCGAGCGCGACTGCTCGGTGCAGCGCCGCCACCAGAAGGTCATCGAAGAAGCCCCCGCCCCGGGCATGACGGACGAACGCCGGCGCGCCATGGGCGAGGCCGCCGTCGCCGCCGCGCGCGCCGTCGGCTATGTCGGCGCCGGCACGGTGGAATTCATCGCCGAGCCCGACGGACGCTTCTACTTCATGGAAATGAACACGCGCCTGCAGGTGGAGCACCCCGTCACCGAGATGATCACCGGCCACGACCTGGTGGAATGGCAGCTGCGCGTCGCCGCCGGCGAACCGTTGCCGGTGGACCAGGCCCAGCTGGCGTTCAGCGGCCATGCCATCGAAGCGCGCATCTATGCCGAGAACCCGGACAACGGCTTCCTGCCCTCCATCGGCCGGCTGGACGTCCTGAATCTTCCGCAACACGTGGCGTTCGTCAACGGCGACGTGCGCATAGACGGCGGGGTGCGCGAAGGCGACGCCATCACGCCCTATTACGACCCCATGATCGCCAAGCTCATCGTGCGGGGCGACGACCGCGACCAGGCCCGGGCCCGCATGGCGCAGGCGCTGGAAGACCTGCAGTGCGTCGGCGTCCAGACCAACGTCGCGTTCCTGCGCCGCCTCATGCTGGACGAGGCCTTCGCCCAGGCCGACCTGGATACCGGCCTGATCGAACGCCGCCATGACAGCCTGTTCCCGCCGCCCGCGCCGGCGTCCGATACCGCATGCGCGCTGGCGGTCGCCGCCGTGCTGGCCGGCCGAGGCCAGACCAGTTCCGACGCACACCGGCGCGCCGCCGGCATCGACCCCTGGGACGCGCTGGACGGCTGGCGCATCGGCGGCGTCTATGAAAGGCCATTCTCCTTGCGCCACCACGAAGACACCCGCACGGTGCTCCTGCGGCGCGTTGCCGACCAATGGCTCTGCTCGGCCGGCGGCGCCATGCAGCCTTTCGAGTGGCGGGCGGAAGTCCTGCGCCCCGGCCAGTGCGAGGTCCGCATCCGCCTCGGCGAGGTCGACGCGCGAGCCAAGGTGATCACCCGGGGCGACCGCATCCATGTCCATGCGGACGGCGCCCTGACCGTGCTGGAGCACCACGATCTTCTTGCGCATTCCGTGGATGAAAGCAGCGACCAGGGCGGCAGCCTGACGGCGCCCATGCCGGGGAAAATCATCTCCATCGCCGTCAAGCCCGGCGATACCGTGAAAGCCGGCGATGCGCTGCTCGTGATGGAAGCCATGAAAATGGAGCACACGATACAGTCGCCCAAGGACGGAACCGTGCGGGAAGTGTTTTTCGCGCTCGGCGACCAAGTGGGGGACGGGGCGGAATTGCTGGCGCTGGATTAAGGCGTTTTCACGTTTTCAATCTGGCTGCCCGCATGCCCATAGAAGGCGAGAGTCGCAGCATGCCCAGGGCATGTTGCAACACGACCCGGCGAATGGTGCCCCGCCATGGCCATGCAGCGCCGGCCTGGGATCACGAAGCAAATACCTTCTTCCTTGCGCCCCTCCAGGATCCCCTCGCGCTTCCACTGCCAGGCCTGCGTCTTTTTGGTCAGACGCGAACGTTCGACAGTGTAGGCAATTGCTCCATGGTTGCAGCGATGGTTTGCAGACCGGCCCTGAGCCCAGCCTGCGTTACCGCGCCCGCCAGGCCGATCCGTATACCTTCCTGACGTGATGGTGGATCCACAGCGAAAGGCCGCGACCCTGTGACGAGCACACCGCGCTCACGCAATACGCCGATCAGCGAATCTTCTGTCCAGCTGGCGGGCACGTTCAGCCACGCCGTTGGCGACAGCTCATGCCGGGTAGTCAAATGGGCGGACAGCTCTTCATAAAGAATCGCGTTGCGCGCGCGCAGTTCGCGGCGCTGGACTTCGATCAACCGTGCCGCCGTGCCGTCGAACATCCAGCTGTAGGCGATCTCAGCCATCAGCGGCGCCGTATTCCAGCTGACGGCGCGCAAAATGCCCGCGATGCGCAGGCAGAACAAATGTGGGGCAACCAAGTATCCCACCCGCAAGCCGGTCATGACCGATTTGGTCATGCTCGTCACCGTGAATCCCAATTCGGGAACCAGCTCTGAAATCGACGGCAAGGAATCCGACAGCAGGGGCCGATAGACTTCGTCTTCGATCACCGCCACTCCGTGCCGTTGCGCAATGGCGGCGATCTGCTCCCTTCGGGCCAGAGAAGCAAGATGGCCGATCGGGTTGCCGAAGGTTGGAACCCATACCAGCGCCGCAACCTTGAATTGGCTGCATGCGGCATCGAATGCATCTGGCAGCACGCCTTCATGATCGGTTGGCAAGCCACGCAGTTTCAGGCCCAGCACATTGGCTGCGCCGATGATGCCATTCTCGGTCAGATGCTCGGTCAGCACAGTGTCGCCAGGACGGCCGACGGCTGCCAGTGCCAGGAAAATCGCTTGCGTGGCACCGTTGGTGATGATGAGGTTTTCCGTGCTTGCGCATATGCCCCGCGCATTCAGCCAACCGGCGGCGATGTCCCTGTGCCGAACCAGGCCGGCAACGGGTCTGGACGGATACATCCACGTGCTGTTGTCTTCCTGGGACAAGGCCTGCATGAGCTGGCGCGCGGCCGTTTCATGGGCTTCCGTATAAATGCCCTGTACCACGGACAAATCAATGTCGTCGCCCGTACCGGGCGCCGCGAGAAAAGAGCCCGCCGCAGCGGCCCTGGCGGTCACGAAGCTACCTCTGCCAACCACCGAGCTCACTACCCCCCGGCGCTGCAACTCCTGATAGCAGTTGCTGACCGTCTGCACCGACATGCCCAGGCGCGCGGCCAGGTCGCGCTGGGTAGGCAGTTGCACTCCGCTGCCCAGCTTGCCCGATTCGATCGCATCAAGAATCGCCGCCGTCAACGCGGCATGCTTGGGGCGGCCCCGTATCTGAATGCCGTCTATCCAGTCGTCCATTGAATTTTCCTTTCTTTGCCGCGAATTGTACCAGATCAATAAATCACTTGACCGACATATTGGATTGATATTAATCTGAAATTGTTCTAATTTTATTCTAGCGATTTTTTCTAAAACAAAACGAGGAGACAACCATGCGACTATCCGGCTCATTGAAAGCGCTCATGATGGCTGCGGCCATGCTGGTCATCGGCTCCGCGCCCGCCGCGGCGGACAACTCTTTGGAACGCATCAAGAAGGAAGGAAAATTCGTCGTCGGTATCTACAACCAAGCGCCCTGGGGCTGGCGGGACGCTTCGGGCGAACTCAAGGGATTCGACGTCGACATCATCAAGGAAGCACTCAAGCCTTTGGGCATCCAGAAAATCGACGTCGTCATCACGCAGTTTCCGGCGTTGATTCCAGGCCTGCAGGCCGGCCGTTTCGACGCCGCCACCGGCGGCCTGTACATCACTCCCCAGCGGTGCAAGCTCGTCTCGTTCACCGAAACCACGCTCAAAGTGCCCGACGCGGCCATCGTCAGAGCGGGCAATCCTAAAAACATCCGCGGCTTCGCCGACATCGCCAACAAAAAAGATGTGATCTTCGGCGCCACCCGGGGCAGCCTGACCGCCAAGCATGCCGACATGGCCGGCGTTCCCAAGGATCGCCAGATCTTGTTCCAGGACAACCAGTCCACCATGTCCGCCTTGCTCGCCGGCCGTGTCGACGTCCAGGTATCCACTTCCGGTGCAGCAGTCGCCTTGCTTTCCGATCCGAAGGTGCAGGGCCTGGAACGCGTCGTGCCTTTCGAAGGCGTCAAAGATGCTCAGGGCAACGAAGTATTCGGCAATGTGGGTGTCGCCTTCCGCCTCGAAGACATCGCCCTGCGCAACGCTTTTGATGCCGAAATCGGGCGCATGAAGCAGGACGGGCGCCTGCTGGAAATCATGAAACGCTACGGCTTCACGGAATCCGAGACAGCCGCCACGACACCGCGCGACCAGCTTTGCAAAGAATAAAGCCCCCCCGGACGGCGGCGTATCCGCCCGCCGTCCGGCCTTGAAGGCAATCCGGATCCCACTATGTCACTTCTAGAGATTCTGGCCGGCATCCTGGAAGGCGCCGACATCACCCTGCAGGTGGTCGGCTACGCCTTGCTGTATGCCATTCCCTTCGCATTCGTGTTCGGCATACTTCAATACCTTACGCGAGGCCTCCCGCGCAAAGGCATCACGTTCATCATTGAATTCTGGCGCAGCAACGCGGTCATCATCCTACTTTACGTGTTCTATTATCTGCTGCCCTTCGTCGGACTGCGCTGGTCCGCCATGAGCGTCGCAGCACTGGTGATCGGGTGCAACGTAGGCGCATACGGCAGCCAAGTGGTGCGCGCCGCGCTGCAAACGCTGGCCCGCGGGCAAATCGAAGCGGGCGCCGCCCTAGGCATGCCCAGGCTGCATGTGTTGGCTCTGGTGGAGCTGCCCCAAAGCATCCGGCTCATGATTCCGTCGCTGATCAATGAAGCCATACGGCTCATACAAAGCACGGCGCTCGTGTCGTTGCTGGCGCTTTCGGACATGACGTTCAAAGCCAAGGAGATCGGCCAGATCACATACCAGCCGGTCGAAGTCTATAGCGCTCTGCTGCTGGCCTATTTCGTCCTCGCCTACCCTTTCGCATTACTGGGGCGTCGTCTGGAATCCTGGACCACACAAGGAAAGCAGTGACATGAAATTCGACGTCCAGTTCGCCCTGTCGATCACACCGCTCATTCTGGAAGCGGCCATCACCACGATCTGGGTCACCATCGTCAGCAGTCTGCTCGCCACCGTGCTGGGGTTCGCCCTGGAACTGATGCGCCGCGTCAACCGGCCGATCGCGCTCGTCATGACGGTCGTCATCGATTTCTTCCGGATCACTCCCATCCTGGCGTTGCTGTACTTCCTGTATTTTGTCCTGCCTTTCTACAACATCCATCTGTCGGCGATCACCGTCGGCATCATGACGCTGTCCCTGCACTACGCCGGCTATCTGGCAGAGGTATTCAAGGCGGCGATCACATCCATTCCACATGGCCAGACGGAAGGCGCGCAAGCGCTAGGGCTGCGCAGACCGCACATCGTTTTCATGATTCTGCTGCCGCAGATCCTGCGCAACGCAATACCCGCCATTGCCAATTATGTGCTGTCCATACTGAAGTCCACGCCTTATCTCGCCGTGGTCGCCGTACCCGAAATGCTGGGCGTGGCAATGGACAAGGCGGCTGAGTCCTTCACCTACGTCGAGCCCATGGCCGTCGTCGGCCTGCTGTTTTGCCTGTTCTGCTACGCGGCCGCACGCTCGCTCGACATGGTCCATAAGCACCTGCGCCGCCACGATTGACCCCTACTCCCCCACCTCATTCAGAAGAGAAAGAAAAGGCTTCCCATGAAAATTCAGCAAGTCATCACAGCCGTCGGCCGCCACGGATTTGTGCACAAGGACCTCGCCGCGATCAAGCTCGGTGCACGTGCCAACGGCTTCCTGTTCGAGGGTCCCGCCATCACGCCAGGATTCCAGCGCATCGTCCAGCCCGGCAAGGTGCTTTCGATCATGCTGAAGCTGGAAGACGGATCGATCGCGCACGGAGACTGCGTAGACGTGATTTTTGCCGGGGCGGCGGGACGCGACCCGCTGTTCGCTCCGGATGACCATTTAAGGTCATTTCAAGAACATGTTGCGCCGCGCCTGATTGGCCGCGACACCAGCGGCTTCGCGCCTTTGGCGCGCGAGTTCGATGAGCTGCGGGTCGATGGCAAGAAACTCCATACGGCAATACGCTATGGCTTGAGCCAGGCATTCCTGCATGCGGCGGCCCTATCCACGCGCGAGCTGGCCGTTCAGGTCGTCGATCGTGAGTTCCACACAGGCATCGGCGACGCGCCCATCCCCATTCTGGTTTCCGTTGCCAAGACCGATCAGATTCTGCTGGACCGAATGATCCTGAAGCGCGTGCCCCTGCTTCCGCATGCAAGCTTCACTGTCGTCGAAACGGACCTGGGGCATGACGGGCACAAGCTTCTGGATTTCGCTCAGTACCTGTCCGATCGCATCCGCCAAATCGGGGACGCCGACTACCTGCCCAGGATCCATCTGGACACATACGGAACACTGGGCGAACTGTTCGGCGCGGACACGGAGGCCATGGCAGACTACCTTGCCCGCATTCAGGATACCGTCGCTCCCTATCCCTTCCTGATCGAGTCTCCCATCATTGCCGCTACCCGCGAAGACCAGATCGAGCGCTATGCCGCCCTGCGGGACACGCTGCGCCGAAAAGGCATAGATGTACGGGTGATTGTCGACGAATGGTGCAACACGCTTGAGGACATCCAGGCATTCAGCCACGCACAGGCGGCCGACATGGTGCAGATAAAGCTGCCCGACCTGGGCAGCCTGACGAACACGATCGAAGCCGCCCTATTCTGCAACAGCGCAGGGTTGGGCTACTGCCTGGGCGGGACAGCGAATGAAACAGATCAGTCCTCACGGCTTACCACTCATGTCGCGCTGGCCTGCCGACCCGATTTCATTCTTGCAAAGCCCGGCCTGGGAGGCGATGAAGCTTTGATGATCCAGGAAAACGAGATGCGCCGCACGATAGCCATCCTGGAGGCCGCATGAACATCGTAGGCAGCCCCCCTACGGGCCTTCCCCTATCAGCCGGCCAATATGGGCGTGTTTCACTGCAGATCGAGGAAACCTCCCCAGGCAAGCATAGCGGTCACATCGTACTGCCCTGGTCACGCAATGAGTCGGGCTGGGGCACGCTGCGCATTCCCTTCGGCATGGTCGTCAATGGCAATGGCCCGACCGCTTTGCTGACCGGAGCGAATCACGGAGACGAACTGGAGGGCGCGGTTGCGCTGCTGGATTTTTATCAGTCGGTCGATGTGAACGACATCGCCGGCGCCGTACTGCTGGTGCCCATGCTGAACTATCCAGCGTTCCTCGCCGGCCGGCGCTTGTCCCCCATCGACGGCGGCAACATGAACCGCAGCTTCCTCGGCCGCTCCGATGGCACCTTGACCGAACAGATCGCGCACTTCGTGGAAAGCGAACTGATAGAGCGAGCGCAAGCCGTGCTGGATATCCATTCCGGCGGCAGGACAATGATGTTCCATCCCTTTGCCGTTTCACACAAGCTGCCTTGCGAATTGGCGAGCGAGCGGGCACGCCAGGCGTTGCTGGCGTTCGGCGCACCGATCGGGCTGGTGCTGGAAGAACTCGATAGCCGAGGCATGTTGGACGACGCCGTCGAATCGCGCGGCAAGCTGTTTCTTTCAACCGAGCTGGGCGGCGGCGGCTCAACGACGCCTGACAGCCTGCGAATCGCCCGCCGCGGCGTGCACAACTTCCTGGCGCATCTCGGCATATTGCAGGCCGACCCCGTGCCCGCGCCGCAGCCCACGCGCCTGATGACCAATGATGCGTCGGGCTATTTGCTCAGCCAGGAAGAAGGTCTGATCGAGTATGTGGCCGACCTCGGCGATATCGTCAACGAAGGACAAACGCTGGCCCGCCTTTATGACACTCGCTCGCTGGGCGGCAAGCCAAAGGCCTTGCGGGCTCCCGCGTCGGGCATGCTGATCGGCCGCCTGCACGGGGGCTTGGTGCGGTCGGGAGACTTTCTTGCGCTGATCGCCATAGACCTCTGATTTCCCGAGTAACGATTCAATCCACTGTCTACGGAACCGCCCTCATGTCTTTACCTTTTACCAAGCAAGAATACGCGGAACGCGCCGAAAGAGTACGCAACCGGCTGCGCGCTGCGGACATGGACGCGCTGCTGGTCTCCGACCCGGCCAATATTTACTGGCTCACCGGAGCGCAGGACTGGTGCTTTTACACGCCACAATTCGTGGTGATCGCGGCCGACGCCAAGCGCCATCCCGAACCCTACTGGATCGGACGAGCCATGGACGCCTCGGGAGCCAGGCTGTCGTGCTGGATGCGGCCCGGCCAAATCCGCAGCTACCCCGAATCCTGCGTCCAAACGTCGCACGCGCATCCGTCGCTATATGTGGGACGCTTATTCGATGAGCTGGAATTGTCTGACGCCGCGATCGGCTATGAGTCCGACAGCTATTATCTTTCCCCCCGCAGCTTTGCGCAGCTGCGGCACGCACTGCCCAATGCGAGCTTCCATGATGCCGACTTGCTGATCAACTGGCTGCGGGCGATAAAGAGCGAACGCGAAATCTCCTATATGCGCCAGGCTGCTGCAATCGCTCAGGCGGCGATGCAGGCGGCTTACGACATCATCGCGCCGGGCGTACGGCAGTGCGATGTCATCGCCGCGGCCTTGAAAACCCAAATTTCCCCCAATACATCTTTCGGTGGCGATATGACCGGCCTCAGTCCCATCATTCTCGCCGGCGAAAAAGCATGCACCGCCCATCCGGCCTGGACGGACGAGCCGCTGCATGACAATCAAACCATTGCTCTCGAACTCGGTGGCTGCCGCCGCCGCTATAACTGCGGCCTGGCCCGCACCGTCCACATCGGCAAGGCGGTTCCGGACCTCGTACGCCGCACGTCCGACGCCGTGCGCGAAGGGATGGACGCCGTGCTTTCGGCAGCGCGGCCGGGAGTCGTCGCCAGGGACCTGCACACAGCCTGGCAACGAGTACTCACCCGCCATGGTCTATCCAAAGAAAGCCGAATCGGCTACTCCATCGGTGCGGGATTCTGCCCCGATTGGGGAGAGCATACGATCAGCCTGCGCCAGGAAGACACGACGGAACTGCAAGCAGGCATGACGTTCCACGTGATCCTCGGAATGTGGCAGGACGACTGGGGAATGGAGCTCTCCGAGACCATACTGATTACTCCTGATGGCGTCGAATGCCTGACCGAATTCGATCGTGGCATTTTTCTCAAGCATTGACACTCATGAGGACCACGCATGAAAGCTGAGGCCACACACCCGGCGGGGCAACCCGCAGTCATCATGACCGATGTCCACAAATGGTTCGGCGAACATCATGTGCTCAACGGCATCAATCTGACGGTCCATAAAGGGGAGCGCCTCGTGATCTGCGGCCCCTCGGGGTCGGGCAAGTCGACCTTGGTACGGTGCATCAACCGGCTGGAGGCTCATCAGCAAGGCACCATCATGGTGGACGGCATCGAATTGACGGGCGACAGCCGGAACATCGACGACGTCCGCCGCGAAGTGGGCATGGTGTTTCAACAATTCAATCTGTTTCCGCACCTCACCGTGCTGCAAAATTGCATGCTGGCGCCTGTCTGGATACGCAAGGTCCCCAAGAAAGCCGCCCAGGAAATCGCTCTGCACTTCCTGGAGCGGGTCAAGATCCCGGATCTCGCGGATCGCTATCCGGGCCGGCTCTCAGGCGGCCAGCAGCAACGCGTCGCCATCGCACGCGCATTATGCATGACGCCAAAAATCATGCTGTTCGACGAACCCACGTCCGCACTCGATCCGGAAATGGTCAAAGAGGTCCTGGACACCATGTGCTCGCTCGCCGACGAAGGCATGACCATGCTTTGTGTGACGCATGAAATGGGCTTCGCCCGGCAGGTCGCGCACCGAGTCGTTTTCATGGATGCGGGCAGCATCATCGAGGAAAACACGCCCGAGCTTTTCTTCACCCATGCCCGGCATCCGCGTACCCGGACATTCCTGGAGCAGATTCTGTGATCAGCACTTTTCCCGCCCTGGATACCGGCTTGTATCGGGCGCCATGGCAGCCGCTCATGGACCCAGCTACCGGCGAAGCCGTCGCGCACGTCGGTTGGGCGGCCACGCAAGACATGCGAGCCGCCATAGATGCCGCCGAGGGCGCTTTCCCCCTCTGGCGCGGGACGCTGGCTTGCGAGCGAGGCAACGCCTTGAGACGATGGGCCAGCGCGATGCGCCGGAAAAAAACCCAATTGGCCCAGATCATCGTGCTGGAACAAGGCAAGCCCCTTGCCGAGGCGGAAGCGGAAGTGCTCTATGCGGCCGGCTTCAAGCAATCAGGACTTGGCCGCGAGGGGTCTCGCCACGGCATCCAGGAATACATGGAACTGAAATATGTGTGCGTGGGCGATCTGGCCGGATGACGGCCGGAATGGCCACGCGCCAGCGCGGCGTCGCGCATTGCAAACCAACGCCCTATCAAAGGAATCACAATGACCACCTCCGATATCGATAGTATCGCCATGATGGACCGCAGCACCGTCATGCACCCCTTCACGCATCTGAAAAACCATGCAAGCGGCAAAGACGACGGCCCCATCATCATCGATGGCGGACGAGGGATACGCATCACGGATGCCGCCGGCCGCAAGTACATAGACGGATTCGCCGGCCTGTATTGCGTGAACATCGGCTACGGCCGTACGGAAGTCGCGCAAGCCATCGCCGACCAAGCGCGCAAGCTTGCTTATTATCACTGCTATGCCGGGCATACCACCGAAGGCCTGGCACGGCTATCGGACCGGCTCGTGCGCATGGCGCCGGGCCGGATGAGCAAGGTCTTCTATGGGCTCTCGGGTTCGGATGCAAATGAGACCAATATCAAGCTGGTGTGGTACTACCATAACCTGATCGGCAAGCCCAAGAAGAAAAAAATCATTGCGCGCGAACGCGGCTACCACGGCTGCTCCATCGTATCCGGCTCACTGACGGGCCTGAGCTTCTATCACGATTACATGGACCTGCCCGTGTCGGGCATACTGCGCGCGGGCGTTCCGCATCATTACTGGGGCGGGCGCCCGGGCGAATCCGAAGAAGCGTTTTCCGAGCGGCGTGCAGCGGAGCTGGAGGCAATGATACTGCGCGAAGGCCCGGACACCATCGGCGCGTTCATTGCGGAACCGGTGCTGGGCACCGGCGGCATTACCCCGCCCCCATCAGGCTACTGGGACAAGATCCAGGCCGTACTGCGCAAGCATGAAATCTTGCTGATCGCCGACGAGGTCATCACCGGCTTTGGAAGAATAGGAACTCCATTCGGCTCCCATCTATATGGCATGGAACCGGACCTCATCACTTCCGCCAAGGGCCTCACCGCCGCTTACGCGCCGCTGTCGGCCTGCATCATCAGCGAAAAAGTATATGCCGCCATGGAGCAGGCCAGCGACCGTATCGGCGCTTTTTCCCATGGCTATACCTACTCCGGCCATCCTCTGGGCGTGGCCGCCGCCAATGCCGTGCTGGATATCGTCGAACGGGACGGGCTGATCCATTATGCTGCCGAAACGGGGGCCTACTTACAGCAACAGATGCAGCAAGCATTCTCCGGCCTTCCTATCGTCGGAGAGGTACGCGGTGTCGGCATGCTCGCAGCCATTGAGTTCGTGGCAGACCCGGCAAAAAAACTGCGCTTCGACGCCGCGCTCGGCGTGGGCGCACGAATCTCCGCCGCAGTGCGCAAGCGCGGCCTGATCGCACGCGCCATGCCTCACGGCGATATCCTGGGCTTTGCCCCGCCGCTCATCGCCACTCGCGAGGATATCGACGAAATCGTCGCCATCACCAAGGAAGGGATTGCCGAAGTCATGGAGCAGCTCTGAAGCAACCCATCCGGGAACGGAGCGGGGCCGGGGCCCGGCCCCGCCGCCCCGGCCGCCGTCAGCGGCTCATGCCGCGGGCGCTGATGGGCCAGACGGCTTCCACGCGGTCGCCGCGCATGGCGACGACGCAGTCGTGCAGATTGAAAGTGGGGTCGCAGTGGCCGGGGATGAGGCGGACCTTGTCGCCCAGGCGGGGGCCTTGCGCGCCTTCGTCTATGCTGAGCATGCTGTGCTCGTCGTTCACCGCCACGCAGCGCACGCCCTCGTAGCCGACCAGGCCCGGCATGCCGCTTTCGGCGGTGGTGGACTTCAGGCCGACGTCCAGCACGGCGCGGTCGGGGGATGGGGCGCTCATGACGGTGGCGAGCAGGAACAGGCTGTGGCGGAAGGCCAGCGTGTCGTCCCAGTCTATGCCGCCGTAGTCCGTGTCCATGAAGGCATAGGTGCCGGCCTGGATCTCGGTGAAGACGTCGCTCTTGACGTCGAAAGCGGCCGTGCCGGTGCCGCCGCCCGTGACGACCGGGCAGGCGATGCCGGCCTGTTCGAGCGCCTGCAGATGCTTGCGGATCAGCTTGACGGCCTTGTCCCAGGACTTTTGCCGCTGTTCCAGGCTGCGCTTGTGTTGCAGGCCGCCATGGTAGGCCTGGATGCCGGCGAAGCAGACTTGCGGCAGGCGCTCGACCAGCTGCGCCAGCGCGACCAGCTCTTCGGGGGACTGCACGCCGCAGCGCTTCTGGCCGACGTCGATCTCGACCAGTACGCCCACGCTGGCTTTTTCGGCCAGCATGGCGTCGGACAGTTCCTGCGCGGCGCGCGCGTCGTCGACGCAGACGGTGATTTGCGCCTGTTTGGCCAGGCGCGCCAGCAAGGCCAGCTTCTGTGCGCCGACCACTTCATTGCTGATGTGGATGTTGCGGATGCCGGCGGCGATGAAGGGAATGACTTCCGTTACTTTCTGGCAGCAGATGCCGACGGCGCCCAGCGCCAGCTGGCGCAGCGAGATCTCGGGGCAGCGATGCGCTTTCGCGTGGGGGCGGAGTTCGACCCCATGGCGCTCGGCCAGGACCTGCATGGTGCGCAGATTGTCTTCGAAAGCGTCCAGGTCGAGGACCAGCGCCGGCGTATCGACGGCCGACAAGGGGTCGCCCACCCGGGCGATGGGCTGGACACAGAGATCGGCCGGCGCCGCCACGTGTGTATCCGCCAGTGTAAGTGCTCCCATTTCCGTCTCCGTAGTCGGTTTAAACTGTTGGCCTCGCAGGCCGCACGGTAACCCAAGCGTATGTTTGCAGCAACAGGCTGAATTGCCCCTCGTGGTAAATCGGCGTAAAGTCGTCAATAACTTTACCGGTCACGCTTTTTATATTTAGTGTCTTTCGCAAACGGCAACCGGAATCGCATCTCTATGTTCGATATATTGGTTTATTTGTTCGAAACCTACTATACACCGCAAGCCTGTCCCGAAGCGGATGTATTGGCCCATAAGCTTGCCGCGGTCGGTTTCGAGCACGAAGACATCGACGAAGCGCTAGGCTGGCTGCATGGCCTGGCCCAATCCACCGAGCAATGCGGCCAACTGGCGCATGCCCCCCAGCGCAACAGCACCCGCGTCTTCACCAGCGACGAATACCATCACCTGGGCACCCAGGCCATCGGTTTCATCACCTTCCTGGAGAACTCGGGCGTGCTGCCGCCCGCGCTGCGCGAAATCCTGATCGAACGCGCCCAGGCCACCAGCGAATCCCCGATTTCGCTGGCCAAGATCAAGATCATGGCGCTGATCGTGCTTTGGAGCCAGGAAGCCGAAGTCGACCACCTTGTATTCGAAGAGCTACTGGCCGACGATCACACCCGCTTGTCGCACTGAACCACAGGGCGCATGGCATTTTCCGCAAGCAAGAGTACCGTTCCATACCGGGGGCGTTTTGCCCCCAGCCCAAGCGGGCCGCTGCACAACGGTTCACTGCTGGCCGCCATGGCCAGCTATCTGGACGCCCGGGCCCGCCATGGCGAATGGCTGCTGCGCATCGAAGACATCGACACGCCGCGCGTGGTGCCGGGCGCGGACCGATACATCATGCAACAACTCCAGGCCCTGGGCATGCGCTGGGACGGCGAGCCCGTCTGGCAGTCGCAGCGGCTTCCCCTGTACCAGCAAGCCTTCGACGCCCTGGCCGCGCACGATCGCGTCTATGGCTGCGCGTGCACGCGGCAGGAACTGCCCCCCGAAGGCCCGTATCCCGGAACCTGCCGCCATGGCCTGCCCGCGGGCCGGCGCACGCGCGCCTGGCGCTTCCGCGTCCTGCCCGGCATCGAGCGCTATACGGATCGCTGGTACGGGCCCCAGGAGCAGGACGTGCTGGCCGCAACGGGCGATTTCATCATCAAGCGGGCCGACGGCTTGTGGGCCTATCAACTGGTGGTGGTGGTGGACGATGGCGACCAGGGCATCACGCATATCGTCCGCGGCGCCGACCTGCTGGAGTCCACGGCGCGGCAGCGGGTGCTGGCGCGCGCGCTGGGGCTACGGTATCCGGAAGTGATGCACGTCCCGCTGCTGTGCGATGAGACGGGCCGCAAGCTGTCCAAGCAGAACCATGCCGCCGCGATGGATCTGAGCGACCCCGTCCTGACGCTGAACAGGGCGTGGCAGGCCCTGGGCTTCGAAGCGCTGCCCGTTCCCGACTGCCGGGCATTCTGGGCCGCCGCGGTGGGGCATTGGGCCGCCCGCTTCGGCGAGCGGCACTGGCCTTAGGCGTCCGGCCCCAGTGGCCGCAAGTCCTGATCCAGCAAGCGCCGCAGCAGCCCCGTGCCGTGGCTTCCCACCCGGATTTCACCATAGCGCGCGGACGCATAGTGGTCGGCCTGGCCTTCCGGAAAGAACCAGGCGTCGGTGACGATGCGCACTTCGTGATTGCGCAGGCGGAATTCCAGCAGCACGCTGCCGTCCGGCAACGGGTCGCCGCCTGCGTCACGGTCCGCCAGCATGCCCGCCAGCCGCCAGACGCCCTGCGCGTCGGGGCGCAAGATCATGAAGCCGCCACGCCGGGCATTGACGGCCCGCGCCTCCGGCGTGGCGCCATCCCGCAGCGCATTGCGCAACTGCTCCGCCGGTTCGAAACGCAAGGCCATGTAGTCGCCCTGCATCAGCGATCGCGGGTCGACGGGCGCCAGCGCCAGCACGACCGTCGCCCCATTCCTCAGGATGCCTTCCCGCTGCCGGATCCCGGCATTGACGACGGCCAGAATCAGCAGCAGCCCGGCCACCAGCCCGACGGAGCCGCGCAGGACGGGCCGCCGCGGCGCCCCATGCGCCGCCCGATCCTCTTTGCCCGGCGGCTCGAGGACATGCCCCAAGGCAAGGCCTGCCAGCGCCAGCCAGCCGCCGGTCAGCGCCAGCACCAGGGACTTCTGCAGCAGGGTGGAATCCAGCATGTAATAGAAACGGCTCAAATAGGCCAACAGGCCCAGGACGGCGAAGGCCAGCAGGCTGCGGCTGCCGAAAGCCCGGGCCAGCACCAGCCACAACAGCGCCATGGACACGCCCGGCGCGCCCATCCAGCCCACGGACGCCAGCGCCAGCGCCGCCGGCGCCGCCGGCCTGAGAGCCGGAGGCACCCCCGGGGCGCGCCACAGAACCGCCGCCAGCACGCACACGGGCAGCGCCGCGCAGGCAAGCCATAGAAGCGCGACTTCCGGAGCACCGCCCCAGGCGGACGACAGGCCGAACACGGCCGGTGCGGGCGCCGTCCAGGCCAACAGCTGGACGACGCAGCTCAAGGCCCACGCCAGCGGCATCACCCCCCAGCGGCGGCGCTGCTGCCCGATGGCCCATGCCAGAACGGCCGCCACCGCCAGCCACCACAAGCGGAAATAAGCGGGCAAGGCGCCGGACAGGGACGCGCCGCCGTCCAGCAGGCCCGGCACAGCGGCGCCCTCCGGCCAGCCCAGGACGAGAAGCGCGACGAGGACGGCGAAGGCGCAAAGAAAACGCAGGACGGCATTGCCCGCCAGGCGGTACATGGCCAGGCCATAGGCCAGGATGAGACCGCCGCGCGCAACGGCGGCCGGATCATCGAGCGCATACAGGCCGCCCACGCTCATGAATACGCCCGCCGCGCCCAGCACCAGCCCGGCCTCCTGCGCCAGGCGCCCCGGCTTTGCGCGCGCCAGGACGATGCCGGCGGCGCTGGCGCACAGCCCCGCCGCCCAGGCGGTGCCCGCGTCCGCCCCCAGCGTGATGAAAATGAAGACGACCAGCAGGGCGGCGGTGAACGCCATGGTGCCCAGCCGGAACAGGCTGATGAACCAGGGGAAGGACTGGTCCGTGTCCGGCGCCCCATCAGGCTCCCGGTCCGCGCGCCAGAGGCGCAGCAAGCGGTGCACGCCCAGCCCGGCCACGGCGGTCAGCGCCAGGACGACGCCGAGCAGCGCCGCTTCCGACCGGATGGACGACAGCAGCGCCACGGCGAACAGCGCGAACGCCGCCAGGCCGGCCAGCGCCACCATGGCCAGGTCCGGCTTGCGGACGGAATACAGGTAATTGGCCGCCGCCGCGAGCAAGCCGCCCAGCCCCATCAGGCGCCATGCCGCGAAATCGGCGTCCAGCACCGCGAGCTGGGCCGCGAGCAGCCAGCCCCCCGCCGTCATGAGCAATGCGCGCGGCCCGATCCGCCAGGCGTCGCCCAGCCTGCCGGCCGCCGCCTCCCACAGCGCCAGCAGCAAAATATTCAAGCCCGCCAGCAAAATGCCGCCCGCCGCCGGCGTGTCGCCCAGAATCGCCCCGAACACGCCCGAGCCGAATATGCCCAGGTAAAGCGCCGCCGCCACGTTCGCCAGGCACGCGCACAGCAGGCCCAGGAATACGCCCGGACGGGCCAGGAGCCAGGGAATCAACAAAAGCGCCCACAGCAGGAAGAGCTGCCAGGAATCGGCGCCGGTCTGATATATTTGGCCGAAAAGCGCCAGCAGCCCGCCGGTGGCGACGGCGGCCAGGTCCAAGGCCAGAACAGGCGAAGGCGGGCCCGAAATCTGCCTGCCGCCAATCACCCGCCCCGCGGCGGGGGGCCGGGCCGGGCGGCACGCCGCCAGCAGCAGGCCCGCCAGCAGGATCTGCGCGCCGGCCAGCTTCTGGAAAGCCGTGGCGTGTTCCCAGTTGGCGGCAACCCAGCATATGCCGGCCGCCCCCAGCAGCAGGCAGCCCAGCGCCAAGGCCGTTTTCCGCAGGAAGTCCGGCCAGCGGGCCCAGGCTGGGAAAGCGGATTTATCACCCTCGACTTGCATAGTGCGTTTCTCACCTCGTATTATCCGCGCTATTGCTGCTGAAATGCAGTTATTGGAATCACATGACTAAAACGCTCATTATTGCCGAGAAGCCTTCGGTGGCCCTGGATATATCGCGCGCCCTGGGTGGGTTCACCCGGGAAGGCGACTATTTCGAAAGCGATCGCTATGTGCTGGCCTCCAGCATCGGCCATCTGCTCACCCTGGTCGCCCCCAACGACCCTGTCCGTGGCAAATGGAGCTTTACGCATCTTCCCGTCATTCCTCCCAAATTCGAGCTCGGCCCCACCGACAAGCGTTCGGCGGAACGCCTGAAACTGCTGGTGAAGCTGCTCAAGCGCAAGGACGTCACCGCCGTCATCAACGCCTGCGACGCGGGCCGCGAGGGCGAGCTCATTTTCCGCTACATTCTGCAATACTCCGGGGTGAACAAGCCCGTCCAGCGGCTGTGGCTGCGCTCCATGACGCAAGCCGCCATACGCGAAGCCTTCGAAAACCTGCGCGATGACGCCGCCATGAAGCCGCTGGAGGCCGCCGCGCGCTCGCGCGCCGAAGCCGACTGGCTGGTGGGCATCAACGGCACCCGCGCCATGACGGCCTTCAACAGCAAGGACGGCGGTTTTTTCAAGACGCCGGTGGGCCGGGTGCAGACGCCGACGCTGGCCATCGTCAATGAACGCGAAGAACGCATCCGCAGCTTCGTGCCCCGCGACTACTGGGAAGTGCATGCCACGTTCGTGGCCGCCGGCGGCCTGTATGCCGGCCGCTGGTTCGATCCCAAGTTCGCCAAAGACGAACGCGACCCCGAAAAGCGCGATTCCCGGCTCTGGTCGCGCAACGCCGCCCAGACCATCGTCACAGCCTGCCTTGGGCAACCCGGGCACGTCACGGAAGAATCCAAGCCCTCGACGCAAATCTCGCCCGCGCTGTTCGACCTGACCTCGCTGCAGCGCGAAGCCAACTCCCGCTTCGGGTTTTCGGCCAAGACCACGCTGGCCCTGGCGCAAACCCTGTACGAACGCCACAAGGCGCTGACCTACCCGCGTACCGATTCACGCTATCTGCCCGAAGACTATCTGCAAACGGTGCAGCACACCATGGAAGCCTTGGCCGAAGGCGGGTCCTCGGCGGCCGCCGGCGTCCGGCCCTTCGCTGCGACCATCTGCAAGCAGAAATGGGTCAAGCCCAACCGGCGCATCTTCGACAACAAGAAGGTGTCCGACCACTTCGCCATCATCCCCACGCTGCAGATTCCGCGCGAACTGAGCGAGGCCGAAGGCAAGATCTACGACCTGGTCGCCAAGCGCTTCCTCGCCGTGTTCTTCCCCGCCGCCGAATTCAGGCTCACCACCCGCATCACCGAGGTATCGGGGCACCATTTCAAGACGGAGGGCAAGGTCCTGGTGTCTCCCGGCTGGCTGGCCATCTACGGCCGCGAGGCCCAGGGCGACGACGCCAACCTGGTGCCGGTCGCCGAAGGGGAAAAAGTCAAGACCGAGGACGTCCAGGTGAAGGACCTGGTCACCAAGCCGCCCGCCCGCTACACCGAAGCCACGCTGCTTTCCGCCATGGAGGGCGCCGGTAAGCTGGTGGACGACGAAGCCCTGCGCGAAGCCATGTCGGAACGCGGCCTAGGCACGCCCGCCACCCGGGCGGCCATCATCGAAGGCCTGCTGAACGAAGGCTATCTGCGGCGCGAAGGGCGCGAGCTCGTTCCCAGCGCCAAGGCCCGGCAGCTCATGACCCTGCTTTCCGGGCTGGGCGTCAACGAACTGACCTCGCCCGAGCTCACCGGCGACTGGGAACACCGGCTCAAGCAGATCGAGCAGCGCGAACTCGACCGCGACGCCTTCATGCGGGAAATCGCCCAGATGACGCAGGTGATCGTGAAACGGGCGAAGGAATACGAACGCGACACCGTGCCCGGCGACTACGCCACCCTGTCGACGCCCTGCCCCAAATGCGGCGGGGTGGTCAAGGAAAACTACCGCCGCTACGCCTGCACCCAGTGCGATTTCTCCATCGGCAAGCACCCGGGCGGGCGCACCTTCGAAATCCCCGAAGTGGAAGAATTGCTGTCCAAGCGGCAGCTCGGCCCCCTACCCGGCTTCATCAGCAAGATGGGGCGTCCCTTCTCCGCCCTGCTGCGCATCACCGACGAATACAAGCTCGAGTTCGATTTCGGCCAGAAAGAAGACGAAGACACCGAACCGGTCGACTTCTCGGGCCACACGCCCGTGGGCGACTGCCCCAAGTGCGGGCACAAGGTCTATGAATACGGCATGAATTATGTGTGCGAGAAATCCGTGGGCCCCGACAAGACCTGCGATTTCCGCAGCGGCAAGATGATTCTGCAGCAGGAAATTTCGGCGGAACAAGCCCGGAAACTGCTCAGCGAGGGCAAGACCGACCTGCTGGACGGCTTCGTATCCAGCCGCACGAACCGCAAGTTCAAAGCGTATCTGGTCAAGCAGCCCGACGGCAAGATAGGCTTCGAATTCGAACCCCGCGCCGAAAAGGCCGGGACGAAAACCGCGGCGAAAACCGCCACGGCCGCCAAGGCGGCAAGCAAGACGGCCGAAAAAGCGGCGCCCAAGAAGGCGGCAACCAAGACCGCGACCAAGGCGGCGCCCAAGAAAGCCGCGGTCAAGAAGGCCGCCGTGAAGAAGGCGCCGGCAAAAAAGGCGGCCGGCAAGACTGCCGCCAAGAAGGCCGCCACGGCCACCGCGAACATCGATTCCTACGACGACGACCCACCGTTCTGACCGGGCGGCCGGGGCCCCTCGGCTTCCACGGGCGGCGGGCCGCCGCCTATCAGTGTTTTCCCTAGTTTGGCATCCTGCCCTGGTCCTCGTAGAATCCTTGAACTTACCGATCGTTCGGTAAGTTCAAGGATTCTACCCGCCCGCTATTCCCCACGCCAGTAAGGAGACAAATGAATACTCTCTTGCACGCCGTCGTGGCGCTCGCCGCCTCGATGAGCGCCGTCCTGCCGTCCGCCGCCGGCGCCGACGCCGGCTATCCCGACAAACCCATCCGCCTGGTCGTGCCCTTCGCCCCCGGCGGCGGCGCCGACTATAGCGCCAGGCGCTTCGCCCAGCCCTTGTCCGAGGCCCTGAAGCAGCCCATCATCATCGACAACGTGCCCGGCGCGGGCGGATCCATGGGCGCCAACAAAGTCGCCAAAGCCGCGCCGGACGGCTACACCCTGCTGTACACCACGCCCGGCCAGCAGATGACCGCGCCCTATCTGATCGAGAATCTGCCCTACGACGCTTTCAAGGACTTGCGCCCCGTCAGCCAGCTCACCGCCGGCACCAACGTGCTCGTCGTCAACAAAGACTTCCCCGCCCGGTCGGTGCGGGAACTGATCGACCACGTCAAGAAGAACCCCGGCACGGTCAATTTCGCCAGCTCCGGCATAGGTTCCACCAGCCATCTGGCGGGCGAACTGTTCAAGAAAATGGCCGGCGTGGACATCGTCCACGTGCCCTACCGCGGCTCGGCGATCGCGGCCGCGGACGTCATCGGCGGCCGCGTCGAAATGTCCATCGACACCTTGAGCGTCTACCTGCCGCATATCCAGTCGGGCGCCGTGCGGGCATTGGGCGTTTCCACACTGGAACCCAATCCCATCATTCCCGACGTCCCGCCCATCGCCAAAACCCTGGACGGCTTCGAAGCGTCGCCGGTGAATTACATCAGCGCCCCCGGCGGCACGCCGGAGCCGATCATCAAGAAGCTCAGCGAGGCGATCATCGCGGTGGCCGAGGATCCGGCCCTGCGGGCCAACTTCGCCTCCACCGGCTCCAGGCTGGCCGGCAGCACCCCCGCGGAAATGGAAGCGCTGGTCCGCAGCGAGCAGAAGCGCTGGAAAGAGGTGATAGACAGCGCCGGCATCGCCGTGACGAACGCCAAATGAATCGAACCCCCACATTCATGCAACAGGAGCATTCATGAACAGACTCTTCAAGCAACTGAGGCTGGCCGGCGCCGTGATCGGGCTTGCCTGCGCCGTGTCCACCGCCCACGCGGAAACCTATCCCGACCGTCCCGTGACCATCATCGTGCCGTACGCGCATGGCGGCGTGACCGATCTGTATGCGCGCTCCATCGGCGATTACCTGGGCCGCCACTGGAACACCCAGGTCATCGTCGACAACAAGGGCGGCGCCGGCACCATGATCGGCACCCAGCACGTCAGCCGCGCCAAGCCCGACGGCTACACCATCCTGCTCACCAGCTATGCCTTCACGTCCAACCCGATATTGCGCAAGGACCTGAACTACGACCCCGCTTCGTTCGAGCCCGTCATGCTGCTGGGCAACAGCCGCAGCATGCTGGTCGTGAACAGCCAGAGCGAGCTGAAGACCCTGGACGACGTCATCGCCAAAGGCAAGCAATCGCCCGGCAACCTGAAATTCGCCTCGTCCGGCAACGCGTCCAGCCCCCATATCGCGGCCGAACTGTGGGCCAAGGAAGTCGGCGTGACCATCACCCATGTCCCATACAAGGGCACGGCGCCGGCCATGAACGATCTGTACGGCGGGCTGGTGGACGGCATTTTCGACGGCCCCAGCTCCATCAACAGCGTCCGCGCCGGCCGGCTGCGCGCGCTGGGCATCGCCCACGACACCCGGCACCCCGCCGCACCCGAAGTCCCCACCTTCAAGGAGCAGGGCATAGACCTGGTCTTCGGCAGCTGGTTCGGCTTCCTGGCGCCCAAGGGCACGCCCCAGCCCGTTCTTCAGAAAATCAACCGGGGCCTGAACGATGCGATCAAGGACCCGCAGGTGCGCGGCGTGCTCGACAAGGCGGGCTTGTTCGTGTCGGGCGGCACGCCCAAGGAATTCGCCGATTTTCTGGCGTATGAATCAAAGCGCCTGCAAGGTCTGGTGGATGCCGGCGTGCAGTTGGTCGTCCAATAGCCCACCATGGAAGCAAACGTGATGAATTTCAAGCATATAGAAGTCGAGAAGCAGGATGGCGTGGCCATCGTCTACCTGAACCGCCCGCCCGTCAACGCGCAGAACGCCGAGCTGCGGGCGGAACTGATCGGCGCATTCGACGCCTTCAACGACGACGATGACGTACGCTGCATCGTCCTGACCGGGCGGGGCGACGTCTTCTCGGCCGGCGCCGACATCTCCGAGCGCCCCGCCATCAAGAAACGCGGCCCGGGCGCCTATTGGAACCACAACCGCCTGGTGCGCGAGGCCTCGCTCTCGATCGCCGACTGCAGCAAACCGGTGATCGCCGCCGTCAACGGCCCGGCCATCGGCGCCGGCTTCGGCCTGATGGCCGCCTGCGACATCTGGATCTGCTCCGACAACGCCTATGTGTCCATGCCGGAGATCAACGTGGGCCTGGCCGGCGGCACCGCGCTGCTGCAGCGCGTGTTCGGCAAGTCGCGCGCGCGCCGCATGTTCTATACCGGCATGAAGGTTTCCGCCGACGAGCTCTACCGCGTCGGCCTGATCGAAGCCAGCCTGCCGCGCGAGGAATTGATGCCTTACGCGCTGGATCTGGCGCGCGAAATCGCCGGCAAGGCGCCCCTGGCGCTGCAATACGCCAAGCAGGCGGCCCAGGTCACGCTGTCGATGCCGCAGCGCGAAGGCTACCGCTACGAACAGAACATCACGGTCGCACTGTCCAATACGGAAGATGCGCAGGAAGCCCAGCGGGCCTTCCTGGAAAAGCGCCGCCCTCAATACAAGGGGCGTTGACATGCGGCATGCACTGAACGAGCGCTTCCTGTCCTTGCCCTCCAGCGGCAATGACGAAACGGGAAAGTACCTGGAATTCCAGAACGAAGTCCGCCAATTCGCGCAACGGAACTGCCCGGACGACATCCGCGAGAAAGTCAGGAACGGCGAAAAGGTCACGCGCCCCGTCTACAGCCGGTGGCAGCAGATCCTGTGCAAGCAGGGCTGGGCCGCGCCCAGCTGGCCCAAGGAGCACGGCGGCACCGGCTGGGATCTGCGGCAGCGCATGATCTTCGAAGAGGCCATCGCCGACTTCGACTGCCCGCCGCTGTACCACCACGGCCTGGGCCATATCGGCCCGGTCATCATGCATTTCGGCACGCCGGAGCAAAAGGCGAAGTACCTGCCCCGCATCATCGACACCTCGGACTGGTGGTGCCAGGGCTATTCCGAGCCCAATTCAGGGTCGGACCTGGCTTCGCTGCAGACGCGAGCGGAGCGCCACGGCGACCATTACGTAGTCAATGGCCAGAAGATCTGGACCTCGCACGGCCACGAAGCCAATATCATCTACCTGCTGGTGCGCACGTCGCGCGAAGCCAAGAAGCAGGACGGCATCTCGCTGCTGCTGGTCGACATGGACACGCCGGGAATCACCGTGCGCCCCATCGAGACCATAGACGGCTGGCATCACGTCAACGAAGTCTTCTTTGAAAACGTGCGGGTGCCGGCGGATCGCCTGGTGGGCGAAGAAGGCAAAGGCTGGAACTGCGCCAAGTATCTGCTGGAACGCGAGCGCCTGCCGCCGGCCAGCGTCGCCCAGCTGGTGCGCCAGTGGCGCCGGGTCGCGCATCTGCTCTGGGACAGCCGGCGGGAAAACGCCCGCGACCGCGACTATGCCGCGCTGGACCAGCGCATGCTCATGCTGGCCGCGCAGATCAAGGGCGCGCGCGAAATGCTGGCGTCGGCCATCGACGACATGATGCAAAAGCGCCCCCTGGGCGCGAAGCCTTCGGCCCTGAAGCTCATGTGCAGCCTGGTGGCCCAGGCGCTGACGGAAGTGGCCCTCCGGGTCACCGGGCCGGCAGCCACGCAGCGCTTCCTGACGGAGCAGGGCGGCCAGACCGACGCCGGCCTGTGGCTGCAGAACTATCTGTTCACCCGCTCGAAGACCATCGCCGGCGGAACGACGGAAGTCCAGCGCAATGTCGTCGCGCGTGAATTGCTAGGAGCATGATCCATGGCTTTTGAACCAGCAGTTGTTTTTCCGGGCGTCCTGTTCGACGGCGCCGAACGCTACGCCAAGGATGTGTCCGCGGCGACTCCCGCTTCGTCCATCATCCAGGAGATGGGCTGGGGCGGCACCCTGATCCCCGAGGCGGAGGGCGGCTACGGCGGCCGCTTCAACGACCTCGGATCCCTCATCGAAGGCATGGCGGCGCGCGCCGTCAACCTGCCCGTCATGACGCGTTGCGGCATCGTGCCCGCCATGCTGGGCGCGGCGCCGGCGAACGCGGCCGTCGAGCGGCTGCGGGCGCAAATCGCCGCCGGCGAGGCCTGCGTCGAATTCGCCGGCCCGCTGAGCCGGCGTGAAAGCGGGACCGCGCCCACGCTGTCTTCGGCGGCGGGCGCCCCGGTCCTCGCGGGCAGCCTGGAGCCCGTCGAGCTGACGGACGAATGCACCCACATCCTGTTCAACGCCGTCGACGCCGCCACGGAGGAAGCCCTGGTCATCCTGCTGGATGCCCAGGCGCCGGGCGGACGGACGGCGTCCTACGTCACCGTCGAGGGCCGCAGCGTCCGGCGCCTGGACCTGAACGGCTGCACGCCGGCCGGCGTCGGCATACTGGCCCGCGGCGCCGCCGCCACGGCCATGCAGTCCGCCGGCTGGCGCATCGCCCAGGCGGCGGTGGCCGCCGACATCGTGTGCACCATGAACTACGCGCTCGCCGAGACGCTGCGGTATCTGCAGGAAAGAAAACAGTTCGGACAGGCGCTGGCGCAATTCCAGGTGCTGCGCCATGACGCCGCGAAGCTGTACGTGACCTTCGAAAGCTGCAAATGCCTGCTGATGTCGTCCCTGCGCTCGCTGGACGGCGCAAAAGGCGCCGCCGAAAGCGCGGCGGCATTCGACCTGCTCGGCCTGTACGTGCGCGAACAGGCGATAGAATTCGCACAGGCGGTCATCCAGCTGCACGGCGGCATGGGCATGACGCGGGAAACCCTGGCGGCCCGCATGGCCACGCGCCTGATCGCGCTGGCTTTCCGCTACGGGGACGCCTGCAGCCACGTGAAGGCGCTGGGCGAATTTCAGGGAGCGGCCGGCCAATGAACCAAGCAGCAATGGAGGTCCACGCCCTGGACCCCTTCTTCAATCCACGATCCGTCGCCATCATCGGCGCCTCGTCCGACCCGTCCAAGCTGGGCGGCAGGCCCATCCGCTTCCTGCGCGCAGCGGGCTACGCCGGCCGGATCTACCCGATCAACACGCGCTCGGAGACCGTGCAAGGGCTGCAAGCCTATCCGACGCTGGCCGACATCCCGGGCGAGGTCGATCAGGCGCTGATCATCGTTCCCGCGTCGGCCGCGCCCGATGCGCTGCGGGCTTGCATCGCCAAGGGCATCAAGGCCGTTCAGGTGCTGAGCTCGGGTTTCGCCGAAGAAAGCGAAGAGGGCCGCCTGCGCCAGGAAGAGATGTCCGCCCTAGCCGCGCGCCATGGCGTGCGCCTGCTGGGTCCGAACTGCCTGGGCATCGTCAGCGTGCGGAACCGCTATTTCGCCACGTTCTCCACCGCCCTCGAAGCGCTCGTTCCACAGCCGGGCGGCATCAGCTTCGCCACGCAAAGCGGCGCCTTCGGCTCCTGCGCCTATGCCCAGGCGATCCAGCGCGGACTGGGCATCGCCCGCATCGTGGCGACCGGGAACGAAGCGGACATCGACGTCACGGAATGCATCGACTTTCTGGCGTCGGACCCCGAGACCCGCGTCATTTGCGCCGCCATCGAAGGCTGCCGGGACGGCAACCGGCTGCGCCGCGCCCTGCTGAAGGCGGCCGCGGCGGGCAAGCCGGTCATCCTGATGAAAGTGGGCAGTTCGGCCACCGGCCAACAGGCCGCCGCCACCCACACCGGCGCGATCGCGGGCGACGACAAGATCTTCGACGTCGTGTGCCGGGAATGCGGCGCCTGGCGGGCGCAATCCATCGAAGAAATGCTGGACATCGCCTATGTGCGCAGCCAGCTTGCCGAGCCCGCGAACGACCGTGCCAACATCATCACCGTGTCCGGCGGCATCGGCGTCCTGATGGCGGACGACGCGGAACGCCACGGCGTCGCCGTCCCCGCGGCGGCGCCGGCGCTGCAGGCCCGGATACGCGGCATCGTGCCCTTCCTGGTGGGCGTGAATCCGCTGGACACCACGGCACAGATCGGCGCCATCAAGCGCGGCATACCGGACCTGGCCGAACTCGTCATCCAGGAAACCGATTGCGCCACGCTGTTCCTGTACCTGGCGCAGATTCCTTGCGACCCGCGCCGCTTCGTGCCCCTGCTGGCGGACCTCGCCGAACTGCGCCGGAAGTACCCGGACCGCCTGCTGGTGCTGATCGGCCCGTCGGACGACGAGATGCGCCGGCAGCTGGAGGCGCAGGGCCTGGTCATCTTCTCCGATCCCGGCCGCGCAATGCGCGCCGTCGGCGCGCTGTGCGAGATCGCGCGGCGGCGGGCTTCGCTGCATCCCGGCCTGCCCGATCCCGGCCGCCGGGCGCGGCGGACGGACGTGGCGGTCGATCCGCGCGCCGGCTCCTTGAACGAGATGCAGGCCAAGCGGCTGCTGTCGGAATACGGCTTGCCGGTGCCGCCGGAAGCCCTATGTCGAACGGAAGCCGAGGCCGTCGCCGCGGCACAGCGGCTAGGCTACCCCGTGGTCGCGAAAATCGTCTCGCCGGACATCCAGCACAAGACCGAATTCGGCGGCGTGGTCCTGGACCTGGCCGACGCGGATGCGGTGCGCCGGGCTTTCGGCGCCCTGATGGGCAAGGCCGCCGCGCTGCCCGGCTCGCCCCGGATCGAGGGCGTGCTCATTGCGCCCATGATCCGCAAAGGCACCGAAACCATTCTGGGCATCCATGTGGATCCGATCTTCGGTCCCATGGTGATGTTCGGCCTGGGCGGCGTGGCCGTGGAATTGTTCCGCGACGTGGCCTTCGCCTCGGTGCCGCTCTCGCCCGCCCGCGCCGAACAATTGATCCGTTCGGTCAAGGCCTCGCAACTGCTGTTCGGATGGCGCGGCCGGCCCGCCCAGGATGTCGGCGCGCTGACCAGGGCGCTCATGGGCCTGTCGGACTTCGCGCAGGACTGGGCGCAAGTCCTGGAGGGCGTGGACGTCAATCCCTTCGTGGTGCTCGACGAGGGCGCCGCCTGCCTGGACGCGGTGGTTTCCTGCAACGCGGCCTCCTGAAGCCGGGAGCGATGGCTGCGCGGGCCTGCCTGACCCGCGCAGCCACCTTCTATAATCCGGGCGTACGGCAGTCTTTCGAGGAGCATGCCCTAACCCATTCACGAGGCCCGTTTCATGGCGGCAAGAGACCCCGATCGTCGACACAAAATCATTGAAGCGGCCCGCCGCATATTCGCCCGCCATGGTTACGAGGGCGCGTCGATCAGCATGATCGCCGCCGAAACCGGGCTGACCAAAGCGGCCCTGTATCATCACTTCACCAGCAAGGAAGCCATCTACCGCGCCAGTTCGCGAACCGGCATGGACGAGCTGCTGATGGAGGTCGGCAACGCGCTGGACAAGACGGGGCCGCACCCCATAGACCGCCTGCGCGCTTACATGCACGCTTCGGCCGCCCGGTTCGAAAGAAATCAGGACAGCTGGATGTCTGGCTCGGCGATTTTCTGGACGACGCATTCCAGCGAGACGCGGTCCGAGGTCCTGCGGGTGCGGGATGAGTACGAAGGTGTACTGAAGGACATCATCCACGAGGGCATGGCGTCGGGCGTGTTCCGGAAGGACATCGACGTCGATCTATCCAGCAAGTTCCTGCTGTCCATCGTGAATCAGCTGCCTCGGTGGTACCGGAAGGGGGGGAAGTACAGCGCGGTGGAGATCATAGACATCTATCTGGACACCTACCTGAACGGGGTGCTCGACACCGCCCGCACCCCATGCCTCACCGCCCGTACACCAGTTCCTTGAAGAACAGGGAGATCTCCGGCACGTAGGTGATCACCATCAGGCAGGCCACGACCACCGCCACGAACGGCAATAGCGGCCGGATCAAGCGTTCTATGGACAGATTGGCGACCGCGCAGGCCGCGAACAGATTCACGCCGAAAGGCGGCGTGACCATGCCCAGCGCCAGATTGACCACCATGATGACCCCGAAGTGCGCGGGATCGACCCCGAACTGCATGGCCACGGGCAGCAGCAGCGGCGCCAGCACCACGATGGACGCCGACGTCTCGATGAACATGCCGATGATGAACAGCGCCACGTTCACGCCCAGCAGGAACGTGTACTTGTCGCTGAAGAGCTGGCCCAGCCAATCGCCCAGCGCGGCGGGAATGCCGGCCCGGTTCAGCAGGAACCCGAACACGCCCGCGTTCGCGATCACGAACATGATCACCGCCGTCGAAATCACCGAACGATGCAGCGTGTGCGACAGCGACGAGAACGTGATCTTCCGGTACACGAAAATGCCGACCGCCAGCGCATAGACCACCGCCACCGCCGACGCCTCGGTCGGCGTGAAGATGCCGCCGTAGATGCCGCCCAGGATGATGACGGGCATCAGCAGCGCGAGCCAGGAACGCTTGAACGCCCGCCACAGCGCGAGCCTGCCGTCGCCGTCGTGCTTGCCATAGCCGTGCCGGCGGGCATACAGCCATACATAGACCATGAGCGCGCCGCCGATGAGCAGGCCCGGCCCGATGCCGGCGATGAACAGTTCGCCCACCGAGGTGTCCGTGGCCACCGCGAACAGGATCATGGGGATGGACGGCGGTATGATCACGCCCAGTTCGGCGGCCGACGCCTGCAGCGAGGCCGCGAAGGGCTTGGGGTAGCCGTGCTTGACCATGGCCGGGATGAGGATGGCGCCGACGGCGAAGGTGGTGGCCACGCTGGAGCCCGCCACCGCGGCGAAGATCATGCAGGTCAGCACGCAGCTGCAGGCCAGGCCGCCCTGCACGCCGCCCACCATGCTCTTGGCGAAGTCCACCATGCGTTCGGAGATGCCGCCGGCTTCCATCAGGTTGCCGGCCAGAATGAAGAAGGGCACCGCCACCAGCGGGTATTTGTCGAGCGCCGCGTAGATTTGCTGCGCGATCACCAGCCAGGTCATCTGGCCGTCGTACGCCACCCCCAGCATGCTCGCCAGGCCGATGGACACCGCCACCGGCACCGACAGCGCGAAGAACAGCAGCATCGAAACGACCATCAACTGGGACATAGTCCTTCCACGTTCACGTCAGATCACGGTTTCGTCGACCGTGGCCGTCTGGCGCGGGCCTTCGGCCCAGTGCGCCAATACGGCGGCCATGGCCAGGACGGCCCCGATGGGGATGGCGATATACACCCAGGAAATGGAGATGTCCAGGCTGGGCATGGTCTGGAAGCGCACGCGCCAGGTCATCTGGCCGCCGACCCAGGCCATGAAGCCCAGGAAGCACAGGCAGATGGCGAGGATGAGGTGCTCGAGGCGGCGCTTGTTGCGGCCTTTCAGGAAGCCGTGCAGCATTTCGACGCTGAGCATGGCGCCTTGCCGGAAGGCCAGCGAAATGCCCAGCATCACCGTCCAGATCAGCGATGCGCGCGTCCAGGCTTCGCTCCAGTCGGCCGGCGACTGGAGCACGAAGCGCGCCACCACCTGATAGAAGCCCGCGACCACCGCGGAAACGATCAGCAGCTGGGCCACCGCCGACACCAGTCGGAACAAGCCGCGGTCCAGGAGGCGAAGGGCCGACATGATGCGGTCGCTTTACTTGGTGTTGCGGATGGACTCGACCAGTTCCTTGCCGAACTGCTTGTAGTATTGCGGGTAGACCGGTTCCACGGCCTTCTGGAAGGCGGCGTGGTCGACGGTGTTGACCTGCATGCCCTGCTTCTTGACCTCTTCTATGCCGCTTTTTTCGACCTGGTCGACATAGGCGCGCATGGCGACGGCCGCGTCGTGCCCGGCCTTCTTGAAAGTGGCCTTGTCGGCGGCGGACAGGCCGTCATAGACGGCCGGGGACATGAGCACCAGCGCCGGCCCATAGACGTGCGAGGTCAGGGACAGGTATTTCTGCAATTGCGGCAGCTTGGCCGAAACGATGACGGACATGGGGTTTTCCTGGCCGTCGATCGTGCCCTGCTGCAGCGCCGTGGCGACCTCGGGCCATGCCATGGGCGTGGCCAGCACGCCCAGTTCCCGGAAGGCGGCGATGTGGATGGGGTTTTCCATGGTGCGGACCTTCAGGCCCTTGGCGTCGGCCGGCTGCGCCACGGGCCGGGTGTTGTTGGTCATTTGCCGGAAGCCCTGTTCGCCCCATGCCAGCGCGATCAGGCCGCGCTTGGGGAATTCCTCTAGCATCTTCTGGCCGATTTCGCCGTCCAGCACCTTGCGCGCATGCGCCAGGTCGCGGAAAAGAAAGGGGATGTCGAACACGCCGGTCTTGGGAACGAAGTTCAGCGTGGCGCCGGTGGAGACGATGGCCAGGTCGATGGTGCCCAGCTGGATGCCCTCGATGACTTCGCGCTCGCCGCCCAGGGCGCTATTGGGGAACTGCTGGATCTTGAACTGGCCGTTGGTGCCGCCCTCGACGGTTTTCGCGAAGGCTTCGGCCCCGACCCCGTAATGGGAGTTGGTGGAAAGCGCATACGCCATCTTCAGGGTTTTGGCGGCCATGGCCGGCGTGGCGGCGAACACGCCCGCCACGGACACGGCGAGCATCAGTTTGGAAAACCAGGTCTTGCGCATTTTTTCCCCAATGGTTCGGAAGTGGATCGGTGATTTTTACCTGAATTCGGCCCGGGCGGAAATTGGGGTTTTCTATGGTCAGGCCTGTTCTTCCACGTACCAGTTGTCTTCCGACAGCATCACCTGCTGATGGCCATAGCCGGCCGGCATCATGGGGAAGCAGTTTTCCTGGGGCTGGACGACGACATCCAGGAAGTAGGGGCCGTCGTATGCCAGGCAGGCGGCAAGGGCCGCGCCCAGATCGGCGGGGTCTTCGACCCGCGCCGCGCCCCAGCCGAAGGCCCGGGCCAGCGCGACGAAATCCGGGATCGAGGCGTTGTAGCTGTGGCTGTAGCGCCCGTCGTGGATGAGCTCTTGCCACTGGCGCACCATGCCCATGTGCTGGTTGTTGCACAGAACCACCTTGATGGGCGTGCGATGCTGGCTGGCCGTGGCCAGTTCCTGGATGTTCATCAGCGCCGACGCGTCGCCGCTGACGCACACCACCGGCTTGCCCGGATTGCCGATCTGGGCCCCGATGGCCGCCGGGATGCCATAGCCCATGGTGCCCGCGCCGCCCGAGGTCAGCCAGCGATTGGGCCGGTTGAACTTGATGTACTGCGCGGCCCACATCTGGTGCTGGCCCACGTCGGTCGAAATGATGGCGTCGCTGCCGGTGAGCGCCTGGTCCAGCGCGCGCATCAATTGCTGCGGCAGTATGGCCTGGGCGGACGGCTGGAAGCCCAGACAGTCCTTGGCGCGCCACACGCCGATGCGCTCCCACCAGGGTTTCAGGCGCGCCGGGTCGATGTCCAGCCGGCCGATCTCCTTGCGCAGGGCGCGCAGCATGGGATAGCAGTCGCCCACCAGGGCGACGTCGGCGCGCACGACCTTGTCGATGGAGGCCGGGTCGATGTCCAGGTGGATCTTGGCGGCATGCGGGCAGAAGTCGGACAGCCTGCCGGTGATGCGGTCGTCGAAGCGCGCGCCCACGCAGATGATGAGGTCGGCGTGGTGCATGGCGAGGTTGGCTTCCAGCGTGCCGTGCATGCCCAGCATGCCCAGGAACAGCGGGTCGTCGGCGGGGAAGGCGCCCAGACCCATGAGGGTCAGCGTGCACGGCGCGCCCATGTCCTGCACCAGCGCGGTGAAGGCGTGGCAGGCGTCCAGCCCGGAATTGATCAGCCCGCCGCCGCCATAGAAGACCGGGCGCTTGGCATTGGCGATCAGCGAAGCGGCGCGCTTGACGGCGGCTTCGGTGGCCGGCGTGGCGGTTTCTATGGGCTCCGGCGGCGCGGCGGCGTCCGTGCCGCCGGCGGCCGGCACCAGGCCGATCTGCATGTCTTTGGGGAAGTCGAGCAGCACCGGGCCCGGCCTGCCCGACCGCGTGAGGCCGTAGGCCTTCGCGACCAGGGCCGGGACGTCTTCGCTGCGGCGGATCTGCGCATTCCATTTCGTGACCGGACGGGAAATGGCGATGGCATCGCATTCCTGGAAGGCGTCGGTGCCGATCGCGCTGGTCGCGACCTGGCCGCTGATGCACAGCACCGGTATGGAATCGCACAAGGCGTCCAGCAGGCCGGAGGTGGTGTTCGCCATGCCGGGGCCCGAGGTCACGATCACCACCCCGGGCTTGCCCGTGGAACGGGCGTAGCCTTCGGCGGCGTGGACGGCCCCCTGCTCGTGGCGGACCAGCACGTGGCGGATGCGCGGCTCGGAATACAAGGCATCGTACAAGGGCAGGACGGCGCCCCCAGGATAGCCGAAAATGGTGTCCACACCATGCGCGATCAAGGTTTCCAGCAAGGCTTGCGCGCCATTCCGGCTGACGGGTTCAGTAGAAGTATTCACGGCACGTCGCTTTATTGCATAAGATATCGGGATACGGGAAGTGTATTCTTTTTTCCCCCACCCAAACACCTGGAAAGCATGAGCCGCCCACCCGAACCCTGGCACCTGGTCAAACAGTCCCCGCTGCATGGCACCGGCGTCTTCGCCCGGCGCGACATCCCCGCCGGCACGCGCATCATCGAATACCGCGGCAAGCGCATCACGCCGGAACAGGCGGACGCCCTGCACCCGGTCAATCCCGACGATCCTTTCCATACTTTCTTCTTTTCGCTGAGCAACGGCAAAGTAATAGACGGCGGGCAGAACGGCAATGACGCGCGCTGGATCAACCACTCCTGCGCCCCCAACTGCGAAACCCAGGAAAGCCCGCAGGGCAGCCGGGTGTTCGTCTTCGCCCTGCGCGACATCCCCGCCGGCGACGAGCTTTTCTACGACTACGGTCTAGTGATGGACGGCCGGATCACCAAGACGCTGCGCAAGCAATACGGCTGTCTTTGCGGCAGCGCAGCCTGCCGGGGGACCATGCTGGCGCTGCCCAAGGAAAAGCCCGGGAAGAACGAAGACAAGAAAGAAAAGAAGGAAAAGAAGAACAAGAAAGACGGGAAGGCAAAGAAGAAGGACGAGAAAGAAAAGCGGGAAGGCAAGCGGAAGAAGGCGAAAAGCTAGCGCGCCGACCCGCCTGGCGCGCCTTTCCGCGAGACGTCCGCGTCAAAGCAGCGGCATGGGCGCCTGGCCGCCTTGCCGCCTCAGATACACGGCGAACAGATCGGCCAGCAGCGTAGCCGCCGAAGAAGGCGGCGCATGCTTCAGGCGCAGGCTGCCCACGACGGCGTCGGGCAGGCGGATGCCGAATCTCATCAAGCCGTGGGCGTCCGCCGCGATGGACGGCGCCTGGAAGAACACGGACGGCAGCACCGTCAGCATGTCGCTGTTGCGTATGAGCTGCCAGTTGGACAGCGTCGAATTGCAATCGACGATGCGCCTGGGCGGCGCCAGGCCCTGGTCCGCCATCCATTTCAGGACCCGTTCGCTATAGCTGCCCGGATGCAGGCTGAAGATCCATTCATAGTCCAGCAGCGGCGCGAGCTCGGTGGCGTTCCGCGCCGGATGCCCCGCGCGCCCCACGATGTGGAAGGGCGTATGGATGATGGGCTCGAACGACAAGGTGTCGGGCACGAAGCCGGGATCGGCCATCACGAGGGCGAAATCCAGCTCGCCCTTCTGCAGCGCGGGCACCACGATGGACGGCAGGCCCTCGCGCAGGTTCAGGGCGATGGCCGGCCGCAAGCGCCGGAAGTGCGTCCAGACGTCGGACAGCACCGACAGCGCCACCATGGGCGTCACGCCCACGGACAGCCGTTCCGGCGCGGAACCCGACAGCGCCCGGATCTCGGCTTCGGCGATGTGCAGCTGCCGGCGCGCCACCTTGGCGCGGTCGTGCAGGATGCGGCCGGCCTCGGTCAGCTGCACGCCGCGGTAGCTGCGGCTCAGGAGCTCGGCGCCGACGTCGCTTTCCAGCTCGCGCAGCGATTTGGTCAGGGCGGCTTGCGACAGATTGAGCCGGCGGGCGGCGCCCCGTATGGTGCCGGCCTCCGCCACCGCCAGCAGCGCTCTCAGGCTATGGTCTTTCATGGCAATATGATAACCAATGGTTGTCACCAAAAACTAAATATCAGTAACGGCGAACCGGGCGGCGTACCGATAATGCCGGCATGACTGCCAATTTCGACACCGCCATCGACTGGGACGCCTACGTCGCCCTGCGCCGAGACCTGCACCGCCACCCCGAACTCGGTTTCCAGGAGTTCCGCAGCGCCCGCCTGGTGGCGGACCGCCTGCGCGCGCTGGGCTACGACGTGGTGGAAGGCGTGGCCGGCACGGGCGTGGTCGGCACGCTCAGGAACGGCGATTCCAGTCGCCGCATCGGCCTGCGGGCCGACATGGACGCCCTGCCCATCCAGGAAAGCACCCGCGTCGACTGGGCGAGCGAAGTCCCCGGCGCCATGCATGCCTGCGGCCATGACGGCCATACCGCCATCCTGCTGGCCGCCGCCGAGATCATCGCGCGCAAGCGCAAGTTCGACGGCACGGTGCACCTGATCTTCCAGCCCGCGGAAGAGCTGGGCGGCGGCGGCGGCGCGCGCCGCATGATAGAAGAAGGCCTGTTCGAGCGCTTTCCCTGCGACGCGGTCTTCGCCATGCACAACATGCCGGGCTGGCCCGCCGGGCAGTTCCTGTTCCGCGAAGGCGCGATGATGGCCTCGTCCGACCGCGTCGTCGTCACGTTCAACGGCAAGGGCGGGCACGCGGCGGTGCCTCATCGCACCGTCGACCCGACCATCGCCGCGGCCAGCGCCATCATGGCCCTGCAGACCATCGCGTCGCGCAACATCGATCCGCTGGACAGCGTGGTCGTCAGCATCGGCACACTGCAGGCGGGGGCGGCCTACAACGTCATTCCCGACAGCGCCCGGCTGGAACTGAGCGTGCGCGCCTTCTCGCCCGCGGTGCGCGACGAGCTCGAAGCCCGCATCCGGCGCATCTGCACCCTGCAAGCGGAAAGCTATGGCGCCACGGCGCAGGTGGACTACCAGCGCGGCTATCCCGTGCTGGTCAACACCGCGGACGAAACCCGCGGGGCGGTCGAGGTCGCGCGCCGCGTCTTCGGCGCCGAGAACGTGCAGCCGGACACCGAGCCGCTGATGGGCAGCGAAGACTTCGCCTACATGCTGCGGGAAAGGCCGGGCTGCTACCTGCTGATCGGCAACGGCGTGATCGGCGCGACCGACCCGGGCACCGGACTCAGGCATTGCATGGTCCACAACCCCGGCTATGACTTCAACGACGCCTGCCTCGCCCCCGCCGCCACCTTCTGGGCGGCGCTGACGGAGCACAGGCTCGGCCCGCAATAACCCAACGCATCACAAGAAAACATCGGAGACACCATGCTCAAAAGCAAACTCATCCTGGGATCGGCCTGCGTCGCGCTGGCCTGCCTTGCCTTGCCCGCCGCCGGCCAGTCCAACGGCCAGATCAGCCTGGTCGTGCCCTATCCCGCCGGCGGCGGCTCGGACTTCATCGCCCGGACCATCGCACCCGCCCTGTCCAAGGCGCTGGACCGCATCATCATCATCGAAAACCTGAGCGGCGCCGGCGGCGCGGTGGGCAGCAACCGCGTCCTGCAGCGCCCGGCCGACGGCAGGACCCTGCTGCTGGGCTCCCCCAATGAAGTGATCCTGGCGCCCGCCGTCAACCCGGCGCTGGAATACAAGCCGGATGCCTTCCGCCTGGTCGGCCCCGCCACCCAGACCAGCCAGGTCCTGGTCGGCCGCCCCAACCTGGAAGCGGCGGACGTGCGCGCCCTCATCGCCCGCAGCAAGGCGCCGAACACGGACGCCGTCAGCTATGGCAGCGTCGGCATCGGCTCGCTTTACCACGTGACGGGCGCCGTGCTGGCGGCCGAGACCGGCGGCAACATGTTCCACGTGCCCTATCGCGGCGCCGCCCCCCTGGTGCAGGACCTGATGGGCGGGCAGGTGGATGTTTCCTTTCTGCCCCTGGCGGGCAACGTGCTGGGGCTGATCCGCGAAAAGAAGCTCAAGGCCTACGGCGTCGCCCAGGCCGAACGCAACCCGCTCGCGCCCGAGATCCCCACCCTGGGCGAAGTGGCGCCGGAACTGAAGAGCTTCCAGTACCCCACCTGGGCGGGGCTGCTGGTCAGGGCGGAAACGCCCGACGACGAAGTGCGCAAGCTGCAGGCGGCGCTCAAGCAGGCCTTGTCCGACCCGCAAGTGCGGTCCGCCATCGAGGCCAGCGGCTCGGCCGTGGCCGAACCGCTGAGCCTGGAACAGGCCAAGGACCAGTACCGGCGCGAGACCGAGCAATTCCTGAAGATCGTGGCGGACCGGGCGATTTCCGTGAACTGATCCACGGTTCGGGGCCCGGCCCCGGCCGCCGCCGG
>JACDJC010000411.1_pt1 | contig 51176 bp, 50 predicted proteins | sample 7454191 | NCBI WGS metagenome assembly JACDJC01 (sample SAMN14253291, study PRJNA609438) | sludge metagenome | isolation source: sludge after 25d culture with pyrite and EDTA | collected 2018-12-20 | reverse complement strand
GGCGCAATCGTGTCGTAGAACAACGCCTCGTTCTTGCCGTCCGCCGCACGCCGCAAGCAGTTGACCGCCGACGCATCGGCACCCAGCGCCGCCAGCCGCTTCAACAACGCGGGCGTGGCCTTGCCGTCGGCATCCAGGCCCACGCTCACCGGCATCAACTTGGTCGACAGCGGCCTGTCGGCGCCGCGCGCCAGCACGCCTTCGATCCGCGCGCCGAGCCGGCGCGGTGTGGCGAAATCGGTGACCGCCGCCTTCGCGTCGACCAGCCCCTGTGCCACCAGGCTTTCGGCCAACGCAGCGGCAAACGACTCGCCCAGCGTCTTCAGCGCCTTGGGCGGCAGTTCCTCGACAAAGAGTTCGACCAGCAGGGCGTGCGCGCTCATGCGGCCTCCTTCTTCGCCAGTTGCGCGCTGACTTCGTCCGCCCATTCCTTCGGCGCCAGCGGGAAGCCGAGCCGCGCGCGGCTGTCGAGATAAGTCTTCGCCACCGCGCGCGCCAGGTTACGGATGCGGCCGATGTAGGCGGCGCGCTCGGTCACCGAAATCGCACCGCGTGCATCGAGCAGATTGAACGTATGCGCCGCCTTCAACACCTGCTCATAGCCCGGCAGCGCGAGTTGCGCCGCCATCAGCTCCTGCGCCGTCTTCTCGTGCGCACTGAACGCGGTCAGCAGGAAATCGACATCGCTGTGCTCAAAATTGTAGGTCGACTGCTCGACCTCGTTCTGGTGGTACACATCGCGATACGTCAGCCCTTCGGTCCACACCAGATCGAACACGCTCTCCACGCCCTGCAGATACATCGCGAGCCGTTCCAGTCCGTAAGTGATTTCGCCGGTAATCGGCTTGCAGTCAATGCCGCCGACCTGCTGGAAATAGGTGAACTGGGTCACCTCCATGCCGTTCAACCACACCTCCCAGCCCAGCCCCCAGGCGCCAAGCGTCGGGTTTTCCCAGTCGTCCTCGACGAAGCGCACGTCGTTCTTTTTCAGATCGAAGCCCAGCGCTTCCAGCGATCCCAGATACAGCTCCAGTATGTCCGCCGGCGCGGGCTTCAACACCACCTGAAACTGGTAGTAATGCTGCAAGCGGTTGGGATTGTCGCCGTAACGGCCATCCTTGGGACGGCGACTCGGCTGCACATAGGCGGCCTTCCACGGCTCGGGGCCGAGGGCGCGCAGAAAGGTGGCGGTGTGCGAGGTGCCGGCGCCGACTTCCATGTCGTAGGGCTGCAAGAGCGCACAGCCGCGCTCGGCCCAGTAGCGTTGCAGGGTGAGGATGATGTCCTGAAAGGTGGGTTTCACGGCGGATCAGCGGCTTTTCGGGAAAGCGGCATTTTAACGTGGTTGGGGGGCTTAGGCGCTCCGCTTGGCGCCGCTCGCCCTGAACTTGCGCAGGGGGTGGTTACTTACGAGCCGTTCGTGGTGAGCCGGTCGAACCAGCTGCTGGCTGAAACTTAAGCACGCGCATGACTACGGATCGTTGGCCCGGCAAAGGCTTCAGCCGTGGCGAACAGGCCTCCTTCGACAAGCTCAGGGCAAACTGCATTGGCCCCTAAGCCGCCTCCAAGCCTTCAATCTCCTCCGACAAGGCGAGCCACTCCCCCTCCTCAATCGCCAGTTCGTCGATCACGTGCTGCAGCTGTTTTCCGGCATCGGTAATCTCCTCGACCGAAAGCGTCCCGCCCAGCCGCGCTTCGAATGCGGCCTTTTCCACCTGCAGCGCCGCCATACTCTTCTCAAGCTTCTCCAGCTTTTGCTTCATCGGCCTGATCCTGCCCGATGACACCGGCTTCTTCGCCGCCACCGGCGCAGGCTCTGCTTTCACCACGGGCACGTCGGCTACCTTGCCGGCCTGCTTCAACTCCTCGCGCAGGCGCTTGCCCTCGTCCAGCAAATAGCGCTGGTAATCGTCCAGGTCACCATCGAAGGGCTCGACCCCGCCTTTGCTGACCATCCAGAATTCGTCGCACACCGAGCGCAACAGGGCGCGGTCGTGGCTGACCAGCATCACCGTGCCTTCGAATTCGTTGAGCGCCATCGCCAGCGCTTCGCGGGTGGCCAGATCAAGGTGGTTGGTCGGTTCGTCCAATAACAATAAATTCGGCCGCTGCCACACGATCATGCACAGCACCAGACGCGCCTTTTCACCGCCGCTCATGGTGCCGACCGCCTGTTTGACCATGTCGCCGCTGAAATTGAAAGTGCCGAGAAAATTGCGCAGATCCTGTTCGCGGCTGCTGTACTGCCCGGCGCCGCCGTTTGCAATGGTGTCGCGGGCAAGCCGAATCATGTGTTCGAGCGGGGTGTCGGCGGGGCGCAGGACGTCGAGTTCCTGCTGGGCGAAGTAGCCGATGTTGAGGCCGCGCCCTTCGAGCACTTCGCCTTCGACCACCGGCAGGGTGCGGGCGATGGTTTTGACCAGCGTCGACTTGCCCTGGCCGTTCGCGCCCAGAATCCCGATGCGCTGGCCGGCGAACACCGATTTGCTGACGTCGCGCACGATGATCTTGGACGGTGTCCCCACAGGCGCATCGTCGGGTGGCGGGTAGCCAAAGCTGGCGTGGTCGATCGTCAGCATGGGGTTGGGCAGATTCTGCGGTGGCTTGAATTCGAAGGTGAACTCGGCGTTGGCCAGCATCGGCGCCAGGCGCTCCATGCGGTCCAGCGCCTTGACCCGGCTTTGCGCCTGCTTGGCCTTGCTGGCCTTGGCCTTGAAGCGGTTGATGAAATCCTGCAGGTGGGCGATTTTTTCCTGCTGCCGGGCAAACGCCGCCTGCTGCAACACCATCTGCTCGGCGTACATGTCTTCAAAGGTGCTGTAGTTGCCGCCGTAGCGGGTGAGCTGGCCGTTTTCGATATGCAGGGTGACGTTGGTCACCGCATCGAGAAATTCGCGGTCGTGACTGATCACCAGCATGGTGCCGGGATATTTCTTGAGCCAGGCTTCCAGCCACACCAGTGCATCCAGATCAAGGTGGTAGGTGGGTTCGTCGAGCAGCAAGAGTTCGGACGGACACATCAACGCGCGGGCGAGCTGCAGGCGCATCCGCCAGCCGCCGGAAAAGCTGTTGACCGGCTGATTGAGTTCGCGCACCTGGAATCCCAGACCGAGGATCAGCGCCTGCGCGCGCGACTGCGCGTCGTGCGCGCCGGCGTCGTGCAGCGCCATATAGGCATGCGCCATGCGCTCGCCGTCGTCGCTGTCCTCGGCGGCGCTGACCTCGGTCTGCGCTTCGGCCAGCGCGGTGTCGCCGGCGATGACGAAGTCGGTTGCCGGTTCGCTCGTTTCCGGCATCTCCTGTGCCACCTGCGCCATCCGCCACTGCGACGGGATGGAGAAGTCGCCCTTGTCTTCGTGCAGGGTGCCGTTCAGCAGCGCAAACAGGCTGGACTTGCCGGCACCGTTGCGGCCGACCAGGCCGACCTTTTCACCGGGGTTGATCGACACCGACGCGTTGTCGAGCAGGACCTTGGCGCTACGCCGCAGGCTGAGATTTTTGAGGATGATCATGCAGACGAGGCGGCGCGCAGGACGCACGCCACGTAAATCGAAAGCCGGATTCTACCTTGTCATCTCCGGCCCCCGCAGGCCCGGAAGCTGGCGCCGAATGTCTGCCGCTTCGACGCTGAGTGACGGCTTTCCGTCAATCGGTACCGGGGCGTCGCGCTCTATCATCCCGGCACCCTTGTTTAACCACTTGTTTCAATGCGTATTTTCAATCTGCCCCCACGGCGCGGGGAGCTGGCACAGGGGTTGCAAGTATTCGGGCAAACCCTTCTCCAAGGAGCACACCATGAAACTGCAATTCGGCCAAAATCAACTGGTTCTCGAACTCAGCACAACGCCTTTCGCCTGGTTTCACGGCCAGACCGAACGCATGAGCCTCACCAGCCTGTCGCTGCTGTTCGTGCAGTTTTCAGTGTTTGCGCGTCAGCCGGCAGTCTGATGCAACTGGGGCGGGCAACCAGCGTGAGCATCAACCTGTCCCGCTCGCCAGTCGGCTTTTTCAGCGGCAGCACCTGCCGCATGTCAATGTTCAGCCTGACGCTGTTGTTCATCGAATTCCGGGTGCTGCGCCGTACCGCCACCCCTTGTGCCTGACGTCCTGGCGACGGATTTCCAGCACCGCCTCCAGCCCGCCTTGCGGGCGATTCTGCAAGACCACCTTCCAGCCATTCGTTTCCGCCAGCTGGCGAACGATCGCCAGCCCCAGTCCGGTTCCGCCGGTTGCCAGCGAACGCGAGGTTTCCAGCCGGTAAAACGGCCTGAATACCTTTTCCAGCTGATCGTCGGGAATGCCCCTACCGCCGTCACGCACGATCACCCGCGCCCGATCGCCATGGCATTCCAGTACCAGTTCCACCGGCGTGTCGCCGCCGTAACGCTGCGCGTTCTGCACCAGGTTGGCGACGATCTGCCGCATCGCCAGGCGACCCGCCTCGACCTCGCACGGCGCCGCCCCTGACCACTCCAGGCCGGCATCGGCGGCCACCTCCTCCAGCAAGGTGGCGAGGTCGAAGCGCACCCGGGTTTCGGCCTGGGTGGTGCGCGCCAGTTCCAGATAGCCGGCGATCAGTCGGTTCATGTCGGCCAGATCGGCGACCGCACGGTCGATACGGGCCGGACCGGGGTCGACGCGCAGCATTTCCAGGTTGAGCTGCAGCCGTGTCATCGGGGTGCGCAGGTCGTGCGAGATGCCGGCCAGCAAGGTGGTGCGGTTATCCAGCAGCTCGCGCACCTCGGCCGCCATGGTGTTGAAGCGGCGCGCTAGGTCGGCCAGCTCGGCGGGTCCGGTTTCGGGCAGCGGCTCGGGGAGTTCGCCCGCACCCACCTGGCCCGCCGCCTTCGACGCACGCGCCAGTGGAACGGTAATACGGCGCACCAGAAACAGCGCGGTCAGCAGGCTGAGAAAGGTGCCGAGTGCGACCACCACGATGGCCGCCAGCGGCGGTTTGACCGCGTAGCGCGCGGGGAAAAAACCGGCGTGCAGGTTGTAGCCGCCCACCGGGATGTCCAGCCACACCGCTGCCGTATCGGGCATCCCGCGCAACGCGATCGGCTCGCCCACCCGGCGGCTCAGCGCCACCTCGATCTGCTTGCGAAAGGCGAAGCGGGGCGGCTGCGTAGTGGTGACAATCGCTGCGCTGGTCAGACGCAGACCATGCTGGCGCGCCAGCTCGCGCTCGAACGCGGCACGCGTCTCCGGCGGCAGCTCAACCCAGGTTTGCGCCGACAGCACGACCAGGCCGGCGAGATCGTCGGCCGAACGCTCCGCTACCGGCACGATCAGGGTTCGATACACCACCCAGAACGCCACTGCCTGAAATACGACGAAGGCCAGCGCCAGCGTCAGCGCAGTGCGGACGAACAACGATCGGGTGAGCCGCTTCACCCCTTGCCCTGCGGCACGAACAGATAGCCCTGCCCGCGCTGGGTGCGGATATAGGCCGGGCTGGCAGGGTCGTCCTCGATCTTCTTGCGCAGCCGGTTGACCCGCACATCGATGCTGCGGTCGAATGGATCGCGCTCGAAGCCGCGTAGCTGATCCATCAGCCAGTCGCGCGACAGCGCCCGGTTGGCGTGGGTGACGAAGATTTCCAGCAATTCGTATTCGCCGCCGGTCAGGATGATTTCGGCGCCGTCACGGCTGAGGGTGCGGGCGTCGAGATTGATGCTGAACGGGCCGAACTGCACCCGTTTGGCAGAACTGGCCGCGGCCGGCGCGGCAACGCCGCCCTGGCGCCGCAATACCGCACGGATGCGCGCCAGCAGTTCGCGCGGATTGAACGGCTTGGGCAGGTAATCGTCGGCGCCGACTTCGAGGCCGATGATCCGGTCGATGTCCTCGCCCCTGGCCGACAGCATAATGATCGGCGGAAACCCGGGCTGCGCCCGCAGGCGCCGCGCCACCGACAAGCCGTCCTCGCCCGGCATCATCCAGTCGAGCACCAGCAGATCCGGCAGGCGGGCAGCCAACAGGCTCTCCAGCGCAACCGCATCCTCCGCAGTCTCGACCGCGTAGCCCTGCCCGGTCAGGTACTCGGCCACCAGCTCGCGGATACCGGGATCGTCGTCGGTGACGTAAATGGTGTCCTTTTGCATGCGGCAACTATAGCAGCGGACCCCGGCCCGTATTGCCCACCCGGTTACACACTGTTACAAAATCGCTCTTGCGTGAAACAGTGCGCTTACTTTCCTCAACCAAACTGCAAAGCGTGGAAGCAAGACAAGGCGACCACAGAAATGGAGACGACGATGAACCCACGACACACCTGGATTTTTGGACTGGCAGCACTGGGACTGGCTGCGGCCGCCCCGGTTCAGGCCGCCCCGGATTTCATGCAAGGCGCGTTCATCGTCGCCAAGCGCGAGCGTGCCGACGAGGTCCGCCCGGATCAGCGCGACAAGCGCAACAACGACAAGCGTCGCGCCAGCCGGCGCGAAACGGAGCGTGAGGATGCACAAGGCTACGGCTACGGCTACGAACGCCGCAAGCAGCAAGAGCAGCAGCAGACAGAAGATGACGACCGCCCGCGCGGCCGTCGTTGATAGCCGATTCATTTGAATCAACAAGGAGAGTAAGCATGACAACACGCACCTTTACCATCACCACCCTGATCGCCGCCCTGCTGACCGTAAGCGGCGCAGCGCAAGCCGGTCACGGCCGCGGCGACGGCTTCACTGCCCGCGCCAAGGTACTGGCCAGCACGCCGGTCTACGACACGATCAACGAGCCGCGCCGCGAATGCTGGACCGAAACCACCGGCTATGAGACGCGCAGTTACCGCAGCGACAACAACGCCGGCGGCGCGATCCTCGGCGCCATCGCCGGTGGCCTGCTCGGCTCGACTGTCGGCAAGGGTAGCGGCAAGGTGGCCGCCGCCGCGGTCGGCGCCGCTACCGGGGCGGTGGTCGGCGACCGCTGGAACGACGGCAACAGCCGCTACGAATCGCGCCCGCGCCAGGTGGAACGCTGCCGGGTGCAGGACAACTACCGTCAGGTGATCAGCGGCTACGACGTGCGCTACCTGTTTCAGGGCCGCGAATACAGCACCCGCCTGCCTTACGATCCGGGCAAGTGGCTGGCCCTGGAGGTGAATTTTTCCGTAGCCGACGACCAGCGCGGTGGGCGCGGGAACACCGGCTACAACGACTGGAACGACTGACGCTCGCCCGAGTGCAGCGTTTCGAATCTGAAAGGAGAACGACCATGTTACGCAACCTCATGATCACAGCCGCGCTGCTGGCCGCGTCCGGGACCGCCCTCGCCCATGGGGGCGCAGGCTACGGCCGGGTCGTCACGGTCGAACCACATTTCGTGGTGTCGTTCGGCAGCCGTCACCACGATGGCTTTCGCGTGCTGTACGAGAGCGGTGGCCAGCGCCACTGGACTCACACGACTTATCGGCCGGCCCGTACCATCGTGCTGCCACCACGCCACCGGGTGCAGCATGTGCATTACTACGGCGGTTACCGCAACAGCTGGGATGGCCGCCGCGACTGGCACGATCGCCGCGACTGGCGGGACGACCGTCGCGATCATCGCCGCGAGAAACGCCACGAGCATCGCCGTCACGACCGTGGCTGATTGGCCGCGCGCCTGTCAGGTCCGGGCCCGGGAATTTTCCCGGGCCCGTTTTCATGGTGCAGGCAGGTGGCCGCGCACCCGAAACTGCACCCGGTCCAGCACCCGGCCGCCGGCAATGTCCGACAGCTGCAGCTCATGGGATCCTGCCACCGGCGTCCACGCCAGTGCAGCACCCGCCTCGCCCAGGCGCTCACCATCGAGCACCCATTCGGCATCCGCAGCGCCACTCACGGTGAAAAATACCCGCTGCATCGCTGGCGGAATATCGGGATCGAGCGCCAGGATCGCCCCTTCTGCGGGGTAGCGGATGCGCACTTCGGCAGCCGCAGCGCGAACCGGATGTCCTGTCGTCGGCGCGGTTCCGGCGACAAACCATTCGCCGTGCTGGCGAACCACTCCGGCGGGCACCGCCGGCCGGCTGTCCGGAGTGGCGTGCAAAGCCTGCATCAGCTCCAGCCAGACCGGCGCCGCGCCGCTGACCCCCGACACGCCGCGCATCGGCCGGCCGTCGAAGTTGCCCACCCACACGCCGACCGTGTAGCGCGGTGAAAACCCGACGCACCAGTTGTCGCGCATGTCCTTGCTGGTGCCGGTCTTGACCGCGCTCCAGAACGGCGTCGCGAGCGGGCTTTCCAGACCGAAGGTGAGGCTGCGCGCGGCGCGGTCGGCGAGGATGTCGGCGACGATGAATGCAGCGGCCGGATCGATTATCTGCCCGGACGGCGTGGCTGCACCCAGCAGCAGCCGCGCCTCGCCGAAGCGGCCGCCGTTGGCGAGCGTGCGATAGGCGTTGGTAAGCGACCACAGGTCGACCTCGGGCGCACCCAGTGCCAGCGCATAGCCATAAAAATCGGCATCCCGCGCGAGCGGCAGGCCGAGTTGCCGCAGCCGCTGGTGAAACGGCTCCACCCCGGTCAGCAGCAGCGTTCGCACCGCCGGGACGTTGAGGCTGGCCGCCAGCGCGCTGCGCACCGTGACCCGGCCCTTGAACTGGCGGTCGTAATTCTGCGGCACGTATTGACCGCTCGGGGTGGTCAGCGCCACCGGGCTGTCGTCCAGCCACGACGCTGCGGTGAGAATCTGCGCCTCGATTGCCAGCGCATAGAGGAAGGGCTTCAGCGTCGAGCCGGCCTGGCGCAGGGCGCGCACTCCGTCGACCTGATGCTGGCGCGCGCTGCGGCGGCTGCCGACGTAGGCCAGCACCTCGCCGCTGGCGTTGTCGAGCACCAGCACCGCGCCGTCTTCCACATCTTCGTCGACCAGTTGCGACAGCTGTGATTCGAGCGCGGCGATTGCGCGGTGCTGCAGGTTCAGATCGAGCGTGGTACGGATGCGGGTGCCGGCCGCAGGCTGCAACTGCACCGCGAGATGCGGCGCCATCCCCGCCATCGTCCAGCTGGCACGTCGCGTCAATGCAGTGCCCGCCAGTCGTCGCAGCCGTTCGCAGGCCAAGCTCGCGGGCGCTGCATCGGCATAGCGGCAGGCGCGTGCCGTCACCTGTTCGATCGGCGCCTGCGGTGCCGGCAACAGCGCAGTGAGCAGCAGCGCTTCGTCACGGCTGAGCGCCGACGCGCCCTTGTCGAACAGCATCGCCGACGCCGCCGCCACGCCGCGCGCCTCGCCGCGAAACGGCGCCAGGTTGAGATAGGCTTCGAGAATCTGCGACTTGTCGAGGCTGCGCTCGAGTCGCCACGCCGCCACCATCTGCCGCAGCTTGCCCCACACGCCCTTGTGCGCGCCGGAGGCGAGTTCGGGTTGCAGGAATCCCGCCAGCTGCATCGTCAGGGTACTGGCGCCGCGGCGGTTTTCACCCTTGAGGTTCTGCCACAATGCCTTGGCCAGCGCGCGGACGTCGACACCGTGGTGATCGTCGAAGCGCTTGTCCTCGAACGTCACCACCGCCTGCTGCAAGGTGGGCGAGATGGCGGCGAGGTGCTGCCATTCACCCTGGCGCCGGCTGAAATCGACGCGTAGTTCCTGCATCACCGTGCCGTGCCGGTCGAGCAACCAGGCCGACGAAGCCGGGTGCTGCTCGCGGATCTGCGCGAGATCCGGCGCGGCACCGCAGGCGCTGAGTGCGATGCAGGCGGCCACCCCGGCCCAGCCGCGACGGCTCACGGCATCACGTCCCAGTCGGGGTTGGGCAGTTCGCCAAACTGCGCGGGCTGGTACATCGCCTCGACCCGGGTGGGCGGCAGGCGGAAGCGGCCGGGGTTGTCGAGGCGCAGGGTGTAGTCGAGCGTGAACCGACCCTTGGGCACCCAGGCGTAATACGCCCGATAGCGGTCGAACGGGCGCTCCTCGAACGCAAGCCAGGCAGCACCGCTGCGGTGGCGATCGCGATCGGCCAGCGCCGATTCACCGGCCAGACCGCTGCCAAGCACGCTCGCCCCGGCCGGCACCGGTGCGTCGACCACCACCCAGCTCATGTCGGCCTGGGCGTCGATCGTCAGCGTCACCCGGGCGAGGTCGCCGCGGGTCCACTTGCCGGGCGTGGCCTGCTGCAACGGCGCCACCGTCTGGCGGATGGCATAGCCGGAATCAAGCGCGGATTTCAGCGGCACCGCGGCGCGGCTGCTCACCGTCACCCAGGGCTTGCCGCTGCCCTCCTGGCTCAGCCGCAGGGTGGCCGCGGCCGCCGGCCACGGCAGCTTGGCCGGCGGCGGATTCGGCCAGGTGAGGGTGCGGCTGATCCCGCCAAGCTCGGCGTGCAGCTGGCCGCTCACCGGCGCCGCTTCGAACTGCGCCGAAAAACGATCCAGCGCGATCCGCGCCCAGGCGTTTGCGGTGGTCAGGTCCCAGCGGCCGTGCTTCTGCCGCGCCATCAGGCCGCGCGCGATCCGCGGCAGATCCGCCTGCATCTCGGGAATCCCCTGCAGCACCGCCAGCGCCCGCGCGGCGTTGAGATCGGCCGAGACCATCAGCCACCACAGGTCGTCGCGGCTGCCGCCGGACCAGTTGAACGTGGTGCCGCGCAGGTCCATCCGCGCACGCAACTGCGCCACCGCCTGCTTCAGCCTGGCTTCACGATCGGGCACGCTGGCGAGCCGCTGCAGGATCGAGACGTAATCGATCAGCGCGGAGGTCGGCCAGTTACCGGGAATCGCGCCCTCGGTTCCCAGCGCCAGCGCGTCGAGCATGTCCGGCGTGGCTTCGCCGTAACGCGCCAGCGCTTCGATCGCGGTCAGCTTGCGCAGATTGCCGTCGGCAAAGCCGATGCCCTCGTTCGGCAGCCGGCCGGCGACCACCGCCTTCAGGCCGTCGAGCATGCGGTCGCGCGCCGACTCCGGCAGCGGCTGGCGCGCCGCCTGCGCGCTGGCGAGGACGTAGGCGGTCAGCACCGAATCGCCGGGCAGGGCGTCGCTGGCAAAGGCCCGCAGCAGGCCGTTGCCGTCGAGATGCGCCGGCAGCCGGTTCATCGCATCCGCCCACAAAGCGGCATCGTCGAGCGCCAGCGCGCGCGACACCCGCTGCTCGATGCAGGTATAGGGATAGGCGCGCATGTAGCTGAGCATGTCGGCAAGATTGCCCGCCAGCCGCGGCGACGCGCTGATCGTCACGCCGCCGCGTTCCGCCAGGGCGTCGGCGGGACGCGCAACCTCGAGGCGGCGATAGCCGTCGAGCTGCAGCAGGGTCGCCTGCAGCACCCGCGTCGGCACTATCGGCAGCACCTCCTGGCTCAGCTTGAGCGAGTCGCTGCCGCCGGTGCTGGTGGCGTCGACCCGCCAGGCGAGTGTGGCCGCCCCGGCCGGCACCCCGACCGGCCAGCTCACCCGGCGCGCTTCGCCCGCCGCCAGCGTGACGCGCTGCGGCAACAGCGCGAGCGCCCGCTCGTCGGCGCTGAGCGTGGGGACGAGCGTCACCGTCTGCGCGCGGTCGCTGCCGTTGCGAACAGTGAATTCCGCGACGAACGCATCGCCCTCGCGCACCACCGGCGGCAACCCCGCCAGCAGCATCACGTCCTGCCGCGTCTGGATGCTGCTGCTGCCGTCGCCAAACAGACCGACGCCGGCATTCGCCACCGCGACAATGCGAAAGCGGGTCAGGCTGTCGTTCAGCGGCACCTTGATCTCGGCCCGACCGCTGCCGTCGAGCTTCACCCGCGCCTGCCACAACACCCGCGTGTCGAACAGTTCGCGCGTCGGCAGCTTGCCGCCGCCGCCACCCGGCGGCAGGCTCTTGCGGCCGTAATGCCGCTTGCCCACCACCTGCATCTGCGCGGTAGCGGTTTCAACTTCCCACGGGCGGGTCGCCATCATCGCGTCGAGCAGCTTCCAGCTCGGATTGGGCGCCAGTTCCAGCAACCCTTCGTCGACCACTGCCAGCGCGATTTCGGCGTCGGCCGGCAGCTTGCCGCCGTCGGCGCGCGCCACCCTGACCGTGACCGGCACCCGATCGCGCACCTTGTAGACCGACTTCGGCGTGCTGACGTCGACCTGCAGCGCATGGCCGCGTTCGCCCACCCGCAGGCTCGCCACCCCCAGCTTGTAGGCAGGCTTGGCGAGATCGAGCAACGCGGTCGGTGCGGGCTCGCCCACCCGTCCGCGCACCGCCAGCACCGAGACCGCGACATTCGGCGCGTAACCCGGTTTGATCGGCAGCCGCACCGTCGGTGACGACGCGGACAGCGGCACCACGAAGCTGTCCAGCACGCCTTCACGTTCCACTGTGACCAGCGCGGTGGCCGCGCGGAACGGCAGCTTGACCTGCAGTTCGGCGATCTGCCCCGCTTCGTATTTCGGCCGTTCCGGCAGCACGTCCATGCGGTCGGAATCGTCACCCGGGAACCAGGCGTCGTCGCTGCCCGCGACCCACAGGTCGCGGTGGGCATACACGCTGCGCCCGGCGGCATCGGTGGTCTTGACCCGCACGATCAGATTGCCGCGCGCCGGCGGCGGGATGTTGCAGGCAAGCTCGCCGCCGGCATCGGTTTCGCCCGCGCAGCCGGCGGCCACGCGCTTTACCTCGCGGATGTTTTCGTAGGCGTAGAAGCCGCCGATCAGCCGTTTGCGATGGCTGTAGGTGCGCACCGAAAAAATATCCGATTCGACCGGCGCACCGGCCACCGCCTTGCCGGCGGGATCGATCACCGCCAGGCTGTAGCGCAGCCGCTCGCGCACGTTCCAGTCGGTGATCGCGATCCCGGGGATGCGCTGTCCCGGCCACAGCATCGCGCGCTGCGACACGGTGTGGGTGACGCCGCTGGCGTCCTGGTAATCGAGTTCCAGCCGCAGCGTCTGCAAGGTGTCGGCCTGCGGCAGGCCGCGCACGGTCAGCCGCGCCGCGCCGGCCGCGTCGAGCGTCGCCGGCTGGGTGCGCGCGAGCGCTGCCGATCCGGCCGCCGGCGCGACCGGATCGGCGCCGTCTTCCAGTTCATAGAAGCTGACCTCGCCGGTCTGGTCGCGACTGATACCTTCGCTGACGTTGCCGTTGGCAAAGCGGGTGTCGGGAAACAGCGCACTGGAATAGCCGGCAGGCTCGACCAGGCTGGTCAGCCTGACCGGCTGCAAACTCGCGCCGCCGCCCGACAGATACTGCACTCCGATGTCGACATCGGCCAAATCGGCGCGCACCAGTTCGGTCTGCGGCAGGCTGATCTGCGCTCGCATGGTCGGCACGCGGAACGCCGCGACGGTGAACCGGCCCGCCTGCAGTGCATGCTCACCCTCGCCCAGGATGATGTCGTACACCCCCAGTCGCGCTTCGCGCGGGATCGTCCACTCGGTTTCGGCGATCCCCTGCGCGTCGAATTTCACCGGCAACGTATAGGTCTGGCCGCTGCCGACCTGGGTCAGGCTGAGCCTGGTCGGCAGCCTGTTTTGCGGTACGCGCGCAAAGCCGCTGCCGGTACGCAAGCGCACGAAATGCTTCATCGCCACCGACTCGCCGGCGCGAAACAGGCTGCGGTCGAGCACGCTGTGCGCGATCACCGGCGTCCACACTTCGCTTGCCGGCAGGTTGAAGCGCCACGCTTCGATACCCTGATTCCATGACGAGAGGGTGAAGCTGCGGTCCTTGCCGAGCCGCGCCGAAACAAACCAGCCGCCCGGCCAGTTGCGGCAGCGCCTGGCTTCGCCCAGCGCCTGCACGATCTGCGCCCGCCCCTGCGCATCGGTGCTGCCCTGCCAGGCCGCCTTGCCGTCGCAGTCGCTTACCGTCACCTGCGCCCCGGCCACCGGCTGGCCGCTGTCCAGTGCCGTCACCCACACCAGCGACGATTCGCGCCCCAGCTTCACGTGGGCGACGAGATTGGTCACCAGTGCCGTGGTGTGGGTGTGGTACGGCGCTGTGCCGTCGAGATAGGCTTTCCCGAGTTTCGGACTGGCGAGCTCGACCACGTAAAAACCGGGCCCGGCAAGCGGAATCCCGACCACTTCGAAGGCCTGGCTGCCGCCGGGCTTGGGCACGGCAAATTCGGTCAGCGGCCGGACCGCGTCCAGCACCGAAAAACTGCCCGGCGGCTGGCGCGTCGGTGGCTTCTTCTTGTCGGGGTTGGGGCGCTGGCGGCCGTAGCGCACGCTTTCCAGATGTTTCAGCCAGCCGATCACCATGCTGTCGGGACCGTCGCGCACCATGGCGAGCTTGCCCGGCAGCGCCAGGCTGCGGTCATTGGCAGCGGTGTCCAGATTGCGCAGGGTCACCGGCAACAGCGGATCGCTCGCCTCGATCACGCCGAAGGCGCTGGAAAACTTGGCCAGCGGCGGGTAGGCGTCGGTACGCAGCGTCATCGGAAACTGCCCGGCGTTGGCGAGCGGGCGACCGGTGTCGTCCTTGAGCCCGGCCGGCAGGCTCAGCTTGAGCGCGGTCTTTTCGGGGAACGGGCCGCTAAAAGACACGCTATCGACCCACGGGTTGCCCGCTTCGCCGCCGTCCAGTGTCGCCGCCCAGCTGCGCCCACCGATGTCGGTGAGGCGCACCCGTCGCGCGTCTTCCAGCCCGATCGCGCCGCCGAAAGCGACCCGGATCGGGGTCAGCGGATTGCAGCCGGCGCGCGCGTTGAGCTTGCCGCACACAAGGCGTGCACGAAACGCCGGGCGCACCTTGAAGCTGAAGCTCTGCGTTTCCGCGCTGGCGAGCCCGTTGGCCGCCTCGATGCCGGCGTCGAGCCGCAGATTGAGCTGCGCCTCATTCGGTAGCGGGCGCTTGCAACGCAACACTTCGGTGGTGGCAGCATTGGGCGCAAAGCGGCGGCGGAACAGCGGATCGTTGTTGGCTTTGAGCGGCTGCAGCACCGCGTCACGCGCCGCGCCCTGCAGCAGCTCGACCTCGATCCGCTCGGCCAGCCCCGCGACCTGACACGATGCGCGGCTGGCGAGTGTGGCCGGTTTCAGCTGGGCGTCGAACGCCAGCACGAACGTCTGCCGCTCGTCGATGGCAGCGTCGCCATCGACCGGCCGCACCGCGACAACCTGCGGCCCGCCGGTGTCGAAGCGGAATGTTTCAGCCGCAAGCCGTTGCCCGGCCGCATCCTTGAGGCCGGCGCGCAGCCTGAATTCGCAACGTAATCCGCCCGGCAGGTCGCGAACGAAATCGTAGACCCAGGTGCGGTCGTCCAGCCACTTGCCGCTGCCCGCGACCGCACACTCCGCGTCGAACGGCGCCGCCGCGCGCGGGTCGCCCAGCGCCACCAGCGGCAGGCTGAAGCGTGCCTGCACCTGCCGCACTGCCTTGGTCGTTCCCTGCGGGCTGAAGGCTTCAACGGTCGCCGCCTCCGGCAACGCGGCTCCGCTCTGAGGCAAGGCTGCGGTGGAATCGGATGCAGCCGCCGACAACGACCATGCCAGCACCATCAAGATCGTCCATGCACGCATCGTCACCTCCCGCTTATGGTGGGGTCATTGTGACAAGGGAGGCGACATTTTGAAACCGGGCCGCGAGCCGGCGCTGCTCTGCGTGGGACCGGCGGCGGCTTGGTTCGGCGTCATCGTCGGGTTGCCGCAGATCATCACGCGATCGCGCTCCGGGTCGGGCGCAGATGTTTTCTCAGGCTTGCTGCGTGCGCCAGGCGTCGACCGCTTCGGCCCGCGCCTGAAACACCGCCGCCCGGATCCTGGCGGGCGCCACCGCCCGCGCGATCGCCCCGGCATCGACCGCGCGCGCGACGGCGAGCGCCTGTTGCAGATAGGCGATTGCGGGGAAATCGCGGGTTTCATATCCGGGCCGGCCGCGAAAATCGCATTCGCACGCCTGCAGAAATTCGGTGAAGCGCGCCGGACGCCGGAACGCATCGACGCGTTCGAGCAATTCAACGACGCTGCCCGCACGGAGTTCCAGTGCGCGGTGGACGTTGCCGTGATCGCGCGCCACCGCCACCGCCAGTTCGCGGCAGTCGGACGGCACGCGAATCCGCTCGCTCAGATTCCGCACCAGCTCGACGCCTTTTGCCTCGTGGCCGTGATGCTTCGGCCAGAGTTCGGGCGGGGTCGCGCCCTTGCCGAGATCGTGGGTCAACGCCGCAAAACGCACTGCCAGGCTGTACCCCTGGCGCGCCGCCCAGTCGACGACCCGCATCACGTGCACCCCGGTGTCGATTTCGGGATGGTGCTCGGGCGGTTGCGGCACGCCGAACAGGCGCTCGATTTCCGGCAACAGCCGGGCCAGCGCGCCGCAGTCGCGCAGCACCTGGAACATCCGCGACGGCTGCGCCTCCATCAGGCCGCGGGCGATTTCCTGCCATACCCGCTCGGGCACCAGCGCGTCGATCTCGCCGTCGTCGACCATCTGCCGCATCAGTGCGTTGGTTTCGGGGGCGACGGCAAAGTCGGTGAAGCGGGCGGCAAACCGCGCCACCCGCAGGATCCGCACCGGGTCTTCGGCAAAGGTTTCGCTCACATGGCGAAACACCCGCGCCGCCAGATCGGCCTGCCCGCCATACGGATCGATCAGGGTACCGGCCTCGTCTTCGGCCATCGCATTGATGGTGAGGTCGCGGCGGCGCAGGTCCTGTTCCAGGGTCACGTCCGCGGCGGCGTAGACCTTGAATCCCTTGTAGCCGTGTCCCGATTTGCGCTCGGTGCGCGCCAGCGCGTATTCCTCGTGGCTGTGCGGGTGCAGGAACACAGGGAAATCCTTGCCGACCGGCTGATAGCCCAGCGCGACCATCTCGTCCGGCGTGGCGCCGACGACGACGTAGTCGCGGTCCGCTACCGGCAGACCCAGCAGCCGGTCACGCACCGCACCGCCGACGACGTAGACCTTCATGGCGGCGACATCAGCCTAACGGCGTGCACTTTCCCGGAAGCCGTCGTAGCGCGCCCGTGGCGTGTCGGCACGCAGGTATTCGGGGGCGATCGCTTCAAGTGCTGCCGGCTGGAACTCGAACACCGCCGGCCAGCCGTCAGCGCAGACGTTGTCCGTACTCATCGCGTAGTAGTTATCACGCGTCATCAGTTTTTTGCCGGGCTTGAATTCGAGCGCCCAGGCCTGGAAATACGACAGCCATTGACCCAGTGGAACGATGCGGCGTTTCCTGCCGGTCACCTCGCCGACATAGCTCACCAGTTCCTGCAGGCTGTAGGCTTTGGGGCCGCACAGGTCGTAGGTCTGGCCGTAGGTCGCCGGATTGTCGAGGCTGTCGGCGTACGCCCGCGCAACGTCCTCGACATGGACCGGGGCGAAACGTGCCGCTGCATTGGCGAGCGGCAGCAGTGGAAAGACCTTCAACAGACCGGCAAACATCGACAGGAAGGAGTCGCCACGGCCAAAGATCACCGAGGGGCGGAAGATGGTGATATCGAGGCCATGGCCGCGGGTGAACTTGGGACCGTTCAGATACCAGTTTTCATGCGCGCTGTGTTGCATCCCGGCCTCGCGCACCAGTGCCTCGGCGATGCCCTTGGATCGCTGGTAGGCTGAACGGGCGTTGGGGTCGGCGCCGAGCGCACTCATGTGCAGCAGGCGGCGCACCCCCGATTCGCCGCAGGCGTGGATGACCTTGCGCGGCAGTTCGATGTGCGTCCGCTGGAAATCGCCGCGGCGCGCGCTCGGCAGATCGACGCGTCCGACCCTGGCCTCGTGCAGGATGCCGACCAGATTGACGACGGCGTCCATGCCGCGGAAGTGGCGGATGAGTTCCTGCTGGTCGTGCACATCGGCCTCGATCACCTCCACCGTCGGCAGCACGATCAGTTCCTTGGCCGTTTCGCGGCGACGGGACAGCACCCGCACCTCGAGACCGCGCGCAGCAAGCTCGCTGACGAGATGGGTGCCGACAAAGCCGGAGCCGCCGAGGATGCAGATGCGTTCAATCTTCATGGTGAGTTTGGTTTCCGTACCTGAGGCGATGCTGATTCTAATCGTCCGGTCATCCGAGTTCCAGCGAAGGTGCCGACTGTGCGACCGGTCTCGTCGGTGTCTTGCGCGGTGGCACCTCGCCGAGACGGTCTTTCAGCAGCACCGAAGGCTGGCCGAAACGGGCTGCGTAGTACATGGCATTGCTCATCACCTTCTTGACGTAGTCGCGGGTCTCGGCAAACGGGATCGACTCGATATACACCGCGGCTTCCATCGGCCGGCTATCGCGCCAGCGCTGGGCTCGTCCGGGGCCGGCGTTATAGGCAGCGGTGGCAAGCACCGGCGAGTCGTCGAGCGTGGTCTGCACGTGTTTCAGGTAATACGCGCCAAACTGGATGTTTCTGGCGGGATCGCGCATCTGGTCCGGATGAAAACGCTTGATCCCGAGTTGCCGCGCAATCCAGCGCGCGGTGGCGGGCATGATCTGCATCAGGCCGGATGCGCCGACGCTGGAACGCGCGACGTTGATGAAACGGCTTTCCTGCCGCATCAGGCCGAACACCCAGGCTTCGTCGATCGCGTTTTCGCGCGCCGCCCGTTGCGCCAGCTCCCGGTAAGGCGCGAGAAAACGCAGCTCGAAATCGTGCAGTTCTCGGGTGCGCTCCGCGGTATTGATCGCGCGGTCATACCATTCGTGGCGGCGTGCCAGCTCGGCCGCCGCGAGCAGTTGCGCATCGGAAAACTCACGGATCGCCCAGTTCCATTCCTGGTTGGCATCCTGGCGCAGGCCCAGTTGCAGCAGCGCCAGCGCCCGCGCGATGCCGGGGTGACGCGCGATTGCCGCGACGTCGTCGCCGCTCATCTTGACGTTGTTTGCCGGCGCCTGCGCCACCGACCCCAGCTCCTCCTGCGCCAGCTGGCCGTAGTAGTGATGTTCGCGCGACAGCGCCAGGAAGCCGGCATTGGCCGCAACCCGCTGGCCGTTGGCCTGCAGCGCGCGCGCGCGCCAGTAGCGCCAGACCGGCTGGGTACGGGTCGCCTCGCCCATGCTGTCGATCACCTGCTGCACCGCCTGCCAGTCGCCGCTGCGCAATGCCGCCCGCACCCACCATTCACGCTGATCGTCGGTGGCCGCCATCACGCCTGCCAGCCGGTACCAGTCGAGGGCGACCGCCTCATGCCGACGCGCCGCCCAGGTCGCAAGCTGCGCCCAGGCGGTGCCCGACTCGACGGCGCTGAGCTGCGCCAGGCGCTTCTGCAGCGCCTGTTCCGCGGCGCTGGAATCGCGCCGCGCCAACTGGTCGAGCGCATACAGCACGATTTCTCGATCGCCGCGTCGCCGCATATCGAGGGTATCGGCCTTCAGCAGCCGCGCCGGATCCCGCATCGCCTGATCGAGCAGCGCCGGGGCTGGGCGCTGCGTTTGGGGTAGCAGCGCGGCCAATGCCTTGACTACGTTGGGGTTGCCCATCGCCAGTGCCAGCCGGACGCGCCGCCAGAGATCCTCCTCGTTGATCAGCCCCGCCTCGATCAGCTGCGCGAACAGGGGCGAGCAGGCCGCCGGCATGTCGCGTCCGGTAAACCACAACGAAACCGCCTCGCGCAGGTGGCGGCGATCACCCTGCGCCCATTCGGCGCGATAGGCGTAACACTGATGGGCCGGATCGGGCTTGGCAAGACGCGGGTACTCGGCCAGATACGCCGGCCACGCCTCACGCGCGCCCAGCGATTTCAGCCAGTCGGCACGCAGCGCCTCGGCCAGCCGGCTGCCCGGGTAACGCGCCAGGAAATCGGCGGTCCGCGCGTCGCCAGCCGGCCCCGGCACCTGCAGACGCCAGTATTCGACGTAGGGCGCCAGCACATGGTCGGCTGGCACGTCGCGTGCGGCGCGTTCCAGATTGGCCGACTTGCGCGCGGCAAACGCCTGCTGCGCCCGCACCACCGCCGCGTCTCCAGACGCGGCCAAGACGGGCGTCGCGAACAGCAGTGCAAACAGAAAAAAACCGGTTATTTGAAGCATCGATCGAGGGTAACATGCAGCCGATACGGCCTGTCCGGTACGGCACAGGCTGGCGCCGCGACCACCCAGGGCCGGCTGCTCAGGAGTTGAAAGACGGCTGAAAACTCAGGCCAGAAACAGTTGGTACGCCGGGTTGCGCGACTCGTCCCAATAACGATAACCCAGCTTTTCCAGAAACTTCTGAAAACTGGGCTTTTCCTTTTCCGGCACCTGGATGCCGACCAGCACCCGGCCGTAATCGGCGCCATGGTTGCGGTAATGGAACAGGCTGATGTTCCAGCCACGGCTCATACTTTGCAGAAATTGCATCAGCGCGCCGGGGCGTTCCGGGAATTCAAACCGGTACAACACTTCGTTCACCGCCTCGGGCGCCCGTCCACCGACCAGATGGCGGACGTGCAGCTTGGCCATTTCGTTGTCGGTGAGATCAAGCGCTTCCAGCCCGTGGCGTTGCAACAGCTCGACCACCCGTGTGCCCTCGCCCGCACCCGGCACCGACAGACCGACGAACACCCGTGCGATCCTCGGGTCGGAATAGCGGTAGTTGAACTCGGTGATATTGCGCGCGCCCAGCAGGCTGCAAAAGGTCTGGAAACTGCCGGGGGTTTCGGGAATCGTGACCGCCAGCACCGCTTCGCGCTTTTCGCCCAGTTCGGCGCGCTCGGCGATGTGACGCAGCCGGTCGAAATTCATATTCGCACCCGAGGCCACCGCGACCAGGGTCTTGCCCTTGAGCCTGTCGCCGGCGATCGTCGCCTTCAGCCCGGCAATCGACAGCGCGCCGGCCGGCTCCAGGATCGAGCGGGTGTCCTCGAACACGTCCTTGATCGCCGCGCAGATCGCATCATTGTTGACGCGGATGACTTCGTCGACATACAGCTGCGCCAGCCGGAAGGTTTCCTTGCCGACCTTCTTGACCGCCACGCCGTCGGCGAAAATGCCGACACGCGGCAGGGTGATGCGCTTGTTCTTGCACAGCGAGCGCGCCATCGCGTCGGCATCCTCGGGCTCGACGCCGACGATCTTGATCTCCGGGCGCAGGCGCTTGATGTAGGCCGCCATCCCGGCGATCAGCCCGCCGCCGCCGACCGGGACGTAGATTGAGTGGATCGGGCCGGGGTGCTGGCGCAGCAATTCCATCGCCACCGTGCCCTGCCCGGCGATCACATCGGGGTCGTCGTAGGGGTGAACAAAGGTCGCCTTCGTTTCCTCGGCGAGGGTAGTGGCGTGGGTGCAGGCCTCGTCGTAGTTGTCGCCGTGCAGGATCACCTGCGCGCCGCGCGCGGCCACCGCGTCGACCTTGATTTTGGGCGTGGTCGCCGGCATCACGATGGTCGCCATCACGCCGAGTTTTTGCGCCGCCAGCGCCACCCCCTGCGCGTGATTGCCCGCCGACGCCGCGACCACCCCGCGTTCGAGCTGAGACGGCCTCAGCCTGGCCATCTTGTTGTAGGCGCCGCGGCATTTGAACGAGAACACCGGCTGCAGGTCTTCGCGCTTCAGCAGAATCCGGTTGTTGAGGCGGCGCGACAGGTTGTGGGCGACGTCGAGCGGCGACTCCACCGCGACGTCGTAGACGCGCGAGGTGAGGATGCGTTCGAGGTAATCGTCAGGTTGGTTCATGGTGGCGGGGGCGAGGTTTGTAAAAAGGGGGCGATGCCGCTATCTTAGCGGGCTGCATTGAAAAACGACGAAAACATCATGACTCAAGACGAAATGAAGCAAGCCGTGGCACGTGCCGCGGTGGATTATGCCAAGGGCGGCATCATCGGCGTAGGCACCGGCTCGACTGCCAACTATTTCATCGATGCGCTGGCCGAGGTGAAGTGCCGCATCGACGGAGCGGTCGCCAGTTCCGAGGCTACAGCCGCCCGCCTCAAAGGCCACGGGATCCCGGTGCTGGAGCTCAACAGCGTCGGCGAGCTTGAAGTCTACGTCGACGGCGCCGACGAGATCACCGAGCATTTCGCCATGGTCAAGGGCGGTGGCGGCGCGCTGACGCGGGAAAAAATCGTCGCCGCGTGCAGCAAGCAGTTCATCTGCATTGCCGACGAAAGCAAGCTGGTCGGCGTGATGGGAAAATTCCCGCTGCCGGTTGAGGTGATCCCGATGGCGCGCTCGTATGTCGCCCGCGAACTGGTCAAACTCGGCGGACAGCCGCGATTGCGGGAAGGCTACACCACCGACAACGGCAACCTCATCCTCGACGTGCACGGCCTGTCGATCGTCGACCCGGTGGCGCTGGAAACCGCGATCGATCACATCGTCGGTGTGGTCAGCAACGGCCTGTTTGCGCGGCGCGGCGCGGACGTGCTGCTGCTGGGCACCCCCAGCGGCGTCACCACCTACACCAGGTAAGTTTCAGCGCGGCCCGGCATCACTGCGGTAGCGGCGACTCGTCATCGGGTTCCTGCTCCTCGGCCGGTACCCGGTATTTCTCGGTGGCCCACTGCCCCAGGTCGATCAGCTTGCAGCGCTCGCTGCAAAAAGGCTTCCAGCGATTGTCAGGCGTCCACGCCACCGCGGAACCGCAGCTGGGACAGGCGACGACAGCCGGCTTGGCGGGCGGTTTCATAGGCTGCAGAAAGTCAGATCGAAGTCGATCGGCTGGCCGGTGCAGGCGCGCACCTGGCCCGAGCCGGCATGGACGAAGCGGATATTGAGCATGTATTTGTTGGCCGAGATCTCGGGTACGCAGGTAAGGGTGTCGACCAGGGTGACCCGGATCAATTGGGGATTGCGCGATCCCAGCATGCGCTGGTAATAGCCGCTGTCAACGTGCTGAAATTCAGGCTGGCCGCTGTCGCGCAACAGGCCGAGCACGATTTCAACCGCAGCGCGGATCGACGCAAACGGCTCCAGCCACCGTTGTAACTGGAGCGTGCGCGTTTCAGCCGGCTGGTGCAACCAGAAATGGTAGGACGGCAGGTCGAATTCGCACATCCCGCCGGGAATCGCCACCCGCTGCTTGACTGTCATCAGCCAGTCGTCTTCGCGCAGGTGCTGCCCGACCTTGCGGGACAGCTGGTACATGCCGTGGTGCGCCGATTCGATCGCCGCCAGCACCTGTTCCAGGGTGGTGTCCTGCACCTGCGGATTGCCGCGCAGCGCCGTCAGCACGGATTTTTGCCGATCCAGTTCCTGTAGCAGATCGGATTTGAGGTCCGCGCGCGCTGCGACTTCCGCCATTTCGAACAGCGTCAGCAGCGCGGCGTGGTGCGCATGCGCCGACGCCGACGTCGCATAGGTATCGAAACGCTCGAACAGATCTTCCAGCCGCAGGAGGGTGCGGATGCGTTCGCTGAGAGGATATTCGTAGTCGATCACGCTACAACGCGTTGGCTGGAAACGCTGGATTGTCGCCGATCCGCGACGAAAATCAAGGCAACGGCGTGCATGTGAGCGCTTGATAACGCTGGTGCAATGCCGCCACCTGGGCTCGCAATGCCTCTGGCTGGCCCGCATTGACGATGACGTCGTCGGCCGCGGCCAGGCGATCGGCACGAGCGGCCTGCGCGTCAATGATCGCCACGACCTCGTCGCGGCTGAGCCTGCTGCGGGCCATGACCCGCTCGATCTGCAGGGGTTCCGGACAATCGACCACCAGCACGCGATTGAGCAAGTCCCGATAGCCGCCGGTTTCCACCAGCAGCGGAATCACGATCAACACGTAGGGCGCATCCAGCGCGTCGAGCGCCTGCTCGACCGCAGCCCGGATCGGTGGATGCAGGATTGCCTCGAGCCGGTGCCGGGCGCCGGGGTCGGCAAACGCGCGACGACGCAGGGCGGCGCGATCGAGTGTGCCGTCGGCCTGCATCACCGACTCGCCAAACGCTGCTCGAATCGAATCCAGCGCGGCGCCACCCGGCGCGGTCAGGCCGCGTGCGATGACGTCGGTATCGATCACCGGCACGCCTGCCGCGGCAAAATAATCGGCGACCGTCGATTTGCCCGAGCCGATGCCGCCGGTGAGGCCGACCTTAAACATCAGAATTGCCCGAGATACGCGTGGGTCAGGTCCGCGCCGAAAAACAGCGCCACCAGCCCGCCCCCGGCGAGATACGGGCCGAACGGAATCGGCACCCGCCGGTCATGTTTCACCAGCACGATCATCGCAATGCCGACCGCTGCACCGACCACCGACGACAGCAGCAGGGTGACCGGCAGCATCTGCCAGCCGAGCCAGGCGCCGATCGCCGCCAGCAGCTTGAAATCACCGAAGCCCATACCGTCCTTGCCGGTGGCGAGCTTGAACAGCCAGTACACCGACCACAGCACCATATAGCCGGCGATGGCACCGATGACTGCATCGGGCAGGCTGGTAAAAGTTTCATTCAGGTTGAACAGCAGACCCAGCCACAACAGCGGCAGGGTGAGACTGTCGGGCAGCAGCGTGGTGTCGAGGTCGATGAACGCCAACGCGATCAGCGCCCAGATCAACAGCAGCGCGCCCAGCGTCTGCGGGCCGACGCCCCACTTCCATGCCGCTGCGGCCGACAGCGACGCGGTGAGCAACTCGACCAGAGGATAGCGCGCGCTGATCGGGGTGCCGCAGTCCGAGCAGCGCCCACGCAGCCACAACCACGACAGCAGCGGAATGTTTTCCAGTGCGTTGATCAGATGGCCGCATTTTGGACAGGCCGAGCGCGGCAGCCACAGGTTGTAGCGAGAAGCTTCCGGCGCGGTCTCGCCGCGGAGTTCTGCGCACTGCACCTGCCAGTCGGCTTCCATCATTCTCGGCAGCCGGTGAATGACGACATTGAGAAAGCTGCCGACCAGCAGACTGAATAAAAAAACCAGCCCGGTGAACAGGGCTGGTTCGCCGTGCAGCAACTCCATCAAACGACCGAGCCCATCTTGAAGATCGGCAGGTACATGGCGATGACCATGCCGCCGATGAGGACGCCGAGCACCACCATGATGATCGGCTCCATCAGGCTCGACAGTGCCGCGACCGCGTCGTCGACCTCGGCTTCGTAAAAGTCGGCCACTTTGCCGAGCATGGAGTCGAGCGCGCCCGATTCCTCGCCGATCGCGGTCATCTGCAGCACCATGTTGGGGAAACGGTTGGAGTTCTGCATCGCCACCGTCAAGGCGGTTCCGGTCGACACCTCGCCGCGGATCTTGTTGGTCGCCTCGACGAACACCTGGTTGCCCGATGCGCCGCCCACTGACTCCAGCGCTTCCACCAGCGGCACGCCGGCGGCGAACATGGTCGACAGGGTCCGGGTCCAGCGCGCGATGGTCGCTTTCTCGATCACCGCACCAAAAATCGGCAGCTTGAGCATGACCCGGTCCATGAACATCTGCACCTTGCGCGAACGCTTCCACGCCTGCAGCAGGGCGTAGATCCCGCCGCCGATGACGCCGAAAATCGCCCACCACCACTCGACGAAGAAGTCCGAGATCGCCATCACCACCAGGGTCGGTCCCGGCAGGTCGGCGCCGAAGCTGCTGAACAGGTCCTTGAACGCCGGAATCACGAAAATCATGATGATGGCGGTGATGACGAACGCCACCACGATGATCGAAATCGGGTAGAACAGGGCCGACTTGATCTTGCTCTTGATGGCGAGAATTTTCTCCTTGTAGATCGCCAGCCGTTCGAGCACCCCGTCCAGAATACCGGCCGATTCGCCCGCGCCGACCAGGTTGCAGAACAAGGCGTCGAAGTACAACGGGTGGCGGCCGAACGCCTGGGTCAGGCTGCTGCCCTTCTCGATGTCCGCCTTGATCTCGGCCAGCAGGCGCTGCATCGACGGGTTGGAATGGCCACGGCCGACGATGTCGAACGCCTGCAGGAGCGGCACCCCGGCCTTCATCATGGTCGCCAGCTGACGGGTGAACAGGGTGACATCCTTGTCAGTGATGCGCTTGCTGCCCGAAAACAGCGTGCTCTGTTTCTTGACCTTGGTGACGGTGATGCCCTGTCTGCGCAACAGGGAATTGACCATGGATTCGCCGCCGGCCTGCAACTGGCCCTTGACCTTCTTGCCGCGCTTGTCCATCCCTTCCCACAGGAAGGTCGAGTCCTTGATTGCCTTTGCCGCAGTAGCCATAGAGAGGATTCCTTAAATATTGGTGACGGCCTCGACCTCTTCCAGCGAGGTCAGCCCGGCTTTCACTTTCAACAGCCCTGCCTGGCGCAGGTCGAGCACGCCCTCGACCCGGGCCTGGTCGGCGATATCGGATTCGTTCCCGCCCTTGAGGATGATGCGGGTCATGGCGTCGGTGATCGGCATCACCTGGTAGATGCCGACCCGCCCCTTGTAGCCGGTGCCGCCGCAGATATCGCAGCCCACCGGTTTGTAGGGCTTCCAGCTTCCGTCGAGCTGGTCGTCGGTAAAACCGGCTGCCAGCAGAGCTTCCCGCGGGATATCGGCCGGCTGCTTGCACGCGCACAGGCGCCGCCCGAGTCGCTGCGCGGTAATCAGGATCACCGAAGAGGCGACGTTGAACGGCGCCACCCCCATATTGAGCAGCCGGGTCAGGGTGCCGGGGGCGTCGTTGGTGTGCAGGGTGGACATCACCATGTGGCCGGTCTGCGCCGCCTTGATCGCGATGTCGGCGGTTTCCAGGTCACGGATCTCGCCGACCATGATGACGTCGGGATCCTGCCGCAGAAAGGATTTCAGCGCTGCCGAAAACGTCAGCCCGGCCTTGTCGTTGACGTTGACCTGGTTGATTCCGGGGAGCTGGATTTCCGCCGGATCCTCGGCGGTCGAGATGTTGACGTCGGGCTTGTTGAGGATGTTGAGACAGGTATACAGCGACACGGTCTTGCCGGAACCGGTCGGCCCGGTCACCAGCACCATCCCGTAGGGGCGTTGCACCGCGTCCATCAGCAACTCCTTCTGCCACGGCTCGTAGCCCAGTGCCTCGATCCCGAGCTGCGCGCTGGTGGGATCGAGAATCCGCATGACGATCTTTTCGCCGTACAGGGTCGGCAGGGTGCTGACCCGGAAGTCGATGGCACGGTTTTTCGACAGCACCATTTTCATGCGGCCGTCCTGCGGCACACGTTTTTCTGAAATATCCAGCCGCGACAACACCTTGATCCGCGAAGCGACCTTGTCCTTGATCGCCATCGGCGGCTGCGCAACTTCGGACAGAATGCCGTCGCGGCGGTAGCGGATCCGGTAATACTTTTCGTAAGGCTCAAAATGGATGTCGGATGCGCCGAGGTTGATCGCGTCAAGCATGATCTTCTGCAGGTAGCGCACCACCGGCGCATCGTCAATCTCGATCCCGCCGGTGTCCTGCTGCGCCGCAGCGGAGCTTTCCTCGTCGGTGAAATCCAGATTGAGATCTTCCGCATTCAACACCGCCATCGTGTTGCTGTCGACCTCGCCGGCTTTTTCGATCAGTTTGCCCAGCTTGTCGTCTTCGACCACCACCGGCTCGATTGCCTGGCCGGTCTGGAATTTCACTTCATCCAGCGCCTGCAGGTGGGTGGGGTCCGAAGTCGCCACGTACAGCTTGTTGCCGCGCTGATACAAGGCGATGACGCGGCGTTTCTGCACCAGTTTGGAATCGAGCAGCCCCTGCGGCAGACTCTCAGGATCCATGGCGTTCAGGTCAAGAAAGGGGAAGCCGAACGAGGCCGCGGCAAATTCGGCGATCTGGCCGGGCTTGAACCGTTTGCCTTTGATGAGTTCGCTCACGAACGACTCGCCCGACTGGCTGGCGCGTTTCCACACCCCCTCGGCATCGCCCTCGGACAGCCAGCCATGGTTCACCATGGCGCGCGCCAGCCCGGTTAAATTAATGGTGTCGGTTACAGCAGCCATAGTGTGGTCCAGACAAGTCCTGTGTCAGATTATCGCCCGCATGCACGCGCCGGCAAGACGGCGGATCGGGGATCACTGGCCTTAACGGCGATTTTTCGTCTAAATTGAGGCGCTCTCGGGCAAAACCTCACCCGTGTCCGGCAGGTAGATGCGGGCCATCTTCACCGCCCGGTCCTGAGTCTGCACGATTTCCACCGGCACCTCGCCAAGCTTGAGGCTGACCCCGACTTCGGGAATGTCCTCGAACTGCTCCAGCAGCAGACCGTTCAGCGTCTTGGGGCCATCCAGCGGCAACGACAAACCCAGCGTGCGATTCAAATGGCGCAACAGCACCGTGCCCTCGGCCAGCCAGCTGCCGTCGGGCTGGCGCCGCAGATAACCGGTATCCGACGGCGCCTGGGTGGTGAATTCGCCGACCATCTCTTCCAGCAGGTCTTCCAGCGTCACCAGGCCGAGCAGTTCACCGTATTCGTCGACCACCAGCGCCAGCCGCCGCCGGCCGCTCTGGAAGTTGCGCAACTGGGTGAACAGCGGGGTCCCCGCCGGGACAAAATAAGGCTCTTCGAGGCTCTCTTTCAGCGTATCCGGATCCAGTTCGTCGCCGGTCAGCGCATACAGCACCCGGCGCACGTGCAGCACGCCGAGCAGATTGTCGCTTGATCCCGCATGCACCACCAGCCGGGTGTGGTGGCTGGTGGAAATCTGCTGGCGCAGCCGATCCGGGTCGTCGTCGATGTCGATCGCCTCGATCTGGTTGCGCGGCGTCATCACGTCATCGACCGTAATGTCCTCCAGTTCCAGCAGATTGACCAGGATCCGGTGATGCTCGCGCGGCAGCATCCCGGACGATTCCAGCACCACGGTGCGCAGCTCCTCCAGCCCGAGGCGGCTGCCCTGCCCCGGCTCCGGAGGCCTGATCCGCAGCAGCCACAGAATGCCGTGCACGAACAGGTTGACGAACCAGACGATCGGGTAGGTCAGCTTGAGCATCGGCATCAGCACGAATCCCGCCGGATACGCCACCCGTTCGGGATAGGAGGCGCCGATCACCTTGGGCGTGACTTCGCTGAATACCAGGATCAGGAAGGTCAGCAGCAGGGTCGCCGCCGACAGCGCCAGGTTCGATTCGCCGAACAGGCGGATCGAAATGATCGTCGCCAGGGTGGCTGCCGCAATATTGATCAGATTGTTGCCGAGCAGAATCACCCCCAGCAGTTTGTCGGTCTGGTTCAGCAGCGACAGGGTCAGGATCGCGCCCCGGTGGCCGGATTCGGCGGCATGCCGGAGGCGGTAACGGTTGATTGCCATCATCGCGGTTTCGGAGGCGGAGAAACAGGCCGAAAAAAGCAAAAGCGCTGCGAGCAAGCCGAACAGGGTGCTGATTGACAGGTCTTCCAAAGACTATTCCTGAAAAAGGCCGCTTGAATTAGGCCGCCGGGCAGACGGATCAGCGCCCGAGCAACACTTCCAGTACGAACTGGGTGCCCAGATAGGCGAGCAGCAACAGGGTGAAGCCGGTAATCGTCCAGACCAGCGCGGTACGACCGCGCCAGCCGCGGAAATGACGCCCCAGCAGCAGGCCGCCGAACACCAGCCACGACAGGATGGCGAACACGGTCTTGTGGGTAAACTGCAGCGCGGTACCGAAGAGTTCTTCGGTAAAGAAGACGCCGCTGAACACGGCCAGCGTCAACAGCGCGAAGCCGACGCCGATGGTCCGGAACAGCATCGCCTCCAGGGTCAGCAAGGGCGGAGCGCCGTCCTGCATCAGCGCGCCGCGATGCAGCTGCCTTTCCAGCATGGTCATCAACACCGCATGCAAGGCCGCCACCGCCAGCAGGCCGTAGGCCAGAAACGACACCACCAGATGCGCGCGCAAGGCCAGCGCCTGCGAATTCGGAATGGCGTGGGTGACGGTGAACACCGCCATCCCCAACACCGACGCCGCCGCCAGCCCGCTCACCCACGATTGCAGCCGCGCCAGCGGCGCCCCCCGGCTGGCGAGCCAGTAGACCAGCGCGGTCAGCCACAGTATCGTCGACAGTGAATTACCGAAGCCCAGCCGGATATCACCCTGCCCCAGCATCGAGTGATAAATCAGCGCGCCGTGCGCCAACAGCGCGAGCGGCAGCAAAACGCACACCGAAGCGCCGGGCGCCGGGCGCTGCAGGCGCCAGGCCAGCCAGCCATACAACGCGCTCACACACAAAGTAACCAGCAATAACGGGGACATTCGTTAAAATGGAACTCTTAAAATGGAAATTTGATCCAGCCAGTCCCATTATCCATGCCGCCCTGCGCGGCAACAAGGAAACCCGGTCAGAAAATCGCCATGTTAGAAAATCTTAGTGGACGCCTCGCCGGCGTCGTCAAATCCCTGCGCGGCCAGGCGCGGATCACCGAAGCCAACGTGCAGGACACCCTGCGCCAGGTACGCCTCGCGCTGCTCGAAGCCGACGTCGCGCTGCCGGTGGTCAAGGACTTCATCGAAGCGGTCAAGGTCCGCGCGCTGGGCCAGGAGGTGCTTACCAGCCTGTCGCCGGGCCAGGCGCTGATCGGCATCGTCCACGAAGAGCTCACCCGCCTGATGGGTGGCGAAAACGCCGATCTCAACCTGGCCGCCACCCCGCCTGCAGTGATCTTGATGGCAGGCCTGCAGGGATCGGGCAAGACCACCACCAGCGGCAAGCTCGCGCTGCTGCTGAAAAACCGCAAGAAAAAGGTGCTGCTCGCCTCGGCCGACGTCTATCGTCCCGCCGCCATCGACCAGTTGCGGCAGCTCGGCAAACAGCTCGACGTCAGTTTTTTCGAGGCCGGCGACGAACGCGACCCGCTGAAAATCGCCCACGCCGCGCTGGATCACGCGCGCAAGCAGTTCTTCGACGTGTTGATCGTCGACACCGCCGGCCGGCTGGCGATCGACGCGGCGATGATGAACGAGATCAGCGCGCTACACGCTGCGGTCAAACCGGTCGAAACCCTGTTCGTGGTCGACGCGATGCAGGGCCAGGACGCGGTCAACGTCGCCAAGGCCTTCAACGAGGCGCTACCGCTCACCGGCGTGGTGTTGACCAAGCTCGACGGCGACGCCCGCGGCGGCGCGGCGCTGTCGGTCCGCCAGATCACCGGCAAGCCGCTCAAGTTCATCGGCGTCGGCGAGAAACCCACCGGGCTCGAAGCCTTCCATCCCGAGCGCATGGCGCAGCGCATCCTCGGCATGGGCGACGTGCTCTCGCTGATCGAGCAGGCGCAAAGCTCGGTCGATCTGGTCGAAGCCAAAAAACTCGCCGACAAAGTCAAGAAGGGCAAGGATTTCGACCTCGAAGACTTCAAGGCGCAGATCCAGCAGATGCGCAAAATGGGCGGCCTGTCGGCGCTGATGGACAAACTGCCAGGTGCCGGGCAGATGGCCATGCCGGCCGGGGCCGACGACAAGGCCGTCAACCGGATCGAAGGCATCATCAACAGCATGACCCGGCTGGAACGCCGCAAGCCCGAGATCATCAAGGCCAGCCGCAAGCGCCGCATCGCCGCCGGGGCGGGGGTGCAGGTGCAGGACGTGAACAAGCTTTTGAAGCAGTTCGAGCAGGCACAGAAAATGATGAAGATGATGGGCAAGGGCGGCCTGTCGAAAATGATGCGTGGCATGAAAGGCATGATGCCGGGAATGCGTTAACGCCAGCCTACTGGCAAGCCGGCCGATTTTGAGTATAATTCGCGGTTTTCTCCGTTTACCGGTGGGTTGAATCATGGTCGTTATTCGTCTTTCGCGCGGCGGCGCAAAAAACCGTCCCTTCTACAACGTGGTGGTAGCCGATTCGCGCTGCCGCCGTGATGGCCGCTTCATCGAGCGCGTCGGTTTCTACAACCCGGTCGCGGCCGAGGGTGCCGAAGCGCTGCGCCTGGATCAGGACCGCATCGGTTACTGGGTGAGCAATGGCGCACAGATGTCCGACACCGTCGCCCGTCTGGTCAAGCAGAACAAGCCCGCTGCCGCTGCCTGATTTGGCCGAAACCGAAGACTGGGTCGTGATGGGGCGAATCGCTGCCCCGTTCGGCGTCAAGGGCTGGGTCAAGGTTCAGCCCTTCAGCGAAGACCCGGGCGCGTTGATGGATTTTGAATCCTGGCGCGTCGGTCGCGGCGAGCAGCACACGCATTGCCGCGTCGAAACCGTCCAGGACCACGGCAAAGCCTTGGTCGCCAAGCTGGTCGGAGTCGACGACCGTGACGCGGCGTATGCGCTGCGCGGACAGGAAATCTCGGTGGCAAAGAGCGCGTTGCCGCCACCGGAAGAAAACGAGTTTTACTGGTCGGATCTGATCGGTCTGAAAGTCTTCAACCGCGAAGGGATCGAGCTGGGCAGCGTCGACAGCCTGATGGAAAGCGGGGCGAACGACCTGCTGGTGGTCAAAGGCGCGCGCGAGCACCTGATTCCGTTCGTCGCCGCCTTCGTCGGCAAGGTCGATGTGACGGCCGGGACGGTCGAGGTGGACTGGGGCGAAGACTACTGATGCGCTTCGATGCGGTCACGCTCTTCCCCGAGATGTTCGATGCGGTACTGGATTACGGCATCACCCGGCGGGCGCTCGATCGCGGGCTGTACCGCTTCAGGGCATGGAATCCGCGTGATTTCACCGCCGACCCGCACCGCACCGTGGACGACCGGCCCTACGGCGGCGGCCCCGGGATGCTGATGCTGGCCGAGCCGCTGGATCGCGCGCTGAATGCGGTACAGCAGAACCTGGCCGACGCGAACTTGACCCCGTGGGTGGTGCATTTTTCACCGCGCGGCTGCCCGCTGACCCACCGGCGGGTGATGGAATTGAAGGACAAGCCTGCACTGGTATTGCTGTGCGGGCGGTATGAAGGCATCGACGAGCGGCTGCTGCAGCGTCGCGTGGACGAAGAGCTTTCACTCGGCGACTTCGTGTTGTCGGGCGGCGAACTTCCCGCGCTGACGCTGATGGATGCCCTCATCCGGCAGTTGCCGGGCGCGTTGAACGACGCGGAATCGGCGACACAGGATTCGTTCACCAACGGCCTGCTCGACTGCCCGCACTACACCCGGCCCGAAGTCTGGCAGGGCATGGCGGTGCCAGAGGTGTTGAAAAGCGGCAACCACGCCGCGATCGCCCAGTGGCGGTTGCAGCAAAGCCTGACAATCACGGCGACCCATCGCCCCGATCTGCTGGCGAAGCGTGGATTGTCGAGGCAGGAACAGGATATTCTCGCGGCGCACCCACCCGGTGCGCCGCGGAACGAAGCGGCACGGTAACCCGGGCCAACATGAAACGGCGTGACGTCCGCCCAACGGTTTGAATGACCGAGCGGTGCACCTCTCCCGCCCAGTACAAGGAAGCATCATGAACATCATCGAGCAACTCGAACAGGAAGAAATCGCCCGCCTGGACAAAACCCTCCCCGACTTCGCCCCGGGTGACACCGTCATCGTCCAGGTGAAAGTCAAGGAAGGCGCCCGCGAGCGTCTGCAGGCCTACGAAGGCGTGGTGATCGCCAAGCGCAACCGCGGCCTCAACTCGGCCTTCACCGTGCGCAAGATCTCCGCCGGCGAAGGCGTCGAGCGTACCTTCCAGACCTACTCGCCGCTGGTCGCCCGGGTCGAGGTCAAGCGCCGCGGCGATGTCCGCCGCGCCAAGCTGTACTACCTGCGCGAGCGTTCCGGCAAGTCCGCCCGGATCAAGGAAAAGCTGCCCGCGCGCAAGGTCAAAGGCGGTACACCGGCTGCAGCTGCCGAATAAGCAGCGTTCCTGCCGCACCGCAAAACGCCCGCTTCACGCGGGCGTTTTGCTTGACGGGCATGGCCTATGCCGGATGATCTGAACCCAGGCCTGCGCCTGGCGCCAGATCGCCGCACACTAACACCCTGATACGGAGCACATTATCATGTCCTATTCCCTCGATCAGACACTCGACGAGCATTGTTCCGGCTGCGTCTATTACCCGCCCAACCTGCCGCCACAGGCGTATTCTGAAGCCGACTGGGCGATGCTGCAGGCACGCAGCTGCGCGTTCGAGCATCGCCCGGGCAGCGCCGATTGCCTCGCCAGCCGCAAGACCAGTTGCAGCCTGGTCGACCTTGCCGCGACCCAATCCTCGGTCGCCGGGTCCGGCAAATGAGCGCCGCATCATCCGCCTTCGAACTCGCGGAGAACACCAGGAAACGCGACCTCATTCGTCTTGCCACTCCCATGCTGCCGGAATTCAGCAGCCTTGCCGGGTCGGCGCCCATCGATGACAGGCTCCTGCCTGGCGACTGATCAGGTGCACGCGCTCGGCTAGAATGAGCCCATGCCTGCCTACGATGTTGTTCTCCCCGCGCCGATGTGCCGTCTCGGCGCCTGTTTTACTGGCGAAGCGCTGACGCAACTGGATTTCCTGCCGACCGATACCCCGGTCATCGCGCCAGCTAACGCACCCGCGCGCCATCTCCAGCGCGAGCTCGACGCCTACTGGTCCGATCCTGGCCATGAATTCGACCTGTTGTTCGTACCCACCGGCACGCCGTTCCAGCTGCGGGTGTGGCACGCGCTGATGCGCATCCCGGCGGGACAGCCACAAACCTATGGCGCACTGGCGAAGCAGCTCGGTACCGCTGCGCGGGCGGTGGGCCAGGCCTGCGGCGCCAACCCCTTGCCGATTGTCATTCCCTGCCACCGGGTGGTGGCGGCCCACGGGCCGGGCGGCTTCATGCACGCGTCGACCGGCGCGCCGCTGGACGTGAAAACCTGGTTGCTGGCACATGAGCAGGCCTCCCCTCCCCAACCCTCCCCCGCTTGAGGGAGAGGAAGCAAGCGTAATGTCCAAACCGATTAACGCCCTCATTGACCGCTTCTGCGATCACCTGTGGCTGGAGGACGGACTGGCAAACCAGACCCTGGCAGCCTATCGGCGTGACCTGGTCGCCTTCGGTCGCTGGCTGGAACAGGAACGCAAGCAGACCCTGGATGCCGCCGCCCCAGGCGACGTCGAAGCCTGGCTGGGGTGGCGTTTTGCCCAGCACGCGCAAGCACGCAGCGCGGCACGCTACACCTCGACCCTGAAACGCTTTTATCGCTACCTGCTGCGCGAGAACCTGGTCGGCGCCGACCCCACGCTCAATCTCGACAGTCCCAAGCTGCCGCGGGCGCTACCCAAGACCCTGACCGAGGTCGATGTGAACCGTCTGCTCGACAGCGCCGACACCCGCACGGCGTCCGGACTGCGTGACCGGGCGATGCTGGAAACGCTGTATGCCACCGGCCTGCGGGTGTCGGAACTGGTGGGGCTGAAGCTGACCGCAGTAAACCTCAGCGACGGCGTGCTGCGCGTGACCGGCAAGGGCAACAAGGACCGACTGGTGCCGCTGGGCGAAGAGGCGGTGATCTGGCTGCGGCGCTATCTCACCGAGGCGCGTCCACGGCTGCTGGCACAACACCTCAGCGACGCCGTGTTCGTCACCCCGCGCGGCAGCGGGATGACGCGGCAGGCGTTCTGGTATCTGATCAAGCGACGCGCGCACGCTGCCGGCATCACCCGTGCGCTGTCGCCGCACACCCTGCGCCACGCCTTTGCTACCCACTTGCTGAACCACGGCGCGGACCTGCGGGTGGTGCAGATGCTGCTCGGCCATAGCGACATTTCGACCACTCAGATCTACACCCACGTGGCGCGCGAACGCCTGAAGCAGCTCCACGCGCAACACCATCCGCGCGGCTAGGCGTCTGTCGGGCTTAAGAAACAATCAGGGCGTCTTGATGCGCTCCATCAGATAACACAGGCAATCCTGCCGGATCACGCGTTCGTCACGCGTGAGCATGGCGGGCATCAGGGGCTGCCGGAGCGCGATCTGGTCGTGGCGGTAGTCGAACAGGCGCGGGCCGATCTCGGCACCGTTCTCATCCAGTACCTGCAGCCTCGCCGGACTGCCCGGACGCACCCGGCCGAGCAACTCGCCGTGGTTGAGCTCGCGAAAATTGAAATGATCGAGTTCGGGTACGAAATCGATATCCGCCTCCGGCGCGCCGAAACCGAAGCTCGCCTGCTCCGGCACCTTGACCGTGGCCACGGTATGGAACAGGTCGATATCGTGCGGGGCCACCGGCTGTACCGGAAATTCGGACAGATGCAGGCAGTCCTCGATGAACGCGGTGGCATGCTCGACGCTGCCGGGCGCTCCCGGCTTGCCGCATTCCACCGTGACCGCCGGGCAGAGTCCGGCAAAGGCCGCCGACTGCACCCCTGGCGGGCGGATGAAATAGACCACGATCCGCGAGAACAGCAACGCCAGGTGCAGAAAATCGTGCTCCAGCCGGTTGACGCAGGCGTAGTGCGGATTGAGCCCGGTGTTGTTGTGGATGTCGATGCTGGCAAACACCCCGCGTGCGCGCATCGCCTCGACCACCTGCAGCATCATCGCCGACTCGGCCGACGGCGGCTCCTCCCCGCCTGGCCACACCCGGTTGTAATCCGGCTGGCCGTCGAGCCGGCGCAGGCCCGAGCCGGCCGCCTCGACGTTGCCGATGAACAGCGACAGCGCGCGCGGCAGTTCTACCGCTGCATATTTCCGCAACACCGATTGCGCCGCCAGCCAGCCGGTATCCTCGTTGCCGTGCAGCAGCACCGAGACGAACAACGGCGGCAATCGCCGCCCCGGCAGATGGATCAGCGCCGGTCCCGGCAGCACCTCGCCCAGGCGGGCGGCGGGCAGATCCAGCAGGCCGGGAGGCAGGATTTCGTATTGGCTCAACATCACACGCTCCACTCGTGCACCGGCGCACCGGCACGCTGGTTGTCCAGATAACCGTCCATCATGCGATGCAGGTCGCCGTCCACCCGCTCAAGCCGGCGCAACTGCCATTCCGCGCCGGTCCGGCCGCTGCGCACCCGCGCTTCGAGCACCCCCAGATAATGCTCGATCTCGGCTGCGGGCAGACCGAAATCGAACAGCCCCTGGCGCGCCAGCGGCAGCGCGATGTCGAGGATCAATTGCCGCGCCGGATAGCGCCGGCCATCCAGCCAGGTCAGCTCGGCTTGCAAACCCTGGCGGGCCGCCGCATAAAAATTGGCCTGCGCAAGCGCAAACGGCAACGCCGCGCCGATGTCACCCGGCTGCTGCGCCAGGGCATGCGTGAGTCCGAAGCTCAGTGCGGCATTCGCCACCATGTCCAGCACCGTCGGGCCGCTCGGCAACACCCGCTGCTCCAGCCGCACATGCGCCTGTCCGGTGGCATCGAAGCCGATCAGGGGGCGCACCCAACGCCAGATCGCACCGTTGTGCAGGCGCAGATGCGGATAGCGCTCCGCCGCCTCCGCCTGCGGCATCGGTAGCAGCACCGGATAGTGCGCCAGGTTTTCCTCGAACAGTTCCAGCAGGGTGTCCACGACATACCCGCGGCCGAACGTGACACGCCGCAGCGTCGGTTCCGCCAGTCCGGCATAGCCGCCCGCTTCCACCGACTGCTCGAACAGTGGCACCCGCGTTTCCTGCCACAGGCGATGCCCGAACAGGAGCGGCGAATTGACCGCGCCCGCCAGCAACGGCGCGCAACAGATCAGGGAGGCATTGTAGTAACGGCCCGCCAGGTCGAACGGCACCTGCAGATGCAGCTGGAATGAAGTGGTCGCGGCTTCCAGCATGACGTCGGGTCGGCTCAGGCGGAGATGATCCGCGCCCTCGATATCGATGCGGAGGGGGGCGCCGGCGCGCTGCTGCAAAACCTGCGCATTCAGTGCCACGAAACGGTTCAGCGCCGACATGTTGGCGAGGCACAGATCCTCGTCGCGGATCGTCGGCAGGATGCCGATCATCGCCAGCACCGTGCCCATGCCATGCGCCGCCTGCTGGCATCGCTCCCAGGTGGTCAGCAAGGCGTCCTCCATCGCGGCCAGCACGCCCGCCCCCAACTCCAGCGGTGGCGCGTTCAGTTCGACATTGAAGCGCGACAGTTCGGGCACCACCAGCGGATCGTTCAACGCACGCAGATAGGGCTCATTGACCGGATTCGGCCGCCCGGCATGATCGAGCAGCCAGGCTTCGAGTTCGAACCCCGCGAAAAAGCGGGGATCCGGAAACCCGCCGGACTGGGCAGACGCGCGCAACGCACCCGTTTCATCCGCCAGTCTGTCGGAAAACTGCCTGAAGTCGGCCTCCGAAAAGTGTGTGCGGTTGATTTCCTGGCCCATAGCCGGATGTATCAGGCGGGCTCGCTGGCCTGTTCGCGCGGGCGATAGGTCACGTACAGATAAACCGGAACCGACAGGTCGCCCAGGTGTTTCTCGATCAAGGGCCGCACCTCGTCCCAGTTCATCCCGCCGACGCCGGTGGCCAGCCGCGGCAACGCCAGACTGGTCAGGCCTTCGGTATCGACCCACTTGCGCAGGGCCTTCAACGCATGATTGAGATTCCCGGTCGATGCCCGACCCGGTTTGGCGCCGTGGTCATAAGCGGCATCCTGGGTGAACAGCGAGACCATTCGCTTGCCGTCGGCGCCGGCCCATGCCCAGATCTCGCCTGACTTGGGGTGGGTGGTCTGGCAGAAGTGGCGAAAGTCCTTGTACATCGCCGGCCAGTTCTCGCGCAACGCAAGCGCCAAACCCTGATTGTGCCCGTCGTTCGGTGCCACGCCATGAGCGATGGCTTGCGCCCCTGATAGAAGAACATCGCCGCTGACTTCATGCAACATGGTTATGCCTTTCTTTCACTATGAACGAATAATCGTATCCGCTTATCTTTTTATAGGCCAAGCACAGGCATGTTGCAGTAAAAAAACACGCAGCCCGCTCAGATCCGCGGGCTGCGCCTGGCGAGGTAGAACCACTCCTGTCCCGCCTGTGCGCCGGGATTGGGGAACACGATATAGCCGTCGCGATCCGCCACCACCGGCGTACCGTCACGCCGCACGCCGATGGCCTCGCCTGCATCCACGCGATCGAAGCTCGCCCAGTCGCGCACCAACCGATCGTCGACATGGTTGCGATCGATCACCTGGTACAGCCGCAGCGCCTCGGTGTCGGTCGCCGCTGGCGGTGGCGCTGCGGGAGTCAGACGCAGGTGCGCGAGGGTGTTGTGGATCGCGCGGTAGGCGACCTCGGGGGCGGCGGGATCGTCGTGCTGTCCGCATTCAAGGGTGAGCGCGATGCCGCCGTGCGCACGCATGTATTCGGTGGTGCCGACCCCGTAATGCACATCGGCCTCGCGTGCCGACGCCCCCGCGGCGAGGCGCCGCGCGACACCGGCCGCATAGGTGTCGAGCCAGCCATCGACGAAGCGATGCACCCCCAGGCGTTGCGCCAGCGCGGTTTCCTCAGCCGCCCGTGCAAACGGCTCCAGCGCGCCGGCGTTATCTTCCGGTCCCAGCATCACGAAAGGTTCGCCCGCGGTATGGAAGGAATGCAGGTCGAGCAAGACGTCGTGCCGCGCCAGCAGCGGACACAGCCAGTTGGCGATGCGGTCTTCGAATTCGACCGGCGCATCGGTGGGCGCCAGATTGCGGTTGAGGTTGCGCTCACCCTGGCGTTGCCGCCGCGCATACGCGAGGGGGTTGGTGACCGGAACGAAGCTGACGCTGCCGGCGACGATGGCCAGTTGGCCGGTCTCGATTTCGCCGATCACCCGGCGAATCGCCTGGGTGCCGCAGGTTTCGTTGCCGTGCACCGCACCGAGCACGATGAGACGCGCACCGGGCGCCAGCCCGGTGAACGATATCGATTGAAAATGCAGTGATCCAGCTTCGCTCATATGCTCAAGGCCTTGAACAGCAAGGATACGCTCGATACCAGCAACAGCACCCCGACCAGTCGCGTCATCTGCGCCTGGCTCAGACCGACATGCGCGCGTCCACCCAGATACAACGCGCCCAGCACCAGCGGCAGCGCAACAAGGTACGCGATCCATACCGTGGCCGTCATCAATAATCCCGCCACCAGAAAACTGATAATCCGTGTCAGCCCCTCGGTAAAAAACAGCGCCGAGAAGGTCGCGCGCAGATCGCCTTTGTCGCGGATGCGGTGGCTCAGATAAATCACGTACGGCGGTCCGCCGGTACCAAACAAGGCCCCGACCGTGCCGCCCGTGAGCGCGGCGGGGACCGCCCAGCCGCGTGACGCCAGTTTGTCGCCGTGAAGATTCAGCACGCTGCGAATCGCAAAGATGAACACAAACCCCGCCAGCGTGAGCAGCATCGGCCCGGGCGGCAGCTTGACCAGCAGGCTGGTTCCCACAATCACGCCGACGACGCCGAACGGGATCAGGACGAAGATTTCGTCCCATTTCACGCGCTTGAAAGTCAGCCCGCCAATCACGATCGACGCGGTGAAATCCAGCAGCAGAATCCACGGCACGACAAATTTCAGCGGCAGGAACAGCGCCAGTAAGGGCACCGAAATCAAGCCTGAGCCGAAACCGGTGATACCGCGGATGAAATACGCCGCCAGCAGGATCGCCGCGGCGGCACCAAGGTTGCCGACCGCGATCTGCTCAAAGCCCATATCGTTGCGGCCTCACAAACGTGCGCCGCGCTCGATGGTGATCCCCAGTTCCTTGATACCCGGCACGATAGCAAGCTTGGTCACCGACACCTTCACCCACGGCGCGCCGAATTCGTCGCGCACGATCGCGGCCACATGCTCGGCCACCGCCTCGACCAGGGTGATCGGCTGGGGCGCATTCTGCAGATAGCTCTTCACCCGATTGGCCACCGCCCCATAGTCGATGGTGTCGGCCACGTTGTCGCTGGCGCCAGCCTTGCTGTCGGGCAGGCCGATTTCCAGATCGAGCCGCACCGGCTGCGGCACTTTGCGTTCCCACTCGTATATGCCGATAATCAGCTCGAGACGGAAGTCCCGCAGAAAAAGAATATCCATTGTTCCGCTATCTACCGCGCCAGCTGCCGACGGCCCGCTCAAAACCCGCCATTTTACTGACTTATGACTTCCCTGTTGTTTATTGCTGTCGCCTATCTGCTCGGCTCGCTGTCGTTCGCGGTCATCGTCAGCCGTGCCATGCAACTGCCCGATCCGCGCAGCTTCGGCTCGGGCAACCCCGGCGCCACCAACGTCTTGCGCACCGGCCGCAAGGCCGCCGCTGCGCTAACCCTGCTCGGCGATGCGCTCAAGGGCTGGGTCGCAGTGGCGCTGGCACGGCTGCTGGCGCCGCAGTTCGGTCTCGGCGACGAGATCGTGCTGCTGTGTGCGCTGGCGGTGTTCATCGGCCACCTGTTCCCGGTGTTTTTCGGCTTCAAGGGCGGCAAGGGCGTGGCGACCGCGCTTGGGGTGCTGGTCGGACTTGACCTCTGGGTCGGACTGGCCTGCCTGGCGAGCTGGCTGTTCATGGTCAGGGTGTTCCGGATCTCCTCGCTCGGCGCGCTGACCACGGCCGCCCTGGCCCCGATCTACACCGGATGGCTGCTGGGATGGGGCAAGACCGCGGTCGCGGTGCTGGTGATCGCCTTGCTGCTGATCTATCGTCACAAGAACAACCTCGTCAATCTGGTGTCGGGCCGCGAGGCGCGCATCGGTAAAAACAGCTGAGCCCATGGCATTCTTCGACAAAACCATCGATCACGCGAAAGACAGCCTCGCCGAGGTATCGCGCGAGGCCATCGACCGCGCCGGCGAGCGTCTGTCGGACGTGGTGAAAGACGGCGTATCGCAGGCCGGCACCGAACTGAAGGACGTCATCTGGCGGGCGAGCCAGGAAATCGACACCAAGCTCGACAAGATTTCCGACGAACTGCACGCCCAGCGGCAGTTCACCAAGGACGACGTCCGCGAACTGGTCGATTACGCCGGCGAACGGCTGGGTAGCCTGATGGACGAACGCATCGTCCGCGCCAAGAGCGAAATTTCCGACCTGGTGCAGGACAAGGTCGAATACTTCAAGCGCGAAGTCGACGGGTTTTTCATCGAGCGACAGCGCGACCTTGCGCGCGAGCGGCGGCGGCTGTTCGTCAACGTCGCGGTCGCGATTCTGGCGTCGCTGTCACTCGGTTTCATTTCCTGGCTGTATCACCAGTACCTCGGCGGCGGGCTCGACGTATTCGCGATGTTCCGCATCGTCTTCGCCTCGCTGGCCGGCGGCTACGCCGCCTACCTCGCGGTCAGGCTGCTGCGCCGCTGGCTGTCGATGTCGGAACACCGGAAGGACACGCTGTTTCTGATCAGCCGCTACTGGGGGGTGCTGCGCCCGGTCAGCATTTTCGGCACCCTGATCCTGGTGTGCCTGATCGCGGTGCTGGTGGGCTTCCTGCTGTTCCCGGACCAGATCGCGCAACTCACCGGCAGCGAGACCTGGCTCAAGACCCTGCGCGAAGCCTATCCGATGTTCCAGCCGTGATGCGTTGTCGTATCCAGCCTACACCGGGTCGAGCGTCGCCAGATCCCAGCGCGGCCTGACCGCAAACGCCAGGTCCGACGTCGAATTCGCCTGCGCGGCGAGCCGCTGCGCGCCAGCGTAGGCGATCATCGCGCCATTGTCGGTGCAGAATTCCAGCCGCGGGTAAAACACGCTGATGCCACGCGCCGCCGCTTCGCGGGTCAGCCGTTCGCGCAAGTGGCTGTTGGCCCCCACCCCGCCCGCGACCACCAGGCGAATCGTGCCGCTCGCCACACACGCCGCCAGACTCTTGCCCACCAGCACCTCAACCGCGGCCGCCTGAAATGCCGCCGCGATGTCCGCCGCCTGCCCGAGGCCGACCTTCTTCACCAGCATCAGCACCGCGGTTTTCAGACCACTGAAGCTGAAATCGAAATCGCCGGAATTGAGCATCGGGCGCGGCAACTTGAAGCGGCCGGGGTCGCCGGTCGCCGCCAGTTTCGACAGCGCCGGCCCGCCGGGATAGCCCAGCCCCAGGAGTTGCGCGGTCTTGTCGAACGCTTCGCCGGCGGCGTCGTCCAGCGTCTCACCCAGCAGGGCGTAGCGCCCGACGCCCGACACCCGCATCAATTGCGTATGCCCGCCCGAAACCAGCAATGCGACGAACGGGAACTCGGGGGGCGTGTCGGAAATCAGCGGCGACAACAGGTGGCCTTCAAGATGATGAATGGCGACCGCCGGAATATCCAGCGCAAACGCCAGCGCGCGCGCCATCCCCGCCCCCACCAGGAGCGCGCCGGCGAGCCCGGGGCCGGCGGTATAGGCAATTCCGTCGAGACCTGAAAGTGTGCACCCACTCTCGCTCAATACCTGACGGGTCAACGGTAATACCCGGCGGATATGGTCGCGCGAGGCCAGCTCAGGGACCACCCCGCCGTATGCATTGTGCATCGCGATCTGCGAGTACAGCGCGTGTGCCAGCAGGCCTCGCGCGCTGTCGTACAGCGCGACACCGGTTTCATCGCAGGAGGATTCGACGCCAAGCACCAACATCAGCAAAAGAGCACGAGGGGACTGGAAAAAAGCTTTGGGGCTTGCTATTATTATCGATTATCCAGATCACAGGAAGCTTCTGCGGAAGCTCACTTCAAAACATGCCTAGCGTCAAAGTCAAAGAAAACGAGCCGTTCGACGTCGCCCTGCGCCGCTTCAAGCGCTCCATCGAAAAAGTGGGTCTGTTGACCGAACTGCGTGCCCGCGAGTTCTACGAGAAGCCCACCGCCGAGCGCAAGCGCAAGCTTGCCGCCGCAGTCAAGCGTCAGAGCAAGCGCCTGCGCGGCCAGCAGCTCCCGCCCAAGATGTATTGATTCTGCGCCACGCAGAATACGCTACTCCCATGTCGCTCAAGGCACGCATCACTGAGGACATGAAAACCGCGATGCGCGGCCGCACGGATCCTGATGAAGCGCAACGCGCCAAGCACACGCTACGCCTCGGCACGATTCGCCTGTTGCTGGCCGCGATCAAGCAGAGGGAAGTCGACGACCGTGCCGAGCTGGACGACGCCAGCATCAGCAGCATCGTCGAAAAACTCATCAAGCAACGCAAGGATTCGATCAGCCAGTTTCAGGCCGCCGGCCGGGACGACCTGGTCGCCGCCGAACAGGCCGAGATTGTCGTCCTGCAAGCCTATCTGCCCGAGCAACTCTCGGCCGCCGAAATCGAGGCCGCGGTGACCTCCGCGATTGCCGAGACCAGCGCTGCCAGCGCCAAGGACATGGGCAGGCTCATGGGCCTGCTCAAGTCCCGCCTCGCCGGCCGCGCCGACATGGGCCAGGTTTCCGCACTGATCAAAGCCCGCCTGGCGGGCTGAACCCGACCCGGCATCCCGCCCGGGTCTATCATGCAGCAACCATGATCCCGCGCGATTTCATCGACACCCTGCTCGCCCGCATCGACATCGTCGACGTCATCGACCGACGCGTGCCCTTGAAAAAGGCCGGACAGAACTACCAGGCGTGCTGCCCCTTCCACAGCGAAAAAACCCCTTCCTTCACGGTCAGCCCGACCAAGCAGTTCTATCACTGCTTCGGCTGCGGCGCACACGGCACCGCGCTCGGCTTCCTGATGGAATACGAGCACATGAGCTTTCCCGATGCGGTGGCGGCGCTGGCGCAGGATACCGGCCTGCCGGTACCCGAATCGGCGCACCAGCCCGACCGCCCCAAGCCGCCGCCCGCACTGTGGGATGCGCTGGAACAGGCAGCCCAGTTCTATAAAAAACAACTGAAGCACACACCGCACGCGATCGACTACCTGAAGCGTCGCGGACTGACCGGCACCATCGCCGCCCGTTACGGCATCGGCTACGCCCCCGACGGCTCGCCGCTAAAGCAACTGTTCACCGATTACTCGGCCGAGATCCTCGCCGCGTCGGGGCTCGTGATCGACGGCGAACGTGGCCGCTATGACCGCTTTCGCGACCGCATCATGTTTCCAATCAGGAACGTCAAGGGCCAGATCGTCGGCTTCGGCGGCCGCGTGCTCGACAAGGGCGAGCCGAAGTATCTTAATTCGCCTGAAACGCCGCTGTTCCACAAAGGTTCGGAGCTTTACGGCCTGTTCGAGGCGCGCGCCGCGATCAAGGCCGCGGGGCGTGCGATCGTGGTCGAAGGCTATATGGACGTGGTCGCGCTGGCGCAGAACGGGGTCGAGTTCGCCGTGGGGGCGCTCGGCACCGCCACCACACCCATTCACGTGCGCACCCAGCGCCGCCACCCCCACCCCCAGGTCTACGCCTTCGACGGCGACAACGCTGGCCGAAAGGCCGCCTGGCGCGCACTGGAAAACTCGCTGGAGGCGCTGCAGGACGGCAAGGAAGTCAGCTTTCTGTTCCTGCCCGAAGGCGAAGACCCCGACAGCACCATCCGCGCCCTCGGCCATGACGCCTTCGTGCGCCTGCTCGATACCGACACCCTGCCGCTCTCGGCTTTTCTGCTGCGCGAGCTGGCTCGTGGCCGCAAGCTCGACAGCCAGGAAGGCCGGGCCGCGATGCTGAAACAAGCCAGGCCGCTGCTGGAAAGAATTGCCGCGCCGCTGCTGGCCAGTCTGATCCAGCGGCAAATTGCCGAACTGGCGCAGTTGCAGGCCGACGAACTCGGCCGCATGGGTGTCCACCCGACTGCCGCCCGGCCCCAGCGGCCGCGCCCGCTGCGCCGACCCGCACCGTCGCGTCTGCGCAGCCTGGCCCGCAGCGTGTTGCTGAACCCGCAGCGCGCAGCCGAGGTCGAACCGGGCTGGCTGGACCCGAACGACCCGCTGAGTGGCCGGGCGGTCGAACTGCTGGACTGGTTGCGCGACCTCGGCCCACTCGCTCTGCCTGCCCTGGCCGAAGCGGCTCGCGGCAGCACGCTGGAATCCCTTATCGATGAACTGATGACCGATTTGCTCGACAAAGATGACAGCTGGGACTGGAACGCGGAATTCGACGGTGCGGTCAAACAGTTGCGTGACGACTGGCGTCGGCGACGCCAGCAGGAACTGGCAACGCGCCCACTGGACAGCCTGAGCGCTAACGAACGTCGGGAACTGAGCGAACTGGCACGCTCCTAGCTTGTCACAAATGACGAGACAAAGCCCCAGTTTGCGGTACAATTGGCGGTTTTTGAAAGTTTTTTTCTTGTCCGCGGAGGTTGCGCGGGCAAGAGCCTGAGCGGAGAAAAACCTGTGGCTGTACGTGGAAGAAAACCAGGTGGCGGTGCCAAAAAAGCCGAAGCACTGATCCCCTTGAAAGAGCTGACCCCGGTCGAAGCCGAGGCGCGACGCACCCAGTTGAAGAATCTCATCATTCTGGGCAAGGAACGCGGCTTTCTGACTTACGCCGAGATCAACGACCATCTGCCCGACGAGGTGCTGGACGCCGATCAGATCGAAGGCGTGATCAGCATGATCAACGACATGGGCATCCAGGTCTACGACGAGGCGCCGGATGCCGAAACCCTGCTGATGCAGGAGGCCACCCCTGCGGTGGCCGATGAAGACGTGGCCGCGGAGGCCGAGCAGGCGCTGACAACGGTCGACTCTGAATTCGGCCGCACGACCGACCCGGTGCGCATGTACATGCGCGAAATGGGCTCGGTCGACCTGCTCACCCGCGAAGGCGAAATCGAAATCGCCAAGCGCATCGAGGAAGGCTTGCGCCACATGGTGCAGGCGATCTCGTCGTGCCCGCTCACCATCCAGCAGGTCCTGGACATGGCGACGCAGGTCGAAAACGAAACCATGCGAATCGAGGAGCTGATCGACGGTTTTGTCGAGGTGGAAGGCGAGGCCGCGGCCGACGAGGACAAGGCGGAAACCGAGGCCAAGGACAGCGACGAGGATGACGAAGACGCCACCGCCGCCGCGGCCGCCGCCAATCTCGCGCAGCTGAAGGCCGACGCGCTGACGCAGTTCGACTTCATCCGCAAGGCCTACAAGAAAGCGCAGAGCGCCCATGTCAAATACGGGCTCGGCAGCCCTCAGCACATGAAGGCCCAGTCCGAGGTCACCGAACTTCTGATGGTGTTCCGCTTCTCGGTCCGCCAGGTCGACAGCCTGTGCGAACAGATCCGCACCGCGGTGGAGGAAGTGCGCTCGCACGAACGCAAGATCATGGAATTCTGCGTCACCCGTTCCGGCATGCCGCGCACCCATTTCATCAGGGCCTTCCCCGGCAACGAGACCAATCTCGCCTGGCTGGACAAGGAAATCGCCGCCAAGAAGGCGTATTGTTCGACGCTTGCCAAGGTGCAGTACGAAGTCAAGGCGCACCAGGAAGCGCTGATCGCGATGCAGGATCGGATCGGCCTGCCGATCAAGAGCCTGAAGGAGGTCAACAAGCGGATGTCCACCGGCGAAGCGAAGGCGCGCCGCGCCAAGCGCGAGATGATCGAAGCCAACCTGCGGCTGGTGATCTCGATCGCCAAGAAATACACCAACCGCGGCCTGCAGTTCCTCGACCTGATCCAGGAAGGCAACATCGGCCTGATGAAGGCGGTCGACAAGTTCGAATACCGTCGCGGCTACAAATTCTCGACCTATGCCACCTGGTGGATCCGCCAGGCGATCACGCGCTCGATCGCCGACCAGGCGCGCACCATCCGCATTCCGGTGCACATGATCGAGACGATCAACAAGATGAACCGGATCAGCCGCCAGATCCTGCAGGAAACCGGCATCGAGCCCGATCCGGCGACGCTGGCGATCAAGATGGAGATGCCGGAAGACAAGATCCGCAAGATCATGAAAATCGCCAAGGAACCGATTTCCATGGAGACCCCGATCGGCGACGACGAGGATTCCCACCTCGGCGACTTCATCGAGGACTCGAGCACGCTGTCACCCGACGATTCCGCGATCTACTCCAACCTGCGCGACGCCACCCGCGACGTGCTCGACAGTCTCACCTCACGCGAAGCGAAGGTGCTGCGAATGCGCTTCGGCATCGAAATGAACACCGACCATACGCTGGAAGAGGTCGGCAAGCAGTTCGACGTGACCCGTGAGCGGATCCGCCAGATCGAGGCCAAGGCCCTGCGCAAGCTACGCCACCCGACCCGTTCCGAAAGGCTGAAAAGCTTCGTCGGCAGCGGCGAAGAGTAAACAAACACCCCGCCCCGCTCATGGCGGGGTGTTCGCTTTCGGGTCTGTAGCTCAGTTGGTTAGAGCAGGGGACTCATAATCCCTTGGTCGTCGGTTCAAGTCCGACCGGACCCACCAATCAACCCGGCATCAGCGATAATCATCACCCATAAGAACAAAGGGAGTGCCTGATGGAAGGGGAAGCCAGAAAACCCGGCGAACGCCGTTTGCAGATCCTGCAGACGCTGGCCGCGATGCTGCAGGAACCGCAGCCGGAAAAAATCACCACCGCGGCGCTGGCAGCCCGGATCGGCGTGTCGGAAGCGGCGCTGTACCGGCACTTTTCAAGCAAGGCGCAGATGTACGAAGGCCTGATCGAGTTCATCGAACAGACGCTGTTCGGGCTGATTGCGCGGATCACCGCGGACACCCCCTCGCCGACCGCGCAGGTCGAAGCGATCCTCGCGATGCTGCTGAATTTCGCGGCAACCAACCCGGGGATGACGCGACTGCTGATCGGCGACGCCCTGGTGCACGAAAACGAACGCCTGCAAAAACGCATCAATCAACTGCACGACCGCATCGAAGCCCAGCTACGCCAATGCCTGCGCCTGGCCGGCGACAAACAGGCCGAACTCAGTGCGCCGCTGGCCAATCTGCTGCAATGCGTGGTGGTCGGACGCTGGCACCAGTTTGCCAAGAGCGGCTTCAGCCGCGCTCCGGGTGCCGACATCGAACTATTGCTGTCGCGCCTGCTCGACCTTCACCCGGTCTGACGCGCGCTCGGCCCGCATACCGGGCAGTCCGGGTCGCGCGGCACTTTCATCACCCGGGCGTCGGCGTGCAGACCATCCCACAGCAGCAAGCTGCCGATCAGCGGCTGGCCGACCCGAGCCAGGTATTTCAGCGCTTCCATTGCCTGCATCGCCCCGATCACCCCGACCAGCGGCGCAAACACCCCGGCGTCGGCGCAACGCATTTCGGGCTCGTCCGCGAGCTCGGGAAACAGGCAGTGATAGCACGGGCTGTCGGCACGACGCGAATCGAAGACCGCCAACTGCCCCGAAAAGCCGATTGCCGAGCCCGATACCAGCGGCTTGCCGAGTGCGACGCAGGCGCGATTGACCGCATGCCGGGTGGCAAAGTTGTCGCATGCGTCGATCACCAGATCCGCCGCCGCCACGGCCTGGTGGAGTGACTTTCCGCTCAGTCTGACGGCCATCGGGTTGACCTCGATTTCGGGATTGATCGCCAGCACGCTGCGCGCCAGCGAATCGGCCTTGTTCTCGCCGATAGACGCAGTGGCGTGGCCGATCTGACGCTGCAGGTTGGTCAGATCGACGTGGTCGTTGTCGGCCAGCACGATGCGCCCGACGCCGGCGGCCCCCAGATACAGCGCCACCGGACAGCCGAGGCCGCCGGCGCCGACGATCAGCACCGACGCAGCGGCCATGCGTTCCTGGCCCGCCACGCCGACATCGGGCAGCAGGATGTGCCGGCTGTAGCGCAGCAGTTGATCGTCGTTCAGGTCCATGCGGGTGAGAATGAGGCTATTTGTAGCTTCGCCATTCCTCCGGGGTTTCATCGCGATCCCCGTGCAGCTGGCGTTCGTAGACCTTCATGAAGGCCTGCTGGGACTTGATGTCGGATTCGTTGGCCTCGACGTTGCGTCGCTGCACCCCTTCGCAAAAGTAGGCCAGCGCCCGTTTGAGCTTGCTGAGGAGGTTGTTGTCGAGATGGAATCCCTGGCTCGCCAGCGCCGTTTCCAGGTCTTCCAGCGTGTATTCGCAGACGTGGTAACGCACCAGCAGGCAGTGTGAAGTTTCCGCCACCCACACTTCCAGCCCTTCCAAGCCTTCCAGCAATACCCTAGCACGGTCCGCCTGACCCGCGGGCAAGGGTTGGAAAACGATTTCGCGGACTTTTTCGAGGTCACATGGACGCATGGCACCCCCCGGCGAGCTAGGTCGGCACAGTATACCGCGCTGCCGGTGGCGTGACCGCCCGGCAGCCGCGGCACATCACATCTCGTTCAACGGCCCTGCATGATCTGCAGGCCCTTCAACAGGGTCAGCGCCTGATTGACCTGGAAATCGTTCTTCGACACGATTTCACCCGGCTCCAGCATGTGCGGCTTTTTGTCCTTGCCCGGCTGATCGGCAGCCGGGGCGCGGCTGCCCTCACCGGGCTCGACCGCCGCGGGTGTCAATTCATCGCCGTTGGGATTGCTCAGGTGCCGGTCGAGGTCCGCCTCGCGTATGCTCAAATCCTCGGCTTCCGACGGCATCGACGGATCTTCCACCACGATATCCGGCTCGATCCCCTTGGCCTGGATCGAGCGCCCGTTCGGCGTGAAGTAGCGTGCGGTGGTGAGCTTGATCGCGGTGCCGTTGCCGATCGGCAGAATGGTCTGCACCGATCCCTTGCCGAACGTGCGCGTGCCCATGATGACAGCGCGCTTGTGATCCTGCAGCGCGCCCGCCACGATTTCGGACGCCGAAGCCGAGCCGCTGTTGACCAGCACCACCATCGGCACCTTCTTCACCCCTTCCGGGAGACTCTTCAGGTAATCGAGCTGCATCGGCCGCAGGTAGTTCTCACGGCTCGCGGTCAGCTGCATTTTGGCGTCCTCGGTGCGCCCTTCGGTATACACCACCAGACTATCCGGCTTGACGAAGGCTGCAGCCACTGCCACCGCGCCGTTGAGCAGGCCGCCCGGATCGTTGCGCAGATCGAGAATCAGCCCCTTGAGCGGTGCCTTGTTGTCCTTGTAAAGCTTGCTCAGCGCCTCGGCCAGGAGCTCACCGGTGTGCTCCTGGAACTGGGTCACGCGCACGTAGCCGTAGCCGTCTTCCAGCAGCTTGGATTTAACGCTACGAATTTTGATGACGGCGCGGGTCAGGGTCACTACGACGGGCTTGTTCACGCCCTTGCGCGCAATGGTCAGCTTGATCGACGAACCCGGCTTGCCACGCATGCGCTTGACCGCATCGTTGAGGGACATGCCCTTGACCGGGGTGTCGTCGAGTTTGACGATGAGGTCGCCAGGCTTGACCCCGGCCTTGTAGGCCGGAGTGTCCTCGATCGGCGAGACCACCTTGACGAATCCGTCTTCCATTCCGACTTCGATTCCGAGGCCGCCGAATTCGCCCTGGGTGCCGACCTGCAGGTCCTTGAAGGCGTCGGCATCGAGGTAGGTCGAATGCGGATCCAGCCCGGTCAGCATGCCGTTGATCGCTTCGGTGATCAGCTTCTTGTCTTCCACCGGCTCGACGTAATCGGTCTTGATCCGCGCGAACACATCGGTAAAGGCACGCAGCTCCTCGACCGGCAGCGCGGTTTGGGCCTCCTTGTCGGCGATCGCCGAGAGGTTAACCGTCAATGCCGCGCCGGCCAGCACGCCGGCCAGACCGACGAGTATGAATTTCGTCTTTTGTGTCATCTCACTTCACCCACTGGAGGGGATTAACCGGACGGCTTTGATGCCGCATTTCAAAATACAGACCGCTATCGGGTTGGCCGCCGCTGTTGCCAACCGTCGCAATGGCGTCGCCGGGCTGAACCCGGTCACCCACCTGCTTATACAGACTTTCATTATTGCTGTACAGG
>JACDJC010000410.1_pt1 | contig 51555 bp, 47 predicted proteins | sample 7454191 | NCBI WGS metagenome assembly JACDJC01 (sample SAMN14253291, study PRJNA609438) | sludge metagenome | isolation source: sludge after 25d culture with pyrite and EDTA | collected 2018-12-20 | reverse complement strand
TAATGCCGGTATATTCCAAAACGACCGGATCATCCCCTTTAATAAAAGGAATTCCTGTATATGCTTTTTCATTGGTCACTTCTTCGAAATAATTTACAGTGCTGTCAATGAAAAAATGAAGATCCGTTTCCTTCATTTATTATCTCCTTTATAGAATTTATTATCCGATCAGCCGGCCAAATGATTCTTTTAATTTTTCTGGTGTGAAAGGTTTTCCAAGGAAGCTTTTTGCCCCTTTTTTGATTGCTTTTAAGCCTGTCGCCTTATCTGACAAAGCTGTGACTACCATAATCTTCGCCGATGGCTTTATTTTCAGCATCTCATCGAGAACCGTCAGTCCATCCATCTCAGGCATGGTAATATCCAATGTGACAATATCGGGATCCGTCTCTTTAAAAATTTCCAGCGCGGCTTTACCATCACCCGCTGTTCCCACCACTTCAATATTGTAACTATTTAGATATTTTTGGATTACCTGCCTTATTATCGAAGAATCATCCACAATAAGTACTTTTGTTTTTTCTTGCATGGTGCCTCCAAAATATTTTTTAGTAAATATACAATTTAGTCTATGATTTTGCCATTTAAAACAGGGGTTTAATTAATATTAATGATCGGATTATTAAAAACCCGAGACTAATATCTTCTATCACCCGACCCTGAGAACCGGGAAGATATTATGCTTCACTCACCTCCGTTTCCTGCTCTTTGGGCGCTTCATCCTGCTCCTTTTCGAAGGGCAGCGTGATGATAAATTCACAATACTTGTCTGTCTCAAAATTAATCTCTATACGCCCACCTGCTTTTTCGACCTTATCTTTAATCAAATCCATACCTACGCCGCGGCCGGCGATCAGGTTTGCTTTTTCCAGAGTGGAGATTCCCGATACAAAAATAGTCTGAGCGACTTCTTGATCGCTCCATGAATCTATTTGTTCATCTGTCCATCTTCCTGATTTCCGGGCTTTTTCCCTTAGCTTATCAATTTGAAGCCCTCTGCCGTCATCCATAAACTTGAATCCGAAAATAAATTCATTCTTGAACGATGAAAGGATGATGGTTCCTTTAGCGTCCTTGCTGTTTTTTAACCTTGTTTCCCGATCTTCTATCCCGTGATAAATAGAATTGCGCACCAGCTGTATGATAATTTCTTTTGATGCTAACCGGTATTTGTACGGCAGCATACCGGGATCAAAGTTTTCATAAACAAAGTTGACTTCTTTGTTCAGATCATGCGAGACATTATTGATCAGATTCTGAACGGATTGAATCAATATTTTATTCTCATAGCTTCGTTTCGGCCTGAAATGCGCCTGTATGTTGCTGATTCTGTCAATAAGTTCTTTCAGTTCTCTGAGCGTTGTCCGCATCTCTCCGATTCTCATGACCATCGGAATAAAATCCGAACCTTTTATGACCTGTTTTTCAAGAATTTCAGACACTTTTTCTTCAAATTCATGCGCCTGTTTTACAAAGAATTTCAGATCAAGAAGACTGGCATTCCCTTTTACAAGATGCATTGAACGGTAAATCTTTTCGAGTATGGGTCTAAAATCGGTTCCCATATCATTTTGTTTGAGTACAGTGTCGATGTAGTTCAGCTCCAGATGGACACCCTGCATAAATTCCTTGAGCAAGGTTGGCTCCACGTGAAGCACACTCAGCATCCATTCCATTTGCTGCTTGTTATGAGCTTCTGTTTCTTCAAGTTTCTGTTCCAGCTCTATCTGATCGGTGATATCTTTCACGGTGGAGATCAGCTCCATGGTGATCATATCCGGATCTGTTATTCGTTTGAATCTGAAGGAGAGATGTTTTGACTCATACCAAACTCCGTCTTCATCCTCAAAATTCATTTCTATCTCTGTCAGCGGATTCAGATCATTGATGGTTTCTTCGTCAATGCTGTCGTCAAACATCAGTTCCAGATACTCCTGGACGCTGGTTTTAAGCTTCGCCGGAATAGTACCGCCGAGCATCTCAATAAATTTGCTGTCCGCCAGCTTCTCGGAGTTTAGAATACTCTCCAATGAACGTGAATACTGGGATTCAATTTCAAGTTTCGAATTCAGCAGAAAAAGACCCTCTTCCACATTATCAAGAATATTATCCGTTTCACGTTTTGATTTGATCAGATCTTTATTTCGTTCTCTTATCTCGATTGTTCGCTCATCAACCTGTTTCTGTAATTTTAATTTTTGTTTTTCTACCCTGTTGATACTATAAATAAAAGCGCTAAATATGAATCCTACAATCAAAAGAGAGGCGATTATTTTGAACCAAATTGTCTCCCATGGCGGAGGAATAATAATGATTTTCAGGGATGTTCCTTCTTCATTCCAGACCCCGTCATTATTTGATCCCTTTACCCGGAAAACGTATTCACCGCCGTCCAGGTTGGTGTAACTGGCATATCGTCTGTTTCCACAGTAGATCCAGTCTTCATCAAAACCTTCGAGCTTGTAGGCGTACTGGTTTTTTTCGGGATTAGAATAATCAAGCGCCGCGAATTCGAATGAGAAGAAGTCGTCTTTATATGACAATACTAACTCATCGGTTTCGGAAATTGATTTTTCCAGTTTGACTACCTTGTCATATTTGTTGAAGGAAGTAATTATCACCGGCGGTTTGTGCTCATTGTCTTTAAGATCTTCGGGTGTGAATGCCGTATAGCCGTTGATCCCGCCAAAGAACATTTCGTTCTCGTAGGTATAAAGATAGGACCCGCCATTGAATTCATTACTTTGCAATCCGTCTTTTACATCAAAATTCTTGGATGTTTCATTCTCCGGATCAAACTTTGCCAGGCCAATATTTGTACTCAGCCAAAGGTGGCCGGATTTATCTTCCAGGACACCGTATATGACATTATTCGGGAGACCGTCTTCCATTGAATATCGTTTAAAAGTGAGTTTCTCCCTGTCGAACTTGTTCAATCCGCCAAAGGTGCTTATCCAGAGAGTTTCTCCCTGCCTGTCTTCATAAATACATAATATGAGATCGTGGCTGATACTATTGGGATCATCGGGATTATGTAAAAATGACTTAAATTTATCCTTTTTTCGGTCAAAGTAATTAAATCCCCCGTAGGTACCAATCCAGAAATTACCGGATTTATCTTCGTAGATGGACTGAACCCTGCTGTCGCTGATACTGTTTGTATCTGACGCAACATGCTGATAGCGGTTAAACCGGTCATGTTTCGCGTCGTATTCATTCAGACCGTTCAGAGTACCCACCCACAGCGTGCCTTTGCGGTCAACATACACCGAACGGATTCGGTCATCACTCAGGCTGCCCGGATCGTCTGGATCATGCCTGTATATTTTAAATGATTTTTCACCCGGCTTATACAGGTTCAAACCGCCGCCGTCTGTACCGACCCAGATATTTCCGAAGCGGTCGCCTTTCACGACCCGCACTACATTGTTGCTGAGCGACCGTTTATTCTTGGGATCGTGTTTGTAATGCTTATATTTCCCCGTTTTGGGATTGTATTCATTTAATCCGATGTCTGTACCGATCCAGAGTTTACCGTTGATCTCTTCATAAAAAGACCAGACATTGTTATTGCTCAGGCTGTTGACATCCAGGGGATTCTGCTGAATATTGTTAAAGGCGTTTCTTTTCCGGTCATATTTATTGATGGCTCCGGCGTAATTTCCTATCCAGATAATTCCGGCCTGATCTTCATAGAGACAGCGAATAAGATCGCTGCTGATGCTGGTCGGATCTTTGGGATCGTTCGAAAAAGACACAAACCGGTCTTCCCCCCGGATATAAATATTTAATCCACCGTCTGTCCCGATCCACAATACCCCCGATTCATCTTCTAAAATCGCCCGGATAACATGATTGCTCAGACCGTCCGGATTACGTACATCAAAAGTATAGCGTTTAAAATTGTTGAACTGATAATCAAATCTATTCAAACCTGCTTCTGTACCGACCCAAAAATCGCCGTGGTTATCCTCATAAATAAAGGTGACGCGGTTGTCACTCAGACTTTTTGGATTTGAAGGATTATTTTTATATCTGGTAAATTTACCTGATTTCTTATCCAGTTTATTTAAACCGCCTCCAAGGGTACCCACCCAGATATTTCCCGCCCTGTCTTCATAAATAGACTGAACTTTATTATTACTAAGACTGTTATTGTCTTCCGTGTCGTTGATGTAAGAAATAAAATCATCGGTATTTCTGTCAAATTTGCTCAATCCGCCGCCGTCAGTACCCACCCATAGAGTATTTTCCGAATCAACAAACACATCAAGAATTATGTTGTTGCCAAGGCTTTTGGGATTCTCCGGATTATTGCCGTAGTGTGAAAAGTTTTCCGTGGTCTGATCATATTTGTTCAGTCCGCCGCCGGAAGTCCCTATCCACAGATTTCCCGTCTTATCCACCGCGATATCATTGATCCAGTTGTCAGAAAGTGAGTTTTCATCACCGTCAATATGCCTGTAAACCGTGAAGCCCGCGCCGTCAAATTTATTAAGTCCATCCTGCGTTCCGAACCACAGAAATCCTTTTTTATCCTGTACAGCGGCATAGACAGAACTCTGAGAGAGCCCGTCCTGAATGGTAATTTTTTCAAATTTATAGTTCAGTTTCTGCGCGTCAAGATTTGATGCCAGAACGATGAGCGTAAAAAAGATGAAGATGGAAAGTTTCTTAAATATAGCTTGAAGAAACTGTTGATGTCCCGCAGTATTTTCATATTTTTGATCATCTGAAAATCTTGAAATCCATTTCATCGAAGATGGTCCCCTATTGCTTAATTATCCTGTTAAGATATCCCCTGGTATTTTTGTTATTATCTTCCCGGACTCTTCTGCGTCTATCCCGCGACTTGTACTATGATTTGGAATACCAAAACTTGTATTCGTCCATAATTATATTTTCTTGATATTTTTTTGGGAGAATTAATGATTTTTAAGATTTTTCTTTGACAACGCGATTTTGAATGCTTTTTGTGATTTTTTTTACGTCGTTATTGCAGAGGGGAAAAAGATGAAGAATTTATACTTTTAAAACTATATCCGGCGGGAATATTTATTTCTCAGAAATATCATTAACAGCCTTCTCAAAGGTTTCCCGCAATTTTTGTGGCGAGAATGGCTTCGTCAGATAACTTTTGGCCCCAATCTTTATGGCTTTTAAACCGGTGGCCTTATCTTTTAACGCGGTGACTACGATGATTTTGGATGATCCGTTCATTTTTCTCATCTTACCTAACACACGTAGGCCATCCATTCCGGGCATTGTGATATCAAGGGTCACCACATCCGGTTGAAATTCTTTAAATAATTCCAATGCTCTTTCGCCGTTTGTCGCGGTGCCCACCACATCTATATCATAAGCAGCCAGGGTGTTAAGTATTACTTTACGTATAATCAGCGAATCATCAACTACCAGGAGTTTCACTTTCCTATCATCCATACTATTTTTCTTCCACATTTGTAATGTTGATGAGTTCAACTATATTCATAATGAAATTTGTTCGTTCGGAATGTTTAAGCGCCTGCACGGCCGAAATTCGATTTCAAGTTACCTCAACTTTTGTAAATAATCAACTATCTCAGACTACATTTCGGACATTCCTTGAGAACATTTAACGAATATATCGTTTTTTTTGCATATTTCAGCATATTCCAATAATTTAATTTAATATGACCGGCAAGGGGGTAAGTATTTCTCAATGAAACGAAAAATAACTTATATCAACGGAATCCGATTAAAACGATCAATTATCGCGTCCGCGAAACGCGTGACCGAAATGCAGGATCATCTGAATAACATCAATGTGTTCCCTGTTCCCGACGGAGATACCGGCACCAATATGGCCACAACTATGAACAGCATTGCCGAGGGCGCGGCTGCATGCGATTCATCCACGGTAGAAAGCGTCAGCAATGCCATTGCCGATTCCGCGTTAACGGGCTCACGCGGTAATTCAGGGGCCATACTTGCGCAATTTTTTCAGGGCCTGGCGGAAGCAACCCGGGGCAAAGTGCGTCTGACCACGAAAACGTTTGCCGATGCTGCTGAAAATGCCGTTAATCGCGCCCGAAGCGCCATTTCCAATCCCAGGGAAGGCACGATTATAACTGTTATGAAAGACTGGGCAAACCATCTTTCCGAACACGCGCCGCACACGCAGGATTTCACGGATTTATTAAAAATTTCATTATCCAAAGCAAAAGAATCTCTCGCCGATACTCCGAACAAGTTAAAAATCCTGAAAAAAGCCGGGGTGGTTGACGCCGGGGCGGAGGGGTTTGTCCATCTGCTTGAGGGAATCGTCGATTACTTCGATGCCGGGAAAATCGCGGCGCTAAAAGCCGGAACACACGTGGTTGATAAGATAAAAAATTTTCATCTGGAAAAAGCGGATAAAGAATTCAAATTCCGGTTTTGCACGGAATGTCTGCTTGAAGGAAGTGATTTAGATACAGAGGTGGTCCGGAAGGAACTTGCGCCTATGGGTGATTCGCTCATCGTTGTAGGATCAACGCATAAATTACGGGTTCATATTCATACCAATGAACCTGAAAATATCTTTAAAATTGCCGGAACTCATGGGACAATAATCAATACCAAAATTGATGACATGCGCCGTCAGCATGATGATGCCCTCAGGAAAGGGAAAAAAGGAGGAATCGCTCTTGTCACCGATTCCACCTGTGATCTTCCGAAGGAAATAATTGAAAAATATGGGATTCATGTTGTGCCTGTGATGCTGCTGGTGGGTAACGAGAGTTATCGTGACCGGGTTGAAATTACTACGCAGGATTTTTACAGGATACTGGAATCCACGACTCAGAAACTCTCCACATCACAGCCTCCCGCGGCGGCATTCAAAAAGATTTATGATCTGATCGCTCCTGAATACGATTCTATTATTTCCATCCATCTGGCAGAAAAACTTAGCGGCACCCTTCAGGGCGCGAGGATGGGATCCCGCGGTAACGAGTTTAGCGACCGGATTCATATTATCGACAGCAAAACCACCTCCGCCAGTCTGGGATTACTCGTCGCTGAAGCCGCCAAATTAATTGAACAAAATCTCAGTGTTGATGAAATTGTCAGCCGAATAGAAACTTCTGTAAAAAATACGCGTCTTTTTGTCAGCATACCAACTTTAAAATATGTGATGCGCAGCGGACGGCTGAATCGAACAAAGGGTATTCTGGGCACTATTTTAAATCTAAAACCGGTTATTTCGATCGGTCCGGACGGGGGTATCATCGAACTCGCGAAGGTCCTGGGCCAAAAACGGGTTTTCAGAAAAACACTTAAACTGGCGATCGAATATGCCCGGTCTGTAAAAAATCCCCGCTTTAGCGTTGTTCATGTTTTAGCCCCGGAAAAAGCGGAGTGGTACCGGGACGAACTTCATAAAATTTTTAACAGTGCCGAGATTCCTATCATGGACGCGTCGCCTGCCCTGGGAGTTCACGCCGGACCCGGCAGCGCGGCCATAGCGATTCTCGGCGACCGCTTATAAAATCCCTGAAATATTGAAAGGACTCCATGGACTCGTTTCTTCTGATGCTTTTATTGTCTTATCTCGCGGGATCGATCCCCTCCAGCATCATCACCGGAAAAGTACTCCGCGGTATTGATATTCGCGAACACGGAAGCGGAAACGCCGGAGGTACGAATGTATTCCGAGTACTGGGTTGGAAAGCCGGTGTATTTGTGTCTTTATTTGACGTATTTAAAGGCTTTGCGGCCACGTTCTGGATTTCCGGCATCGCAATTGGATTTGGAGGTTTCCCGGAAGAAACAATGCGGCTCGCGGCCGGATTCGCGGCGATCGCAGGTCATATCTGGACGGTGTTTGCCGGATTCCGGGGCGGGAAAGGCGTTGGTACCGCCGCGGGAATGCTTCTTGCCCTTTATCCTCTCAGTCTTCTGGTCTGCTTTATTGTATTTATTCTAACGTTTCTTCTGACACGGATTGTTTCCGTCAGTTCCATTGCCGGCGCTGTGACGCTGCCGGTTATTTTGTCGGTTTTCCGTTTCGGCTTGCTCAACGATGTACCGGATTCGCTGTATTATTTCAGTTATTTTGCCGCCGCGTTGATCATCTTTACACACCGGTCAAATATTCGCCGGTTAATAGACGGGACGGAGAATAAATTTTCCCGAAAAAAATCCGCTGATCATACTTAAAATATTGGTTTCATTGAAAATAATTAGAAAAAACAGACTGTTTTTATTATATTCGCCCTTATAATTTATTTACAGAGAATTGGTTTATGAAAGTCACTGAACATCTGGATAAAGCAAAAAACACCCTGATCAGTTTTGAAATTATTCCTCCGAAACGCGGGGGCGACATTAAAAGTCTGCTGTCTTTGGTGGATGACCTTGCAAAACATCAACCTCCCTTTATTGATATAACCAGTCACGCGGCGGAGGTTATTTATGAGGAAACCCCTGAAAGCATCAAAAGAAAAGTAAAAAGAAAACGCCCGGGCACCCTGGGAATTTGCGCTCTGATTCAGAAAAAATATAATATTGACGCCGTCCCGCATATATTATGCAACGGATTTACCAGGGAAGAAACAGAAGATTTTTTGATAGATCTCCAATATCTGGAGATTGAAAACATTCTCGCTATTCGCGGGGATGAGACCACTTACAAAAAACCGCTCTTAAACGGCCGGACATCCAATAATTATGCCGTGGATCTTGTCCGTCAGGTGAATGACATGAATGACGGAAGATACCTGGAAGAAAATCTTCTTGACGCCCGCGCTTCAAACTTCTGCATCGGGGTCGGAGGATACCCGGAGAAGCACTTTGAGTCACCGAATCTGGACACGGATATCCGTTTTTTAAAAGAAAAAATTGATGCCGGCGCGGAATACATCGTGACACAGATGTTTTTCGACAATAATGCCTATTTTAAATTTGTCGACAGATGCCGGGCTGCCGGAATCACCGTCCCCATAATACCGGGCCTAAAAATAGTCACGTCAAAAAACAATCTCACATCGCTTCCCAGAAATTTCTATATCAATCTGCCTTCAGAGTTAACCGATCAGATCATGGAAGCAAAAAACGAACATGTGCTTGAAATAGGTGTCGAATGGACCACCAGACAAGTTGAAGAATTGATAAACAAAAAGGTCCCTGCCGTTCATTTTTATATCATGCAGAATTCAAAACCCATAAATATGCTGCTAAAAAGTCTAAATCCGTAAGATTTTTAAAAGAATCATCTGCTTTATTTCGTCAAACCGGTTGCATTAATCCAGACTAAATTCAAAATTGATTAGCCATCTCGCGGCAAAATGTTCCTCATTATCCGGAACGTGACTCATCCATATGGGAAAATCAGCCTGAATTTTATTAATTTTAAAGATCATCCTTAAATCATCTAGTCTTTCGAATGAAAGGCTGAAACCCGCGCTTTTTCTGAAATCGCTGTACCCGGGGAACGCATCATCCCAAATCTGTCCGATATCAGCAAATACCGATGGCTGTAAATCCCTTAAAACCGGTATCCTGAAAATATTGAGCGGATTAGGAAAATAATAATCCACACTCGAAATCAGAGTTTTATCACCCAGTTGCGGCGTATCCGAAGGATATAATGAATAACCTCTCACAAGCGCGCCGCTATCCCGGTACAGATGCCCGTTTCTTCTCCACGGATACGGGAGGCTGCCCTTACTGCGGTAATATGGATCCTGAAATTCCTGCCATCCGTTTGAACCGCTCAGCGCGAATTGATGCTGTGAAGGGATATCCCCTTCTCCCAGGCCACCCTTTACTCTTAATTTTATTTCATGCTCATCATAGGAAAAATAGAAGGAATGGGTATAATTTACTTCGGCGATCCCGAACTGATAATCACTCCCGCCCAGCGAATTTTTAAAGAGTACATTCAAATCCGATATTTTTCTATTGGAGGAGGATGTTCTCTCCCGGTCCATCTTGAGATAAGCCAGATAGATATCTCCCTTATCCCAGGCGCTCATCAAATACTGATCTCCGTACATCCTATAGGCTGAGATCCCCGCGTCATATCCGGATACCGCTCCCCTGTCCCCTGATTCTTTTCTTTCATTCAGACCGAACTGAAATCCTTCACGACCATCCAGCGTAAAAATCCCAAGCTCAATATTGGAGTGTACACCCAACCAATCCACCGGATTTTGATACTTCAAATCAAAATCCATATTCCCGTATGCCGTTTTGTACCAGAACCGGGCGTTCATTTTATGATTTACAGTCAGATATGATCCGTCAAATTTGAATCCTAATTTCAGATGGTCATAATCATTGTAAAAAACAAGTGGCCACCCCTCCCAGAGATAGGCGTCAACAGGCGGCGCCAGGGATTGACGTTTCATGAATACAAAGTCCATCGGAGGCACAATGCCGCTGCGGTTGTTCAGCCTGTTTATATCCAGTTGCGTTTTTAACGGATCAATCACCGCGAAATCCACCTTGTCAGGCAAATTCAGATTTACAAAATAGTTTTTCTGGCTAAAATGCCAGTAAGGCAGCGCTTCTCTTACATTATCCGGTTTGTGGGAATTATCCACCGGAATTTGGTATCTTTTTATCTCACCGTTTTTTAAATGAATATCAAGATCAATGGGCATGGCGATGGCGCCGTGATTTTCCAGTCTTATAGATGTAAGGTATCCGCTTACAGTTTTTTGTGAATGAACCGATCCCACTCCATAATCAAGCTGTCTTGTGCTGTTTAGCCATTGATCAAAAAACCAGTCCAGATCCCGGTTAGCTGTTCTCTCCAGTACCGCTATAAGGTCTTCAGGATAGGGATGTTTGAATCGCCACTCGTTGTAGTAGTTTTTGAGCCCCTCCTTAAATACAGAATCCCCCAACACATTTTTCAGCATCATTAAGACATTTGCCATTTTGTCATACTGGGAGATATAAATCCCGTTTCTGAATTTATCGGGCAAGGTATTGATCGGATCAACCTCATCACTCGCTTTCGCCCATTCCAGATAGTTGAGCATACTGTTTTGCCGGATATCCAGTTCAAAGCCAAAATACCGGCTGTACCAGTCGTTACGGTTGTAGGTATAATTGTCCCGTTCACCGAACAATGCTTCCATACCCATTATTTCAGCATAGCTTGTAAATCCTTCATCGAGCCATTCATATTCGGTCTGGTTGCTTCCCAGCATGCCGTAGAACCAGTTATGGGCAATTTCATGGATAATCACCGCTCTGAAGTGCGTTAAGGCGTATTCGGGCTGAATGTATGTGTTAATAAAAACGATGTTTGGATATTCCATTCCTCCTGACGTAATATAAGTGTCAGCTACGGTCAACTGCCGGTAAGGATATTCTCCAAAATTTTCAGCGAGAAATCTCATCGCCTCCGGTCCCCATCCGGTTACCTGTTTCCAGCCGTTCGCGTTATATTCCATCGCCAGCACATTCAGGGTTATTCCGTCGAACGTAGTTTGATACATGACATAGTCCGGATCGGCAGTCCATGCAAAATCGTGCACCGTCCGCGCTTCAAATTGCCAGAGAGTTGTCGTCGTGTCATCGATATTGTGCTTAAACCAGTCTTTTACTTCCCCGGTAGTGTCCTTTAGCGCTGTTCCCGGATTGAGCAGGTTTCCGGTCGCTCCGACAATATATCCCTTTGGAACACGTAAATTCACGCTAAAATCACCCCACTCCTGATAAAATTCATTATCGATATGCTGATGCAAATGCCATCCCGCCCTGTCGTAAACAACAGGTGTGGGAAACCAGTTAGCGACATCATAATGCTCTCCGTAATATCCGTATCTTCCGGAGGCGGGGGGCAGCTTGGCGGCAAATTTCAGTTTGAACCGAACTGAATATTCCGGCGGTAAGGGATTATGCAGGGTGACCTTCATGAGTGTCCGGTCAATTTCATAGTTTGTTTGGATTGAATCATTCTCTTCAATACCGAAAATTTCTAACGAACCATCGGTGTTTTTCCGGATTCCGTCCTCTGTCAACGCGCCGGCCTTGTATTTATTCATATAGAGATGAAAATAGATAACCTTGAGGGTGTCCGGAGAATGATTGGTATAGAGCAGTTCCTGTCCGGCATCCACACGATGCAGATAGGGATCAAGTTTCGCGTTAATAGTATAACTTACGTATTGTTGAAAATACTGATCATGATGTTTTGTGGAAGCAAATATTCCCGACTGAGAGATAAAAACAACATGAATAAACATGAACAGATATATTGGACGAACATGCATGATTTCTCCGAACTATAACATTGGCCTGTCAGGATGATTTTGGCGGTTTGGTCCTCATTGATTCCGCGCGGCCGATTATTTCCTTTCCGAACCGGTCAATCAGTAAATCTTCCAGTTCGTCCAGTTTTCTGCTTTTTTGGGAACGCCCGGCATCGAACAAAGAAATCTGTTCACCCATCTGTTTGTCGAATCCGCTGACCCCGACGCCAAGCAGCCTTATTTTACGTCCTTTCTGATAATTCTTATCAAACAATTCGATAATTTTTTTATACAGTGTCTCTGTATTTGAAACATATCCGGGTATGGTCTTATCTCTGGAAATGGTTTCAAAATTATGATATCTTAATTTTAAATGGATTGTTTTACCCCTGAGATTGCTTTGCCTTAAACGATAAGCCACTTTTTCAGATAACCACAGCAGTGTTTTATAAATGATTTCCGTATCCGAAACATCTTCATTAAAAGTATTCTCGTTGCTGACGGATTTTACTTCGGTGCCATTATAAACGGGCCGATTGTCTATTCCATGGGCCAGGTTATAAAAATGCTGTCCCGCTTTTCCAAATTTTTTGATAAGGATGTCTTTTGGAAAACCGGCAAGTTCACCAACCGTATTGATTCCCATTTTTCTGAATACCTGAACTGTTTTTTCTCCTGCTCCCCACAAACGAGATATATCAAGAGGCGCGAGAAAGCTATCAATTTCTTCCTCCTTCACGATCACAAGACCATCCGGTTTTTTTAAATCGGAGGCGATTTTTGCCAGAAATTTGTTGGGAGCGACGCCAACTGAGGCCGTCAGTTTTATTTTTTCATAAATGCGCTGCTTCAGTTTTTTCCCGATGGAAGGACCATCGCCAAACAATCTGATACTGCCTGTTACATCGATGAAAGCCTCATCGATCGAAAGAGGTTCCACCAGATCAGAAAATTCATAAAATACTGAAAACATCTCCTTGCTTACCTGGCTGTACAGCCTTCCATTCGGATACACATAGATACCATGGGGACATAATTTATATGCCCGTGAGATCGGCATGGCGGAATGAACCCCGAATTTTCTTGCCTCATAGGAACATGTTGAAACCACGCCCCTGCCCTTCCCATCTTTTGGATTCGCCCCTACGATTAAGGGTTTTCCAAAATATTCGGGATTATTTCTTTGTTCTATGGCCGCAAAAAAGGCATCCATATCCACATGTAAAATGATCCGGTCCATACATCCTTTCAGACGAGATTATAGGATGAATTTATCCGCTGAACATTTAAAAGGCAAGCATCTTTATGAATCCGGAAGTGCGGATCCAAATCAAAGAATAAAAAAAGGCAGACCATACAAGCTCTGCCCTGAGATTAACGTTTATCGATAATCAGTCTCCGTAACCGGCGTTTATTTCTTTTTATAATTGGAAGGCACCGAAAAGACATCAGCCTTTACGGGTTTCATTTCAATCTTTAGGATTTCGGTATAATATGAGAACGCCGGATTGATTTTCGGATCATCTTCCGGAGCTTTCTCTTTCTTTTTGGCAATTTTTTTTGCAAACCCGCCGAACATGCCTTTCATATCGGTGACGTCCTGAGTATTTTCTTCCTGTTCCTTATTCTCATCCTGCCCCTGATTCTCTGCTTTCGGGCGTATCGTGAAATATTTTCCGTCTACGACGATGGGATATCCTTTTATTTTACCCATTTCACGGGCAACAGCCGCGTCGTTTTCACTTAGTTCGTCTGTTTGGTCCTGATTCATTTTTTTAAAAATAGACAACCAGTTCATTCCCAGCAGTTCCCGGGTATCCTGATCCATGTTCACACCAATTTTTTTCATGTATTCCATATTGAACTGCATTTCTTCTTCCTGGATTTTAGTCATTTCACCGGTCATGGGAGTCGACCAGATAATTGTAAAAAGACTGTCCGTTCCGCGTTCTTTTGTATTCATATTTTCCCACTCCGTCAGCCATAGAATGGTGTACTGCTGACAGTCAAAATTATTAATCTTCTTATTTATGCCCGTATCAGTCACCTTAAATTCGTTACGAATAACCCGGACATCACTTTTTTCGGAGTCTTTTTCCTTGTCTGATCCGCTTTTGGCTTTACCGGGGCTTGTTGAGTCATCAATCTTAATTTTTTCGATCGGGTTAATCCGATATTCTTTTTTCTTATGATCCATCGAATAAGTGTTCATTTCGTTTAACTTGAGAATTTCACCGGTATTACCGGATCTCAGGAATAATTTCGCCGCCATTCCGCCCATAATCCCTTTACCGTCAAAATTAGTAACACTGTCAAAACGCTTTTGCATACCATCGATTGTTTGGTTTGAAGTAACCGTATATTCCCCAAACCCCGAGAATGTGACAACAGACTTACTTTCCCTGATAGCCCCTGCCGTTGCATGGCCGATAATGAACAATACAATCAGCATACCGATTTTTTTAAAACTCATAGTAAACCTCCCCAAATATTAAAATTTAAATACCAACAAAGAAGCATAAAATGTGATCTGATAAAATATTTTAATTAATTTAATAACAATATTTAAGAAATCATATGAAAATTCTGTAAATTGATAAACAGATTATCGTAGATTTTTTTGTGTGACCCGACAAATTTTCACTACGAATGAATCGCAATAGAATATAACGAATTAGTGCCGGGATCATTCCGGATAAAATAATTATGATCAATATTTCCGGAAGAATTTTTTATACGAATCTTTGTTCCTATTTTCTAAAATAAGACACACAATTATTGCTTTTAGTAAAACATTTAATTAAATTAAAAGCTTTATTTATCATGAAAAAGGAGTGATTATAATGTCGATGGTATGTGATGTATGCGGCAAGGGCCCGATGGTCGGAAACAACGTTAGCCATGCTAATAATAGAAATAAAAGACGGTTTTTACCAAACTTGCAGAAAATTCGTGTTCAGACCACTGAAGGTGTCAAGAGAATGCGCGTTTGCACAAGCTGCATACAGGCAGGTAAAATAGAAAAACCCAAAATATAAAAAAGCTGGATATTCCCAGCTTTTTTATTTCCTTTTATTTACTGCAAATATATCTTCCCGAATAAGAATCTTTCTTTCATCCAGGATAAACTTCAGGAAAATCAAACTTCCGCGGTTCAGTAATGGTTTTTTCTGACTTTTACTGAAATTCCACATCAAGATAATCCGGGTGCAGATAATAATCACCGAATCCGGTTCTGTCATGGAAAAGGAATGTTTTTCGCAGAGAATAATACCGCCAGACTTCGAAGGGAAGGCTTCCCATTTCGAACGGATGTCTTTCAATATCATCCGGAAAGCCGAATTTAATCAAAATTCGCCCGCGGTCTGTCTGCCACCCGTCTTTGGAAAAAGATCTGCTGAAATTTTCAACCGCGTAGTTTACACGGCGAAAGTATTCATTCATCAATTCATTTTTTGCGGTACTTTTATTTGGATCTCTATCCTCCCAGAATTGTTTAAAAGCTTTCTGCTTTTCACTCAGGGATTTATTTTTGTTAGCTTTTATACTATCCGGATTCATAATATATGTCATCTGTTTCAATGCCAGATCTATATCATCTACCGTTGAAGGTACATCAGACCAATAAAAAGACAACGGCTGAGTTTCTTTTACTTCTTCTTTGTTGACTTTCACCGTCACTTCGAGGTTATATCTGTTTCTTATAAGGTTGCTTCTATCCAGCCTTATAAAATGTGAAGTCACCTGTTTCTCAATATTCCCGGTCACTACCGTATCAATTCCCGGAATATTTTTTTCGTCTTTCATAAAATAGTGTATCTCGAACGGAACGTCCGTTTTGCTGGAATACAGATCAAAATAGACATAAAATGATCCGGACCGGATCGTAAAATTATCACCGAATGTCGGGATAAAATCCACCACATGTTTCGTGGAATCCATATCAACGTTTTTCATGAATGAGATATTACTCATTGCCAGTTTCTTCGATGTATAATCGGGCAGGTTAAGTTCATCTTTTCTTTGAGCAGATTTATTAGTAATTAAATCCGTCGTCTTCATAAGAAGCTGATAAACTCCGGGTTTAAAATCAAGTTCATCCTTAATTACAAGATTGAGATTACGATTGTTTGTCGCTTCATAATTATCGACATTGAATTTCTTATTGATCGTACGTGAAAAGACAACCTTACCATCATTGTCATAAGCAGCCACCAGCCATTCAAGATCAGCATCATAACCGCTGGTATCACTTTTTACAAATGTGAGATCATCATAAAGAATTTCGGCCATAATAGACAAATTGTACCCTGAAAGATCCTGTTTGTACTGTTTTTGTACACCCGCTTCAAAAAAAGGAATTCCGACACCGCTATATTTGGATTTTTCATAATATTGTCCATAAACATTCGTCAATAACATTCCGGTGACAATTGAGATTATTAATAAAAATTGAAATTTCCGCATAGAAGAATTCCTTATTTTTATCTTATTCTACCTATTGATTTACGGAAATACGACCATAAAGTTCATATTCACTCGCATCATCAATAAGAACTTTAACAAATGAGCCGGTAGAAAAATGATCTGTATTCTCTGAATTAACTATAACTTCATTATCAATTTCGGGTGTATCCCGGTAGGTCCTGCCGGTCATGATTCCGGCATCCGAATCAATTTCATCAATTAAGACATTGTACTCATGGTTAATATAAGAATTATTTTTCTCCAGCGAAATATTTCTCTGAATTTCCATAATTTCCGCCTGTCTTTCCTCGGCTAGCCTTTTATCAACCTTCTCACCAAGGCTAAATGCCGGGGTTCCGTCTTCATCAGAATACAAAAATGTCCCAAGACGGTCAAACTTTATGTCTTGAACGAAATTTTTCAATTCCCTGAAATCTGTTTCAGTCTCCCCCGGATGTCCCAATATCATCGTTGTTCTTAAAGCAATTTCAGGAATTTCCGACCGCATTTTATCAAATAAGCTGACAAGGGATTCCCGCGTATCACCCCTGCGCATATTTCTTAACATTCTTTCGCTGATATGCTGGATCGGCATATCGATATAAGGAAGCAATTTACTTCCGCTCTTCATCAAATCAAGCACTCCGATCGGAAAATTTGTCGGATACCAGTACAAAACCCTGATCCATTCGAGCATATCGATTTTCTGCAATTGCTCGATAAGCTCGATAATCCGCTGTTTACCATATAAATCTCTGCCGTAGTAAGACGTGTCCTGTGAAATCAAAATCAGTTCCTTTGCGCCTCTTTCGGCCAATTTCGTCGCTTCATCGACAAGACTTTCGATAGTGCGGCTGCGGTGTTTCCCCCTGATACCGGGTATGGCGCAGAATGAACAGGTATGATTGCATCCTTCGGAAATTTTAAGATAGGCGTAATGTCTTGGGGTGCTTAGTTTTCTCATCCGGTGGATATTATCCAGCGCGGAATGCTTTTTACCCAATGATTTTAATATTGAGTCATAATCTTCGGTACCAAAAATGGCGTCGACTTCCGGAATTTCCTTTTCGATTTCCTTCCGGTAGCGCTGGGATAAGCAACCGGCTACATATACTTTTTTCGCCGGATCGGCTTCCTTTAGCTTTAATGCCTCGAAAATAGCCTGAATCGATTCATTCTTCGCGTCCTCGATAAAGCCGCATGTGTTGATAATAATGACATCCGAACTTTCAGGTTCATCCGAGATTTCAAAATGATTTGTCTCCAGCTGCCCCATCAAAACTTCTGAATCGACAAGGTTTTTGGGACATCCAAGTGTGGTTATATGTATTTTTTTCATTGTATTTCAAACAATCCTTCAACAAATTCAACGGGATTAAATAATTCCATATCGGTAGCTTTTTCTCCTAACCCTATATATCGGACTGGAATTCCCAATTCTCTTTTTATTCCGATGACTACTCCGCCTTTGGCCGTCCCATCAAGTTTAGTGAGAAAAATTGAATCGGCATTTGCTACCTTAATAAACTCTCTCGCCTGATTCACCGCGTTTTGTCCGTTCCCCGCGTCCAGAACAAGAATAACTTCATGAGGAGCGCCTGGAATTTGCCGTTCGATTACGCGGTAAATTTTCTCAAGTTCATTCATTAAATTCGATTTTGTATGGAGCCGCCCGGCGGTATCAATTATCAGATAGTCCACGTCCCGGGCAAGGGCGGCCGCGACCGCGTCAAACACCACAGCGGCAGGATCGGCATTAGGCTGATGATTAATCACGTCACATCCGATGCGCTCTCCCCAGATTTTCAGCTGGTCAATAGCCGCCGCCCTGAATGTATCAGCCGCAGCAAGCAGTACATTTTTACCCTGACTCTTATAATGGTGCGCTAATTTGGCAATTGAAGTCGTTTTTCCGGTCCCGTTGACTCCTACCACCAGAATGACTGACGGCTTGTGTACATCGATGTCGTTTTCCGGAACTTCAATAAGTTTCACGATCTCATCACGAATGATCTGATTAAGCCCTTCCGTGGTTTCATAACGTTCTTTTTTGACGCGTTCCCGAATACGGTCCAGAAGGAACATTGTTGTATCCACGCCTACATCACCGCTTAAGAGTATTTCCTCCAGTTCATCGAGCAAATCATCGTCAATTTTCTTCTTACCGGTAATCAGGCGGTTAATTTTTGAGAACGTTCCTTCCCTTGTTTTTTTTAGACTGTTTTTTATTTTTCCGAAAACCATTGATCTTCCTCATTTAAAATTATCAATTACCTTTAAAATTCGGGTAATCATATTGAAAACGTTTTTTGAAATACCATTTTGTAAAAAAGAATCCTGAAAGCATTATAATAAAATAGTACGGCAGTCTCAGGCATACGGCCAGCGCGAAAAACAAAATACCATATTTGGTCGTTCGGATGGCGCTTTCTATCGTTCGGTCCTTCATCATATAAATAAAAAAAGGAGAAGACAATATAATAAAAATCAGTGCCTGAAAATCCATCAGTATCAAGGCGGCAAATAAACTGGCAATGTAAAGAAAAAAAGCCGCTTTCAGGATTTTCCCGACGCCGTAAATTACCGCCAGTGTATGTTTATTGCATTGTTTGTCACCGGTCATATCAGGAAGTGTAGTAAAAAAATACAGAGCGGTATTAAAGAATACATATGGGACAGAATCCAATATCAGGCCGGAATCTATTCCCCGGACGGCAGCCCAGCCAAGCGCGAAAGCCAGCCAGCCCATCATGGAATTAGCCGCGAGACTTCCCCACGGATGATCCTTGAAATTAAATGGCCGGAAATTGTAAAGATACCCCGTCACCAACAAGAATACCGTTGCCAGCAAACCGACATCAAAGGAAATTCCGAATGAAATCAGCAAGGTGATCACTATCAAAATGATTAATTCTATAACAGCCGCTTTGTTGCCGATATAATTTTCGGAAATTATGAACAATTTTTTGTTTTTGAGATCGCTCTCAATATCCTGAAGCTGATTCAACAAAAAACTGGCGCCCATGGCAGCCCCAAACAACACCAAAAGCTTGAGAATCAGAACATGATTCAACCCTAACAGCATTTCCCGCGATAAAAACAATTCATCATTGCGCGCGACAAAGAATCCTGCCAGCATGGTTGACCAACCCGGATAGAATAGCATCGGTCTCAATACAAACAGATAATCAAAAATATGGAGTGCACTCTTTTTTTGTGCGGTTAAAGTCATTTAGAATTATTGCTTTCCAAATCATCTATTTCTACAGGATATTTACCGTTGAAACAAGCGGTGCAGTAATGCTGTCCGTTTTCTTTCGGCATTGAATCAAGCATGCCGTCCAGAGACAGATATTCCAAAGAATCCGCGCCGAGATGCTCTTTTATCTCTTCGACAGATCTGTCACTCGCTATCAGTTCTTTCCAGGTCGGAAAATCCATTCCGTAATAGCATGGATTTTTAATCGGTGGAGAACTTATTCTGACGTGTACCTCTTTTGCCCCCGCATTTCTAACAACCTGAACTAACTGCTTCAATGTCGTCCCGCGGACAATAGAATCGTCCACGATTACCACTCTGCGCCCTTTAAGCACCCCACCGACAATATTAAATTTTAACCGGACATTAAAATCTCTTTTTTCCTGCGAGGGGTGGATAAATGTTCTTCCGATGTAATGATTGCGAATAAATCCTATTTCGAACTTAGCTTCACTTCTGGCTGAAAATCCGAGAGCGGCTGTATTGCTGCTGTCCGGGACTGAAATAACTATATCGGCATCAGCCGGTTTTTCAAGCGCCAGATTTTTTCCGAGCTTTCTGCGTGTTTTATCCACATATTCCCCAAAAATCTGACTGTCAGGTCGGGAAAAATATACAAATTCAAAAACACAATGCGCCGGAGTTTGCTTTTCAAAAGGAGAGAATGACCGCATGCCTTCTGAATCAAATACGAGCATTTCGCCGCATTTTACATCGCGGATATATTCCGCGCCTATTAAATCAAATGCGGTTGTTTCGGAGGCGACTACCATTGCCCCGTTAAATTTTCCAAGCGCCAACGGACGGAATCCATAAGGGTCCCGTACGACTATCAGCTTATTTTCAGTCAGGAACACAAGACTAAAGGCGCCCTTAATTTGCCTGACCGCGTCCTGAATTTTGTGGATGATATCCATTTCTTTTGATTTCGCGACCAGGTGAAGAATGACCTCGCTATCGGTAGTGGTCTGAAAAATAGAACCTCGTTCTTCCAATTGTCGGCGCAATATTTTAGAATTGGTAAGATTGCCGTTATGACCAACCCCCAGATTACCGTCCTTGTGATAAATAAGAATCGGTTGAATATTCAGGGCTGCTGAGCCTCCGGTGGTAGAGTACCTGTTATGCCCAATGGCGATATGGCCGGGCAGTTCCTTTAAATTCTGCTCATTAAAAACTTCGGAGACGAGTCCCATCCCTAATTTCTTACGGACCTCCTGTCCGTCACTGACCGCGATCCCGGCGCTCTCCTGTCCCCTGTGTTGTAATGCGTGTAATCCAAGATAGGTATTAAATGAAGCATTCGGATCACCGTATATTCCGACAACTCCGCAAAAATCATCCGGTTTATCTAAAAAATCATTCATGATATTAATCCAATAATTAAAAGGCTTAAAGTTGATTAAATTTTTTGATAAATGCAAATCTACTTTTTATCAACAACGCGGAGGTGATTAGAATAAATCCAGGGCCGGTCAGCGAGATGGGATTCAACACGATATACCCCGGGTTCGCTGATTTTAAATTCAATCTCATTGCTTTCAGCATGATCAAATTGGATGCCGTTTTTTATAAGAATTGTTTTTGCGCGCAATGGATTTTTTACACAAAGTTTTGTCTTTTCATCCAGCGTAATTGTCTCTCCAATAATAACCTGATCATTGTTGTTTTCAAGCCATGCAAGAAAACTGCCCGCGTCACCGATATAGTGGTTCGAAATAAAAACATTGGAGTTTCGCATGGCATTGTAAATTTTTTTAAGATCACCCGGGTAATCTACCCGCTCGGAAAGAGGCTCAGGGAGCAGGACATGTGTGCGTATAGTCTTGAACAACACCTTATACCGGAAGATCGTTATCCGGAACAGTCCCCAGAGTTTATAAACATGCCCATGCGCGTCAACACCCCCGATTCCCAGAATCTTTTTGCTCAGATTTAATTCGTCCCACCTCGCGAGGGCTTCCGCGTTCGGGGCAAGAATGCTTTTCCTCGGATGAACCGCCCGCCAGTATTTGTTGCTATGGGTAAGGCCTTCCATCCATTCCGACATCTGATTCCATATTTCAATTCCGTCATAACAATCGGAATCCCATACGGTCCATGGATACGGCGGATACTCGGGCATGGCTGTCCTTTTTTCATCCGGATGGGCAATAATGCCAAAGCCGCCCTTTTCACGGACACGACAGACATACTCATTTGGGGCAAGTTCGCTGCTGATTTCTTCATCAATATCAAATGCCAGATAGTGGTTCATATCCGAAACATCATTAATTTCACAGCCAACACCTACCAGAATTTTACCGTACCACCCTTCCAGACCGTCAAATTTCGGCTGTAAAGTGTTATGATCGGTGAATAGCAAAAAGTTCACATCCAGCTCATTGGCGATTTTTGCAATTTTTGGAATAGGCAATGAGCCGTCACTGTAAGTCGAATGGATATGAATAATACCCGAATATTCAAAATATTTTTTTGATAAATTACTCAATATTTAGCAATACTCCCGCGCAAATGATACCTACCAGATCGGCGATAAGATCTTTATACGAAAACCGGCCTTTTTGTTTCCTTGAATCCATTATTTCCTTGCCCAGCCCCACACTGAAACCAAATACCATTCCGATATTATTGGATTTATTTTCCCCTGTTCCGGAAAATCTTTGAAGATAATTTGAAATCGCCGCGGCGGTGATCAGGCTTCCCGCAAAATGAAGTCCTTTATCTCTCCCGAACCAGTGATCAGCCGGATACTTGGCTGTTGAACTCAGGGAATCATTTTTTATGGAATCTGCTGCGGAATAATAGACATCACCGGTCAGCAATGGTTCATTACCGAAAACAAAAGACATCATTATAAATATCCCCGCGCAGAAAGTGGATAGCCTAAAACTCCACATACGCCCTTACTCCGGCCGCGCCATTAATCACTTCAGGCATGACTGTGAGCTTGACCGCATCGTCAAATTTATACAAATATGCTTCCACGTGAGCATCCGCCATGGTAAGCAGATAGGCAATCCCAAAATACCAGCTGAAGCGTGAACGATCATCCCTGTATTTGGTTTCACGCGATTCCCGGTACTTGATATCCGCTTCTCTGATCTTATAGAACAGATATCCGTCAATTCCAAGATATATAACCGCTTTTACATAATTTTCATTATAAACTTGTCCCCATCCCGGCAATATGGCTGACCTCAGCGTAGCTCCCCAGGGTGACTTGAGCGGTTTATCACCAAGTAATTCTCCCTGCCAGCCGGTCGGTTTCTTTTTAAATGCCGTATAACTCACATCAACCACATTCGCTAAATGTAAAGTCAGAGCAATGGCCAGGTCATTTCGGAACCGGTCATAAAACCGGTCATACCCGTGTTTGTCATATTGATACAAATTAAAAAAACTACGGTAATAAAAAGTGGCGGAAGCTGAATAGAACAGGGAAGCTGTTGTAAGCCGTTCCTGGTGTATTTGCCCCCACCCGGGAATAAGAACGGATCGCCAGATGGCAGAGGCAGGTGACAATGATTTCAGCGAATCTCTTCCCTCGGGAGCAGGCTGCCGCGCATTTACTGAAATTGCTGAAGCTATCGTAATGATGATAAAAATTTTGATAACTGTTTTCAAAATAACCGTTCGTCGTTCAGGAAATAATTCTCAGAGCATTCGGAATTATTTCGATATTAAGTTCTTTCATATTTAATGACATCAATTCACCGTCGGCATGGACGGCAAATCCTTTTTCCGATCTGAGCTGCACTTTATCCGCGCGGCCCATTGTGACCTTGGGATCATCCTTGTGCTTGCCGGAATACACCAACAGTAAATTTTTAAGTTTTGCGGTCAGCGACATATTCTGAACGAGACAAAGATCCATCAACCCGTCATCCAGCACGGCATCCGGTGTAAGATGAAAACCACCGCCCATTGATACGCCGTTACCAAAAGTCAGCATAAAAAAATCTTCTGTCCTGACTGTTCCATTAAACCGGATTTCAATTTCTACCGGCTTATAGGTAATCAAATTTCTCAAGACTGAATAGAGATATATCGCGTTACCGCGGAGTTTAGTCACTGAGAAACTCGTATTAACCACCCATGCGTCAAAACCAACGCCAAGGCCATTCGGGAAATACCGGTCGTTCGCTTTTCCAACATCAATAAATTTTTGATTCCCGGTGAGCAGTAAATCAAGCGCCTGATTAAAATCGGTTGGAATCCCTGCGGCATGAACAAAATCATTTCCACTCCCTACCGGGACTACACCAAAAATCGCTTTTGTGCCGACAAGGCCGTTTACCACTTCATGTACGGTACCGTCACCCCCGACAGCGACAACTATTTTAAATTTATCCGCCGCTTTTGCCGCCAAATCAACGGCATGCCATTTTTTGTCAGTGAAAACAAGTTCATGATCGAGTCCAATCTCCGTCAATTTCTGTCGAAGACGATTCCCCTGAACTTTCCCTTTTCCTCTTCCGGATGCGGGATTTACAATGAAGTAATAATTATTCAATGATGCGGGTCCCTCCTAGCGCTTAACGGCAATACAATCCACTTCTACCAGCACATCCTTGGGAAGACGGCTTACTTCAACGGTGGAACGCGCCGGCAACGCTTTGCTAAAATATTCGGCGTAAATTTCATTTACTTTTCCAAAGTCGTCCATATTCTTAAGAAAAACTGTTGTCTTCACAACATACTCAAGTCCTGAACCACCGGCTTCCAGCACAGCATTTAGATTGTCAAAAACCTTTCTGGCCTGAGCTTCAACCCCTCCCGTAACAAGCTGACCGGTTCCTGAATCAAGCGCGATCTGACCGGAGGTAAAAATGAATCCCTGCGTTTCAATGGCTTGAGAATATGGGCCAATCGGCGCGGGCGCGTTTTTTGACTGAACTGATTTTAATTCTGACATAAATATTCTCCTGAAAAATTCGTTTTAAATTACCATCACCCTTATTTAATGTCAAGTCAATTGCCCCTCATTCATCACTTGCAAAAGCTTAAAAAATCATATATTTCCGTTTAAACCAATTTATACTTTTGTTTTTATATCATTTAGACCAATACGGGTCATAAAAATATAATTGAAAGATAAACATTGGATTTTCTTTATGATAAATAGTGTGATTCGTGAAACACGATATTTTGAGATTTTCTTTAAAATTGTTAAGTTTAATTGAACCGGTTTTTGAATCAAAGAAATAGTGTGCAAAAAATTACCACTTTTTTTATATTATTTAAGTCGGGAATCCATAACACTTTAATAAAAAATCATAAAAAAACAATTGATATAAATTTTACACTTTGCTTGACTTTTATTGATTGAAACTCTTACACTGTAGTAAGCAAAAACACTGAATGTGGATAACTTGTGCACAACTCCCAACTATGCACATTCCGGTTTGCCGGGAGATCTGTTAAAAAATACAACGGTCTTTCCCCAATTATCCGTTTATCTCAATAAAAACAACTATTTGCACGGTTTTTATGCCAGATAGAATGATTTTTTCCGGGAGCGGGGTAATTTTCTTCAGGTGTGAATCATTATGAACTCAAATGTGGATAAATATTTTCAAAGAAGGATAATTGTCAATGTCGAGTGAAGTTGCGCAATCTTTATCATCACCCCAGGCTGTCTGGCAGGCCATATTAGAAGTTATCAAAGAAAATGTAAACATCAGAAGCTTTAACACCTGGTTTGCTCCAATCGAAGCGGTTGCCATCGAGGACGATTACTTGAAACTGTCCGTCCCAAACCGATTTTTTTGCGAATGGATAGACAATCATTACTCAAAACTGGTGCAAAATGCCATCACGCAAATTTTGGGGGATTCTAAAAAATTAAAATACGTGGTGGAAACCGAAAGCGCTTCTGTATCACCCTATCAGGCAAAAGACTGGCACCAGGCGCCTATGCCTGAGACTCATAAAGCGGATGTTAAATCACCGTATTATACCCGCATCAATGAGCGTTATGTTTTTGATAATTTCATCATAGGTGACAGTAATAATTTTGCTTACGCTGCCGCAAAGGCGGTTAGCGACTCTCCGGGCAAAACCAATTACAACCCGCTGATCATCTATGGCGGGACAGGACTCGGAAAGACTCATCTGATTCAGGCGCTCGGCAATCATGCTGTACAAAAGAATCCGGGTACAAAAGTTTTTTACGCATCCAGCGAAACCTTCACATCGCATTTTATCAATGCCATCCAGCAAAACAAAGTATCGGAGTTTTCTGCTTTTTACCGCTCATGCGATCTGTTATTGCTGGACGATATTCAATTTTTTTCAAACAAAGGGAAAACCCAGGAAGAATTTTTCCATACCTTTAACGATCTGCACCAGAATGGCAAACAGATTGTACTCACATCAGACCGCCCCATCAATGAGTTAAACGCGCTTGAGGAAAGGCTGATATCTAGATTTAAATGGGGACTTGTCGTGGATGTGCGGCCGCCTGATTTTGAAACGAGACTGGCTATTTTGAGAAATAAATGTGATGAGAGTGAACTTTCCATACCCGCGGATGTAATCGAATATCTGGCGGTGAACATGACGCATAATGTGCGTGAACTGGAAGGCGCTCTCACAAAAATTATGGCGCAGGTTACATTTACGGCAGCGGAGCCCACTCTTGAACTGGCAAGGTCAATTGTTTCAGAGATCGCAAAACCCGATAAAAGCGTTCTGACTATCGACACCATTATGGATCATACCGCCAAAATCTATAAACTGCCGATTGATCAGCTCAGAGCGAAAACACGAAAAAAAGATATTGTCCGCGCGCGGCAGGTTGCCATGTATCTTTCAAAAAAACTGACAAACCATTCTCTTGTCACAATCGGTTTGTACTTTGGAGGCAGAGATCATTCAACGGTAATTCATGCCCTCGACAATGTCACGAAAAATATTTCCGCGGATCCGATTTTCAAACAGCAAATCGATGGAATGCTTCGGCATCTGGAATATAACAAATAATAATTTGAAGGCAGCTCCCCGCTGCCTTTTTCATTTTCTTAGATTTTTTAATTTTATTACAGTATCCCGATATACTTTCTCATCCCCGGGAATCTCGATTACCGCGGGAATATCTTCCATTTTTTCGTTATTTATGATGTATTTAAAACTCTCTACCCCTATTTCCCCATTTCCGATCTGAGCATGGCGGTCAATCCTGCTCCCCAATGCTCTCAGGGAGTCGTTCAAATGAAACGCTTTCAATTTTTTCAAACCGACAATCTTATCAAATTCATCAATCACCCGATCCCACCCGGGTTCAGTGCCAATATCATATCCCGCCGCATATATATGACAAGTATCAAGACAGACCCCGATTTTTTCATTTTTATCCACCTGATCAATGATGCTTTTCAGGTGTTCAAAACGATGTCCAATCCCTGTGCCCTGACCCGCGGTTGTCTCTAAAAGTATCATGATATCCGGCTGCATCCCGTCCAAAGTAAGATTTATGGTTTCCGCGATTGTATCGATCCCCCAATCCACTCCTTTTCCCCCATGCGCCCCGGGATGGATCACAAGCAAATCAATTCCAAGAGAGTCGCACCTGATTATTTCCTCTCTAAGCGCCTGCCGTGATTTTTTTAAGGTGATTTCATTTTTTGAACACATATTGATAAGATACGATGCGTGTGACATCAGCGGAACTTGGTTATAGGCGTATTTTTTCCTTTTATGTTTAAAACCATCTCTTTCATCCGGTGTATAAATCCGGTTAATCCACTGCTGTTGGTTCTGCGTAAAAATCTGAAAAGTTTCACATCCGATATTCAGAGCCCTGATCACAGAGCTCGAAATGCCGCCGGAAATAGAAACATGACAACCTATTAACATTTTTTAAGCATTTCTAATTATTATTCGTGAAATTTCCACACCATTTATCACTCAAGGAATATATTTTTTGCTGAAAAAGTTACATAATCTTTTTTTTGCTTTTTAGATTACCAAAATTTAAATTACCCTCTTGTTTATTACAAATTAATTAGTACAATTATTCACTATAATATAAAACGGGGAGTAATTTTTTATGACCGGATTCTATATCGCCCTCGTGTTTCTGGTTGTTGGCGCGCTTCTGGTAAGCGTGACTGTTCTGTTATCCCGCATTCTTGCTCCAACAAAATTCTATCCTGATAAGAACACGGTTTACGAATGCGGTGAACTACCTGTTGGTGATTCGTGGATACAGTTTAATAACCGCTTTTACATCATTGCTCTAATATTTATCATCTTTGATGTTGAAGTCATTTTTCTCTTTCCCTGGGCTGTCGTTTTTGAATCAATCGGGATGCTTGCCTTCGTAGAAATGCTGATTTTTATCACCATACTACTTGTAGGTCTCGCCTATGTCTGGGTTAAGGGAGATTTAGACTGGATTAAACCCCGGCCCACATTTGCACATTTGCCCAAAAAGAAAGGAGCCTGATTATGGGCTGGATAGATAATCGGTTTGAAAATAATGTTATCATTACTTCATTAGATAAAGTATTTAATTGGGCGCGTTCCAGCTCACCCTGGTCACTCGGATTCGGCCTTGCGTGCTGCGCGATAGAAATGATGGCGACAGGCGCTTCAAGATACGATCTGGACCGTTTTGGAATGTTTTTCCGCCCAAGTCCGCGCCAGGCAGATGTAATGATCGTCGCCGGAACCGTGACCTTAAAGATGGCTCCGGTCCTTCGCAGACTTTATGAACAAATGCCTGAGCCAAAATATGTAATTTCCATGGGAAGTTGCTCAAATTGCGGCGGTCCATACTGGCAGCATGGTTATCATGTATTAAAAGGTGTTGACCAGATTGTACCGGTCGATGTTTACGTCCCCGGCTGTCCTCCCCGTCCCGAAGCTCTGATCCAGGGAATTCTTGAATTAAAAGAAAAAATTAAACGTGAATCCATTGCAAAGAAGAGGGCTTAATATGACAGCACAGGAAATTCACGATAAATTAAAAAACAAATTTAGTGATGACATCATCGAATTAAATGATGCCGTTCTTCAGCCATTCATAAAAGTTGACCCCGGTAAAATTGATGAAATAGCAGAATATCTGCGAGATGATTCTGAGTTTGAATTTGATTATCTCAGCAATCTATCCGGTGTTGATCTTGGTGAAAATGTTGGTGTGGTATATCATTTATATTCAATGAAGCATAATCACAAAATTGTATTAAAAGTCGAAGCACCAAAAGACAAAGCAGATGTAAAAACTGTTTCCATGCTTTGGAAAACAGCAGACTGGCATGAACGTGAAGCATATGATCTGTTGGGTATCAATTTTGTTAATCACCCTGATCTCCGTCGTATCCTTCTTCCTGAAGACTGGGAAGGATATCCGCTTCGCAAAGACTATGTCACTCCTGAATTTTACAATGGATTACGAGTACCTTATCCTCAAGAGCAGGGGGACCTTTATGACGAAGAATAATCTACCCGATACACAAATCGAACTCGAAGTTCCGACCGCGATGCATACAGATGAAATGACGCTGAACATGGGCCCGCAACATCCTAGTACACACGGCGTGTTGAGAGTGGTTTTAAAAACCGACGGTGAGATTGTAACAAGCGCTGTGCCCTATATCGGTTACCTGCATCGCTGTTTCGAAAAACATGCCGAAAATGTCTCATGGCAGCAGGTGATCCCTTATACTGACCGTATGGATTATATCGCCTCCATGAACAACAATCTCGGTTATGTCATCGGCATCGAAAGAATGATGGGTCTTGAAGTCAATGAGCGCGCTGAGCATCTCCGGGTAATTGTCAGCGAATTAAACCGTATCGCAAGCCATTTAATCGCGCTTGGAACATACGGACTCGATATTGGCGCATTCACGCCTTTTCTCTATACTTTCCGTGACAGAGAAAAAATTCTTGACCTTTTTGAAGAAATCTCCGGCGCCCGTCTTTTATATAATTATATATGGATTGGCGGCGTAGCCTATGACGCCCCGGACGGATGGCGGGAAAAAGTTATAGAATTTATCGACTATTTTGAACCGAAAATCAAAGAGTATAATGATATTTTATCATATAATAAGATCTTTATAGAGCGTACCGCAAACGTTGGAATCGTTCCTCCGGATCTGGCCATCAATTATGCGCTGAGCGGACCCTGCCTGCGCGCATCGGGAGTCGATTTTGATCTTCGTAAAAACGATCCATACTCTATCTATGACCGATTTGACTTTAACACCTGTATCGGTATCGGAGAAATGGGAACTGTTGGTGATTCCTGGGATCGATACTGGGTTCGTATCGCTGAAATGTATGAATCCATAAAGATAATCCGGCAGGCAACAGAAAAACTGCCCGATGGGGACGCCAAAGAGACGATCCCACGCAATGTCAAAGTACCCGCGGGAGAGTATTATATGCGGACTGAGACCCCGAGAGGAGAGCTTGGTTATCATATAATTTCAGATGGAGGAAAGAATCCGGTCAGGGTTAAGGTGCGATCTCCGGCCTTTGTAAACCTGAGCATACTTCCGGCCATCGCGCCGGGTATTATGGTTGCCGATATTGTTGCGATCATTGGTAGTCTTGATATTGTACTTGGAGAAATTGACCGCTAAGTCCTTAGATTATAGAGGTAAAAATGGAACCGATTTTAGAATTTTTTATTGATTTAATACCCGGGATGGCAGATCTGCCCTACTGGTTATTAGCAACTGTGGCTGGTGTCGTGACAGCGCTTACGTTATTCTTGTTTATCGCGCTCTTTGCCCTGTTTGCGATTTATCTTGAGCGTAAAGTTTCGGCCCACATGCAGGACCGCCTCGGCCCTATGGAAGTTGGCGGATGGCACGGATGGGCACAGACGATTGCCGATGCCATAAAACTTCTTCTCAAGGAAGATCTTATTCCCAACACTGCTGACCGGATTCTTTTTAAGATGGCGCCGGTTATCGTGTTCGCCGTGGCGCTCGCGACATTCGCGGTGATCCCATGGAGCAGTAATTTTATTCCCGCGGATCTGAATGTTGGTTTGCTGTACATTTTGTCGATTTCATCTCTTGCCGTAATTGGTATTATGATGGGCGGCTGGGCATCCAACAGCAAATGGTCTCTTTACGGAGCCATGAGAAGCGCCGCTCAGATCGTTTCCTATGAGATACCGGTTGCTCTTTCGCTGGTTACTGTCATCATGTTGACCGGTTCATTGAGCATGCAGGATATTGTTAACGGTCAGCAGGGAAATATATTATCCTGGAATGTGTTCAGATTTTTTCCGCTGACATTCTTTGCGTTTATAATTTACTTTGTGTCTTCTCTCGCTGAGGTAAACCGAACTCCTTTCGATCTCCCGGAAGCTGAGTCCGAACTGGTTTCGGGATTCCATACCGAATATTCAGGTATGCGGTTTGCTTTTTTCTTTTTAGGCGAGTATGCCAATATGTTCGTTGTTACCGCCATTGCCGCGGTCGCGTTTCTTGGCGGTTGGCAGGCGCCTTTTGGTTTTCTGGAGTTTATCCCCGGTCCCTTCTGGTTGGTTGGCAAGGCCCTGTTCCTCGTATTTATACAAATGTGGCTGAGATGGACTTTACCCCGCTTGAGGGTTGATCAGTTGATGCATACATGCTGGAAAGTGTTAACTCCGTTCTCATTTGTAATATTATTAATATTAGGGTTTTGGAAAGTACTCTAACAAAGCACAGGTGTAATTTATCATGGTAAAATATTTTAAAGATATATATGAAGCCATTTCAAGCATTTTTATTGGAATGGGTGTCACCTTCGGGCATTTATTTACGAGAGCGGTTACAGAGCAATATCCTCATGTAAAGCAGAAACTGCCTGATCGGTCGCGTCAGAAACTTTTTGTAGATATTGATGATTGTATAGGATGTCTTCAATGCGCGCGCGCTTGTCCTGTTGATTGTATCACGATCGAAACCGTAAAAGCCGGCAAGGAAGAGGATCTCGGTGAAACTTCCACCGGTCAAAAAAAGAGATTACACGTGACCCGGTTCGATATTGATATGGCAAAATGCTGCTACTGTGCAGATTGCGTTTTCCCCTGCCCTACTGAATGTATCGTTATGACACCGGATTATGAGTTTGCTACCTACGATCGCAATAGTCTGATACTTAAGTTCACCGGGTACACTCCTGAACAGGTAAAAGAAATAAATGAACGCGATCGCATGGAAAAAGAAGCACTCGCTGCGGCCAAGGCTGCCAAGGAGCAAAAGGATACCGTCCCTAATCCCGGGGAAGAAAAAAAATAACGGGATAAAGTAGTCAGTCTAAGAACTGATTACTTTTTGCGTAATATCCGCGTAAGCGGTGGATCTTTACAGGTCAGAATTCGGAGAAATTTCAGATGGATATTTATCAAATTTTATTTTATGCAGTTGTTGCGCTCACTATTTTTTCGGCGGCGATCGTGGCATTTTCAAACAAGATTATTTATTCCGCCTTCGCGTTACTGTTAACGTTATTCGGATTCGCGGCTTTATATGTATACCTGAGCGCCGATTTTCTTGCAGTAACTCAAGTGATGATTTATGTGGGTGGAATTCTGGTGCTTATTCTGTTCGGAGTTTTAATGACTCAAAAAGCCTATGATTTGTCCGCGATTACCACACATAATTCATTCTGGATCAGTATGGCCGGCGGACTTACGATGGCTTTAATTCTTGGGCTGGTGATATATAAAGCGCCCTGGATTTCTGAAATTGACAAGCCATTTCAACCGACGACCACGATAATCGGAAATGCTATATTTGCTGAGTACTTACTGCCGTTTGAGATGGCTTCGTTATTGCTTCTTGGAGCATTGATCGGCGCGGTTTATATAGCTCGTACGGAGGACCATAAATAATGATATCATTGGAAACTTATCTCATCACAAGCGCGATAGTGTTTGTGCTTGGTCTTTTTACAATTCTTTACAAAAAAAATGCTGTCGGCATTTTGATGGGGGTGGAACTGATTCTGAATTCAGTTAATCTGAATTTTATTTCTTTTGCCAAATTTACCGACATCGATATCTCAGGACAGATGGTGGCGATATTTATAATCATACTCGCGGCCGCTGAGGCAGCCGTCGCCCTGGCGATTATTTTAAATCTGTACCGTGAAAAAGCTACTATTGATGTTACTCAAGTAGATGGAATGAAAAATTAACACATCGACTACGAGGATAATATGATTCAAACAGCGCTTATTATATGGTTATTGCCTCTTGCGGCTTTCACCATTCAAATTTTTATCGGAAAGAGACTGCCTCGAAAAGGTGACTGGGTTTCGATCTCAGCAATAGGGGTTTCATACATTTTGTCAATTGTTCTTTTTGTCAAAATGCTGCTGGGCTATGATCCGGATTTTCAGATAACTGAGAGTTTAACCTGGATCGATGTGGGCTCTTTCAAACTGGACATGGGTATATATATTGATAATCTTGCGATAATCATGCTCATGGTTGTAACAACCGTCAGTTTCTGGGTTCATATATATTCAATTGGTTATATGAAAGGTGACCCGCGTTATAACCGTTTCTATGCGTTCCTTTCCCTGTTCAGCTTTTCTATGCTTGGCCTTATCCTATGGGATAACCTGTTCGGAATTTATGTAATGTGGGAATTGGTAGGTATCTGTTCATACCTTCTGATCGGATTCTATTTTGAAAAAGATTCCGCGTCCAACGCCGGAAAAAAGGCATTTATTACAAACAGAGTCGGTGACTATGGCTTTCTTATCGGCTTTCTGATCGTTTTTGCCACGCTCGGCACGTTTAATCTGCATCAGATTCATACCGGGATCTCAGACGGTCTGCTTTCGGGTGGTTTACTCACCGCCGCTGGTGTACTTCTTTTTGCGGGCGCAATCGGCAAATCAGCACAATTTCCCCTCCATGTCTGGCTTCCGGACGCTATGGAAGGCCCGACACCGGTAAGCGCGTTGATTCATGCCGCCACAATGGTCGCGGCCGGTGTTTATCTGGTAGCGAGACTCAGTTTTATGCTTTCATTTGACGCGATGCTTGTTGTCGCTTATATCGGCGGATTCACTGCCATATTCGCCGCAACAATCGCCATATCCCAGAATGACATTAAACGGGTTCTTGCTTACTCCACTATCAGTCAGCTTGGTTACATGATCATGGCTCTTGGCGTAGGATCTTACACGGCCGGATTTTTCCACCTGGTCACGCACGCCATGTTTAAAGCCGGATTATTTCTTGGAGCGGGTTCGGTAATCCATGCCATGCATCATTCAATGCATAAACTGAACATGCATGAGGATCCGAATGATATCCGCTTTATGGGTGGTTTTAAAAACAAGATGCCTGTGACTTATTATACCTTTTTGATATTTACTTTAGCACTTTCCGGTATCCCGTTCTTTTCCGGATTCCTCAGCAAAGACGCTATTCTTGGAGGTTCGCTCGCATTTGCCATGAGTCAGTCAAACCCTATTCATTATCTGCTGCCTGTCTTTGGATTCGGCGCGGCAATGATAACGGCATTTTATATGTTCAGGCTGGTGATCAGAACATTCTATGGTAAGCCTCAGAATGAAAAAATTTACGAACATATCCATGAAAGCCCAAGGGTAATCACTGTACCGCTGGTAGTTCTCGCGTTCCTAAGCATATTCTTTATCTATACTCTGCCTTCACTGAATCCCATCTCAGCGGTTGGCGGATGGTTCGAACATCTGATCCAGAAACCGGTTTCCGCCGTGAGTATGCAGCTGGGACATGATGTTCTTCATATTTCCGAACATATCGAGCATACAGCTCATATTACGGGAATTATGATATCACTTTTAATGGCGGCGACGGGCATTTTACTTGCTTTCGCGCTATATTTCTGGAAAAAAGTCGATGTGGCTGCTCTTACTGAAAAGATCAAGCCGCTTTATACTATTTCATACAACAAATATTATTTTGATGAATTATACAATGCCACTGTAGTGAAAGGTTTACTGGTCTGGAATGATATGCTGGCCTGGTTTGATCAGAATATTATTGACGGTATCGTTAACGGTACCGCATGGATCAGTACAAAATTTTCTGCACTTAGTGGTTTGTTTGATTTTCATATTATTGACGGAATGGTAAACGAAGTCGCCAATATTACTCAGGCGTTCGGCCGGAATGTAAGAAAGATTCAAACCGGTCAGATTCAAAATTACATACTGGGTGCCGTGGTCGGCGCGTTTTTGATTATTGTTCTGACAATGATTTAATTTTAGCATTAATTAGGGAGAAACTAGATTATGGGATTGATCAGTCTAGCCACATTTATTCCGTTGCTTGGCGCTTTGATAATTATTTTCTTACCCAAGAAGCAATTGTTGGCGATTAAAGTTATTTCGGTTGTAGCAACGTTTATCCCGCTTGCTATCACCACGTATATGTGGACTCAATTTAATTACGGAGCTGCAGGAATAAACAATGAAAGTCAGTTTCAGTTTGTAGAACATTTTAGTTGGATCTCAGCCTATAATATCGAATATTTCGTTGGTATCGACGGTCTGAGTTTTCCGATGGTCTGGCTGACAACGCTGTTAAGTTTCATCGCGATTTTTGCATCATGGAATATTTCCAAAGCGCAAAAAGGCTATTTCAGCTTGTTCCTTCTGCTTGTCACCGGTATGATGGGTGTATTTGTCGCGCTTGATTTCTTTTTGTTCTATATATTTTGGGAAGTTATGCTTCTTCCGATGTACTTCCTCATTGGTATCTGGGGGGGACCGAGACGTGAATACGCGGCAATTAAGTTCTTCCTCTATACCCTTTTCGGTTCGGTTTTGATGCTGCTCGTTATGCTTGCTCTTTACTTCAATGTTTCTGATCCTGTGACCGGCGGGCATACATTTAATATGCTGCACATGATGGATCAGAGCAATCATTCCGGCTGGATGCAAATGTTTGATGTGCGTTTATGGCTATATATCGCTCTGTTTATCGGTTTCGCCATCAAAGTTCCTGTATTCCCTTTCCACACATGGCTTCCTGATGCGCACGTTGAAGCGCCGACCGCCATTAGTGTTATTCTTGCCGGTATTTTGTTGAAGATGGGAACTTACGGACTGCTTCGTATCAGTTATCCTATCTATCCGGATATCGCCAAATACACCGCTTACTGGCTTGCAACTCTCGGTGTAATCAATATTCTATACGGGGCTTTTGTGGCAATGGCCCAAAAAGACTTGAAAAAACTTGTGGCCTACTCCAGTGTTTCCCATATGGGATTTGTATTACTCGGAATGTCGGTTTTCACAGATGCCGGAATTAACGGCGCTGTTTTTCAAATGTTCAGTCATGGTATGATCACTGCCATGCTCTTCCTTCTGGTGGGTGTTATATATGACCGCGCTCATCATCGTGAAATCGATGGATTTGGAGGTTTGGGTGTGAGTATGCCGGTTTATACTGGGGTCGCCAGTCTTGCATTCTTTGCGGCTCTCGGCTTACCGGGTATGAGCGGTTTTATCGCTGAAGCAATGATCTTTATTGGCGCGTTTACTGTGTATCGTACTCTTACCATTCTTGCTGCTTTCGGTATTATCATTACAGCAGGGTATATTCTATGGACTGTACAGCGGGTATTTCTTGGAAAATTGAATCCAAAATACGAAAAAATTGATGATATCAATAAACGAGAACTATTTACACTCATTCCGCTCGGAGTTTTAACTATTTTCTTAGGTGTTTACCCGATGCCGGTCCTGAACCTGATGAAAACATCGTTAAATTATCTGATCGCTCTAATACCATAAACGAGAAGGCATGGAAATAATGGATAATATCAGTAGTTTACAATATTTTATCCCTGAATTGTTCCTGACGGCGGCAATTATGGTAATAATTATCGTTGATCTGATCCTGAAGGGCGAAAAGAAAATCATCACAGCGTATCTCTCTGTAACAGCCCTGGTTGTTACCATATTTTTGTCATTCGGACAGTATGAATACGCTTCAGGATCATTGTTTCAGGGTATGATCGTACTGGATTCTCTTGCAGTATTTTTCAAAATAATAACCGCGTTCTCGACTATTATAGTTATCTTTTTTTCGATTCCATCATTTAGAACAAGATCAGAGTATTATATTCTCCTTCTGATCGTAACTGTCGGAATGTTTTTGATGGCTTCCGTCAATGATCTTTTAATGATAATTCTCGCGATGGAAATAGTCGGGATCGTTTCATATGTTCTTGCAGGATTTAACAAGAAGGATATTAAATCCAACGAGGCTTCACTAAAATATGTGCTTTACGGCGCTGCCAGTACCGGTATTATGGCTTTTGGCTTTTCATACATCTACGGTCTTACCGGTCATACTAACCTATTTGAAATTCAGCAGTCGATAATCGCGAACCAGCCAAACGCCATGACAATGTTTATTGCCGTAGTGCTGGTGATGGGTGGACTTGGCTATAAAATAGCAATGGTGCCGTTTCATTTCTGGCTGCCGGATGTTTATGAAGGAGCGCCGACGCCGATTACCGCTTTTTTCTCCATCGGGCCTAAGGCGGCAGGTATGGCCGTCCTGATTCGATTTATGACGACGGTAATCGCGCATCCTCTTGATTATGCAGGTACCGACTTCATTCAGAATCTCCAGGTGCACGCGCCTATGATTCTCGCGATCCTGGCTGTCCTGACGATGACTCTCGGAAATTTCTCTGCGCTGCAGCAAAAAAATATAAAACGAATGATGGCATATTCATCCATAGCGCATGCCGGATATATGCTTATGGCTTTTGTTGTCTTTAATATGCAGGGTTATGAAGCTGTATTATTCTACCTGGTTGTGTATTTATTTATGAATTTCGGCGCCTTCTGGGTGATCGAAAGCATGACACCAAAATTAGGAAGCGAAGAGATAAGCGCCTACACCGGTCTTGGTTACCGGGCGCCGTATATGGCGGTTGCAATGGCGGTATTTATGTTCTCATTAACCGGTCTGCCGCCTCTTGCGGGTTTTGTAGGAAAATTTTTCCTTTTTGCGGCGGTTGTGAATGCTGAATGGTATGTTCTGGCTGTACTCGGTGTGCTGAACAGTGTTGTTTCGCTTTATTACTACGCCTATGTTGTCAAAGTAATGTTTCTTAATACAGTTGAAGATGATTCCCCGATCGCGGTCGGTTTGTACGATAAAGTGCTTTTAGCTGTATTTTTGGTTCCAACCATCATATTTGGTGTCTATTGGAGTCCGATTGTTGAGTTTACAAGCCGTTCCATCGGAATGGTATCAGGAAAGTAAAAAAGGGGCTTTCAAGCCCCTTTTTTTTTATTCACATCCTCTGCGAAGCCCCCGGAATCACTTTTTGTATTCTATTTTCTGCGCGTCTACTAGTTAAACAGCGTGATATACTTGTACATCATCCAGAAATGAGAAAAAGTTCCCAGCATTACAAACACATGGAAAATCTCATGAAAACCAAAAACACCCGGCCATGGATCCGGTGTTTTTTTTCCGTAGATCAATGCTCCCACACTGTAGAATAGCCCTCCTGCCAACAACCATATCAGCGCCCCGGTCTGAAGGGATGTCACCAAAGGCCAGATTCCTACAATAACCAGCCAGCCCATCAGCACATAAAGCATTGTGGAAAGCCATCTCGGCGCCTGCAGCCAGAACAGTTTGAAAAAAATTCCCGCGATCGCCAGGCCCCAAACACTACCGAATAGGCTCCATCCCCAACCACCCCGTAATGGTATCAAACATATTGGCGTGTAAGACGCTGCTATGAGGATGAAAATCATGATATGATCGAGCTTCCGTAATCTCTGATTTCCTTTCTCAGATAGATTCAGCCAATGATATAAGGTACTGGAACTATATAACAAAATCATCCCTGCGCCAAAAACAGAAAATGAGACGATATGCCATACTTTCGCGGGATTAACAGATTTTAAGATCAATATTACCAGACCCGCGATTGAGAGAATAACCCCTATAAAGTGGGTTAAACCGCTAACAGGATCTTTAAGCTTATTAAACATATAATTCCTTACTGAATGGATTGTCAGTGTTAATGAAGGGAATAGTCTAATCAAACAACCGATATAATACAAGAAAAGAAATTATTGTCTCTAAAAGGCGGGAAGAAAACAAATAATTTTGATTATTCCAAAGTGTTTTGCGGGAATCTGTATCAAGAAAAAATGATGGTTTTGAACGCGGATCGAAGTAAAGGCCAAAATTATCGGATTCGCCGACCCGATTCTTTGCTGAGTATTTCAGATTTATCGGGTTCCTTTATAAATTACGGCAATACCGTTGAGTAATTTCCAGTGATTAAGATTCCGGAACCCCGCTTCTTCCATCCATGAGGAAAATTCGCCGATCGATGGAAACTTTTCGACTGAAGCAGGCAGATATGAGTAAGCGGCCCCGTCTTTGCTGATCAAGTTTCCGATAAATGGAAGTATTTTGTTAAAATAGAACAGATATAATGAACGAAACGGTTTGAATGTCGGAAGAGAAAATTCTAAAATAATCGCCTCGCCATCCGGTTTTAGAATTCGATGCATCTCCCTTAGCGCGTCAGGGATTGTCCCCATATTTCGAATCCCGAATGCGATCGTCACCCCGTTAAAAATTTTGTCTGTGAAGGGTAATCCTTCTCCGTCCGCGTTTACAAACCGGCACTGTGATGATAGATTTTTTTTATCTATTTTTTGATGACCAAATTTTAGCATTCGCAATGCAATGTCAGCGCCGATCACCTTGCATTTTTTTTGTGAAATAACTTCAATGGCAAGATCACCTGTTCCGGTGGCAAGATCGAGCACAAGCCCCTGTCCATCCACATTCAGTTTGGAGATCGCTTTTTTTCTCCAGTAGATATCGATTCCGCCGCTTAACAGATGATTTAACAGGTCATAACGGTGCGCTATTGAGTTAAACATCTTTGTTACATACGTTTTTCGCTCTGATCCTTCTGTCAGCACCATTTCATCTTTCAATTCTTCTTTTCTCCCCATCCCCGGACCAGATTTTGTGGAATATTCAGCGCGTTCAACACCCTGGCGATTATAAAATCAGTAAGCTCTTCAATATTGGCAGGATTATGGTAAAATGCCGGTGACGCGGGCATGATGGTTACTCCCGCCTCTGTCGCCGCCAGCATGTTTTTGAGATGAATCCGGTTATAAGGCGCTTCCCTGACGACCAAAATTACCGGTCGGCGTTCTTTCAGGTTAACATCCGCCGCGCGTTCTGTCAGAGTCTGCGCGTATCCATTTGCTATACCTGATAATGTTTTCATAGAGCATGGTATCACAATCATTCCATCCACGCGGAATGATCCACTCGCGATCCCGGCGTAATGATCATCCTGTGAGTGAAATATTATATTTTTGGGATGCATATCTTCCCGGTAATGTCTTTTTATAAATGTCTCATACGGTTCTCGGTCCGCATCCCATCCGGTCTCGGTCTTCATTACTTTTTTCGCCACATCGGAAAACACTACATGCAGCTCAAAGTTATCCGGCAGGGCACGGATTAGCCGTACCGCGTAAATCATCCCGCTCGCGCCGCTGATGCCAATTACAAGCCTTCTCACAACAGCCATAAGTCTCCGATAACTGAAATAAAGAAAACAATACTGATAAATCCATTCATATTAAAAAACGCCATATCCAGGTCAGCTAAATCATCCGACTTGACAAGCGAGTGCTCATAGGTCAGTAAGCCGGCAATGATGATAAGACCTGCTGTATATATAAAATTTAGCGGTACAAGCCATGCCAGATATGCAAGCAGCAGAAACGAAATCAAATGGCTGATCCTGGCCAACATCAGAGCATTTTTTAATCCGATCAGTTTGGGCACCGAAAAAAGATCGGTCTGTTTATCAAAATCGATATCCTGGCATGAATAAACAATATCGAATCCCGCCACCCAGAATACCACCGCGAGACTGAGAAGAACCGGCGCCCAGGCAAAATACCCTGTAACAGCCAGCCATGCCCCGATGGGTGAAAGCCCCAACGCGATTCCCAGTACATAATGCGAAAATGAGGTAAACCGTTTTGTATAGGAGTATAAAAAAACAACCGCGAGAGCAACAGGTGACAAGACAAAACACAGCATATTTAACTGGTATGACGCGTATATAAACAATCCCGAAAAAAACAATAGAAATATGACAATCTGTCTTTCCGTGATTTTCCCTGAAGGCAGATGTCTGTTTTTTGTTCTTGGATTTTGAGCATCATATTTTTTATCGATAAGACGATTAAATCCCATTGCGGCGCTTCTTGCCGCAACCATAGCCACGAGAATCCACACTAGAACAGACCCGGTGAGCGCTACTTTCTGGTCTGCCAAAATCGCGCCTGATAACGCGAATGGAAGAGCGAAAACGGAATGAGAAAATTTAATCATGTGTCCAAATTCAATTATATTCCTGAACCATTTTATGAACATCGAATCTGACTCCATTCTTTATTGACAACAAAATCTTCCGGAGTGTCAACAATAGCATTCTCTCCGGTGAAAATATTAAAGCTGGCTTTCTTACCCTCTTCAAGGCTTCCAAAGTCACTCTCTCTTCCTAAAGCCCGCGCCCCGTTCAAAGTACCCATTTTTATCAAAATATCTGAATCATTGATGCCGGAGTTGGTTTTAAGAAACCGCAATTCATTCAGTACATCCAGATCAAAATTACTCGCCAGGCTATCCGTGCCTACGCAAAGCGGAACACCGGCATTAATATATTTTCTGACCGGCGCCCGGCCGACATCCAGATAGGCGTTGCTTCTCGGACAGACACAAACAGACGAACCGGCACTTTTAATGACTTCTATATCCTGGTCCGAGACTTGTACTCCATGAACCAGAATTGTATCGGGTTTTATAACCCCGAGGCGGTGCAAATACGCGACGGGAGTATTCGCCGGTGCCGACCATTTTTCATCCAGGAGTTTCCTCCTGGTGAGAAATTCTCTGAACGGACCGGTTCCATCCTGAAGAAATCTGCTCTCTTCCGGACTCTCGGCCAAATGGACTGATATCCGCTTATTTTCACCAATGATTTCTTTGAATAAATCCGGAGATACCGAATAAGGAGCGTGGGGACTTATATGCGCTTTGGGATTTAAACGGCCGTTTTGGATTTTCGCGTTATTATAGATTTCTTCAGACCGTAAAGCATTTAATCCAAGAATTTCATAAAACACCACTCGTTCCGGTCCATCTGAATTTCCGTTATTTTCCAGAAGTGAACCATTTGTTACGTCTCCCACAAGAGCAGTGCCGCTTTTTGCCATTTCTTTCATCTGTTTCTGAGCCGCATGAAGAATGTCCTCCGGTAAGCCGAAATTCTGACGCAACTGAATTAATTGTTCCACCCAGTCAACAAAATTATGAAAACTCTCGATCGCATTTTGATAATAGCTCAATTCAAGATGGCAATGAGCATTAACCCAGGACGGCGCGATAACAGACTTGTCGAAGAGCAGTTCTTTTCCCCGGAAATCACGCAATATATGGTCTTTTGGTCCGACAGCGATAATTCTGCCGTCTTCAACCGCCACAGCTCCGTTTTTTATCGGTTGCTCAGACACCGGAATGACCCAGTCAGCTATATAAATTTCTGTGCTCAACGGATTTCTTTTCTCTAAAATTCTGTGAAATTCAGTTTAGTATTCTGTATTCCATATCCCGTTTTTTAGGAATATAACCTGCTTCGGAAATAACCCGTTTTAACTCATCCAGTGACATCCTGAATGACGCTCCGGCCGCCGCCACCACATTTTCCTCAATCATCAGACTACCAAAATCGTTACCGCCGAAGGTCAGCCCCAGCTGCGCGACTTTCGCTCCCATTGTTACCCACGAAACCTGAATATTTGGCACATTGTCGAGCATCAGGCGTGAGATAGACAGAGTTTTCAGATAGTCATGCGCGGAGGTTTCTTCACCGCCGAGTTCCGTGTTTCCCGGCTGATAAGTCCATGGGATAAACGCGGTAAATCCCAGTGTATGATCCTGAAGATTACGTATATTTAACAAGTGTTCAATTCTATGTTCAAAACTCTCCACGTGACCGAACATCATCGTTGCGGTGGTTTTCATGCCCATTTTATGTGCGGTCTCCATAACCCCGAGCCAGTCTTTTGTTTTTGTTTTATTGGCGTTCAGCTTTTTCCGGACTTCATCGACCAGTATTTCAGCGCCTCCGCCCGGTATCGATGCAAGACCGGCGGCTTTTAACCTGATCAGAGTCTCTTCGAGAGACAATTTTGATATTTTCGCGATATAAGTAATTTCCGCGGGTGAAAGCGAATGAATTCTAATTGAAGGATAATTTGTGCTGATGAATCTGAAAAGATCTTCGTAAAATTCTATTTTCAGCGCCGGATTCAATCCTCCCTGCATGAGTATCTGTGTACCGCCTAATGCCAGCGTTTCATCAATTTTTAACGCGATCTGGTCATTGCTTAGAACATAACCATGATCTGACCCGATTTTCTCATAAAAGGCGCAGAAATTACATTTCGCGACACAAATATTTGTATAATTAATATTCCTGTCAATAATATAGGTCACCACCGGATCCGGATGCATCCTCTGACGGACGAAATTGGAAAGCATACCGATTTCCAGTAAATCACCGTGTTCAAACAGAAAAAGTCCGTCTTCCCGCGAAAGACGATCCCCTTCGTATATTTTTTCCTCTATTTCCGCAAATTTATCTCTCATAAAAATGTAACTCCGGAATATGTTCAATTAAACCTAAATAAAAGGCATAATGATAAAATTCGTTTAAACCTTCTTTTTCCTTCTCGCCAAAACCATATAAAATATTATTTGTCAGATAATCCCTGTAAAAGCGCCAATCTTTGGGATTGGATTTGGCGAATTCCTTTGATATTTCATCAATATTTTGCAAACCAATCTCTTTTGACTTTATAATTACGTCGATATCATCTGAATTTAACGCGAAGTCCTGCCCCGCCCAAAAAGCGTAAACAAAAGGCAGTCCTGTCATATCAAACCATTCCTCGCCGAGATCCAGAGACAAAGGATATTCATCCTGATAATGAAGCGCCTTATCGCCTATGATCAGAGCCGCGTCCGCCTTTTCCAACATCGCGGGAAGATCAGGCTGCATTACTATAAATTCAGGTGAAATCTGATATTTTTCATTTAGTAATATTTTTAGTAAAGCAACAGATGTTCGTGAGCTCGTATCCAGCGCGATGGTTTTTATCTCCTTCAAATCCGCTTTAAAAAACAACATCACGCTTTTAACGCGGACACCCGAGGAAATACAAACATCCGGAACAATTTTCCAGCTACCCTTCCCATGAACGTATTCGATGGACGGTATGATTCCGAGTTCGACTTCACCTTCAATCAGCCGTCTGGAGCAAACGGATGGCACATCCTTTAGAATATTAAAATTATGCTCTACAAGATTGTTTTCCATGCCATAAACGAGCGGTTTCGAGTTTAAATAACTAACCAGGCTGATATTTCTGACCTGTGTTGTGATTGTGTTGGTATCCTGTTTAGCCGGACCAAACAAACCTTCTATATCCATGAGAACCTTCTTCAAATAATATTATGCGACATCTTTTACAATTTTATTATAAAGAGCATCCCTCTCAACAGGGACATGACCGCTTTCGGTGATCAGCCTTTTCAGTTGTTCTTTTGACATCATCTGCGCAGAATCTGATCCTGCCATATGATATATTCTCTCCTCTACCACTGAACCGTCAATATCATCCGCGCCGAATGAAAGGGCTACCTGGGCTAACTTTGTTCCAAGCATTACCCAGTAGGCTTTTACATGATCAAAATTATCCAGCATGATTCTGCTAATCGCGATATTTTTCAGATCTGTCATACCGGTCGCTCTGGGCAGTTTGCGCATTTTGGTATTTTCAGGGTGAAAAGCCAGCGGGATAAATGTCAGAAAACCACCCGTTTTGTCCTGCGCTTCACGCAGCTTCACAAAATGTTCGATCCTTTCTTCCAGGGTCTCGATATGTCCGTAGAGCATGGTTGCATTTGTCCTGACCCCTTTATCATGAGCTATATGATGAATCTTAATCCACTCATCGGCCGTGAGTTTATCCATAAATAATTTCCGCATAACTCTCTGGCTGAAGACTTCGGCTCCGCCGCCCGGCATGGTGTTAAGACCCGCCTCTATCAGGTCATCGAGAACTTCTTCCCAGCTTTTACCGCTTCGTTCTGCAAAATAGGCTATCTCTACCGCGGTATAGGCTTTAACATTCGCTTCCGGTCTTATCTCCTTTGCCACACGAACCACATCCAGATAATATTCATAAGGCAGATTATCATCCAGTCCGCCGACAATATGAATTTCTCTGATGTTTTCATTGATCCGCTCCTTCAATTTATGGCTGACCGTCTCGATAGACATCCGGTAAGCCCCTTCCTCTCCATCCTTACGATAAAACGCGCAGAACAGGCAGTCATTACGGCAGATATTGGTATGATTAATATGCTGATTCATAGTAAAATAGGCATTCTTTCCGTTTTTGCGCTCACGGATCATATTTGCCATTTTCCCAATCATCAGGATATCATTTGACTGAAACAAACGCAAACCGTCTTCGGGTGAAATCCGTTCACCGTTCACAACGCGATCATATATGTCCCTTAAGGGTGATAAGCTTATAGCTTTGTTCATCTGGTAGTCCTTGTTAAATTTCATATTCCGGTTAATCTGAGAGAAACATCGTCGCGCCGATAAATAATCCTGCGCCATGAATTTTTAGAATATCCCTGCCCGTATCAATTTCACCATACTGAAAAAAACATTCCGCAAAGAGATTGTACGATTGCATAACCTGATATTCCATACCAAAAAATACAATGGGCAGCAGCGCCTCATCATTATAATCAACATATCGGGTGACAGCGGTAGCCGTCATCAGATCTACGCTCAGACCGGCATAAAGCGGGAATCTGTTTAAACCAAGGTAGGAAATGATTAAGCCAGCGGAAAAATTAGTAAACTCAAAGTTTGTAGCGCCTGAGTTTGGCAAATCTATATTATTAAAAAAAAATTTAACCATATACCGGGCATGAATACTGTAATTTGATACCGGCCTGTATAAATCATGCCGGAACAAAAAACCATATCCGGGCCCTGTGCTGAAACGGCTATCGAAATTCTCCGATTTACTAAAACCGGGAAATTGCGCGCCGCCCGAAACACCAATTCCTACCTGTGCGTAAATCATGCTTAAGTTTATAAAAATCAGGTAACTTGTGAATCTGATTATCCGCATACATTTCCACTGACTAAATCATAAATTTAAAAGGTAAGCACTGTAAAAGCAAATCATAAATCGGACAGCAAATTTCTGATTTTTTATGGAACGAATGCGAATCTGCGGGAAAAATTTTCTGTATAGGCTTCCGCGTAAAAAAAATAGACGTTTGCCTAAATTTAACACAAAAAGACAGAAATATGTCTGCCTTTTTGTGTTTTTTAGCTGTTAATCAAGTTTATACGGAGAATTCTTCTCATCTTCATGGCGTATTTCATCGACAGGCTCCTGTTTATTCTCTCCCGCGAAAAGCCTGTTTGGAGCATTGAATACCGTACCCGGAACTTTTCCAATATTTTTGTACGCGTGAACCACCCCCGGCGGTACAATAACAGAGCCGGGTGATTCTTCACCTAAAACCAGAATCGTTTTGGTCTGATAGGTTTTTGAGTCCTTTCGGCTGTCCCATAAATATATTTTAAAATTCGAAGGTCCTACAAACATAAAATAATCCGTCTGATCGACATGTTCATGCGGTCCCCTTGCTATTCCCGGCAAGGTCTGGGATATATAACTCATTACAGGCTGCGCCGGTTTTTCTATTTCATCATGGCGGAACAGTTCTATGAGCCAGCCCCTGTCATCCTTATACTTTTTAAGGTCTTTTATAATTACACCGTCTATATTTCCCTCTTTAAACATCTGAATCTCCCTGAATAGTAAGATTATTTTATCTAAGTTACCGGAATATGCTCATTTAATGCTTCTGGACTATTCCGAAATATACTCATAACATTTTTCAACCAGGCTGAACAAGGGAAAATTTATCGTCATCGAATAAAATCCAACAATACTAAAAACGATAAAACTTCTGAACTGCAGGGCCAAAATATAATCTATAAAGCCGATTATTACGATAAGATTCGCCAATGACCAAATTACCATAAAATATCTCCGCATGATAATTAAAGCCTTTGCCATCAGATCTCCCTCTTTGCCAAACTCCTGAACAAAATCAGTAACATCACCCGGTTCAATGTTCAACTCGTGACTCTTCGCGCGTAAAACCAATTTTTCGGGTGACAAATAAGTTCTTTTTAAATATAGTATTAAAAAGGCCAGCAAAACCGCGATTATAAGCAGGATTTGATCAATCATGCTTTCAGATCCGGTCGAAACAGGTTCGGAAACAATATTGAAAAATTTTAAAACCAGGGTAATGAGTACGATACCGACCATCCCTGAAAATATTGATGCCCACAACAATCTGTTGATTCGGTGGATACGTCTTAATTTAGCCTTAAAATGAACATCCATCAGTGTTTTCCCATCCTTATTAGATTAAACTTAAGATGACCTTTAATCTATATATATATTTTCCCTGATCGCGGGAATTCTGTCTTTCTTTTCGATCACATCATGTCCGTTCAAGGCAAAAAACGGACTGATTTCTATATTTGTGATATTCTCCGGCACCTTGATACCCGCGTGCCCGAGCCAGGCTTTGTAGATTCTCAGGAAATCTTCCCGGACACTTTCAGGACTGTCTTTCCCCTCTTTATTTTTTAATGCGCTGAACTCCATATCACGTTCTGCTTCAATAGTGATTGGGTTTTTACTGTCCGCAAGCGCGTCAAAAACAAACGTCTCAAATTTATACCCGTTCTTTTCTTCCGGTATGACGCGCATCCCTTTATCGTCGAGATAGGGGATACTTTTTTCGGCGATATGATACGGAAGCCTGAATCCTTTATTGTTCTCTCTTTCTATGAAATTCACATTTATTACATGAGAAGCGATTGATCCCGCCCAGAATTTCAACGAACCGTCCGGATTCAAGGCATACATTTCTTCATTTGTCATATCACTGTATTCCAGAACCCCCATTTTGCCTTCCATTGAACAAATTACACCCATTTTCTCTTCCGGATATGCTTTACGAACAACTTTACTGGACATTTCCGAGTGACCTTCTATATGATATCCAATAAATACCGGATCGCAAATATTGGTAAGCACATTATCGATTTGAAAATAAAAGATATATTCTATACCCCTCTTTTGCATGTCATTAATTGCCCCGCTTTCCCATAATGCTTTTATGGAGCCCCCATGACCATTCGGACTCACAAAAATATGTGAAACTGAATCCAGTATGAGTTTGCCGTTTTTATCAAGAGCCGGCATCATCCCCTGTTTAAAAAACATGATATTTTCACATGAATACCCAAAATATTTGTTCTTCTTAAAGAATGGCCTGGTGGATTCGTCATTCGTCTCGCTCGTCATAATATACCAGGGTATCTCAACACCATACTTTTTCCCAGTCGCGAGTAATTTTTCTGAGTGAACCTGGAAAAGTGATTTCTTCTTAACGGGAGAAATAGGATAAATCCCTTTCGGACCGTTGAATCCCAATCTTGATCCCTGACCTCCGGCCACTAAAAAAGCAGCCACTTTGCCATCCTTTAGAGCATCTTCGCCTATCTGAACCATACCGGAATCATGTATTTTTCTTTTATCGAGAGTCATTATATTGGCCGGTTCCGGAATCACGTGTTTCTTTACAGAATTTTGTGATTTGGCCATTTGATATAGTTCTTCAAGATGCTCAAAATCAATGGATCTGATCTGCGAAATGAGGTGATCTTTTTCCGGGAGATTCAACTGATTCCAGTATTTTAAGATATGCTGTTGACCAAATTTTGTTAAAAATACAATGAGTTCATCTTTGGAGCTATGCATGATAACCTTTACGTTTTTGCACATACCACAGGCTGATAAAATATAAAAAACTAAATGATTTGAAGCTAATTTTTAGCAAATAAACACCCGTATCGACAAGCCGAAGTTTATTAAGGTCCGGCGATAGATACAGAATATCATATTAGTAAAGACAAAAAATCAAATCCATCACATTTGTGCGAGTGGGACCGGTTATCACCAACTGATTCAGCTTCCTGAATAAATGATAAGAGTCATTATTTTTAAGATATATCACGGGATCAAGATTATTTTTCACTACCTTGCCATATGTATCCTGATCTATCCAAGCGCCCGCGGCTTCCGTCGGGCCATCAGATCCATCCGTTCCAATGCTGCAAAAATAAAATGGCTCTTTAATATCTTTCATTTCCAGCAAAACAGCCAGCGCCATTTCCTGATTTCGGCCTCCGAGTCCCTTCCCGTGAATGGTTACAGTCGGTTCGCCTCCGAGAATCAGACAGGCCGGCGAGTCTTCCGGAATCCCCGATTTTATCCCGCTTTTAATCATCCCGCCAATCAGCCGGGCAATTTCTTTTACTTCACCCTCCATACGATCTGTCAAAACCAGGGGTTTATAACCATTTGACAGGGCTATTTCCCGGGCTTTTTCAACTGCAAGCCGGTTATTACCGATGATGATATTCTGCACCCTTTTAAAAACAGGGCTCATCATATCCGGAGTATCCGCAATTTTGCCGGATTTGCCATCCGACAAATATTTAATAACCGATTCTCCTATTTTATTTTGAATCTGATATTTTTGAATTATTTCCAGCGCCTGTTGATAGGTAGTCGGATCGGGCGCCGTAGGCCCTGAAGCGATACTCTCAATCGGGTCACCGATCACATCCGACAATATTAGAGTGATTGTCTGAGCCGGAGCGATGGCGTAGGCAAGCCTTCCGCCCTTGACCAGCGAAAGGTGCTTCCGGACAGTATTTATTTCATTTATGGAAGCCCCGCAGGAAAGCAAAATACGGTTCAAATTGGTCAGATCGGAAAGGGAAATTTCATCAGGGAGACATTCAAGCAGAGCAGAACCTCCACCTGTTAAAAGCACTATCACCAAATCTTCGGGGCCGGTTTTTTTGACGAGTTCAAGAATATATTTTGTCGCGTCGAGTCCGTTTTGATCAGGTACGGGATGTCCAGCTTCAAATAATTTTATTTTTTTAAGATCCTGTCCATGTCCGTATTTTACAACAATCGCGCCTGCGGTGATCCGTTCCCCAAGTAATCCTTCCACCGCGGAAGCCATCGGCGCTGTGCCCTTCCCCGTTCCGATAAGATAAATATTATCATATCGTGACAAATCAATCAAATGCTTTTTTTGAATGACCAGTTTCTCTCCATCCAATTGCATTTGATTATTAACAAGTTCGAAAGGATCAACAGCTCTCAATGATGAATCAATGATTTTACGGGCGATTGATTTCATGAGACTTAAGACTTATTTGACTTTCTGGTTTTCGATGAAGCCAAGCGGCGGCTTTTAACCCGCTTCTTTTTCAATACATCACTATTATTTTCGATATTTCGTTTTTTCCTGACAGTGACTTTTTCTGATTTTTCATCTTCAGGGAGAGGGCGATAAATCAAAAATGTGCGCCCCAGAACCTGAACAACTTCCGTTTCAGGAATTTCTTTTAGAAAAACCGCTATTTCTTCCTTATCCTGAGGACATGTATCAAGTAACTTTACTTTGAGCAAATCATGCGTACGGAATGCCGCGTTTATATGATTAATTGTACCGCCCGTAAGCCCTTCTTTTCCGACGGTTATGACAGCTTTTAAACGATTTCCCCGAGCGCGCAAGGCTCTTTTTTCTTTTCCGGTCAATTTCATCTCCTTGTTTTTGTTAGTTTACTTCAGATTCGTCATAATTTCAAGCCAATTTGACAGGATTTCTTTTTGTGCTTGTCTTTATTTTTTAAACACATAAATTAATGCAGGATGTGAATTTTATACTAAATGTTTTTATAACACTGTTCCACAATAAAATGTCCTGACCGGACATAATATCATCTAATCATAAGAGAAACATTCAATTTATGTCTATCTTTTACAGATTATTCATCGGAATTTTTATCATCTCCTGGGGATCCATACTCGTGCGATGGGTTGGCGATGTTTCTCCTGTACTCATTGCATTTTACCGCCTGTTTTTCAGCATTATTGTCCTTATTCCGGTATTATTAATCCGCAAAGAAACAATTAAAATTGAATCAAAAAAATCACGTTTTTATTTTGTTGCGGCAGGATTGTTGCTCGCCGGTCACTTTTACACCTGGATATATTCACTGCAGCTAACCACTGTCGCTAATTCGATTTTTCTGGAAAGCACACATCCCATATTCGGGTGGATATTATCGGTCATTTTTTTAAAGGAAAAAGGTACGCGCCTGATTGCAGTGGGAATGATTTCCGGCCTGATCGGTATGTATCTGATTATTTCAGGTGACATCAGTCAATCATCCGGCGCGATTTTGGGCGATTTAATGGCTGTATTATCCGCTTTCTGTCTTGCGGCTTATTTGTTAATCGCGCGAATGATGACGTCTAAAACCTTACTGATTC